>Ga0187776_10001518_pt1 | contig 11609 bp, 12 predicted proteins | sample 0216_BV02_MP12_2_FD_132426 | JGI IMG/M metagenome (GOLD analysis project Ga0187776, IMG submission 132426) | Tropical peat soil microbial communities from peatlands in Department of Meta, Colombia - 0216_BV02_MP12_20_MG | ecosystem: Environmental > Terrestrial > Soil > Wetlands > Peat | place...
ACTCATCGATACTGCTGCCATTTGACGGGTCTCAGTTCAGCAAGAATGCTCTAATGAGAGCCTGTGAGCTAACTCGTTCGGACGGGGCCGAAATAACAGTGCTCTATGTGATTCCCCGGTATGAAGAGATGGTGGGATTCTTCAGAACCGAATCGATAAAGAAAAGCCTCTTGCATGAGGCTACGAAAATCATCGATGCAGCCAGAGAAATAGCTTTGAGACAATCCGTATCTGTAAAGACGGAGATACGGGAAGGCCATTCAGGCGACGAGATTGTAAAAGTGGCGACAAGCCTGAAAAATGATTTAATCGTCATCGGCACGTACGGCTGGAGAGGGGTGAACAAAGCGATTATAGGCAGCACCACTGAAAGAGTCATCATGAACGCACCCTGCCCTGTGTTGGCAGTGAGGTGACGGAACTCTTGGTCAGGACAGTTTTTTTATTTGGGGCTATATTTTTTGATGTTTATGTTTTATAATTTGTACAGTCTGTTAAACAGAAGCAGATAACGACATGGAGGTAAAGTATGTTTGAGGGATTATTTCAGCCTTTGCACATGATAGTAATCCTGGCGATTGCGCTCATCATATTCGGTCCCGGAAAGCTGCCAGAACTGGGTGCAGGCCTCGGCAAGAGCATAAGAGAGTTTAAAAAAGCGCTGTCAGAGGGCGAAAAGGACAAGGTAATAGAATACAAGCAGGAGGCGAAATCGGAAACTACCGCCGAGAAATAAAGATGAGGAACAATGGGACATGGGAGTAGTCGGCACTCCCATGTCCCATTGTTTTTATTGAGAATTTAGGAATTACTTCCTTAAGAAACCCTCTGTTAACTTTTCTTGCTTCACGGCGACGACCACGAACAAGAATTCCTTTCTAAAACCATCAGAACTTTGAAATTGAAGTGTGCGGGTCTGAGAACCGCTGATATTTTTTATTAATAGGCTTATGAATCTTTGCTGCTTTTGAAGTATGTAACCATGATCACAGTTTTTATCCGCCCTCCTTGATAGCGTATTTATAGAAGGCGGCTATCTGTTGAATAATTTCTTTTTTACAGGTAAATTAGACCATTTAAAGAGAATTTCTCCTGAAGGGAAAATCGCGAAATGGTGAATTATCATGAATCCTAAGGAAGAAATATAATGCGTTGTTCCGTCGTCATTTTCTTCATGATATGTTTCTTCACATTTTTTGTCGGTTATAGCTGTGGTGCTTCTCTTTGCGATCCGGGAGTATCAGCGCCGGGTGGCGTGTTAAAGACCGTTGCCGATGTCGTTAAACAGTTGGACAGCCAGGTTGATTCCCGTCTTAAACCATATTTTGCGCGGGCCGGCGTCCCCTATCCGCCGTCGCGCGTCGCTCTTATAGGGCTTAAAGAAGAAATGAAGCTTGAACTCTGGGCTGCAAAGGACAACGCATGGGTCCATGTGCGGACGTATGACGTTTACGCAGCCAGCGGCATGCAGGGACCGAAACAGAGGCGGGGGGACAGACAGGTTCCTGAGGGAATTTATCAGATTACCTTCCTTAATCCAAACAGCAGCTATCACCTGTCGATGAAGCTCAACTATCCCAACAGCTACGATCTGACTATGGCACGTCATGACAGAAGATCGAACCTCGGGGGGGATATTTACATCCATGGCAGCACAAAATCCATAGGATGCCTGGCGATCGGTAACAGGGCCATCGAAGAGGTGTTCGTCCTGATCGCGAAGATTGGAGTTGATAATGCAAGTGTTTTGATCGCGCCGTACGACCTTCGCAACGGGAGTCCAAATGTATACCTAAGTACAGACCCGACATGGCTTCCCGCCCTGTATAAAAGCCTCGGCCAGGAGATGGCCAAGTTCAGATTCCAAGACGAATTTCGCGGCACCATTGAGGAAAGCAGGATGGCCTTGCATGAACAGGCGCAAGAACACTGATGTCGACGTGCACACGCTTGCTCGTGCGACATCAAAAGTCATAATCGTTACGTCTCATCGAACCCGAATTTCTTCAGCTTCCTCCAAAGCGACACTCTGTCTATTCCGAGTATTTGGGCAGCGAGGGTCTTGTTGCCTCCGACCTCATCCAAAACCCAGTTGATGTAAGCCTTCTCCTGTTCTTCGAGAGACGGGATCTTTCCCTCCTTCTTTCTGAACGTCCTTATGTTCAACTCCCTCAGGTCTTCTGGAAGATTGGCTATCTCTACGGCCTTGCTATTTGAAAGCGCAACGCCCCTTTCGATGATGTTTTCGAGTTCCCTCACATTCCCGGGGAAGTCGTAATTCGTGAGGATCGCGATCACTTCCTCTGATATCTCATCAACATCCTTCTTCATCAGAGCAGCATACTTCTTCAGAAAATAATAACTTAAGAGAGAGATATCCTCCCTCCTTTCTGAAAGAGGCGGTATGTGGAGAGAAACCACGTTCAGTCTGAAATAAAGGTCCTGTCTGAAGCTCCCGGTCTTCATCGCATCATGGATGTCCCTGTTTGTCGCTGCCACGAGCCGGACGTCGACATTGACCGGTTCCGTAGCCCCGAGTCTCAAAACCTCCCTTTCCTGGATGACTCTCAGAAGTTTAACCTGCATCGACGGTGGCATCTCTGTTATCTCATCTAAGAACAGCGTGCCGTTTGATGCCATTTCTATCAATCCTTTTTTCATCGCATTCGCACCAGTGAAAGCACCTTTTTCATGACCGAAGAGCTCGTTGCCGAGAAGCTCCTCAGAAAAGGCACCGCAGTTGATCGCAAAGAAAGGGCCCTCCGTTCTGGTGCTGTTGACATGTATATACCTCGCAAACAGCTCCTTGCCCGTGCCGCTTTCACCGCCTATAAGAACATTGCAATCGGTGGGAGCTATCTGTCTGGCGGTATCCAAAAGTCTCATCATCGCAGAATCCTGGGTAATGATCTTCACCTTGCCCTGATACGTTTCTATCTGCTCTCTGAGCTGCCTGTTTTCCCGCTTCAGTCTGACCTTTTCCACGGCTTCCGTCACGACCTTTCTAACCTCTTCGAGTTTAAAGGGCTTCGCTATGTAATAGAAAGCGCCGTGTTTCATGGTCTCTACCGCAGACTCGAGTGTCGCAAAACCGGTGATCATTACAACCTCAGTGTCGGGATAAAGCTCGTGGCATCTCTTCAGTATCTGCATGCCGTCGACCTTCTCCATCTTCAAATCCGTAAGTACAACGTCGAAGGGCTGCTCCTCAAGTAACTTAAGGGCGTTCTGACCGCTTTGCGTCCCCGTGACGTGATAGCCCTCCTTTTTCATGACGTGCTCAAGATTTTTCAGGGCTATTTTTTCATCATCAACAATTAATAATCGTGCATTATTCCCCATTGTATCTCCTCTGACTCCCTATCAAACTTTTACCGGCAATCTGATTAGAAAGATCGTTCCTTTTCCCTCTTTGCTGTCGACAGCGATACAGCCGTCATGCTCTTCTACGATCTCATGAACAATGAAAAGTCCGAGGCCCGACCCTTTTCCGACATCCTTTGTCGTGAAAAAAGGGTCGAAGACCTTCGGCAGTAAATTCTCCGGTATCCCCGAACCTGTGTCTTTTATCTTGATATCCACGGTATCTTCCTCGATGGTGCACTTGCCGCGGTACCTGAGATAGTTATAGATTTCCGTTTCATCCTCCTCAAGCTTGTCAACCGCACTGTGGATGTGGGCCTCTATAAAAACGGCACCTTCTTCCGGGATCGACTCAACCGCGTTTTTAACGAGGTTCAGAAATGCCTGTTGAATACGCTGTTTATCAGCATAAATCGTAATGTCTTCAGGTATGTCCATAACAATTTCCACTTTGGTCGGTATTTGACCTTTCAGAAACCTGATCGTCTCTTCGAAGATCTTTTTCACAAACACCGTTTCCTTCTTGAACTCCTTATCCCTTGAGAATTCCAGCAGGGAACGTACGATGTTTCTCGCCTTATCCGTCTGTTCGTCTACCTGCTGGAGAAGTTCCTTCTTGTACTCCATGTCCGATTCTTCAATCTCTTCCATGAGTATCTGGCAGGAAGAAGATATATTCGACAAAGGATTATTGAGTTCATGGGCGACACCTGAAAGCAGGGTGCCGAGCGAGGCGAGCTTTTCTGATTGAATGAGATGCCTCTGCCTTAATTCCAGTTCCTTCAGCATCTTCGTAAAAGCGTTCGTCAGGGAAACGATCTCCCTGTCCTTCGAGTCAATAGAGATCGTTTCGAACTTGCCCTGAGCAATGACTTCCATACCCCTTTCGAGAAGTTTGAGCGGTCTGACAATCATTCGTGAGAGCACCTGACCGATACTGATAACCAGGAAGGAAAGAAAGACTATAGAAAAAATGATGATGTTCTGGGAATGATTCAAAATCTTCTGCAAATACTGCCTTTCGTTTTTCGAGATATTTTCTGCTATGGTTATGATATCCTTTCCCGTCTCCCTTATCTTCCATTCCAGGATTGTGTTCTGGATGCCGCTCTGCTTATCGGCGCCGTATGCCCCTGCATATTGTTCGATAAGCTCATTGTACCGTTCAAGATCCTTTCTCAATCTTGCGATCTGCTCGTTATCCGCAATGCCGGCAAGCCCTCCGAAATTTACATCGAGCAATTCCCGCGCCCGCGAAATATATCTGAGATTTTCGCGATAATCACTTTCCTTACGATAAAGGAAATAATTCTTTTCAAATCGCCTGATCTCCAGAGTCGTATCAAAAAATTCAGATATGACATCTCGGAAGATCATCGTCTTTTCCAGAAACCTCAATTCAATAAAAGTGAATATCGAAAGACAGACTATGATCGCAACGATCGCGTAATAACCGAATGTAATTTTCTGTCTAATGCTCGGCCGGTAGGTGAACATTTTTCATTTTAGCATTCTCATATTGCAAAAGGCAACGGTAAGCCCCCGGCCTGCAACATTTACTCAGGACCTACTCTTACAAAGCAGGTGGGACAGAACATACGGGAAATAAAGGCAAAAATTTGAAACAGTTCAGGCTTTGACGAGCACGAGGTTCATCGCGTCGTCGACCGTGTCGATGAGTTCTATGTCTATCTCTCTCTTGACCTGGGCAGGGAGTTCCTCCACGTCGACCCTGTTCCTTGCCGGCAACAGGACTGTTTTTACCTTCGCGCGGCCCGCAGCAAGAATCTTCTCCTTGATACCGCCTACGGGCAGGATTCTCCCCGTGAGAGTGATCTCGCCGGACATGGCAACATCCCTCCTGGCCAATCTCTCGGTTAATAAAGAAATGAGCGCCATCGCGATCGTGATGCCGGCAGAAGGTCCGTCCTTCTGAATCGCTCCAGATGGCACGTGAATATGGATATCGTGGTGTTCGAAGAAATCTTCGGGTATCCCGAAGAGATCGGAATTACTCCGGATATAACTGAGTGCTGCCTGCGCGGATTCTCTCATAACATCTCCCAGAGATCCCGTTATGATGAGTTCTTTCTTCCCTCTCATCTTCGCTGCCTCAACAAAGATGATATCTCCGCCCGCCGCCGTCTTGACGAGTCCCGTTGTCACACCGATTCTGTTTTTTTCTTCGATGACCTCAAAGTGATATTTCTTGCCTCCAAGGTATTGTCCGACCAGTTGGGGGGTAACAGTAATGACGTTGCATTTTTCTTTCCCTTCATCCCAGACCACCTTCTTAGCGATCTTTCGGCATATCTCCGCGATCCTCCTTTCGAGACTTCTGATGCCCGCTTCGCGCGTATATTCCCGTATGATCTTGTCGAGGGCCTCTTCCGTGAAAACAGGAGGGCACCCGGAAAGGCCCTTTTCCCGCGTCTGTCTCGGAATAAGAAACTTAATCGCTATGTGTGCCTTTTCTTCTTCCGTATATCCCGAAAATTCGATAATCTCCATCCGGTCCCGGAGAGCAGATGGGATGTTGTCAAGAAGGTTGGCAGTGAGGATGAACATGACATTCGAAAGATCAAATGGCACATCAAGATAGTTGTCGACAAAACTGTGATTCTGCTCCGGGTCAAGCACCTCGAGAAGCGCAGATGCAGGGTCGCCCTTAAAATCGTGTCCTATCTTATCAAGCTCATCGAGCATAACAACGGGGTTGGCAGACTCAACCCGGTGAATCTCCTCGATAATCCTTCCGGGTTTTGCCCCCGCATAGGTGCGCCTGTGCCCGCGTATTTCGGCCTCGTCCTTCATCCCCGCGAGTGAAATGCGCACAAATTTTCTTTCGAGGGCCCTGGCTATCGACATGCCGAGGGAAGTCTTCCCAGTACCGGGAGGTCCTGAGAAACAGAGGACCGAACCGGAAGAACCTTTCAGACTCGATTTTTTTTCGAGCGCCGACTTCACAGTCTCACGCACTTCTTCAAGCCTGAACGGCTTGGCAATGTAATGAAACGCCCCTTTTTTCATCGCCTCAATCGCCGACTGAACAGTTGCATAGCCCGTTACCATAATCACCTTTGTGTCGGGATACTGGATCCTTAATTTTTCAAGAAGTTCAATGCCGTCCATCCCCTCCATTTTAATATCTGAAATGACGACGTCGAATTCGTTCTTCTCCAGAACGGGCAAGGCATCTTTGGCGCTCGATGCGATACTAACCTCATAGTTCTCTTTTATGAGAATATGGGACAGGTTCTTTCTCGCTATCTCCTCATCGTCAATGACCAATATATGAGGCTTCTTCTTCATCCGTAATGCCTTTACCGCCAAATGCTCCAGGACTCGCTCCTTTGTTTTCTGAAGTCCGTAGTGGTCTTCTTCGAGAATCCTTTCGGCCCGGCCAATATCGAGGTTGTCGTCGGTCTTCTTGTTCCAAGGCATTGTCACCAGATAATCGATGTACGTCAATCCTATCGTGTATTCGGCGGAGGAGGGGCTGATCTTGCATAAAATATCGAGTTCCTGATTCGCGATCTTTTGGACTTCCCGAGGCATGCCGATAGAAGAAATCTGCTGCCGGAGTTCTTCGATTATTAATTCTTGCCCGCTCTCTTCAGGTTTCTTAAAGAATTTCATCGTCTCGCATTATCCGTTTTGTCTGGGGTATTTATCTACAGTAAATGTACCACAAAATTCCGAAACGCTGCAAAAAAGTCTTTATCGAGGAATAGAAAGTCTAAGATTGCATCTTGCAACACTTTATTCTCATCTGCATCACATGAGTATTCCCTTTCCCATCAACGAATAGAAAGCGTCTCTCGTTTTTCATGTTGCAATATGCAATCATCGAGATTGTTTCCCTCTTTGTGAAAATCTGAATAAATGCTTTATTTTCAAAGACTTTTTATGTATTTATCACTTGGCACAAGACTTGATATTCAATAGCTAAATTAGAGTAAAAGGAGGAGAAGAAGATGAAAAAATTATTCAAAAAATTCGAGACGCTTATGATGGCCGCAACCTTTGCTGAAGCAGGGGAATTTGAGACTGCGAGGGAGATCATGAACGAAGACAAACCGAGAAAAACGATGAGGCCCTCTGTCCATGACCAGAAGAGACCGACTGACAGACAAGTGCTCAGGGCCGACTGAGAAAAATGTTTTGAAACGTTTTTTGCGAGGGTAATGACAGATGAACAAGTTTACGAGAATGATGGGGAAAATAGAGGACGCATTGGCTGCCGTCTCATTTGCAGAAGAGGGAGAGTTCAATGCGGCCACCGAGATGATGAAGGAAGAGAGAAGGGTACTATTGGCCGTGAGGGAAGGCCAGATAGACATAAGAACTCTGAAGTACGCTCTGAACACGTCCAGACGAGTCAATGCAGACCTCGATATTCTTTACGTTTCAGCAAACGAGGTGACCGAGCCTCTCATGGCTCGTTTTCTTTCAGAACTTCAAGAAAAAGGTGTCTTCTACAGGCTGATCCGGAGGGGCGGATGCCTGAAACAAGCGATTATAGACTACACAAATTCCAACAGAGAGGTCATATTTGTCGTTATCGAGTCGTCAGACACCCTGGATGTTGACTGTGCAGGAAGGGATACCAGACTTACAGAATCATGGAAGAACCTTAAATGTCCTCTTGTCGTTGTTTCAGAAGCGGCAAAGGCATAATCGTGAAAAAAAGCATTTTTAATGCATTTATCATCAGCTGTCAAAAAAAGGAGAAATGTATGGCAACGGGTTCTCATAAGAAAAAGCCTTATGGAAGCATGATAATCATGGGAATAGTTTCAGCAGCACTGTACGCTGTTCTACTGCTTCAGCAGGACGTTATAAACAAGTATTTTGCTCACGGCGGAATATACGCCCTCTTGCCTATAGTAACGGCCTTTGTCTTCTCTTTTGTCCACGGCTCGTTTACGGGCAATTTCTGGACCGTCATGGGAATAGAGGCTGCAAAAAAGAAAAAGGAGGTAAAATAAGATGCACGACATAGTCAAGGAGGCCGCCAATTTCATCAATCTCGATGTCATGACCGTCACGTATTTATTCATCGTAGGGTTCGTAGGAGGTCTTGTCAGTGGATTTATCGGCTCAGGCGGAGCATTTGTCCTCACACCAGCCATGATGAGCCTGGGGGTACCCGGTCTCGTAGCGGTTGCCAGCAATATGTGTCACAAGTTTCCAAAGGCTCTCATAGGTTCCCTTAAACGGGCAAAGTACGGGCAGGTTGATGTCAAACTCGGCATAATCATCGGTGTTTCTGCCGAGGCCGGAGTTCTTTACGGAGCCCATATACAGGAAAACATCAAGAAGACTTTCGGAGATGCTGGATCCAACCTTTATGTAAGTGTTGCCTTTGTTGTCATACTCGCGATCGTCGGAGGCTTTGTCCTTCGCGATGCATGGAAAACTTACAGATCCGGAAACTCCAACGAGCAGGAAAAAATTACGAAACTCGCCCGCTGGGTACAGTCGGTCAACATCCCGGGCACGATGGTCTATTTCAAGAGCTTGAATGCGCGTATTTCCGTTCTTTTTACAATACCGTTGGGTTTCGCAACAGGAATGCTTGCCGCGACGATCGCGGTCGGCGGGTTCATCGGAGTCCCTTCGATGATTTATGTCATGGGAGCACCGAGCCTCATGGCGTCTGCTACCGAACTCGTTATCGCGTTTGTCATGGGTGTCGGCGGGTCGTTGAAATACGCGATGCACGGTTTGGTTGACATTCGCCTCGCTATGATCATCCTTGCAGGCTCCCTTTTCGGAATACAACTGGGCGCTATCGGCACCACCTATGTTAAACCTTTTATGATAAAAGTGGTCATGGGCCTCATCATGGTTATCGTCCTCTTCAGCCGCGGTTTGATGGTCCCGGTTTATCTTTCACAACTCGGCCTCATACAGCCCCTCGCACAGGGGACGGTTAAGATGCTGAAAAACGCAAGCTTTGCAATAATGATTTTTGCCCTTGTCCTTGGCGCTTTTATAGTCCTGAAGGCTATGTGGCAGGGACGCCGTGCCGAGCAGAGGGCTACGCAGGAAGCCTTTGAACATGCCAAGGCATAATTGTGGGGAAGTACAAGAAAATACTCGTCGGCTTTGACGGCTCTGAATCAAGCGAAAACGCTCTCCTTCAGGCTTTCAGATTTGCGAATGACGAGAAATGCTGGATAACTGTTACAACCGTAGTGCCTGAATATAAGGGGGAGCTCGATCTTACTGGGGTAAGTGACATACGAAAGTTGCTGCTCCGTCCTGGCGAAGAGCTCCTCTCTAAAGCTACTGCGCTGGCAAAACGAGAAGGGGCTCTCATAAAAACCGTTCTCGAAGAAGGAGAAATATTTGAGAGGATCGTAGACCTTGCTGAGGCAGAAAACTGCGGGATCATCGTCATGGGAAGGCGCGGCATGTCAACCCTTGAACGGGCTCTCGTAGGCAGTGTCACCGCGCGTGTCATAGGTCACAGCCAGAGGGACGTCCTCGTCGTGCCCGAGAGCGCAAAGATAGGTTGGAAGAAAATCCTCCTCGCCACAGATGGTTCTAAACACAGCCTTAACGCGACTGAGAAGGCCATAGATTTTGCAAAGTCATATGGAGGAACGCTTACGGCGATTTCCGTAGTCGATGTACCCGACGAATTATATGCAGAGGCCCCGACCGTGGTCGACGAACTCGTAAGAAAGGCGAAGGGATATGCCGAGAATGTAAAGAATATGGCTAGGGCAGCTGGTGTAGAAGTCAACACACAAGTCCGCGAAGGAGAAAGCCATGAAGCTGTTACAAGACTTGCAAAGGATGAAGGTGCAGACCTTATCGTCATGGGGAGTCACGGCAGGACGGGCGTGAAAAGGCTCCTCATGGGGAGCGTTACAGAAAAGGTTATAGGCCACGCGCCCTGCCCTGTTCTCGTGGTTAAAGTCTGATACCGGAAGTTCCTGAAAGAGGTAAGGCTATGCAATGTATTGTTCATAGTCCTGCCTCTTTTTTTGGTGGTAAGCGAGAATTATTTTACCCACTATTTCATAACAGTAACGAGATTAGAAAAGCCCTTTTGACAGCAATACTATTTCTCATCTAAAATACCGTCATGATTACGCTGGCCGTCAAGTCTCTGTTGATGACGTGCTTCGCACTCTGTGTCTTTACAGCGTGCGACCAAAAGCCCAAAAATCCCGTATCGGCATACGGAGACGCGCTTATCGGTGCTTACAAAGGTTCAAAAGGTGCCGCCGAGCAAGCGAACCTTGATGCAGTCCAAAAAAGTGTTGATGCGTATCGCGCTGCGAATGAAAAATATCCCGAAAATCTTAAAGATGTGGAACCTTTACTGGGCGCTTCCCAGATTGATCTCACCAAATACGACTATGACCCCCAGACCGGCAAAGTCGGACTTAAATCAGTAAAATAGTCTTTCCCCACTCCGGCAACCCTTGCAGCTGTATCAGTGCTGTAGTAATATAAACCATAAAACATTTTGACCATGGTCAAATCTTTATTGAAGAAAGTATGAGAATTTCCGGCGGGCAATTAAAAGGAAGGAAAGTTGCTCCCCAAAAGATTTTTTTAAAAAAAGACAGCGACCGTCGGCTCAGACCAACGTCCTCGAAAGTCAGAGAGGCTATTTTTGACATACTCAGAAATTGCATAGACGGAGACGCCTTTCTCGATCTCTATGCGGGTACAGGCGCCGTCGGTCTTGAGGCCTTGTCAAGAGGCACAAGCGCCGTATATTTCATAGAGGACGACCGTATCCGCTCTAAGACGATCGGAGATTTCATAAAAAAGGCAGGTATCGGCGATAGGGCATATGTATACAGGGAAAAGGCACAGGATTTTCTTGAGAGGGCATCACGGTCGGGAATCAGCTTTGATATTATCTTTGCGGACCCGCCCTATGCCTCTGATGAGACTGAAAGAATTCTCCCCTTGATCGCTACTCACGACGTTTTGAGGAAAGGAGGCTGTCTAATTGTTGAGCATTCTTCAAGGGTGACTGTGCCCGGTGACTTTGAGTCTCTTGTGTTTATCAAGAATTACAGGTATGGAGATACAATGCTCACATTATACAGGAAAGAATCATGAAGAAAAAAATCGCGATTTACCCCGGAACGTTTGATCCCTTCACAAACGGGCATCTCGATCTCGTCTTAAGGAGTCTCAGAGCGTTTGAGGAAGTAATCGTCGCCGTGGCTCCGAGTATGAAAAAAGAGCCTCTCTTTACTACCGAGGAA
>Ga0187776_10001519_pt1 | contig 11609 bp, 13 predicted proteins | sample 0216_BV02_MP12_2_FD_132426 | JGI IMG/M metagenome (GOLD analysis project Ga0187776, IMG submission 132426) | Tropical peat soil microbial communities from peatlands in Department of Meta, Colombia - 0216_BV02_MP12_20_MG | ecosystem: Environmental > Terrestrial > Soil > Wetlands > Peat | place...
AAATAGAAGAAAGGAGCGGGAGAATGATTTTTGATTTTGTCCTGGGCCTTTTCTCGAACGACCTGGCAATCGATCTGGGAACGGCTACCACTCTGGTTTACGTGAAAGGAAAAGGAATCGTCCTTTGTGAGCCTTCGGTGGTGGCGGTGCGCAAGGATTCGAAGGGGGGACGCAAGATTCTGGCGGTGGGAAAAGAGGCCAAGAAGATGCTGGGCCGGACCCCGGGGAACATCGTGGCCATCCGGCCGATGAAAGATGGAGTCATCGCCGATTTCGAAATCACCGAATCCATGCTCCGTTACTTCATCGCCCAGGTACACAAGGGCCGGACGCTGGTGCGTCCGAGGATCATCGTCTCCGTCCCATCGGGAATTACGGAAGTGGAAAAGAGGGCGGTGCGCGAATCCGCCCAGTCCGCCGGTGCCCGCGAGGTCTACCTGATCGAAGAACCCATGGCAGCTGCCATTGGAGCCAGTCTTCCGGTCAATGAGCCCTCGGGAAACATGATCGTGGACATCGGCGGCGGGACTTGCGAGGTGGCGGTCATCTCCCTGGCTGGAATCGTGTATAGCCAGTCCGTCCGGGTCGGGGGAGACAAGATGGATGAGGCCATCACCAATTTTGTAAAGCGCAAGTACAATCTGCTCATCGGCGAGCGCACGGCGGAGCTGATCAAAATCCAGATCGGAACTGCTTACCCCGATGAGGATGTCCGCACCATGGAAATTAAAGGCCGGGACCTGGTCGCCGGGAATCCCAAAGTCCTCCAGATCAACTCGGAAGAAGTGCGGGAAGCCCTTACCGAGCCGATCAACGCCATCCTAGAGGCAGTCAAAACCACTCTCGAAAGAACCCCGCCGGAGCTGGCCGCGGACATCGTGGATAAGGGCATCGTTTTGGCCGGTGGAGGGTCTCTCCTCCGGAACCTGGATGTCTTGATCCGGGAGGAAACCGGCCTCCCGGTGACGATCACGGAGGATCCCCTCTCCGCCGTAGTCCTGGGATCGGGGAAAGCCCTGGATGAATTGAACCTCCTTAAAGAAGTGACGATCAAGACCTGAAACCGTGCAGTCGCATCGCGCCTTGCGATAGGGGCAAAAAGTAAAGGGCGAAAATGGCTCGTAGGCTTTCCTCTGAGCGATCGGCCCAATCTGTTTTTTTCTTGGGCAATCCCCTTTTCCGTGAGTCAGCCCGATGCTGAATCTACTCAAACGCTTTCGCCTCTTATTCACCGCCCTACTCTTTCTCTTTTTGGCCCTGGTCCTTATGACCATTTACGCCAAAGAAGGGAGGGAAACCTCCCTCATCCAGAAGGTTTTGCTGCAAATTTCCTTCCCCTTCCAGCACGGGGCTCAAAAGACCTTTCTTTGGTTCAAAGAGGTGGGGGAAGATTATCTTTTTCTTTCCCGGGTCCGACAGGAAAACAAAGACCTCAAACGGGTCCTCAGCACCCTCCAGGAAGAGAACAATCGTCTCCGGGAAGCCCTCCAGACCGACGAGCGTCTCAAGAAGCTTTCGGTCTGGCAGTCTCAGTACCCCCACAAGAGCCGGGTGGCGCAAATTTACGCCCGAGGGCCCTCCAGCTGGTTCAAAACCCTTCTGATCAATAAAGGGGAGAACGATGGAGTGGCCAAAGATATGGCCGTGGCCACCTCCGAAGGGGTGGTCGGCCGGGTCATTGAAGTGTCTCCGGGTACCGCCAAGGTGCTCCTGGTCACCGATGCCAACAGCGCCGTCGATGTGATCGTCCAGCGCTCGAGGGTGCAGGGAATCATGGAAGGAACGATCGACGAGGTTTGCATTCTTAAATACATCCAGAAGAATGAAGAAGTTCAGGTAGGCGATGTAGTGGTTACGTCCGGCCAAGGAGGAATCTTCCCCAAGGGCTTGGTGATGGGGAAAGTGAGTGAGGTGGACCGGAAGCGCCACGGCATTTTTCAGTATATCGAAGTGACCCCATCGGTGGACCTGGCCAAATTGGAAGAAGTCCTAGTTCTGGAGAAATGATCGAGACCCTGAAGATTCGAAGGATCCAACCCCAGGATCGCCCGAGTCTGAAAGCCCTCCTGCACGCTCAATCCCACTTCCGTCCCGAAGAAATCCGGGTGGCCCTGGAACTGATCGACCTTGCCCTGGCCCAACCCGGCGAGGAAGATTACGTCATTTTATGTGCCGAGGAAAGGGAGGGGGAGATTCGGGGATACATTTGCTATGGGAAAGCCCCGCTTACCGAAGCGGTCTATGACATCTATTGGATTGTCGTCCATCCCGCCTACTGGAGCCAGGGAACAGGGTCTTCTCTCCTCCGCCAGGCAGAGGGCGAGCTAGCTCAACGCCAGGCCCGCCTGCTGCTCATCGAAACTTCGTCCACGCCCCCTTATAGGATTCCGCGCGCCTTTTACGGGAAGCATGGGTACCGCGAACAGGCCCGGGTCCGGGACTATTACCGTCCGGACGATCACAAGATCATATACAGTAAAAACCTAAAGGGAAGAAATGAAACTTGAAGCCGGGGGTTTGCCACTTGCGACCTGTGCCCTGAGACCTGAATCTTGAGAAGGGGAGAGAATCAGCGTATAATTCAGATAAGTCGGTTCAAGAAGAGCTCTGGGGTGCCTCACCATGACCGGGATCGCTAAGGTCTGGGAAAAGATAAAAGAAATTCATCGAAGAAGGGCTCCTTTTTTCCGAAGACCCCTGGGACTGCAGACGCGGATTACCCTTCTATTTGCCGTTGTAGTGGTCAGCGTCATTGTCCTTTTCTCTTACCTGGAATTCCGTTTGGCCGAACATTCCCAAAGGGAGCTTTGGCGGGAGAGGACCATCTACGTGACCCGGGAGGTAGACGCCAAGATCTACAGCTCCAAGGACCTGGAAAATGCAGCTTTTCTGGAAGAAGAAATCGCCAACTGGATGTATGCCCGTCCTTCCATCCGATCCATCGACATCTTCGTTTTCCAAAAGAACACCTATAAGATCATGGCCTCCAGCTGGGAGGGAAAAGACCTGGGAATCAGTTATCAGAGCCTCGATTCCTTGAAGAGGGACATGGTTCTCTCCACCCTGATCAAGCGGGATGATCATCCCCACTGGGAAATCCTAGCCCCGCTTCATGCAGGGCGAAAGATCGTGGGGGGGATTCGCATTGTAACCTCTCTGGAGGAGTTGGAGACCTTCCTGGCCAATAAACGCACCCGCACCATCCTCTTCACCCTGATCAGCGTCGCCATCCTTATCCTCATCCTGGCCGTCTTTTTCAGCCGGGCCATCCACCGCCCCATCCAACAGCTGGTCCGGGCCATGTCCGAGGCCGAGTCCGGGAAACTGAACGTGGCCGTCCCGGTTCGGTCCCAGGATGAGCTGGGTCTCCTGAGTGTTCACTTCAATCAGATGCTCTCCCGAATCAGCCAGTTCAACGAGGAGCTGACCCAGAGGATCGAGGCAGCCACCCGTGAGCTGGCCCAGAGGAATGAGGAGCTTCGCCTGGCCAATGAGTCCCTCTTTCAGGCCCAACGCCAGTTGGTCCAAGCGGAAAAGCTGTCGGCCCTGGGGCATGTAGCGGCCACCATGGCCCATGAAATCGGGACTCCCCTCAACTCCATCTCCGGGTATATCCAGCTCATGCTCGCCGAGGAGACCGGGTCGGAGTTGATGACCAAACGTCTGGTGATCATCGAAACCCAGCTTGACCGACTGACCCAAAAGATCCGCAACCTGCTCCATTCCACCCGCCAGCCCGAGCCTCAGCTGCAGGCAGTGGATGTCAATCATGTCCTGGAAACCGTGATCACCCTCACCCAGCCCGGGATGTCCATTCGGGCCGTTCAACTGGTGCGTCATTTAGGTCCAGACTTGCCCCGAATTTCGGGCGACCCCAGCCTTCTCCAGCAGGTATTTCTCAACCTGGTGACCAACGCCCTGGATGCCATGCCCCAGGGAGGGGTCCTCACTCTGATCACCGCCCCGCCGGCCGCCTCTGGCCGAAACGGGTATTTTGTAGAGGTGGTGGTGGAGGATACGGGAACCGGCATGTCCCCCGAGGTGAAGAAGAAGGCCCTTGAGCCTTTTTTTACCACTAAGTCTCCGGGGAAAGGAGCCGGGCTGGGGTTGAGCATCTGCGAAGACATCATTCGGAGCCATCACGGCAAAATGGAGATCGAGAGCCAGGAAGGAAAGGGTTCGACCCTGCGCATTCAACTCCCAGTCTTCTCTCCGGAGGGGGTCTGAGCATGGCCTCTCCCGTTCGAATTTTGGTGGTGGATGACGACGAGATCACCTGCAACCTCTTGGAAGAGGTATTGTCCAAGGAGGGATATGCCGTGGACAAGGCCCTGAACGGGCAGGAGGCGATCGAAAAGGGAGAAAAGGAGTCCTATGGAGTTGTGCTCAGCGATATCCGAATGCTTGATGTGGACGGAATGGAGGTCCTGCGCGCCTACCGGCAGAGAAGTCCGGAGACCATCATCATCATGATGACCGCCTTTGGTTCGATCGAAACCGCCATCCGGGCGATTAAAGAAGGGGCTTACGACTATGTGAGCAAGCCTTTCAAGCTCGACGAAATCAAGCTGACCATCCAAAGGTCTCTGGAGCAGAAGCGCCTGGTAGAAGAAAACATCCACTACCGCCAAGAGTTGATTACCAAATATAAATTGGAGAACATTGTGGGGCGCAGCCCGCAGATGCTCCAGGTCTATAAAACCATCGCCCGCGTGGCCGAGAGCCGCTCCACGGTTTTGATCACCGGGGAGAGCGGGACGGGGAAAGAGCTGATCGCCCGAGCCATCCATTTCAACAGCCCCAGGTCCCCCCGGCCTTTCGTGGCTGTGGACTGCAGCTCTCTAGCGGAAAGCCTTCTGGAAAGCGAGCTCTTCGGCCATGTCCGGGGAGCCTTCACCGGAGCGGTCACGACCAAAAAAGGCCTCTTCGAAGAGGCCGATCGCGGGACCTGCTTTTTGGATGAAATCAGCAATATCAGTCTAGCCATACAGGCTAAGCTTCTCCGAGTCCTCCAGGAGCACGAGATCAAACGAGTGGGGGGCACGGAGACCATCAAAATCGACGTGCGGATGGTAGCTGCCACGAACCAGAACCTGGAAGAGCTGGTGGCGGAAAAGAGATTTCGGGAAGACCTTTTCTACCGTCTCAACGTGGTTTCCATCCACCTTCCTTCCCTCCGGGAACGCCCGGAGGATATTCCCTTACTAGCCGATCATTTCCTGAATAAGTATGCCACTCAAAACAACAAACCTGTCTGTCGAATCTCCCCTGACGCGATGGATGTCTTAACTCGCTACCGCTGGCCCGGGAATGTACGGGAGCTGGAAAACGTGATTGAACGGGCGGCAACCCTTTCCAACACCAACCTGATCATTCCCGCAGACCTCCCCCGGAGGCTTCAAGTAGAGCTATCCCAGAATGCCATCAGTTCCCTCCCTTCCAGCCTTCCTCTTTCTGAACTGGAAAAACTCTACATTCAAAAGGTCCTGGAGGAGACTGGGGGAAACAAGAAGAAGGCGGCGGATATTTTAGGGATTGACCGCCGGACCCTTTACCGGATGGCTACCCGCCTGGGTCTCCCCATTAAAGGGTAAGTGCGGCATTATGCCTCACTTTGCATTCCTGTCACATTTCACCAACCATTTAAAATCTTATATTTTTCTGTAAAATCATAACTTGTGTGGCGTTCTTGTCTGGAATTACTCCTGGCCCACAATTTTTATCCCCTTTATCCGAAACAGAAAATGATTCATAACCATTTGATTTTAAAATGTAATTAATTAATTTGAATAATTCCATGGACTTTTGTCGTCAGCGGTACTGATCTTGCTTAAGGGAAAACACGTATAAAAATTACAACAAAAGACGCAATGAAATATAATCCACTTCAAAGGCGTTTGGGCTCTTGGTCCTTAGTAGTTATTATCCTGCTTGTCTTTGCAGGGTGCAGCAGTCTGAAATCTGAAAACGAAAAGCTGAAAGAAGAGATCGTCGATGTAAGCGCGGAGAACGAGAAATTAAGAAAAGAGCTGAACACCCTCAAATCGGAGAATTCCAAGATGCATATGCGGGTGGCTCAGCTGCACATGGAGATTGCGGCCCTTTATCAGGAAATCCAGAACATGCAGAAGGACCTGGATGCCTTAAAAGCACAGCTGAAGGGCGGAGGAAGAAATAAAAAGTCGTAGCGACGAGTGATCTATTTCCTCTCCTCTGGGGGAGTTGGGGATTTTAAGCAAAAGGAGGTGAAAAAAGATGAAGAAACTGATTGCTCTTTTGGTGTGCGTTCTGTTTGCCATGACCCTTATGGTGGCTGCTTGTGCCAAGAAGGAGGAGCCCGCGAAGCCCGCTGAGCCGGCTAAGAAGGAAGAGGTGAAGCCGGCCGAGCCAGCCAAGCCTGCGGAGGCAGCAAAGCCCGCTGAACCGGCGAAGCCCGCGGAGAAGGCTCCCGAAAAGAAGTAATCTCAGAGGAATTTCTTTGGGCCCAAAACCCAAAAAATCTAACCGGAAAGGAGGTGAAAGAGAATGAAAAGAATTCTGATTCTGATGGTGGCCCTGTTGACCATAGTGGCCTTCGCAGGCGGAGTGATGGCGCAGGCTCCGGCAAAGACCGAGAAACCCGCTGCTCCGGCTCCTGAAAAGGCAGCTCCCGCGCCCGCTCCCAAACCGGCAGCGGAAAAGCCCAAAGCCCTAAAGGCAACGGGAGCCGTTGCGGCATACGAGGCCGGGAAAATGATCGCGGTGAAGGTGAAGGACAAGGAGATGAAGTTTGACATCGCCGCCGACGCCAAGGTCCAAGGAGAGGTCAAGGAAGGCGCCAAGGTGACCGTAACGTACAAAAAGGACATGGACAAAATGGTTGCCACTTCTATCTCCGGGCCGAAACCGAAGAAAGAAGCTCCACCCAAGAAGGCTCCGGAAAAGGCTCCGGAAAAGAAGTAGTTCTTTTCCAACTGGCGAAAAGAGGCATAAGCCCTCAAAAGGGTTATGCCTCTTTTTTTTACCCCCCCCGTTGGGCTGTTTTTTCCCTGCCATGCAGGGAGGGTGGCTTAATAAGCTCAGATGCAAGTGCCAGAAAGCGTCCGGGGAAATTCTCAGGTGATAGGCGAAGCGGCATTTCGTTGTCTCCAGGAATCCGAATCCATAGCCAAAATTAATTCCAAAAAAGTTCATAAAAGAGCTTGACAATAATTTGAGCGCTATGCTATGAATCCTTGAATGAATAATCATTCATTTTAGTCATCTGGGATCAAGTTCTTAAATAAAACTCAATAGATAACCGAAAGGAAGGGTCATGAGAAGCAGAAAAAATAACAAAAACCGATTACTGATCCTGATTACCGGGATATTCCTTCTCCTTCTGGCCACGCCGCTCCTGGCCAGCGAGGCAGAGCTGGAAATCCCCGTCCTCACCGATTCTCAAAACACCCTTCTCATGGTTGGGTTTTTAATATGTTTCCTGGGAATGGCTTTCGGGGCCTACGAATATGTAAAGGTGAAAGCGTTCCCGGCCCACAAGTCCATGCTGGATGTAGCCAATGTGATCTTCCAGACCTGCAAGACCTACCTGCTCCAGCAGGGAAAACTCCTCATCATCCTGGAGATTTTTATCGGGGTGTGTATCGCTTACTACTTTGGCTTCCTGCAGCACATGGACGCGGGCGGGGTGATCCTTATTCTTATCTGGTCCGTGGTCGGAATCCTGGGCTCCTACAGCGTGGCCTGGTTCGGCATCCGGATGAATACCTTGGCCAACTCCCGGATGGCTTTTGCCTCCCTGGAGGGGAAGCCGATTAAACTGCTGGACATTCCCCTGCGGGCCGGGATGAGCATCGGCGTCCTTCTGGTGTGCGTCGAGCTCATCATGATGCTCATTATTCTGGTTTTCATGCCCCGCTCCACCGCCGGCGCCTGTTTTATCGGGTTTGCCATCGGCGAATCCCTCGGCGCCAGCGCGCTGCGCATCTGCGGCGGTATCTTCACCAAGATCGCGGACATCGGCTCCGACTTGATGAAGATCGTCTTCAAGATCAAAGAAGACGACCCGAGAAACCCGGGGGTGATTGCCGACTGCACCGGGGATAACGCGGGGGACAGCGTGGGACCCACCGCCGACGGTTTCGAAACCTACGGCGTGACCGGCGTGGCCCTCATCAGCTTCATCGTCCTGGGGGTCTTCGAGCAGTTCCGGGCCGAGCTGATCACCTGGATCTTCGTCATGCGGATTCTGATGATCCTCACTTCGATCGTCGCTTTTCAGTTCAACAAGGCGGTCACCACGGCCAGGTTCGCGGGCAAGACCAAGGTGGACTTCGAACTCTCCCTGACCATGCTGGTCTGGTTCACCTCCATTCTTTCCATCATCGTAACCTTTGCCGCCAGCTACTGGCAGATCGGGCACCTGCCCAATAACCTTTGGTTTAACCTATCCATCATTATCAGCTGCGGAACCATCGCTGCGGCGCTCATTCCCGAACTGGTGAAAGTCTTCACCAGCTCGAAATCCATCCACTGCCGGGAAGCGGTAACCTCAGCCCGGGAGGGGGGAGCCTCCCTGGATATCCTGTCGGGTTTCGTGGCCGGAAATTTCAGCGCCTTCTGGCTGGGGATGGCCATTTTCCTCTTAATGTCCGTCGCCTATTTTGCCAGCCTAAACGGCCTGGATAAGTTCATGGAATACTCCTCCATCTTCGCCTTCGGGCTGGTGGCCTTCGGCTTCCTGGGAATGGGGCCGGTGACCATCGCCGTGGACAGCTACGGCCCGGTCACCGACAACGCCCAGTCCATCTATGAGCTCTCCCTGATCGAGACCATTCCCAACGTGGAAACGGAAATCCAGAGCCAATTCGGTTTCAAGCCTAACTTCGAAAACGCCAAACACTTCCTGGAAGAAAACGACAGCTGTGGCAACACCTTTAAAGCCACGGCCAAACCGGTTCTGATCGGGACCGCGGTGGTGGGCGCGACCACCATGATCTTCTCCCTCATCCTGCTCCTGCGCAAGACCCTGGGGATCCAGCCGGAGACCATTTTGAACCTGCTCAACCCCTTCACCCTCCTGGGGTTCCTGTGCGGGGGAGCGGTGATCTACTGGTTCACCGGAGCCTCCACCCAGGCGGTGACCACCGGCGCCTACCGGGCGGTCCAGTACATCAAGAAGAACATCAAGCTGGATGACAGCGCCTCCCTGAGCGCCTCAACGGAAAAGTCGAAAGAAGTGGTGAAGATCTGCACCCAATATGCACAGAAGGGGATGTTCAACATCTTCATCACCATCTTCTGCTTCGCCCTGGGCTTCGCCTTCTTTTCCGCGCCGGGCAGCAGTAATGCCCCGGCATCGTTTTTTATCAGCTATCTGATCTCCATCGCCGTCTTCGGCTTATACCAGGCCATTTTCATGGCCAACGCGGGCGGCTGTTGGGACAACGCCAAAAAGGTGGTGGAAGTGGACCTGAGAGAGAAGGGAACCCCCCTTCACGCGGCGACGGTCATCGGAGATACGGTGGGAGACCCCTTTAAGGACACCTCCTCCGTGGCCCTGAACCCCATCATTAAGTTCACCACCCTCTTCGGCCTCCTGGCCATGGAGATCGCTATTTCACCCATGATGAAAGGGATTGCTCACTACGTGGGAGTGGTGTTCTTCCTCATCGCCCTGGTCTTTGTGGCGCGCTCCTTCTACGGGATGCGAATTCCGAAAGAGTAGGAGAAGGTTTTAACCATGAGCCCCCAAGGGGTCCTTCCGGGCCCCAAGGGGGCTTCTCTTTGGAGGGTTCCGCTCCTGATCCCCCTCGTTTTCGTTTGATTCTTTTCCCCCTGATCGTTATAATCTAGCCAGTCTTTCCGATAATACATAAGAGACCCTTCTCCCCATCCCCTAGGAGGTTGGTATGCATATCAAAAAGTTGTATTTTTCTGTCCTTCTCTTGCTCCCTGCAACTCTCCTGCTGGCGCCCGGAGGGATGGCTCTGGCCCAAACCATCACCCCGGCCCATGAACAGGAGTTCACCGATGCCAAAAACGCCATCGACGCCGCCCAAAAGGCCCAAGCGGAAAAATATGCTTCGGAATCCCTGAAGCAGGCGCAGGACCTTCTGGTGGCCGCGGGCAATGCCCGGAGCTCCAAGGATGCGGTCAAATTTACCCAGAATTCGAGGCTGGCCCGGGCATATGCCGAACTGGCCCGCGCCACCGCCGAACTGAAGACCGAGGAAGACAAGCTGGCGGCTACCCAGGACGAACTGCAGAAAGCCAGGGCGGAAATCGAAAGCCTGAAAAAAGCCCAGTAGCGAGGAGGAAAAGACGATGAAACCAAGCGTTTCCCACAGAATACAAATTCTGTTTCTCCTTTTCCTGGGTTATCTCCTGGTGGCCTACCAGAACTTGAATCGTTCCCAAGTTACCTCCGAGGGGCTGGGGCCCTCCCAGCCCGTGGCCAATGATGCTACAGAGGCGGGGCGTGCCCTGAACCGGAGGGTGGAAATCGCCGTCCAGACCGGAGAATGAAAGAAAACCATTGCGGATTTCAGGTTGCAGATTTGAAATTTTAAGAGATTGCTGCTGGCAATCCAAAATCTGAAATCAGGGTGACTCTATGCCCGAGTTGAGACAAGACCCGGCCACCAAGCAGTGGGTGATCATTGCCACTGAGCGGGCCAAGCGACCCCACGATTTCAGCAGACCCCCGGTCCAAGTTTCCGTCGAGGAGTATAAAGCGGACTGTCCATTCTGCCTCGGCAATGAAAGTTTGACTCCTCCGGAGATCATGGCTTACCGCAAAGGAGGGCCGGCCAACGGCCCGGGTTGGTGGGTTCGGGCCTTTCCCAATAAGTTTTCAGCCCTGGTCCCGGAAGGAAGTCTGTCCCGCAAAGAAGAAGAGGGAATCTTCCGAAAGATGGACGGAGTGGGACAGCATGAAGTCATTGTGGAATGTCCTCAACACAACCTGTGCATTCCCCTGATGGCCGACAAGCAGGTCGAAGAGATCATCCTCGCCTACCGGGAACGATACCTGGCCCTGAGGGAAGACCCCCGCTTCAAGCTGATCATCATCTTTAAGAATCACGGGTCCAAGGCCGGCACCTCCCTGGAGCACCCCCATTCCCAGCTGGTGGCCATGCCCATCGTCCCCCTTACCATCCGCTATCGTTTTGAAAAGGCCTACACCCATTTCGACGATGAAGGGAGCTGCGTGTATTGCGACGTTTTGCGGGAGGGGTTTAAGCAACCCACGCGCCTGGTCCTGGAGACCGACCGATTCGCCGCTTTTCACCCCTTCGCTTCCCGTGCGCCTTTCGAAACCTGGATCATCCCCAAGGCGCACAATGCTTCTTTCGGTTCGATTTCCATGGACGGGGCTAAAGAGTTTGCTTACGTGCTCAAAAAGACGCTGGGGAAGTTATACCGGGGATTGAATAATCCCGACTATAACTACATTATCCATACCGCCCCCATTAAGGACGAGCAGGAAGAATACTTCCACTGGCACCTGCAGGTCCTGCCCCGCCTGGTGACCCCCGCCGGGTTCGAGCTTGGAACCGGCATGTTTATCAACGTCGCTCTCCCCGAGGAGACCGCGGCTTATATCCGCAACGTGCCGGATTGATATT
>Ga0187776_10001520_pt1 | contig 11608 bp, 9 predicted proteins | sample 0216_BV02_MP12_2_FD_132426 | JGI IMG/M metagenome (GOLD analysis project Ga0187776, IMG submission 132426) | Tropical peat soil microbial communities from peatlands in Department of Meta, Colombia - 0216_BV02_MP12_20_MG | ecosystem: Environmental > Terrestrial > Soil > Wetlands > Peat | place...
AGCGTTGGTTGCGGGGAGAGGATTTGAACCTCTGACCTTCGGGTTATGAGCCCGACGAGCTGCCAGACTGCTCCACCCCGCGCCCGAGTGAGACCGAGATTATAACGATGTCACAAAAATGGTGTCAACAAAATCTGACTACCCGTTGCGCGGGCGTCCTGCGCGCCCGATTCAGAGACCGCGCCGATCCTGGATAGCCTGCGAGATGGTGCCTACATCCACGTATTCAAGTTCGCCGCCCAGCGGCACGCCGCGGGCGATGCGACTTGCCTTGACCTTGCGCGCGCGCAGCATCTCGGCGATGTAGTGCGCGGTCGCTTCGCCCTCGTTGGTGAAATTGGTCGCCAGGATAACCTCTTGCACGATGCCGTCGGTAGCGCGCTCCAGAAGCCGCTCCAGCCCGATGTCGCGCGGCCCTATGCCATCGAGCGGCGACAGCCGACCCATCAAGACGAAATACATGCCTGAGTAGCTGAGCGTCTGCTCGACCATCGCCAAATCCGTCGGTGTCTCCACGACGCACAGCAGGCTCGCGTCACGCCGCGGCGAGCGGCACAGCGCGCAGATCTCGTCTTCAGTAAAGTTATTGCACTTGGCGCACAGGCGCACGCCGCTCAGCGCGGCCGACAGCGCCTGTGCGAGCAGGTCCGCGCCCGCCCGGTCGTGCTGAAGCAAGTGGTAAGCCATGCGCTGCGCCGAACGCGGACCCACCCCCGGAAGCACACGCAGCGCCTCGACCAGCCGCTCGACTCCTTTGGCGGTGGGTATCGGGTCCCTGCGCATTCGTATTCCCCGCCGCGGGCGTCAGAAGGGCAGCTTGAATCCGGGCGGCAGACCCAGCCCGGCTGTCATGCCGCCCATCTTCTCGGCTACTGCTGCCTCGACTTTGCGCGCGGCATCGTTGAAAGCGGCGGCCACGAGATCCTCCAGCATCTCCCTGTCGTCACCGACGAGCGACGGGTCGATCGCGACGCGCTTCACGTCGTGCTTGCAGGTCATGACGATCTTGACCAGGCCCGCGCCCGACTGTCCCTCCACTTCGAGATTGGCGAGCTCCTCCTGCATGCGCTGCATGTTCTGCTGCATCATCTGAGCCTGCTTCATGAGCTGGCCGATATTTCCCCGCATCGTCATCTCCTGGAGTACTGCGGTCCCGAACGGACCGCCTGTCACGAATTCTTGGGCATCGCCTGGATCGTCGACGGGATCACTTTGGCATCGCAGATTTCCATCAGATCCTGCACGAATCGATCGCCTTGCACCGAGCGCGCGGCTTCCATCTGCCGCGCACTGCGTTCCGTGGCTTCGATCGCAACGACCGAGCCGCCCTTGGCCTCGCCCGCAATCACTTTGACGGCTACCCCGCCGCCAAGAAGTTGCTCGAGCGCCGCCTTGAGCTTGTCCTGGTACGACCTTTCGGCCAGATACGCCTTCGCTTGCGGCACGACGAGCTCGAACGAATTCCCATCACGACGCGCAAGCTCGGCGTTGCGCGCAAGTTCGCGTGCGGCGCCGGTCACCTGCAGCTTGCTTACCAGCTGCGCCCATTCCCCGGTGGATCGTGTCGCGTTCGACGGCATGCGCGCGGGCGGTGCTGATCGAGCTGCAGGCCCTCCAGGAATAGCTGTCTCCCCGCCACCATCGGGCCGGAACGCGATCATGCGTAGCAGGCTCATGACGAACCCCGCGTGCTCATCCGGGGCGAGCGCGAGATCGTCCCGTCCCTGCAATGCGATCTGATAATTCAGCTGCACCGTCTCGGCATCCAGTCGCTCGCCGAGCGTAACGATCCGCTCGCGCTCCGGCAGGTCGTCCTCGAGCGCCTCGGGCACCGATTGCGCAAGCGCTATACGCAGCAGCAGGCTCGCCAGATCGGCCAGCGCCTGGTCGAACGATAAGCTGCGCGCCTGCATTTCGTCGGCAATGGCGAGCGTCGCGCGTGCGTCGCCCGCTGCCACCGCCTCGAGAAGACGCAGCAGATAGGTCTCGTCCACCGCACCCAGCATGTCGCGGACATCGTCTGCGGAAATCCGACCGGCGCCATGCGCGATCGCTTGGTCGAGCAGCGACAGCGCATCGCGCATGCTGCCAGCCGCAGCGCGGCCGATGAGCGGCAGCGCTGCCGGATCGAAGGCGATCTGTTCCGCTTCGAGCAGCTTCGCCAGATGCGCCGCAATCGCGGCGCGCGGCATCTGCTTGAGGTTGAACTGCAGGCAGCGGCTGAGCACCGTCACCGGAATCTTCTGTGGATCGGTCGTCGCCAGGATGAACTTGAGGTGCTCGGGCGGCTCTTCCAGCGTCTTGAGCATCGCATTGAACGCCGAGGTCGACAGCATGTGCACCTCGTCGATCACGTAGACCTTGTAGCGCCCGCGCGTCGGCGCGTACTGCGCGGTATCGAGCAGCTGGCGCATCTCGTCGACGCGCGTGTTCGTGGCCGCATCGACCTCGAGCAGGTCGATGAAGCGCCCTGCGTCGATTTCCACGCAGTTGCTGCACTTGCCGCAGGGCTCCGGGGTCACGCCTGTCTCGCAGTTCAGGCACTTGGCGAGAATGCGAGCAAGCGTGGTCTTGCCGACACCGCGCGTCCCGGTAAACAGGTAAGCATGATGCAGGCGGTTCTGCCCGAGCGCGTGGCGCAGCGCGCGCACCACGTGTTCCTGCCCGACCAGGCTGCCGAAATCGCGCGGCCGCCACTTGCGGGCGAGAACCTGATAGCTCATCGGAGGAATTCTATCAGCCCCCTGCCCGGCGCTTGCGCGCCGGACAGGGCGATTGGTGGCGAGCCTGAACCCCGGCACCTGCAGTGACCGGCTGTGGCTGCTTCCTTCCGGACCTGACCAGGTTCACCAGGCTGCAGTGCGGGGAGGCCCGCCGTGGATCTCGATGTATGTTGGCGGAGAGAGAGGGATTCGAACCCTCGATGCGCTCATCACGCATACACACTTTCCAGGCGTGCGCCTTAGACCGCTCGGCCATCTCTCCAGCAGGCCGCATTATAAGCGCTGCGCCGAGACGAAGCGGTGCAGCGCTCGTCGTGATGGGTCGACTCAGCTCGCCTGCTTCAGCTGATCGAGGATCGCCGGATTCTCGAGCGTCGACACGTCCTGCTTGATCTCCTCACCCTTGGCGATCGAGCGCAGCAGCCGCCGCATGATCTTGCCGGAGCGCGTCTTCGGCAGATTGTCTCCGAAGCGGATGTCCTTCGGCTTGGCGATCGGACCGATCTCCTTCGCCACCCAGTCGCGCAGCTCCTGCGCGATCTTCTTCGCCTCGTCGCCCGTCGGGCGCGGACCTTTGGTCACCACGAAGGCGACGATCGCCTCGCCCGTCAGGTCGTCGGGGCGGCCGACCACCGCCGCTTCGGCGACCAGCTTGGAGTTGGCCACCAGTGCCGATTCCACCTCCATCGTGCCGAGGCGATGGCCCGACACGTTCAGCACGTCGTCGATGCGGCCCACGATCCGGAAGTAACCATTCTCGTCGGTGCTCGCGCCATCGCCGGCGAGATACAGCTTGCCCTTGAAGTCGTCCGGAAAGTACGTCTTCTTGTAGCGCTCGGGATCGCCCCAGATCGTGCGCAACATCCCCGGCCAGGGCCGCTTGATGACCAGGATGCCGCCCTTGCCCTTGCCGACCGGATGCCCCGTCTCGTCCACTATGTCGGCGAAGATGCCCGGCAGCGGCAGCGTCGCCGAGCCTGGCACCGTTGGCGTAGCGCCTGGCAGCGGCGAGATCATGTGGCCGCCGGTCTCGGTCTGCCACCAGGTGTCGACGATCGGGCAGCGTCCGCCGCCGACCGTCTCGTGGTACCAGATCCACGCCTCCGGGTTGATCGGCTCGCCGACCGTGCCGAGTATGCGCAGGCTCCTCAGGTCGTACTTCCTCGGCAGATCGCCGCCCGCCTTGATGAGCGAGCGGATCGCCGTCGGTGCCGTGTAGAACACGTTCACCTTGTGGTCCTGGATGATCTTCCAGAAGCGCCCCGCGTCCGGATAGGTCGGCACGCCTTCGAACATCACTTCCGTGGCGCCGACCGCGAGCGGTCCGTAGGTGATGTAGGTGTGACCCGTCACCCAGCCGACATCGGCCGTACACCAGAAGACGTCGCCCGGCTTGTTGTCGAACACCCACTTCATGGTCAGCGACGCCCACAGCAGGTAGCCGCCGGTCGAGTGCTGGACGCCTTTCGGTTTGCCGGTGGAGCCCGAGGTGTAGAGGATGAACAGTGGATGCTCGGCATTCACCCAAACCGGTTCGCAGGTATCGCCCTGTCCCTTCACGACGTCGTCCCACCATTTGTCGCGCGGCGCCTGCATCGGCACTTTACTGCCTGTGCGGCGATAGACGATGACGTTGCGCACGCCCTCGCAGCCGCCCATCGCGAACGCCTCGTCGACCACCGACTTGAGCGGAATCTCCTTGCCGCCGCGGAACTGCCCGTCGGCGGTGATGACTTCCGTGGCTCCGGCATCGATGATGCGTTCCTGAAGGCTCTTGGCCGAGAATCCGCCGAACACGACCGAGTGCGTCGCGCCGATGCGCGCGCATGCCTGCATCGCCACCACCACCTGGATCGACATCGGCATGTAGATCAGAACGCGATCGCCCGTCTTGATGCCGTGGCTCTTGAGCGCGTTCGCGAAGCGGCAGACCTCGTGGTAAAGCTCCTTGTACGTGATCCGGCTGACCTTGCCGTCGTCCGCTTCGAAGATGATCGCCACCTTGTTCGGCTGTGACTTGAGATGGCGGTCGAGGCAGTTGTAGGACGCGTTCAGCTCGCCGTCGTAGAACCACTTGAAGAACGGCGCGTTCGACTCGTCCAGCGTCTTGCTGAAGGGCTTGTGCCACAGCAGATGCTCTCGGGCCAGCTTCGCCCAGAAGCCCGCGAAGTCCTTTTGCGCCTCCGCGCACATCTTGCGGTAGGCCTCCATGCCGGAGATGTTGGCCTGCTTCACGAACTCCGCGGAAGGCGGAAAGACCCTCTTCTCCTGGAGCACCGACTCGATGTTGGCCATCGCTACCCTCCTCCGGTGAAAGCCATCCTATGCTACATTCTAAAGGCATTCCGGAACCGCCATGAACGCCATCAAGCAGGCAGACCTGGTGCAGAGCGTTGCCGACGCGCTGCAGTTCATCTCCTACTACCATCCCGCCGACTACATACGTGCGCTGGCGCGCGCTTACGACCGCGAGCAATCGCCGGCCGCGAAGGACGCGATCGCCCAGATTCTCACGAACTCGCGCATGTGCGCCGAGGGACATCGTCCGATCTGTCAGGACACCGGCATCGTCAACGTCTTCCTGAAGATCGGCATGGACGTGCGCTGGGACGCCAAATTGTCCGTCGAGGAGATGGTGAACGAGGGCGTGCGCCGCGCCTATCTTGATCCGGAAAACAAGCTGCGCGCCTCGGTGCTCGACGACCCCGCGTTCGGCCGCCGCAATACCCGCGACAACACGCCCGCGGTCATCCACATGCAGGTCGTGCCCGGCGCGAAGGTAGAAGTCGACGTTGCCGCCAAGGGTGGCGGCTCCGAAGCGAAGTCGAAGTTCGTCATGCTCAACCCGTCCGACTCGATCGTCGACTGGGTGCTGAAGACCGTGCCGACAATGGGTGCGGGCTGGTGCCCGCCGGGAATGCTCGGCATCGGCATCGGGGGCACCGCCGAGAAGGCGATGCTGATGGCCAAGGAGTCGCTCATGGCACCGATCGACATGGCCGAGCTCAAGGCGCGCGGGCCGAAGACGAAGGTCGAGGAATTGCGCATCGCCCTGTACGACAAGGTGAACGCGCTCGGCATCGGGGCGCAGGGCCTCGGCGGCCTCTCGACGGTGCTCGACGTCAAGATTCTCACCTACCCGACGCACGCCGCGAACCAGCCTGTGGCGATGATTCCGAACTGCGCCGCGACGCGGCACGCGCATTTCGTGCTCGACGGATCCGGCCCCGCGGAATTCGAGCAGCCGAAGCTTTCCGACTGGCCCGACATCACGTGGAAGCCGGATGCGGGCGCGAGGAAAGTAAATCTCGACGCCCTGACGCGTGACGAAGTCTCCGCATGGAAGCCGGGCGAGCGCCTGCTGCTCTCCGGCAAGCTGCTCACCGGCCGCGACGCGGCGCATAAGCGCATCCAGGATATGCTCGAGCGCGGCGAGCGGCTGCCGGTCGACTTCACCAATCGCGTCATCTACTACGTCGGCCCGGTCGATCCGGTGCGCGACGAGGTCGTCGGGCCGGCGGGGCCCACGACATCCACCCGCATGGACAAGTTCACCGAGACGATGCTCGGGCGCACCGGCTTGGTGGCCATGGTCGGCAAGGCCGAGCGCGGGCCCGCGGCAATTGAGGCCATCCGCAAGCACAAGGCCGCCTATTTGATGGCGGTTGGCGGCGCCGCCTACCTCGTCTCCAAGGCGATCCGCAAGTCGCGCGTGCTCGCCTTCGAGGACCTCGGCATGGAGGCGATCTACGAGTTCGAGGTGCGCGACATGCCGGTCACGGTGGCTGTCGATGCGCGCGGCGCGGCCGTCCACCAGAGCGGCCCGGCCGAGTGGGAGAAGCGCATCCGGGAGTTCAAGCTCCCCGTCACCGCGGCCTGAGCGCGCGGCTTGGACGAATCGACGGCCACGCGCTGGCCAGCGGTCTGGGCCGTATTCGCGGGCGGCCTCGTCGCTGGCGCCTACATCACCAAGGTGCCGCCCGCGCTTCCCATCCTGCGCGACGATCTGGGCCTGAGCCTGGTCCAGTCGGGATTCATCGCCACCATGCTGAACGTGATGGGAGGCCTCGCAGGCATGCTCGCCGGCGTGCTCGCCGACCGTTTCGGGCCCAAGCGCCTGGCGCTCGCGGGCCTCGCGGTGATGTGCGGCGGCGGCCTGTTCGGCGCCGCGTCGTGGAGCTTCGCGTCGCTGCTCGCCGGGCGCTTCCTGGAAGGCGCCGGCTTTATCCTGTTCACCGTTGCGGGCGCTGCGCTCATGGCGCGCGCAGCGCCTGCTCCGCGCGCACGCGCCAAGGCACTTGGCTTGTGGAGCGCGTACATGCCCTCGGGCGGCAGCATCGCGCTGCTCGCCGCGCCGCTGGCGATCGGGGTGTTCGGCTGGCGCGGGCTGTGGATCGCGCTCGCGCTCGCCGCCGCGCTTGCCTTCGCTCTGGTGGCGCGCTATGCGATCGCGCCGCCGCACGGCTCGGTGGCTTCCCTGCGGCTCATCATGGAATCGCTCGCGCAGCGCGGCAGCATCGCGCTGTCGCTCATATTCGCGTTCTACGTCGCGCAGTGGACCTCCGTCATGATCTGGTTGCCGACCTTCGTGGTCGAAGAGCGCGGCGGCTCGACGGCGACAGCCGCGCTGCTCACCGCGCTGATGGTGCTGATCAACGTGCCCGGCAACCTTGCCGGCGGCTGGCTGGTGGCCCATGGCGTGCGCCGCGGCCCGCTCACGGTCGCGGCATTCGCCGTCATGGGGATTTGCTCCACCGGAATGCTGCTCGACGTCCTGCCCGACGCCGCGCGCTTTGTCCTGGTGCTCGTGTTCTCGAGCTGCGCCGGGGTCATACCGGCCGCTGTGTTCTCCGGAGTTGCGGCGCACGCCCGCACGCCGCAGCACATCGCCACCACCAACGGCATGGCGATGCAGAGCTCTCAGGCCGGCCAATTCTTCGGCCCGATCGTGCTCGCCTGGCTCGCCTCGCGCTACGGCGGCTGGGCGGCGTCGCTCTCCGCCATGCTCGCTTTCGCTGCCTGCGGCATGGCCTGCGGTTTCGCCGTCGCAGCGATCGAGCGGCGCCGCGGGAGCTAGAATCCGTCTTCCCGAGGGAGGTCACCATGCCCGACATCCACATCTGCGAGGTCGGCCCGCGCGACGGGCTTCAGAATGCTCACCACCTGATGCCGACCGAAGCGAAGAAGCGCTGGATCAGCGCCCTTGCGGCGGCGGGATTGCAGGAGATCGAGGTCGGCTCGTTCGTGCCGCCGAAGCTCATTCCCGCGATGGCCGACACGGGCGAGATCGTCGCGCACGCGCGCGCCATCGCAGGGCTGCGCGTGGTTGCGCTGGCGCCCAACGTGAAAGGCTTCGAGCGGGCGGTGCAGGCGGGCGCGCACAAGATCACCTTCCCGGTATCCGCGAGCCGCGCGCACAGCCTCGCCAACGTGCGCATGACGCCCGAGCAGATGATCGAGGAGGTGCGCAAGTGCCAAGCGCTGCGCGGGCGGGACGGCCCCGAGATCGAGGGCGCCGTGTCGACGGCGTTCGGCTGCACCATGCAGGGCGAGGTGCCCGAGGACGAGGTGCTGCGCATCGCCGCGGCGCTCGCGGAGTTCTGCGACTGCGTCGCCCTCGCCGACACGGTCGGTTACGCGAATCCCGCCCAGGTGCGGCGCGTGTTCGCCCGCGTGAGGAAGGAGATCGGTGCCAAGCTCGAAGGGGCGCACTTTCACAACACGCGCGGACTCGGCCTAGCGAATGCGCTCGCCGCCTACGAGGAAGGCGTGCGCCACTTCGATTCGTCGATGGGTGGCCTCGGCGGCTGCCCGTTCGCGCCGGGCGCGAGCGGCAACGTGATCACCGAGGACCTGGTGTTCATGTTCGAGAGCATGGGCCTGTCCACGGGGATCGATTTCGAGCGCCTCATGGCCGCGCGCGAAGTGCTGGTGGGCGGTCTGCCCGACGAGCCCGTCTACGGCCACACGCCGCAGGCAGGGCTGCCCAAGAACTTCAAGCGCGCCGCATGAAGCGCCTGCCGCTCGACGGCCTGAGGGTCGTCGAGTTCGCGCACATGGTGATGGGGCCGAGCTGCGGCCTGGTGCTCGCCGATCTTGGCGCGGAGGTGATCAAGGTTGAGCCGCTCGAGGGCGACAACACGCGCCGCCTGGAGGCGGCCGGGGTAGGCTTCTTCCCTGTCTTCAACCGCAACAAGAAGAGCTTGGCGGTCGATCTGAAGAGCGACGCCGGCCGCGAGCTGGTGCTCAGGCTGATCGATACCGCAGACGTGCTGAGCGAGAATTTCCGCCCCGGCGCGCTGGACAAGCTCGGCTTCGGGTACGACGCGCTCGCTGCGCGCAATCCGCGCCTCGTCTATTGCTCCCTGAAGGGCTTTCTCGACGGCCCGTATCAGCACCGCGCGGCGCTCGACGAGGTCGTGCAGATGATGGGCGGGCTTGCCTACATGACCGGCCTGCCCGAGCGGCCGCTGCGCGCCGGCTCCTCGGTGGTCGACATCCTGGGCGGCACCTTCGGCGCGGTGGCCGTGCTCGCCGCGCTGCGCGAGCGCGACGCCACCGGCCGCGGTCAGCGCGTGACGAGCGCTCTGTACGAGAGCACCGCGTACCTCGTCGCGCAACACATGGCGCAGTACGAGATCACGGGCGAGGCGCCGCCGCCGATGTCGGTCAAGCGGCCCGCCTGGGGCGTGTACGACATCTTCGAGACCGGCGACGGCGACCGCCTGTTCGTCGGCGTGGTCACCGACACGCAATGGCAGATCTTCTGCCGCGAATTCGGCGCGCCTGGGCTAGCCGCGGACGCGCGCCTGCAGTCGAACGGCGCGCGCGTGCGCGAGCGCGGCTGGCTGCTGCCGCGGCTGGCGGAGCTGCTGAAGCACTACTCCCGGCCCGAGCTCGAAGCCAAGCTCGAGCGCATCGGGCTGCCGTATGCGCCGATCGCCAAGCCCTGGGACCTGCTCGGTGACCCGCACCTGAACGCCTCGGGCGGGTTGCACGAGACGCGGCTGCCCTCTGGCGCCACGATTCACGTCCCCGGCCTGCCGATCGCCTTCGACGGCGAGCACCTGCCCAAGCGCAGCGACCCGCCGCCGCTCGGGCATGGGGCGCGCGACGTGCTGCGCGCGATCGGCTACGGCGAAGCGCAGATCGACGCGCTCGCCGCTGCCGGCGTCATCGTTCTGCAGACAGCTTGATCTCGATTTCGACGAACGAGAACTCGTAGCCGTTCGCGTTGATCACGTCGTGCTCGACGCCAGCGCCGCCCCCGTCCCGCGCTCCACGCGCTAGCCCTTCAGCAAGGCGTCGATGCCGGCCTGCACGATCTGCTCGTCCTCGTGCGACTGGACGCCCGAGGCGCCGATCCCGCCGACGCAGGTGCCTTCATACATGATCGGCAGCCCGCCTTGCACCGGCAGCACCGGCATCTTCATCATCACCAGGCGCCCGCCGGCGACGCGCTCCTCCCACGACTTGCTCGAGCGCCGCGTGGTCGCCGCGGTGCGCGCCTTCTGTGCCGCGATCTCGGCGTTGGCGGGCGTCGCTCCGTCCATGCGCACTAGGTGCAGCGGGTGTCCGCCATCGTCGAGAATCGCGATCGCGACGTTCCACTTGTTGCGCCGCGCCTCCGCTTCCGCGGCGGCGCTCATCTTCTTACAGTCTTCCAGCGTCAGTTCTGGGCGAGTCTTCATGCTTTGGCCGATTCCCTAAGTGCGTTGCGAATCTGTTCGAGCGCTCCCGGATCCTCGATCGTCGTCAGGTCGCCCGGGTCGCGCCCCTCGGCGAGCGCCTGGATCGAGCGGCGCAGCGTCTTGCCGGAGCGCGTCTTAGGCAGCAGCGTCACGAAATGCACCGCGCGCGGCCGTCCGATCGCGCCCAGCTGCTTATCGACAGTCTCCATGACCTCCTTCTCGAGCTTCTTTCCGTCTGCGACCGCGGTCTTCGCCACCGCGAAGGCGAGCGGCATCTGGCCCTTCAACGGATCCTCCACCCCGACGACCGCGCACTCCGCGATGTTGGGATGCATGTTGATCGCCTCCTCGATCTCGCGCGTCCCGAGGCGGTGCCCGGCCACGTTGATCACGTCGTCCGTGCGCCCGAGGATGAAATAGTAGCCGTCCTTGTCGCGGATGCCCCAGTCGAAGGTCGAATACACGCGCTGCTTGGAGAAGGTCGAGAAGTACGTCTTGACGTAGCGCTCGTCGTCTCCCCAGATGGTCGTCATGCAGCCCGGCGGCAGCGGCGGCACGATCGCCACCACGGCCTTCTCGTCCGGGCCCGCCTCGCTCGCGTCGGACTCGCGCAGCAGGCGCAGGTCGTAACCGTACACCGGAAACGAAGGGCTGCCCAGCTTGATCGGGGTCTTCTCCACTCCCGGCACCGCCGACAGGATCGGCCAGCCGGTCTCCGTCTGCCAGTAGTGATCGATCACCGGAATGCCGAGCGACTCGGAGATCCAGCGGTGCGTCGGCTCGTCGAGCGGCTCGCCGGCCAAGAATAGATGCCTGAGCGAGGACACGTCGTACTTCTTGAGGTAGGCCGGGTCCTGCTTCTTCAGCACGCGGATCGCGGTCGGCGCCGAGAACATGACGCTCGCCTTGTACTTCTCGACGAGCTTCCACCAGATGCCTGCGTCGGGACGGATCGGCACGCCCTCGTACATGATGGTCGTCATGCCGGCGATGAGCGGTCCGTAGATGATGTACGAGTGCCCGACCACCCAGCCGATGTCCGAGGTGGTGAACATCGTCTCGCCGGGATTTCCGCAGTAGATCAGCTTCATCGACGAGGCGAGCGCCACCGCGTAGCCGCCGACGTCGCGCTGCACGCCCTTCGGCCTGCCAGTAGTGCCGGAGGTGTACAGGATGTAGGACGGCTCGCTCGAC
>Ga0187776_10001521_pt1 | contig 11608 bp, 7 predicted proteins | sample 0216_BV02_MP12_2_FD_132426 | JGI IMG/M metagenome (GOLD analysis project Ga0187776, IMG submission 132426) | Tropical peat soil microbial communities from peatlands in Department of Meta, Colombia - 0216_BV02_MP12_20_MG | ecosystem: Environmental > Terrestrial > Soil > Wetlands > Peat | place...
GGCGCGAGTTCAACACCGCCTCGATCGACTCCGAGCAGGAGAAAATGCCTGCTGGCCGCATTCCGCCAAGCCGGGGATTGGGCTAGTGGCGATGCGGGAACGGGCGCAATTAATCAACGGTAAGATTGAGTTTCTGCCGCTTCCTGCCTCGGGAACGCTGGTTCGACTCAGAGTGCCAAAGGAGAAGTCAAATTCGCATGGCGGATAAGATTTCCGTTCTGTTGGTGGATGACCACAGCCTCGTACGGCGCGGGTTCCGACGCATTCTCGATGATGAACCCGATATCTCGGTGGTTGGCGAAGCCGGCAATGGCGAAGAAGCCATCCGGCTAGCCCGTGAACTCCGACCCAGAGTCGTAGTGATGGATTGCGCTCTTCCGGGAGTGAATGGCCTGGTTGCGACCCGCCAGATTTTAGAAAAGTCGCCTAAGGTTTCCGTTCTCATGCTCAGCATGCATTCCGAAGATACCTGGGTGCGCCAGGCCCTGGATGCCGGTGCGCGCGGGTACATCCTCAAGAATGCGGTTGATCTGGAATTGCCGGTAGCGATACGCCGTGTGGCAGCGGGGGAAATCGTGCTTGATCCCCAGGTCGCCCGCCCCGACACGCTCAAGGGAGAACGGAACTGGGGGTTGACCGAGCGCGAGCTGGAAATTCTGCAGCTGATCGTCGATGGCAAGTCGAACAAGGATATTGCCGCGCATCTCGACCTCAGCGTGAACACCGTAGCGGTTCATCGCGCCAATATCATGGAAGCGCTGGGCATTCACAAGACGGCAGAGCTCGTGGTATATGCCATCCGCAACGGGCTGGTGAATATTCCTTGAGCCGCAGCCCCCTCCCCCCGGTGACCCGCAGATCTTTTCTCTATGCCCTCTCAGGCGGACTCGTGGGGTTCTCAGCCGGATCTGCTCTGCCCTCGCTTGCCTATCCCGAAGCGCCATCCAGTCCAGGTTTTCGCCTCGTCGATGTTACAGGTAACGCAGGCATCCAGTTTCACCACAACAGCGGCGCCTACGGCGGAAAGCTGTTGCCCGAGACGCTGGGCTCCGGTTGCGCCTTCCTCGACTATGATCGCGACGGCTGGCAGGACATCCTTCTGGTCAATGGCATGGATTGGCCCGGCCATAAACGGCAGCGATCCACGCTGCATCTCTACCGCAATAATCGCAACGGAACGTTTACTGACGTCACTCGCAGTGCCGGTCTTGATGTCGAGATGTATGGCATGGGAGTGGCGGTCGGGGACTACAACAACGATGGATTTCCTGACATCCTCATCACCTGCGTGGGACAGAATCATCTCTTCAAGAACACCGGCAAGGGCTCGTTTGTGGATGTGACGCACGCTAGCGGTCTCGGGGGCAGACAAAGCTTCAGCACCTCAGCCCTGTGGTTCGACTTCGACCGCGACGGCCTGCTCGATCTTTTTGTATGCAATTACGTGAAGTGGTCTCCTGAACACGACGTCTTCTGCAGTCTCGATGGAAAGCACAAATCCTACTGCACACCGGAGGCTTACCGCGGCGAAACCTGCTGGCTGTTTCATAATCGCGGCGACGGAACTTTCGAAGATGTGACTGCAACCAGCGGGATCTTCGACACCAGTTCCAAATCGCTGGGCGTAGCCATGCTCGACGACGACCGCGATGACTGGCCGGATCTGCTGGTCGCCAATGACACCCAGCCCAATAAGCTCTACCGCAATCAACACAATGGCACGTTCAAGGATATTGCAGTAGAAGCCGGGATTGCCTTCAGCGCGGAAGGAAAAGCGCGCGCCGGTATGGGCGTGGATGTCGCCGACTTCGATAATTCCGGCAGCCCGGGCGTAGCGATTACCAACTTCGACAACGAAATGATGGGACTGTACCGCGCCGTCAGTCGTGGCGGGTTTGAGGATGTGGCAGTGGAAGCCGGCGTAGGACGAGCCTCCAAGACCACACTCGGCTTTGGCTGCATGTTCATCGATGCCGGCCTGCGCGGCGCTCTCGACCTCATGGCGGTGAATGGACATATTGATGACACGGTTCGGAACATCCGCTATGGGGTCGGCTATGCGCAGCCGCCACACTTGTTCCTCAATGACGGGAAGGGTCACTTTCGCGACGTGGCCGCCGAAGTCGGGCCAGATTTTGCCAAGCCGAAAGTTGGACGAGGCCTGGCTTACGGCGATTTCGATCGCGATGGCGATTTGGACATTCTGGTTACAAGCAACAACGGCCCGGCATTTCTCTACCGCAATGATCAGCTTTCAGGGAATCGCAGCATCCGCCTTCACCTGGTCGGGACGAAGTCCAATCGCGACGCCATCGGTGCGAAAGTGCGGATTTTCTACGCTGGCTCGAGTCAGTCGCGACTGGTAAAGGGTGGATCGAGTTATTTGTCGCAATCGGAGTTGCCTCTGACGTTCGGCCTGGGCAAGCAGGACGTCATCGAGCGCGCAGTAATCGAATGGCCAAGCGGCCGCACCGAGGAATACAAGAACCTGGCTGCCGGGCGAAGCTACGAATGCGTCGAAGGCAAAGGGATCACGCCGCAGCAGGGGTTCTAGGCGGTACAACTCCCCCACCGCCCGCGATTCAGACTTGCAGTGCCTGTTTCATCAATCATAACTCTGCGCTGATTGTTTACCCAACCATCTGGCAAGGGTAAGATCGCAGGCAAGCGAAAGAATGCGGCGCGCCGAATGGATCCAGTTGGTCTTCGTCTCGATCCTGGCTCTCGTGGCCTGGATTCGTCCCCTCACGGCTGTGCGGCGCTGGCGGGTGGCCCTGTTGGCAGCCCTGGCCATCGTTCTGATTGTGCTGGCAAGAATTTCGGCTTCCTTCCTCCCGCCGCTTGCGTCTTCGGTGATTCGCGACTGGCTGCCGGCGCTGTTATTGCTCGTGCCTTATTGGCAGACTGGTCTTCTCTTTACCGCTCCAGATCCTGATCTGGAGAAAAAGCTTTCAATATTCGACCAGCGCGTGTTCGCGACGCTTCGCCTCGATCCCGCCAGGATAAGGCTAGGGCCACTGCTCTCTCTCTGGTTCGAACTGGCTTACGTGCTCGCTTATCCTTTGGTTCCGCTGGGCCTGGCGGCGCTCTACCTGACTCATCGGCGAGCGCAGGCGGATTGGTACTGGCAGGCGGTTCTGGTGGCGAGCTATATCTGCTACGCCATTACCCTCTTCGTGCCGGCGTTCCCTCCGCGCATGCTGAAAGAGCGCCGGAGTTCCGCATCTGAGCGTACTCGCATGCGAAAACTGAACGAGGGTATTCTCGCCCGCGCCGGGATTCAGGCCATCACCTTTCCCAGCGCTCATGTGGCATCGTCCACCGCAGCTGCGCTCTTTCTGCTGCGCCTCAATCTGCCACTAGGGCTCATTTTTCTGGCCATCGCGCTCAGCATTGCCGCAGCCACCGTGATAGGGGGATATCATTACGCAGCGGATGCCTTGCTGGCTCTGGTCATAGCGGTGCTGGGGTTTGTTTCCATCTTTGTGGTCCATTAGCGGCACGAGGCGCACAGCCGGCAACAGGAAAAATCGCGAAAGCCCACGCCTGCAGCTAAAATAAGTCGAGCCTCATGCGTGCCGGGAATGAATATCGCACCTACTAAGCGTAAGCTGCGAGCGCTGTCGTGGCATTTGCGGCAGGCGCACGTCGTGGCTAAGGCTCTGCATTCCCGCCGCCATCCCATTGTGGCGCACATTATTCCCACGCGCAGATGCAATCTCTCCTGCACTTATTGCAATGAGTTCGACGATTTTTCCAAGCCTGTGCCTGTCGAGCTCATGCTGCGGCGCGTGGACCGCCTCCACGAACTCGGCACCACCATCATCACCATCAGCGGCGGCGAACCGCTGCTCCATCCGCAATTGGACGACATCATCAGGCGCATCCGGCATCACCGCATGATCGCCACCCTGATCACCAATGGTTACCTGCTGACGCCGGAGCGCATACGTCAGCTGAACCGCGCCGATCTCGATCACCTGCAGATCAGCATCGACAACGTTCGGCCCGACGACGTTTCCAAGAAGAGCCTGAAGGTACTCGACAAGAAACTGCAGTGGCTGGCCGAGCATGCAGAGTTTCAGGTCAATATCAATTCGGTGGTTGGGTCTGCGATCGAAAATCCGGAAGACGCCACCGCCATCTCACGCCGCGCTCACGAACTTGGATTCGCAGTCACAATTGGAGTCGTTCATGATGGTGGCGGCGGACTTCATCCGCTGAATGATCGCCAGCACCGGGTTTATTCCGACCTGGTAAACATCGGCTCAAAATCGTTTTCCAGCTTTGCCTATTACAACCAGTTCCAGAAAAATCTGGTGCGCGGATTATCGAACGATTGGCATTGCCGGGCTGGCAGCCGCTACGTTTACGTCTGCGAGGATGGCCTGGTGCATTACTGTTCGCAGCAGCGCGGCTCTCCGGGAATTCCGCTCGAGCAATATGGCCCGCAGGATCTCGAGCGTGAGTATCACAGCGTGAAGTCGTGTGCTCCCTACTGCACGATTTCCTGCGTTCATCAAACGTCGATGATCGACCAGTTCCGCGAAAATCCCCGGGAAGCGCTGGCTCGTTTCTTTCCACCCCGGCCCGGCCGGAAAGAAGCCTTCAATTTGCCAATTCCCGTGCGCGCCATGACGTGGCTGTTCCTCCCCGGCGCTCCGGGAAGCCGACGCCAGTTGCTGACCCAAACCTTCACGCGCGCCGCGCTGCGCCTGCTCGGAGTGCGATAGTTTTTCAGCCGTAACCTTTCAGATCAGAAGCGAACTGCAGAATCGGCCTGGGTCTCGTCCTGCAGATTCCGTTGCTCCATCTCCCGCTCGCGCAGCCAGGTGAAGATCACAGGCGTGACGATGAGCACGTGCATCAGCGAACTCACCATCCCTCCCAAAACAGGAGTGGCCAGAGGCTTCATGACTTCTGCGCCGGTGCGGGTGGACCACATCAGCGGAAGCAGTCCGGCAACGACTGTCGCAACCGTCATCACCTTCGGCCGCAACCGCAGCAGTGCGCCCTCGATCACCGCATCGTGCAGACCCTGTTTGGTCAGGCCGCCTTCAGCAGCTACTTTACGCACCACTGCCTCTTCCAAATAGATGACCATCACCACACCGGTCTGGACCGCGGTTCCGAACAGCGCGATAAAGCCGACCCAGACCGCCACGGAGAAATTGAACCCCAGCAGCTTGAGTAGAAACACTCCGCCCGTGAGGGCGAAAGGCACCGCCAGCATCACGTGAGCGGCTTCCTTCCACGAGTGATAAGTTTGGTAGAGCAGCAGGCAGATAATCAGCAACACGATCGGAATTACGATCTCCAGTCGGCGCTTGGCGCGAATCTGGTTCTCATATTGCCCACTCCACTCGACGTAATAACCCAATGGCATCTTCACCTGCCTGGCCACCACCCGCTTGGCTTCGTCCACAAATCCGCCAACATCGCGCCCACGAACGTTCAACAGCACCGTCCCGCGTAGCAATCCGTTTTCGCTGCTGATCATGGAAGGGCCCATGTTGGTCCGAATCGTAGCTAGCTCACCCAGAGGTATCTGCGCGCCGTCTGGGGCAGTGACCAGCACATTCTTGAGATCTTCAATGTTCTCGCGAAAATCGCGAGCATAGCGAACCCGAACCGGAAAGCGTTGGCGGCCCTCGATAGTAGTAGTGAGATTACGTCCGCCCACCGCAGTCTCGATCACATCCTGGACGTCCTGAATGTTGATCCCGTAGCGGGCAGCAGCCGCGCGATCGATCTCGATCTCCAGGTAAGGCGTGCCAGTAATGCGCTCGGCATAGAGATCCACTGCGCCGGGAACGCTTCGCAAAACCCTTTCGATCTCCGCCGAAAGCCTCTCAATCGTCTTGATGTCGGGACCGAAAACTTTCACGCCGACCTGCGTGCGAATCCCAGTCGAAAGCATGTCGATGCGATTGCGAATCGGCTGCGTCCAGATATTGGTAACGCCTGGAATGTGCAGCTTTTCGTCAAGCCGGGCCAGAATGGCGTCCTTTGTGAGCCCCTTGGGCCACTGGTCTTTCGGCTTCAGAACGATGGTGGTCTCCGCCATGTTGATGGGCGCGGGGTCAGTAGCCGTTTCGGCGCGGCCGATTTTTCCCACCACCGTTTCTACCTCAGGATCGGAAGCGATGATCCGGTCTTGCTGGCGCAAAATTTCCGTTGCTTTGGTAAGCGAGATGCGTGGATCGGTAATCGGCATGAACATCGCGCTCTCTTCATCCAGAGGCGGCATGAATTCCGACCCAATCGTGCGAGCGACCAGAAGAGCTGCCACAAAAAGCGAAGCCGCCGCGAGCAACGTGATGGCGCGGTGACGCAGCGCCCATTTCAGTGTAGGCCGGTATAAAGCCCGCAGAAAACGCATCACTGGATTTTCCTCTTCCCGACGCAGCTTGCCACGGATCAGCAGCGTGCACAGCACCGGTACCAGAGTGATTGCGATAATCGTCGAGCCCACCATCGAGAACGTCTTGGTGAACGCTAGCGGATGAAACATTTTGCCTTCCATGCCGGTGAGCGCGAACACTGGGATGAAGGCGAGAATGATGATCACCATGGCGAAGAAGATCGGCCGCCCCACCAGCTTGGCTGCGTCCAGTGTGATCTGCCACAAATAGGGCCTGTATTCGCCGTGAGTTTCGGAGAAGCGTTCGGCATGGCGAATAACGTTCTCCGTCATCACGATTCCCGCGTCCACCAGCACGCCGATAGCGATCGCGATTCCCCCCAGCGACATGATGTTCGAAGAAATGCCCCAGCCTTTCATGAACAGAAAGGCGCTTAGCACAGCCAGCGGCAGCGGCAAGGTAACAACCAGAATGCTGCGAAAATGCCAGAGGAAAACCACGTGCGCCAGAGTGACGAGGATGATTTCTTCCAGCAATGCATGCCGCAGAGTATCGACTGAGTGATGGATAAGAACGCTGCGATCATAGAAAGGAACAATGCGCACGCCCTTGGGCAAGCCAGGGCTGATGGCTTCGATCTTGGCTTTCACGGCATCGATCACCTCCAGAGCGTTGGCGCCGTAGCGTATGACTACAACCCCGCCAACTGCCTCGCGTCCTGCTTTATCCAGAACCCCGCGGCGAAAATCAGGTCCAAGTTGCACGGACGCAAGATTGCGGATGTAGATGGGAACGCCGCGAGTCGCGCCCACCACGATGTTCTCGATGTCCTGGGTGTTCCTAATGAGCCCGAGGCCACGCACGGCGTATTCCGCATCCCCGAGCTCCAGCACCTTCGCGCCTACGTTGTTGTTGCTGCGCTCTACTGCTGAAAAAACATCCTTCATGGAGATGTTGTAGGCGCGCAGCTTCACCGGATCGATATCGATCTGGTATTGCCTGACGTACCCGCCGACACTGGCCACTTCAGCAACTCCCGGGATGGAATTGAGCTGATAGCGAACGTACCAGTCCTGGATGGAGTGCAGCGTGCCGCTGTCATACGGACCCTCCAACGTGTACCAGAACACCTGGCCGACACCGGTGGCATCCGGACCTAGCACAGGCGTGACTCCCGTCGGCAGGATGCTGCTGGCAAGGCTTAGCCGTTCGAGAACCCGCGTGCGGGCAAAATAGACGCCAATGTTATCTTCGAAGATCAGGTTGATCATGGAGAAGCCAAAGGCGGAGGACGAGCGCACCGTCTTCACTCCCGGCAAGCCCTGCAAATTCACGGTCAGTGGGTACGTGATCTGATCTTCGACTTCCTGGGGGCTGCGTCCCGGCCAGTCGGTGAAAACGATTACCTGGTTTTCGCTGAGATCAGGAATCGCATCGATTGGGGTGTGCAGTAAGGCCCAATAGCCGCCGGCAGCCAGGGCGGCATAGGCGAGGAGGATTAGCAAACGATTGCGCAGCGAGAATTCGATGATGCGGTTGATCATGGCTTCTCCTACTGCGCTCGCAAGCGAACGTGCTCGACCGCGAGGGCTTTACCCCCGCGCGTGACCTCAACAGTTGTGTTCCACGAGCCCGCCATGGGCACGCGAATCTGTCCTGCGTATTCGCTGCCGGTCCACCGAAGCTCCCCGCCACTTCGCATCTCCTGCATGTTCATCGACGGCATAGCTGGCATCACCAGCGTGACCTTCACCTGTGCATCGTTGACTCGGCCACCATTTCTGTCCGTGAGGCCCACATAAAAGGTAGCCAACTCATTTCCTTTAAGCGGGGCCGGGTCGGTGGTCAGGTTGAACTTCACCCGCGACGCACCTTCTCCAGTAGCGGCTCGGTTCCCCTCGTGTGCCGCGAACTCCTTCGATCCCCCAAACAGTCCGGTCATGCCGCCGGTGAGGCGAGTCTGGGAATCGATCAGGAAGCTGCCATTCACCACCACCTGCTCGCCATCGCGCAGCCCTTTCAGCACCGGGTAATAATCTTCGCCAGCGCGTCCGACCTCGATCTGCCGTGCTTCGAAGACTCCATTCCCCTTGGCGACGTACGCGATCTGACGTGTACCGGTATCGAGAACCGCAGAACGTGGTACCACCAGCAAATTGGCCGAGCTCGCCGAAACGAACTCGGCGCGCACGAACATTCCGGGACGCAGACGCATTCCGGCGTTGCTGACGTGAATATGAACCGGCACAGTACGAGTCTTAGTGCTGGCGGTCGGCTCGATGAACTCCACGCGACCGTGAATGCTGCTGCCGGGAAGTGCGTCGGAAGTGATGATCACCGCGTGATTCACGCGAATCTGTGGCAGATCGATTTCGTACACGTCTGCCTTCACCCACACGGAACTCAAATCCGCCAGCGTGTAAAGAACGTCGCCGGTGTTGACGTACTGACCCTGCGTTGCTTTGCGTTCAACGATAGTCCCGCCGGTAGGAGCGTAGATGGTAACGTGAGGAACGGAATCGCCGCTGTGGTCCTCGCTGATCTTTGACGGAGAAATGCCCCATAACTCTAGCCGGTGCCGGCTGGCGGCAACCAGATCGTCAGCCTGCTCGATGGCCTGCTGCTCTGCGTTTTCCCCCAGTTGTCGGCGGCTCTCCAGTGCCAGCCGATACTCTTCGACCGTGGTGCTTACTTCAGGACTGTAGATTTCTGCGATCGCCTGACCGCGTTGGATCGTCTGCCCGGTGTATTGCACATAAAGCTTGTCGATGCGCCCCGCTATGCGAGCACTAATCGTGGCTAGCTGAGTTTCTGGTTCTTCCACGCGCCCGAAGGCCTGCAGATGATCCGTCAGCCGCCGGCGGCGCACTGGTTCCAGTTGTATGCCCGCAGCCGCCTGCTCCTGCGCGGTGAGCTCGACGGAGGCGCCGGATTCCGCGAATAACTCGGAATCGATTCCGGAAGAGGCTGCCTGGCTCTCTGAGCGCGCTATGCTCTCTGAGCGCGCCGTTTCGCTGGCCGGCCGGCTCGCCAGCACCGCGCGTCTGTTCTGCATTACACGAATGCCCCGAATCGCAGCCAGCGAGATCAGCAGGCCAAGGGCAAGTCCAATGACAAGGAATTTCTGTTCTCGTCCGTTCATTGCACTCCTCCTGCTGAGGAGGACTTGCTCGTGGACTCCCGTGGAATCGGCGCTCCGACCGCCTGCTCCAGCTCCGCCATGCGGCTTTCAAATTCGGCTTCTGCTTTGAAGTAACTGGACTGCACGTCGAGATTCAGGTTCTGACTGTCCAGCAGGTTCAGATAGTCGCCGCGATCATTCTTGTACGCGGCGGCCGCCGCTTTGAGCGAGGCTTCAGCTTGTGGGCGAAGCGTGTCGCGATAAAGCACGGCCATACGCTGTGCCGTCCGCGCTTTGATCCACGCTTCCTGAATTTGCAGGAAAACAGCACTGCGTTGATTCTCGTATTCCGCCTGCTGAGCAGAGACTGCTGCCCGGGCTTCACCGATCTCGGACTCGTGCTTGCGGCGGTTCAGCCAGGGAAGATTCAGTGAGAACTCAAGCATGTAGTTGTTGCGGAACTTCGCGTCTTCCGGCAGGAGCATGTAACCACCGCCCACGGTGTAGTCGGGCGAATATGATTTTTCCGCCAGGCGCTGCTTGGCCTCGCTTTGCTCGATGGCTTTCGAAATCGCCAGTAGTTCAGGTCGGCTCTCCACCGCCAGTCTCTGCAGGTCCGCCAGTTTAGGAAGGCGATCGGGAATCACGTATTCGCCAACAACTTCCAGCGGTTGTGAGGGATCACGCCCACAAAGCGCGTTTAAAGTAGCGCGGGCGATCTGGCCATTTTGTTCCAGGTCAATGAGGTGCTCCATCAGGCGGGTCAGCGCAATTTGTGCTTTCAAGACATCCTGCTGCGGAACACGGCCAACGGTGTACTTGATGCGCGCGGCCTCCAGTCCCTGACGAGCCAGCGTGGCCTGCTCGTCATGCAATCGCCATTCGTCGTAGTTTCGCAGTAGGTCGTAGAACGCTTTGCGAACCCGAGTACGGACTTCGCGGCGCGTGGCCTCCAGCTCAGCTTTGGCGATGTCGATCTGCTTGCCGGCAATCTCGGAACGCAAGCCGCGTTTTCCTGGTCCGGGCAGGGACTGCGAAAACATGAACATGTTCTGCGCCTGGTTCAGGTTCCAGGGCTGCCGCAGCGGCGTGCCCCAATCGCGATACTGGAAGACTGGATCCTCCAGCGCACCAGCGTCTGCCTGACGCTGCTCTGCAATGGTGACACGACGGACAGCTGCGCGAATTTCCGGGTTGCTCACCATCGCGATCTCTTCCAGTTCGGCGAGGGTCTTCGCCGGGACCTCAGAATGATGCTGTTGCATCGTCTCGCCGAGTTCCGACAAATCGAGCGGAAAGGGATCTTCTGCAAGCAGCGCGATCGGCGCCAGTAGTAATAGGGCGATTAGACGTGAGACTCTCATCTCCAACTCCAGTGACAAAGCGATTGCGTTGGTCATGCCCGCGAGAGCGCAGGCGCAAGGAGATGGAGGCGCTCTAGATTCTCAGTGAGAGGAGAGAGCGCAAAGGCGGCGGAGAAGCATTGGAAAAGTTAACTGCAATAACAGTACGAGTGGAACTGAGGGCGGAACCCGTGTGCGGAATCCCCACAAGCTGCGGACTTGTCGGGGCAATCCGAGTTACCAGGGACTCCTTCTCCTGCTGCTGAGATGAACAGCAGGAGCGGGCGCCAGGTGAAGTTGAGCCACTGATACCTGAGCTCGGGTGACAGCAGTCGTGCGAAGCTGGAGAGGTTCCCAGCATTGGCATCAGACACGCCATCGCTGGACTCGCCGCGGCGGTTAGCACTACCGCCAGAATTACCGCCGAAATGTACCTTCTCCAGAGCACGAATTTTCGACCTGTTTCAGCAGAGCATATAACGGATTAGGGAATTAGACCAACTGCGGGAGGTCACAATGGGCATGGTTACCATGCCACAGTTGGCTGCCGATCCTCAGAACTCCCGGTACACCCTCAGCCAGCGGGAGAAGAAATCCAGCAACTCGCCTGGCGGACGCAGCCACACTTCAGCGCTGGTCTCACGCCACTCTGGCCTGCACAATACCGTCAACCCCCGCGGGCGAAGCTCCCGGAAGGCATCTTCGTCGGTCTGATCATCGCCGAGGTAAGCAGCCGGAGTTCGGGGATTGCTCTCCCCCAACACTGTTCGCACCGCATA
>Ga0187776_10001522_pt1 | contig 11603 bp, 14 predicted proteins | sample 0216_BV02_MP12_2_FD_132426 | JGI IMG/M metagenome (GOLD analysis project Ga0187776, IMG submission 132426) | Tropical peat soil microbial communities from peatlands in Department of Meta, Colombia - 0216_BV02_MP12_20_MG | ecosystem: Environmental > Terrestrial > Soil > Wetlands > Peat | place...
CCTGAGGCCTTCGATTCCCGTTTTGGCGATCGCTGTTCGAAACCCTTCTTTTTCGAGATAGTGTTTCACCAGCTGCGCGATGTCTTCTTCATCTTCGACAATCAGGATCTTTTTGAAGGAGAGCGTTGTCATGTGACCACCACAGTTATCGATTCACGACGGCAGCGAGAGTGTGAGAACACCGGGAGTTCGAAGGGAAGGATAAGGGCCCAGTGTTACGGTTGTATTACTAATAATTTAAGATGTGAGTATCTAGGGATAATTCTGGAGCGCTGACGCCGGAAACCATTGAAAATAAGCTGATAACATATTGGGGATCTTGCAGAGAACAGGCATAGGGGTGCCGGTGAAAAGTGTATGAGAGGTGATGAAGTCCGCTGTGATGGGCGTGGGCCAGCTGCTCCTGTTCGTCATCAATGGGTACTTTTCAGGCCTGTTGGTCTTGCTTTAATCGTTCGAGGAACTGGGTCAATCGTTCCTTGTGTGCTGGAGTCAGCGTGATGAACCCCACACCCAATTCGTGGCCACGAGTCCAGCGCACCGCTGCCTGTTCGACGCGGATTGGCGCTTCTTCGCCTGGCACGTGAAGGCGCAGGGCCAACTGAATGCCTGTGTATACTTGGCTGGCGGTCTCGACACAGCAGCCACCTTCCGACAGGTTGACGATGGTTCCGGTCGATTCACTCAGCTTGGGACCAGAGAGCACACTGTTAAAATGCACAGGAAAGCGCTGGTGGCGGCGGAGGTCCATAAGAACCTTCCTCCCAATCGGTTGTGTGAGGTGCGTTGGTGCTTCCCGTTCAGCAACATTTTCCTCCGAATTGTCACCCGTAACGGGGCATACGACGCAAGGCTAGGCTGTCTGTAGAAAGGTGTCAAGGCTGACAGAAACGATCTAAAGGGCGTAGGATATTTCAGGATTGGGAAGGAGGCATGGCCATGAATCGTCTCGCGTACGTACCGCTCCGGATTCCTACTCTCCTTCTGATTGTGGGGGTCATCACAATCATCCCTCCCTTAACCACAGGTCTTGCCGAGCAACCTGCCGAAGCTCCTGAGCCTGAGGTGTTGAGGGGGGTGATGGGCGTAGAGGTTGTCGTCGATCCTTTGGATGTTGAGATTGAAGAGAGAGGCCTTCAAACCAGCGCACTCCAAAAAGATATCAAGCAGCGACTCCAGAAGGCTGGCGTGAACGTCATGACCGAACGCGAGCGACTCAAAACTCCGACTGCGGCGAAACTGATGATTCGAGTGGACACGCTCCATGATCGCATCGGCCGGTATTTTTACTCCGTCGACTTGTTTGTGACTCAGCGTGTTCGCCTGGAAAGCCGAGAAGGCGTAGAACTCTCCGCCGTGACTTGGACGAAATTCGGGTCGATCAGCACCGTCGCAGATGACAATGTCAAGCATATCGAGACCCAGGTGCTCCAAAAAACTGATCAATTCATCAAGGATTATCTGGCCGTGAATCCCGATCGGAAAGCCAAGAGTTAACGGTTCGAGTTGGAACACAGCATTCTGGCGGAACTTCCAGGGGAAACGTCAATCTGATCAATTGCGCTGGAATACCGGCAACTGCTTAACGGCGAGATCTGCGATGGCTTCCCTTTGTTGTCCGTGGAACGGCCCTCGTCTTGAGGTTAGACCGAGGGCTTAGCTGGAACCTGTCATGGAAGCCGGATTTGATTGGATTGGCCGCTACCGGTATGGAGCGATCTTCACTCTGCTGATGCTGGGCATCGTGGGTCTCCCAGTTTCAGACGAGTCGTTACTCATTTTCGTCGGATATCTCAGCTTCAAAGGAACGTTACAGCTTGAGCCGGCGGTGGCTACCGCTTTCTTGGGAAGCGCCACCGGTATCAGCCTCAGCTATGCGCTCGGCCGGTTTGTCGGGCTTCCCGCTCTCCTCAAATTCGGCTACCTGTTTCACCTCCGGCCAGACCACCTGGTCAGAGCGCAGCAATGGGTTGAACGCTGGGGAAAGTATTCGCTGGTCGTAGCCTATTTCATCCCCGGGTTCCGTCATCTTGGCGCCTTGATCTTAGGCGCCGCACTCCTTCCTCCGACGGTGTTTGCCCGATTTGCCTATACTGGGGCGTTGATCTGGTCGACGAGCTTTATTGGAATCGGGTACATCGGTGGAGAAGAATGGAACCAGCTTTCCCCCCTGGCGCACCGAACACTGGTTCTGGTGACACTGCTGGTCCTTCTGACGCTCGCGATTGGAGTCGCATGGTGGCTCATGCGACGTTCCGTCACATCGCAGCCTCGCGCCGCTGGGGAATGATTACGACTTTCTGGAGAGGACGGACCTGTTCACGCTGTGGAACTAGGACTTAGATCGTAGAACAATACCTACTGTTCAAAAAAGAAAGAACAAGAACCCATGGCGAAGTACCAAGTCTGTTCAGATCCGCTAATCCGGAGATGAAACGGAACCCTACCGACTAATAGCTGAAAAGGATCAGACAAAAGGCGAAAGTTTAAGCTGCCCTCTCTCTGTGTTGCTCCCTCCCTATTGCGCTGTCATAAATCTGCGAGAATTTGAACCCTTCGAATCGCCCATCCGATGCGTAAGGTTCGACCCGCCGCCTCAGGGCCTCCATCTCGTCTGCGGTCATAGGAGTGAATTGGCGCGCTATTGTGAGATTCTGGTGCAACACTTCCAGCGAATCAACTCCACTGACGACAGAAGCAATGGGAAGACTGAGGACATAACGTAACGCTTCTTCCGCCGTGAGTATGCCTTGCCTGATAGGATCTCCATTGCCGCCCAGGCTCTTCATCGCAAGAGGAGCGATACTCTGCCGGGTCAGCTCAGGTAAGACGGTACGCTCAAAGCTTCGAAAGGTGCTATCAAAGACGTTCAGCGGCAGTTGGCACGCATCCCACGGGAAGCCATATTGCAACATCTTCAGATGAATTGCCGGATCCTTATGACCGGTAAATCCGACGAAGCGAACCTTGCCTTGACGCTTTGCCTCCACCAATGCTTCGATACTTCCGTTTGGACTAAAATGCTGATCAGGTTCATCAGGGTAAATCACCTCGTGAATCTGCCAGAGATCGATGTAGTCTGTTCTCAGGCGCCGCAAGGATTCGTCGAGTTGCTTGAAAGCCAGCTTTTTGTTTCGGCCATGAGTACACACCTTGGTCATGACGATGACCTTGTGTCGCCGACCAACGAGAGCCTTCCCCATCCATTCTTCACTACGTCCGTCATGATATTCCCAAGCGTTGTCAAAGAAGGTGACCCCGGCTGCTATTGCTTCATGGATCAGCTTAATGGCGTTTTTTTCACAGTCAATGCGCCCTAGGTGAGCACCTCCTAGAGCGAGAACAGAAACTTCTACGCCGGTTTTCCCAAGAGGTCGGCGGGGAATGTCTCTTGACGGTGGAAGGATGGAATGAACGGCTGGCGATTTTCGTCGAAGTATGTTCACTAATGCGAACCTTGATTAATCAACATGGTCATGCTGTATCTGCTCAATGTATCGCAACTAAAACTAGGGGACCCTCTTGTAAACTTAGGGGTCAGGTCCAAGAGTGTCAAACCATAGCGTTCTTCTGGCCAGATCCTGAGAGGGTGGACTCAACGGATATTTCGAGCTTGATTGGCCATCCCCACGTAGGGCTATCAGGTGTCTGACTCTGGCAGGTCACGATGTCGTGACCTGACCCGCCCCGCGAATATAGACCGATCGAGACCTGAGGAATTGGCCTGCGGATTGTTGATCGCTTCCTCCAGGTCCGAGAGGATAGCGGGCATCAACTCCTTGAGCATGGTGTCGTACCAGAAGTCGGAAGGAATGGCGTAGGCCCAATAGACGCCTTCGTCATGATCTGCCTTATACTGTTTGCTCCACATCACCTGGCCAGACATCTGATTTTCGAGACGTAACTCGATGGACAAATCATTCTTGATCTTTCCGGCAGGCAATCCAAGTACCCACAGAAGTTGCCCGTAGATTGAAAGCCCGTAGGAATACAGGGTCCCTTGATACCCCGTTGAGAGGAGGGTGCCTCGCAAGATGAGTTCACCGTCACTTTCCCGAAAGGTGAAAAAGGCTTCCTTAAACACATGCCGATTCTGCACCTCCAGGGCGAGCGCCTTCGCCATATCTTCAGTCGGCCTGAACTGCCAGAGTCCAGAGGCAATGTGACTTTGAATGGTCTCGGGCGCGTTCAATTCCTGCCATCCAAATGGCATGAGGGGTATCATCCAGAGACCGATATTGTTGCTGTTGTGGGGAGGACGCTGGTCGATGAACGGCACCACCGCAAGAGTCTTCGCCAAGCCGGCAGCTTGCTTCATTGGCTGTGTCGGACTATAAGCCCACCCCCGCTGGGAGGAACAGCCTGTGGCAAGCCACGCCACCAAGAGAATCAGAGCCAGACAAAACGGTGCTTTTCTGAGACTCTGTTCATGGTCCCTATCGATGAATTTCATGGGTGCTTCTCTTCCCAACGTCTTGCGTATCCCGAGCCATCGCATGTCACGCACATGCCTTTGCAGGAAGCGGTCTCTCATGTGTTGTTCTGCATTGAGAGAGCCGTCCTTGAGAGTGGCCACGACTGATGGTAAGCGATGAGGAGGTTGGCCTCAGGCCTGCTCATTTCCGTCTTTGGTTGTCGGTCTGCTCACGATATTGCAGCGCCAACTTTAGCTGTTCCAACGCTTGCCGAGATTCTTGAATCGCTTGAGCCTTGTGCCCGCCAAAATCGTGCGGAGCCGCTTCCATATATTGAATCGCGCCTTCGAGGGCATGAATTGCATGGGCAAGGCGTGGGTGGTGTGCCTTTTCACTGCCCATTGTTTCTTGGGAAAGCGCTTGCACGGAAAAGATGACACTGGCAAGGCTTACGCCTAACAGCGTAGGCAGCAGTTTGCATGTCATAAGGGCCTCCTACAACGAGATACTCTAGTGATGCGTTACCTCGATTTCTCGAAGTCGTTGGGTATAAGGCGCGCACAGTTCCTTGGACTTGGGTGGATCATCCTGATATTTCTCTAGGCAGAGTCGGTAGTCGTGGAGCAAGTCTGCCTTTTCTTCATTGAGATCGGCCGTTGCCTTCTTCACGCGAAACTCTTCATAGTACTGACACCCGGCGAGCCCGATCAGTACAGAACCGATTGTGAAGATGAGTACAAGGCAGGAATTTTTAGACATCTTCAGTCATCCTTTCCCCTTCGGCAACAGGTACTTCTTCTCCAATGACTCCCGTACTCTCGAAGTTGACCTACTAGGAGCAACCCCGACACCTTCTCACCAACGCACCGATTTTAAAGAAAGCCTGAAGTGCCAGAGACTAGACAAGAACGAGCGTTCAGGTACAACTTGGCGGCTCATTTCCATCATACGACCGTGTCGGGTCTTCGGAGATGTGCTCGTGAACGTAACGTATGTCGCTTCAACTGGTTGACAAGATACACTACTATCACAAGATTCAGAAGCAACACGCTGACCCGAAGGATCGTCACCTCTTCTATCACTTCACGAAATTCAAACGGAACCAGCAGGCTCGTCGAGACTACGGTCAAGTATGCGGCCCAGGAGAACTCCATCCACAGCCCGATGCCTTCCAGCAACAACAGACCCGCATAAACGAGGCTCACGAGACCCCCCACCAGCACACTATGAGGTTGAAGCGCATCCACCTTTAAAACCAATGTGTGAATGAGGCGTGAATCGGCTGTCAGATGGAGGGTTTCGATCAGGATCGAAAACAATGTGGCAATATCGGCATGCATCAACTCGATTAGCCCCAAGCCGACAAAGAGCAACAGCACACCTTTCACGATTTTGAACACAGCAATCGCAGCCAGGCCGGCATGGCGTGCATTCGTTGTCATCAATTGAAAAGATTATCACACATGACGAGGACTTCAACTATGAACTTGATGCGTAAGGTTGGCAATCATGTCTACCAGTCATGAACACTGAGGCACCTTCATTCGCCACTTGCCATAGGCTTATCCGTTCGTTGAACTATGGAACCCCAGGTGTCCATCCGACAAATTGCCGCGGTTGAATGTTGCCTGATGAGCGTCACCTGTCGACCAAGTTGGAGACGTCGATCTGGACGAATGAAAGGTGGGAGGGATGCGTCTCTGAGCGAGCCGGTATATTACGGACTTGATCAACGTCATACGGGGGCAGATGGCAGGACAAGATCGTGATGTCCGATGGCGACAGAAATTTCACCGGCATCATGCACTGCTGGTGCGAGCGCTCCTTGCGCTTTCTATCGTGCCGGGCGTGCAGGGCAGTTGTGCCTCGGTGCCGTCACCGGAAGAAAGGACTGCGTCGCTGAATCGGACGATTAAGGAAACCTCACGCACGATCGCGAAGAATCCGGTCAACGAGCGCGCGTATGTACTGCGTGGGTATGCGAAAGGAGAATTGGGCGATCTACAGGGCGCAGTGGAGGATCACACGCGGGCAATCATGCTGAACCCCCTGGATCCCGAACCTCTCTACCAGCGTGGGGTAATCAACATTCGACGAGGGCATCCCGAGGATGGCATCTTGGATTTGAGTCGAGCCATCCGGTTGGATCCGCAGTTCCAGGAGGCGTACCTTAGTCGAGGTGTGGTCAAATGTGAAACCGGCGCATGCGCCGACGGACTCAAGGATTTAACGCGTGCGATCCAGATTAACCCACGTGATTCAATGGCCTTCATGAGTCGAGGGTGGGTGAGAGGCGTGATGGGTGACTACGAGGGAGAGATCGAGGATAACACACGGGCGATCCAGCTGAACCCGAACCTTGCAGAAGCCTATGCGAACAGGGCCGTGGCGAAATATCAGACCGGCGACTTCATGGGAGCCATTCACGATTCAACTCTTGCGCTGTCGCTTCAGCCGGAGATGGGCGTCGGCTATTACTATCGCGGCCTCGCCTACCTGGCGATCAACATGGCGGAAGAGGGTCGCAGAGACTTGAAGCGGGCACGAGAACTTTCTCCACAATTGGCGGACGACATCGGACAGGTTCTCCAAGACTAGGGGAGTTCCTGGGAAACTAAGGCAGGAAGTCGGGTTGACTTGACTCCACATTGCCGGACTTGATGATGCAGGCCTGCCCCTTCTGTTGTCCGCGATCGCAATTGAGACTGACCGTCAGGGATTGCTGGGATCCCAGCCTCCTCGCCCTGCTCGTCGTGCCTCCTCTTGTGCCTGTTGATACTCCTTCACATGCGCGACATTGGGCGGGACTGTCTCGACAACTGCCATGCCTTTCCTGATCAGCTCCAGATTGACGAGGGTCTCCCCGACAAAGATATATGAGAGCAGTTGCCCAGCCTGATCCCGGTCCGTAATATCCGTTTCAAGCTGCACGACCTTCCCGGCAACGAGCGTTTCGAGTGCTTCACGGGCCAGCTCTCCCCACGAGGCTTGATCCAAGCTAGGCGCCATAATACCGATCAGGCGGGCCTGAGTGTTCTGCCCATTAAGTGAGATGGTCAAAGTATCCCCATCGTGTACAGAGATGACCTGTCCGACGAAAACTTTGCCGGGCACTGAATCGTCTTTGGCGAGGTCACGAGCGGAATGTGGGCGATCGAGGGGGACTCGGACACCAAGGCCTGCGACGCCGTGCCTGCCTTGACTGTAGCCCCACGGTCTGACGTTCTCACACCCGGCCAAGACAAGTGAGAGCAGGAGAACGATCGGAAGGAAAGCGAGAAGAACGTAGGGTCTGAAGGAGTCTACGTGCTTGGGGAATCTCTTCATTGGTCTTGTTGTTAGTGGTGTCAAGGCTAGGCTGTCGGCGAAGTGGTGTCAAGCGTCAAGAGGAGGCGTATACCCAACAGTCCTGACTTTTTGCAGAAGCATGTCGGTTGCTTGGATTGTTCGGGCGGATCCACTCTAGCAATGCGGTGTTGTAGCGGAGCTTCAAGAGCGGACACTCGTTGATTCGAGTACACGGCGGTTGGCTGACAGCAGCAAGTAACAGCAGCCTGTTCGGGTCAATGTGAAGCGGGAAAATCCCTATGAGTGGCTCTTGATGTACTCATTTATGACGCCGATATCATCCATCTTAATTCGTCCCTCGCGCAATAATCGGGCCATCAGGACACGGAAGGCATGAAGATACCGCTCCGTATGGCTCGCTTCCAGTGTATCTCCCGCTCTTTTCGCGGTTCTCCTAATTCGATCAATTAACTGAAGGAGACGATGAAGACGATAGTGCCTCAAGCTTTGCCCAGTGAGTTTGTAGAACGCAAAGACAAGGGACAGATAGCTCCCCAGCCCTGCCAAAAAATGCGGGTCCAGAAAAAACGGAGGATCATGGTTATAAAATCGAATCGCCCCGTGATGGAGAGGATAGTAAAGATCTACAGAGCCTTTGACGGTCTTGCTCACGTTCAACGGGATATCCTTCAGGAGGTCATGAATGTGATGCGATAGTTTCGTGGCGATTTCGAAGACCTCAGAATCGCTGAGGTCCGTCGACGCTGCCAAAATAGTCTTGGCCCCGACAGTCGTGATTTCCTTGGGCGAAACCTTATAGGTGGACGGGGGGATCTTGATAATTTCAAGGTACGGCGCCAGGAGGGTGAGCGCCTCTGCAGAATCTACGCTGAGCAGATGCAAGGTTGGAGTGTCGAAAAGTTGTTTAATCTCCTGACTGTTGAGGGCCATGAGAAAAAACGCTACATCAAGATTTCCTTTGAGCACCTCTTGCATTGCCTTTTGAAAGTCCCAGGCCGCACCTTTTCGATCGATAGGAATACCTTCATGTTTGAGCACAAGACTGGCGATAAACGAAGTGCCGCTCCCGTCTGGACCAATATACACCTTGCTATGAGGCTTAATGTCACGGACATCCGTATAGTTGAGCCGCCGATTTGAGACAACATGTAACAGCGACAGGTAGAGTGGCATCACAGCGCGAAGACGAACCTCTTGACGCTTCGCCGCACTGCGATCCTGTTGTTGATTGATGGGTAGCAAGCAGGTGGGTGGTGCGTCCATATGCAAAGGGAGCCCATCCTCGACAAAAGCAAGCTGGGCTCTGCCTTGATTCAGATTCGCAACATTATCTAAGGAGCCGCAAGATTCGACGGCGGCAAAATCTCGGATCAGTTTGAGGGGCGACCATCGCTCAAGCCCGGTTGTTTTATCCAGTACCGCCTCGAATTGGGGACCAATGAGTGAAGCTGTGCTGGCATGAGGACCCGTGAGGAGATAGTACTTGGTATGTGTCTGCTCAACCAAGTAGATGCTAAAAGCAAATAGGGGAATGAGAATGAGAAAAATTAAAACGAGCGACTTATTACTTGGCATAAGAGCATGGAAGATCGGATGACGATGGACCATCCGATTAGCTCTATCCAGAAATCTGATGGCACGATAGACGAGTGTTTGTTTAGGAAGAGTTCTTGCCTTTGCAGTCATTATTCGATAGCTATCCAGGCAAGGTGTACTTGCGTCCATTTAGCCTGGCTGTGGAGCGAATTTCAAGACGAACCCACGATAACAAAGAGAGGCTTGAACAGGCAATGGGATGAATGGATGCCGGTCGGATTGACTGCACTGGTGCTCAGTACGGTAGTCACCAACGGTTCACTAGGATGGAGCATACTTAGTAACAACTTGTATCTGAGACTTCATTACCCCACAATCACACCATCCATAATGCAGGGCGTCCTTCAGATGTCTTGGTGTTATCCATTCTCCATCATCTGCCTTATCGGTTTTCTGTCGTGGAGTGGCTTTGGCTGCACGCTCTCGCCAAAGGTGAACGTGTCCGAAGGAGTAGCCAAATCAGCTGCGTCGGAACTCGGGACGGGGATGGAAGGCACGGCAAAGACGTTTGGTGCCGAACTGGCGCATGCGAGCAAGCCATATGAAGAGGAGTTGCTAGCTCGAGTCAACGATCTCACAGCTACAGCAAAGGAGCTTATAGAGGCAGCTCGGACTATGCCAACAGCATTTGGTGAAGCTGTGACAGATCGGCTGGTAAAAGAACGGTCCTTTCAAAATGCTCTTCGCGGATTTTCGGTGCTGGCTCAGTCCCCGGAGCACCTTGCATCGGCGGTCGAAAGAGGCCCTGATCTCCTAAAGACCAAGATTGAGGAGTTGCAAGCTGAGTTCAAGAAGGAGGATGGTTTTGTGACCCAGCAACGTACCGCGCTGTTTGATGGCATCAAAAAAGAGCGCGAGGCGATTACCGAAGCGATCCGTCAGGAACGGGCGAACGCCATGAAGGACTTCGATGCCCTGACCAAAAGCGCTATCGACGAAGTATTCTCACAGGCAACGCGTCTGGTGCAAGATTCGCTCTGGCTCGTCGTTCTTCTCGTAGTTGTATTATGGGGATTGCCGTTTGCGTCAGGGTTTTTTGTGGGACGCCTTTTCGGAAGAAAATGAAAATGATCATTTTCATACTTGACTGACAGGTTATTCTTCCACACCAAACGCCTATACCGAGGAAGGCCGAAGTCATGGCCCTCGATCAGTTGACTGTGTAGCCTTTGCCCTCAAGACAGGTTCGGACAGCTCGTTGAAAATCCCCGGCTCGCTGAGCACCTTCCGTCCCAGACTGCGCAGGATCATAACCGGTTTGCCCAATTGCCCAGTTATTACATTCGCCTCGATCTGACGTGATCTGGCTTTGGCTTTGCCCTTGGCGTGGATAGACGAACATGGCTTGAGGAGTAGATGGTGCTGGCAATGTCTGGGCTTGTGGAGACGGAACTGCCGGTGGCGGTAAGGCCAGAGGCGGAGCTGGAGCAGGCTGTGGCGCTGCGGTTTCATACCCAGGAGGAGGTGCGACGACAACATACTCTGGTGTGTTGGGGACAGCTGCGTAGTAAATGCCGTTCGCATAGTAATAGGGGACACCGCCAATCCAAATTGTGCTGTATGAGGGAGGCAAGATTCGGAGACGGATCCCAATGGGAGGTTGGACAACGATGAATCCTGATCCCTGCGCACGGAACCAGACCCCCGATCTGAAGAAGTAATGTTGTTTCGAATAGATAAGATCGACATATCCAGGAGGTAACGTTGGTACCACATAACCCCTTGCAGGGTAGAAGTGATCATGGCTGTGTCGGACATCCAATTCCCAATGTGGGGAATAGTATCGATCCCGATCAAATCCGTGGCCCCGCTCGGCTAGAGCCGGACCGGTCACGAAGGGTATCATGGGGAAGACGATGAACAGGATGCGGTAAGTAGAACTTGCCACGTTCGTCATGTCAGTCCTCCTATCATTCACAGCATTGCAGCAGCACTTGCTGATTTCTTACGATTCTCTTTCTTCGTGGCTTTCTGGGTTGCGGCTGCCGCATCCGCCAGCATGTAGAGTGCCAATGCGAGCAGGAGGGTTCCACTCGCAAACCATTGGAACGCAGCAAGCCCAGCGGAAGTGGACCCTGGAAACGACGTGAATCCTAGTATTCCACAGAGCGCGCCAGCCGCGCCAATGAGGCGGACGACAAGCGTGTGCTTGCTTCCGAGCTTCATAGTTTGCTGAGCATGCGAGATTTAACTGCCCTCAACCACGGTCATTGACAGCTGCCATTGGAATGCCACGCGCTACCCTCGGCCCTCCGTTTATCTAGTCGAACTAAGGCACGAAAA
>Ga0187776_10001523_pt1 | contig 11597 bp, 9 predicted proteins | sample 0216_BV02_MP12_2_FD_132426 | JGI IMG/M metagenome (GOLD analysis project Ga0187776, IMG submission 132426) | Tropical peat soil microbial communities from peatlands in Department of Meta, Colombia - 0216_BV02_MP12_20_MG | ecosystem: Environmental > Terrestrial > Soil > Wetlands > Peat | place...
AGGCCCAGTACGACGACGGCCTTAGGCTTCCAGCTCATGCGCAGCGCGCGGATGCCGCTTGGGGAACTTCGTCATGATCAAGGCAGCCACGCCGACGACATCGTTGATGTCGAACACGGGAACTGGAAGATCGACGGGTTTATCGGAGACCACTGCCAGCAGTCCTTCCTGTGAAACCGGCACTTCCCCCAGTTGTTCTCGGACAATGACGATTTTAGGATAGCCTTCGCTCTTCCAGCCTTCGGCGATGATCAGATCATAGGAATCGTCCAGAAACCGATCACGCACGTCCGTCACATGCATTTGATCGGAGACATCGGCAAACATGGCCATGCTGCCTTTGGAGATCACCACAACACTGCTGGCGCCGGCCCGTTTGTGCCGCCAGCTGTCCTTTCCTTCGGTGTCGAGATCAAATCCGTGCCCGGTATGTTTGACCGTTGCAACTTTATAGCCGACCCGGACCAATTCTGGGATCACGCGTTCGATCATCGTGGTTTTTCCGCTGTTGGACCGTCCCACGAAACAGACAATAGGTATAGCCATGAGCTGATGTGCTTTCCGCCTCAACAACAAGACAGGCGATGAGACCCGCTCTGGCTGTGGTCTGCGTGGCTCGACCCAGCTTCGCCGCCTAAGAGCTGAACGGTCACGAGATCGCCGGGATTCAGCCGCTCAGCTTCGACCGGCACATCGATCAAACAGTTGGCCTTGACCATTGAGGTGAGAATGCCCGATCCTTGATCGCCGGTCGTGCGGACTTTGAAGACGCCGCCTTCCCGCGTCAGGACCCCGCGCAAAAAATGACGACGATCCGTCCGCTTGGAAAACTTTTCTTGGAAGACCGCCTGAACCAGAGGACGGCCGTAGCTCCGGTGCCCGCTCATTTTCAGCATCGCGGGCCGCACCAACTGTTCGAACGTGATCATCGAGGAAACGGGGTTTCCTGGAAGACCGAATGCCAACTTGCCCTGAATCTTTCCAAAAGCCAGCGGTTGCCCCGGTTTGATGGCAAGTTTCCAGAAATTCATCTCGGCTCCAAGGTCGTGAAACACCGCCTTGGTAAAGTCGTAGTCGCCCATAGAGACCCCACCCGACAACACCAGAATATCCGCTGTCAAACCGTGGGAGATCTTTTCCTTCAGGGCGGCAGGATTGTCCCGCGCGATGCCGAGTAGAAATGGGACCCCACCGGCATCCTGCACGGCAGCGGCAATCCCATAGCTGTTCGAATTGATGATTTTCTCATCGCTGAACCGCTCGTCCAAGTCCGCGAGTTCATCTCCGGTGGAGAGAATCGCGACGCGCGGACGTTGATAGACAAAGACGAACGATTTCGCCAGAATCGCCAGCATCCCGGCTTCTCCCGGTCGAATCTGTGTGCCCTTTGTAATGATGCGCTCGCCTTTCCTGACATCCTCGCCCTGCGGCCGAATGTTCGACCCTTTCTGCTCCGGTTTGAAAACCCGCACGGACTCCGGCGTGTGTTCGGTATCTTCGACCTTCAACACCGTGTCCGCACCTTTCGGAATAGGAGCTCCCGTCATGATTCGAATCGCCTGTCCAGACCCGACCATCTTCGACGGCATCTTTCCTGCGGGGACATCTTCGATGATCGACAGCGTCACGGGTTTCTGAATCGCGTGTCCCTGTTTGATATCCTCCCACCGCACGGCAAATCCGTCCATCGCCGAGTTGTCCCACGGTGGATTATCGCGCTCTGCCACGATATCTTCTCCCAACACCCGACCGAGGGCATCAAGGATGGGGATCTTCTCCACACCAAGGACCGGCGTGGCATCCAGGACGACCTTCTGCGCCTCAGTCAACGGCGTGAGGTCCTGTGTCGCGTCTTTCGGCTTCACCTTGCTCCTCTCGTCAATGACTATGCCGCGGAGCGACTTTCACGGGCGACCCGCTCTTTCTACAAAACGCTTCTACCTTGTTCGCGATCTCGTGGTACGCCTCGGCCGTCGGCGTGTCCGAGTAGAACATCGCAAACGGCTCGCCCGCATCAGATTGAGTCACGACGTCGGGATCGAGCGGAATCCGACCGAGAAACGGCACACCCATGTCGCCCGCGGAAGCCTCACCGCCGCCCTTCCGGAACACCTCGATATGATTGTGGCAATGCGGGCATTCCAAGCCGCTCATGTTTTCGACGATACCGATGATCGGCACCTCGCTGTCTTTGCAAAACGTGACGGACTTGCGGGAATCGAGGAGCGCCACTTCTTGGGGCGTCGTGACGATCACCGCACCGCTCACGTTGCCGAGCAGGTCGATGGTGGTGACTGATTCGTTGCCGGTGCCTGGAGGTAAGTCGATGAGCAGAAAGTTCAGATCCTGCCATTCGACACCACCCAACAGTTGATTGATGAATTCGTACTTGTAGGCATCCCGCCAGATAATCGGATCGTCCGGGTTTTGAAGCAAGAAGGACATCGATGCGATCTTGAGGTTATAGGCCTGGAACGGAATGATCCCGCCCGACGTGCTGATCTTCAGCTTCTGGCCTTCTGCCCCCACCATCTTCGGGATGTTCGGACCATGGATATCCATGTCGCAGATGCCAACATGCCACCCCTTGAGGGCCAGACTCACCGCCAGGTTAGTGGTGCAGGTACTCTTCCCCACGCCACCCTTATTGCTCATGATGAGGACTTTATACTCGATCCGCTCCATCCGTTTGGCGACAAGCCAGCGACTATGTCCTTCCTTATCCTTCTGGCATGATTCATTCTCATCGCAAATGGCACAGGCCCACATATACGTGCAGGCATCACCGTTACCGGACCCATGAGGTTGAATGATATTTAGTTCACGTGCCATGGATGATCACGACTCCTTACCTAGCCGATCGATTAGTCCATCACTCTCATCGCCGCGGGCCTCCTGACGGTACGCCGACGTACTCCCCCTCCACCGCACCGGGAACCCGTGGGGACACCGACTTGCCGCTGATACCAGCCGCGACGGCCTGCACGGCAGTCTCTTCTGCCTTCGGCTTCCTCTTATGAAAGAAGCCTGCACTCACGATCCCGACTTCATAAAAGATATACATCGGCAAGGCCATCAAACACTGGTTGAAGGGGTCCGGGGTCGGGGTCAGAATGGCAGCAACAATGAAGGCGCCTAACAGCGCCCATTTGCGATACCGTTTCAGGAATGGTGCATCAACCCATCCCAGTTTGGCCATGAGCGTAATCGCCAGGGGTACTTCGAAGATCAGTCCGAACACGAGCAAGAACCACAGAGCAAACCCCACGTACTGGGCGATCGACAGCTGCGGAATAAACCCCGCGTTCACCCCGTAGGCGATCAGAAAGTTCAGAGCAAACGGCAGCACAAAGAAAAACGAGAACCCGACGCCGGCGTAAAATGCCACCGTGCTCAAGAGTACGAATGGACCCACGAAACGGCGCTCTTGCGCATGGAGGCCGGGCACGACGAATTGCCAGATCTCCCACAAGATATACGGCATCGCCAGCACAAGGGCAAAGAGTCCGGCAACCTTGACGTTTTGCCAGAGTGCTTCAGCCGGTGCCAGAAAGACGAATGGAATGGCAGGAAGATCAGTCGGTACCCAGGACAGCGAACCCGGTACGAACATGTTCTGCAACGGAACACGGAGCCATTTCACAAGGGTATCGGCATAGAAGAAGGTGCCGACGAACACGACAGCCGTCACAATGACCGCCCGGGTCAGGCGCACCTGGAACTCCACCAGGTGCTCCATGACCGGCATTTTTTTGTCTTCCAGCGGCTTGAAGATCGTGTCTTGCAGCCACCGGTTGAACTTGTTCAAGCCATCAGCCATATCGCATTGCCTTCGTTTAGCAGCTATCAGCCATCAGCTATCAGATTAGAAGTCTAGGCTAATCACTGATGGTTGTAGGCTGACGGCTTTTTATTTCGGATTCACCGCCACGAATAAATTATTGCCCTGCCGACTGAGGAGCAGAACAGCCAATTCATCTTTTTTGATCTTATTCGCCGCCTTCTGATAGTCGTCAAGACTTTTCACGACTTCGTGATTCACCTCTTGAATCACGTCGCCCCGCTGCAATCCGGCCGCTTCCGCTGAACTGCCTGCTTCCACCGACGTGATCATGACCCCGGTTGTCTTTCCAGGGATATTCATCTGACTCATCATCGCCGGGTCGAGGGCTTGAATTCGAAGCGCGGCCAGTACATTATCGGGTGGTTTGATCGTCTCAGCCGGTTCCTTCGGAGCCGGCTCTCGCTTGGCCAGCATCTCATCGGACGGTCGTTCCGCGACCTTCACATTCAGAGTCTGTTCCCTTCCATCGCGGAGAATCTTGACCTGGGCATCCTTGCCGACTATCGTTCGTGCGACGAGATTCCGCAACTGGCTGACGCTCTGGACGTCTTTCCCATTGAACGCGATCACCACATCTCCCCGCTTGATTCCAGCCTCATAGGAGGGTCCGTTCTCGTTCACGTCGCTGATGAGGACGCCCTTCCGTTGCTCGGGAAGTTTAAATGACTTTGCAAGCGCAGGAGTGATCTCTTGAATCGCCACTCCCATCCATCCTCGTACGACTTTGCCGGTTTTCTGGAGACTCTCAACGATATCGAGCGCAATACTGCTGGGGATGGCGAAGCCGATCCCCTCTGATCCGCCGGTTCGAGAAAAAATCGCGGTATTGATGCCGATGAGGTCCCCGGTCATGTTGATCAACGCCCCTCCGGAATTACCCGGATTGATCGCGGCATCAGTCTGAATGAAATCTTCATAATCGGCGATTCCGACGTTGCCGCGACCCAGCGCACTGATAATCCCCAGCGTCACCGTGGAACTGAGGCCAAACGGGCTGCCGATGGCGAGAACGAGGTCGCCCACTTGGAGTTTCTCGTACTCCGCCCATTTCAGAGCAGGAAGGTCTTTTACCTCAATCTTAATGACGGCCAAGTCCGTCTTCGGATCGGTCCCGATGACCTTAGCGGAAAATTCACGGCGATCACTCAATGTGACGGTAATCTGCGTGGCACCTTCAACGACGTGGTTGTTGGTGACGATGTAACCGTTAGAGTCAAGGATGACGCCTGAACCGGCACTTTGATCGGGACGACCGTGAGGACCAGGCGGCATGGGCGGCGGCGTCGGTAGCTCACCCCCCGGCGGTTCTTCACCAGGAGGCCCGCCAAACGGCCCAGGAGGTAAGGGACGACGTCCTCGGCCTCCCCCTTCTCCTCCGCCAGTAACCGCGATGTTGACCACCGCGGGCGTCACTTTTTTCACGATCTCGGAAAAGCCCTGCGCCATGGATGGCGGTACCCCCGCAGCCGACGCCATCGAACCAGACGGCAAAGTACTGCATGCAACCGCCACCACACACAAACAGACCAGGGCAAACAGCGCATTCTTTTCCCGACCCCACATGACCATAACAGCGTTCCTCCAGAAAAAAAGGTGGCACGAACCGGAAGCCGAACGGTGTATTTTACACCATCTGTTCAGAGGCCTTCAAAGACTAAAAGTCCCCTTCGGACCATGGGACAGGCCCGAAGGGGACGAGGGTTCGCCGCAAGTCTGCTATATCCGCAGCAAGCTTATGAACTGGCTCTCCGCATGGCTGCGTCTGCCTCTAACTGACCGAGCCAGGAGTTCTGTAACCTGAAAGTGAGGCGCTTGGCGGCATCGTTGAACGAGACCACCCGAAGGGTATTCGGTGCACCCTCATAGGTCGGAGGCCAAATTCGCCGTTCGGGATCTTGTGGCCGGAGATAGATCACCGGATACCATTGGTCAATGCCGGGAGCTGAAGGGCGATCCAACGTCGCCCAGCCTCGAGCTTCCGCCCGCATCAATGTCCGGTTGTGCTTCAAATCCAGCAGCGCGAATTCCAGCAGAGAGTAGTTGTCACGACGGTACCCCGGCTGCGCATGGGTCGTCCAGCCCAGGAAGAGCGTCATCGGATATTCCTGCTCCGTGCTGGATAAAACGACAACCACCAAGTAATCGAGCTTATGGGCTCTACCGATCTCGCCAAACTGAGCCCAGTCTCCGCTTGGCTGGGGGCGGATCCCTTCAGCCGAAAGCACCTCGGTTACGGTTACTGGTAACACTCGACTGACTTCTTGCTTTAACTGTTCGCCCAAACGGACAAAGGCTTCATCTGGCAGATTCGGCGCTGCGCCTGGAGCAGAGGTATCCGATACCAACACCAACCCCGCCTTCAGCGGCCGTTGTTCTATTTTCGTGAGGTCTTCGGAGGCGGTCTTCGTTTCCGGGGACAGATAGCCGTCCAGGCGATTTGGCGGAAAAGCCGTCGCACAACCCATAAGAACGATCAGACCGAGCAGGACACCGATTCCCTTCGTGAAATCGCGCATAACCCACCTTCCGGCTGAATTCCTGACACCTAACGTCACCACGCTCCCTTTGTCTACACCTTCGCTCCCGATGACTCGATCTGTCAAGACCCATCAGCCTTCCTTCTTCCTTGCAATTCTCCATATTGCTCAGCTACCGTAACCCACCCCCTCTGCTCATGTGTCTTCAATACCGTTGATCGACTACAGGGAACCATCAGCTGTGCCATCACGCGATGCTCTCGCTCTTGTCGACATCTCTGTCATCATCCCGGCGTATAACGAAGCCGGGCGGATTCTTCCCTACCTTCATGCGATCATCTCGCACCTACAGCGACGGCGGCGAACCTATGAAGTGCTCGTGGTCGATGATGGGAGCACAGACACCACGGCGACCGTCGTCACATCATTTTCCCGCACCGCACCCGATGTTCACTTAATTCAGCTCCCGTCAAGTCGTGGAAAGGGAGCGGCAGTCCGGCGGGGCATACAGTCGGCGGTCGGCAACCTTCAGCTCTTTGCGGATGCGGATGGAGCGACGCCGATTCAAGAACTCGACAGACTTGAAAACGCTATCGTGGACGGAGCGGATCTGGCCATTGGGTCACGGACTCTTGCCAGTCGGTTACCAGGCTTTACCGTGCAGGCTCGACTGTATCGCACCCTACTCGGGATGTTGTTTCATGCTGCCGTCCAGCATAGCGGCATCAGAGGGATCGCGGATACCCAGTGCGGGTTCAAACTGTTCCGCCGCAACGTGGCGCAAGACCTGTTTTCGGCGTCGTCGATCGACGGCTATGGGTTCGACTTGGAAATTCTTTACGTGGCTCAACGGCGCGGGTATCGGATCGCGGAGGTGCCAATTAATTGGGCAGACCAACCAGGCTCAAAAGTCCGGCTCCTTCGTGACGGCTTCGCGATGCTCCGCGAATTGACCGCCATTCAGCAGAACGGGATCAAGGGGCTCTACAATGCTCGACCTGCCCTACATCCCCTTCATCCGGTCGCCATTGAACCCATGGATCTTCCCCCTCGATAATGCCTCGGAATCGTCACGCTCCTGGCTACGCCGGCGACCGAACATAGATTGCGACCTTACCATCCTCGTATATTCTCCTCCAGGCCGACTGCTGCGCTAGCACCTGATGCAGCACGGTATTCCGTCGCACAATCACCCAATCAACCGCGTACTTATCGAGGACCGTAAGCAGAGGAGGATCCGTGAGGGCCATAGCAGCATAGTCTTTCACCAGCCATCGGTCTCCGATGCGCCAGGCGGGCATCCGTCCATCGATGAATATTTTCTCCTCCGGAAGCCACCAGAGGAGAAATCCGCCATGGGCATAGTCGTTAAACAAGCGCTGTCCAACCTGATCATGGTGGGTCCGCACCCATTGGATCGCTTCGATCGGATAGGACGTCTCTTCGTAGTATCGTTCAGGCTGAAGCCCAGCTTGCGCGATATGCCGAAGATGATCGGGACCCAACCATACCAGAAACAGCCCTGCCGCCAGCGTCAATCCCAGAAGACCGAGCCGGGCCTGTCGAACACTCGGCTGGACCCAGCCGGAGAATCGAGCTACGCCGGTCTCGAGCATTTCCGCGAACAGCGGGAGGCTGACGATGAGAAAGAGAGGAACGTTTCGCAGATGGCGAAGCGAGAGAACCACAAAGACCACCAACACCATCCACCGGATCGGTTCAACTTGTCGATATCCCAGAAACATCGCAGCGACGAGTGCGACCAGGTACATCACAAAGCCTCGTCCCGCCTGGGTCGCCAATGACACCGGCTGCCATTCCTGGAGAAAATCGAGCATGAACCGGTTCGAGAGCGAATCGAGAATCTCTCCGTATAACTTCCATCCGTATGGATTCACCAACGTAGCGACTACCGCTGCTCCTGACGCGATCACAAGTGGACGCAGTTGCAACCATGACAGAACTCTTTCGTCTATCCGATCGGTCAGGTTTGGCCACCATAGGCATCCGGCCCGAATAAGCATCGATGTGATCACAACCAACCCGAGCAAGAAGAGGCCAGCCGTAAATCCGCCGTGAAGATTGGCCCAGAGAAGAAACAGAGGAGGGATCGTCCAGGAAATCCAGTGCTCACCGTCACGGAACCGTTCAAGTAGATAGACAAGGATCGCCAGACCCAGTAAGGTCACTATCTGAGTCCTCGCCCCGAGGAACGGGAGCGCAACCCACAACGAGAGGGTACTTGCGACGAGTTTGTAAGAAGCCGGACATCTCGTCGAGCAGCTTGTGATGATCCAAGCCCCGGCGGCAATAGCACCGAACAGGCCGATCACGCCTAGTAAATTAGATCCTCTATAACAGACTGCTATGAGGGCATCCGTCAACCACGCATGTTCGATCCAGGCCCAATCCGGCATCGTATGAGAGTAGGGATCCACCTTGGGGAGGGCCCACCCCTGTTCGATCATGTCCAGCCCCGCCCGCAGATGCCAGCCGAAGTCTGGTTCCGTCACAGGCTGAAGGGTAAAGTTCGCGATGAAGACAACCAGAAGGCTGTTGAGTGCCGCCGTCGGTAACGTGAACAAGGGCTGGGAATGTGACGCGGGATGTGCAGTCATTCCGAACGTCTTCGAAATGGAGGAGCGCCCTTCGACCTTGAGGCAAGATAATTCCCTAACACGAGCCACTCCACTCCGGTGCGAAGAAAACAATCGACCGCCTCGTCCGGAGTACAGACGATCGGTTCCTGGACATTGAACGACGTGTTCAGGAGAACAGGGACCCCTGTCAACCGGTCAAATGCCTCGATCAGCTGCCGATACCGCGGATTCGATCGTGAATCCACGGTCTGCACGCGTGCCGAGCCGTCCACATGTACGACGGCCGGAATCACTCCTTTCGCAGCGGCCCGCACCGGGGCGGTAAAGAGCATGAACGGAGACGGGATCGGCAGATCAAAGAATTCCATCGCGCGCTCTTCTAGAACAGAGGGGGCGAACGGACGAAACGGCTCCCGCAGCTTCACCTTCGCGTTGATGAGCGCTCGCATATCTTCGCGTCGTGGATCAGCCAAAAGGCTCCGATTCCCTAACGCGCGCGGCCCCCATTCCATTCGACCTTGAAACCAGAAGACCAGCCGGCCGCAAGCAAGTTCGCCCGCAACCCTCTCACACAGTTGTTCGTCGGACAACCGTTCCCTCTTCATCCCAGCCCGATCCAACGCTGTACAACACTCCTCGTCAGAAAATTCAGGCCCCAACGAGGCCGAGATCATCTCGACCCGTTCTCTCAGCCTTCCACGCCGATAATTCAGCCACAAGGCTGCCCCGAGCGCGGCCCCTGGATCTCCTGCTGCAGGAGGGATATAGATGTCTCGAAACCCCGACTCTCGCATCAGTCGACCGTTGGCGACACAATTATAGGCCACGCCTCCGGCGAGACAGAGCCGCTCGAGACCAGTTGTACTCCGCAAAGTCTGGGCAAGATGGAGTAACGTCTCCTCCAGCACGAGCTGCACACTGGCCGCAATATCGCGATGCCGTTGGGTGATCTCATCCTCTGGAGCTCGATTGGGTCCGAGCAATGCCAGTAAAGACGGCGAAAAGATCCGCAGCCGAGCCAAATGAAAATCTAGCAGCGACGTGTTGAGGCGGAACTCACCGTTCGGCACGAGAGGTAAGATCTGCTGTCGAATTGCGCGTGCGAACCGTGGCTCGCCATAGGCCGCCAACCCCATGACAATGTACTCGTCATGATCAGGCTTAAACCCGAGATAAGCCGTCATGGCGGCATAAAACTGTCCAAGTGAATGGGGCAAGGGGACCCGCTTCACGATCTCGATCCCGTCACGATCGGCCCGTGCCAGCGTTGTCGTATGGGCCTCGGATGCCCCGTCAACGATTAGCACCGCCGCTCGGTCGAACGGTGAAACGAGAAAGCTGCTGGCTGCATGGCATAGATGATGATCCAAGAAGATGGGCTGAGGCCCACGGGTTCCGTCGATCTTCTGGTAAAGGTACGACCCGAGAAACACGAGTTCCTTCCACTCCTGTCCTAATCGTTCCACAGTACGGCGGCCCTTCACACAGAATAATTGCGGCGACCGCAGCATCGCGCTTAGGACCAGCACACCACGTCGACCGACCTGCCAGTATTTCCACGGGACCGCCACTGCGTCCAGGTCGCGGACCTGCACTCCCGCGGCCTTCAGACAGTACCGAATCGCGGACACTGGCAATGCGGTGGCATGTTTGACTCGGACGAACCGTTCTTCTTCGGCGGCGGCGATGACCCGACCATCGGCCACAATCGCCGCAGCGGCATCCCGCATGTTGGAGAGTCCCAGCGTAAGCATAGGGGGAAGAATAATCGTCCCCTCGTCAAGCTGCAAGAAGGGAACTCGTCCAATTGCTTTCTTCCCTGCTTTTCCGGTACCGTGATCGCGTGAAGATCATCCGTGGGCTTGTACCGTCGGAGTCGCGCACAATGCCGAGTTTCTGGGACCTTCGCCATCGTTTTCTCTCCATCGGTGCAGCCATCTGCACGTTGCTAACGGCCGGTTGTGCGCCACGGCTGGAACTTCCCCCGATGGGACCGTTACTCCCCTACGCAGCGCGGTTGGAGCTCTCTCCTTCCGTCACCACCCCTACATTCCAATATGTGGACAACTGCGGGCACATTCACGAGATTCAAATTGGATCCGTGTTGGAACAAACCATAACCGAAGCAACCTACCGGACCTTTCAGGCCGTGATCACAGAATCGTCCAAGACGAAGGAACCGTTCCCGGAAATCACTGTCCGCGTAGAGCTCGTTCAGCAAAAGTTGGAGCTTACCCAAGACAACCTTTACGACCGGGTTCCGGCCTATGTCCAACTCAGTGCCCTGGCCAGATTTTATGATGCAAGCGGGAAACTTCTTCGGGAATCCGATATTAAGGTCGATCGGACCGAGCGTTTGCTTCTCGAAAGGTTTGTTGGTAAGGACTGTAATTACATTATCGACCATTTTATTCACGACACGGCGGTTGATCTGGCGAGCAAATTCATGCAGGAGGCTCGCGTGGCAGTCGGCAGCGGTAGCCAGGTCGCCGCAGCTCCTCCTGCGAGTGGAAATGCTGGGGCAACGGCTGCTCTTCCTGCCTCAAAGCTCGGCCAACCAGGCTCCAGCCAGGTGCTTACTCCCGCCGTGCCTCCCGTGACGTCTTCCTTGCGGTTCAAGGCGACCGCACTCGACGAAAACAGCAACTTGGTGTTCGAAGGAGGAGAGCGCATTCG
>Ga0187776_10001524_pt1 | contig 11593 bp, 10 predicted proteins | sample 0216_BV02_MP12_2_FD_132426 | JGI IMG/M metagenome (GOLD analysis project Ga0187776, IMG submission 132426) | Tropical peat soil microbial communities from peatlands in Department of Meta, Colombia - 0216_BV02_MP12_20_MG | ecosystem: Environmental > Terrestrial > Soil > Wetlands > Peat | place...
AGCCGCGTGATATCCGCGGGGAGGACGACGATATCGGCAAGCATGCCCGGCGCGATGGTTCCCTTGCGCTGCTCTTCGAACTGGGCATAGGCGGAGCCGACGGTGTAGGCGCGGATACAATCCTCGATCTTCAACCGCTCCTCCGCATGCCACCCTCCCGGCGGGCCTCCGCCCGGCAACTCCCGAGTGATGCAGGCGTAAATTCCACGAAGCGGGTTGATGGACTCGACCGGATAATCCGTCCCGAATGCGAGGTGCGCGCCGCCGGCTTCAAAGGAATGCCAGGCATAAGCGCCCTGCACCCGCCCGGGACCAATCCGATCCGCGGCCCAGCGCTCATCGTCCAGCAAGTGCGAAGGCTGCATCGAAGGGATCACGCCGAACGCCGCGAATCGCGGAATGTCGGCCACGGCAACAATCTGCGCATGCTCCACGCGGTCGCGCCGGTCGCGCGGGCCGTTGACGGAGCGCACGGCGGCAAACACGTCGAGCGCCACGCGGTTCGCGCGGTCGCCGATGGCGTGAAAGGCGAGCTGAAATCCGGCGCGATCGCGCTCGATGGACATTTGCTCGAGCTGCTTCGGGTCGGCACGCAGGATGCCGGAGGTGCCGGGATCGTCCGAATAGGGCGCCAGCAGCGCGGCGGTGCGCGAACCGAGCGAGCCGTCGAGAAAAGCCTTGAGCTGGCCGGTCTTCAGCCAGGGATCGGAAGGATCTGTCGCCTCTCGCATCTGCCTGAGGCGCTCGAGCGGCGCGAAAAAGGGCAGCCATTCGGTGAAGCGGACGTTCAGCTTCCCTTCCCGCTGCATCTGCTGCAAGACGAGAAAATTTTCCCAGCCGTAGTCGTCGGAGTCGGGCTTGTCGTCAACGGAATTGTCCTGGACGGAAGTGACGCCGTAGCGCGCCGCTTCGTCCAGCACCAGCTCGAGAGCGCGGCGGCGCTGGGCCGGCGAATGCGGCGGGATGCGGTCGTATACCAGGTCCATGGCCGCATCTTCTTCGAGCATGCCGGTGGGTTCGCCGGTCGCGGGGTCGCGTTCAATGTGGCCCGCGGGTGGATCAGGAGTCGAACGCGTAATACCCGCCAATGCGAGCGCTGGCGAATTTGCCACAGCGACGTGGCCGTCCACGCGGCCGAACCACATGGGGTGAACGGTGGAGACGGCGTCGAGATCCTGGCGCGTGGGAAATTTCTTTACCGGCCACAAGGTATGGTCCCAGCCGCGGCCTGAGAGCCATTCGCCCGGCTTGATATCCTTCAGGCGATCGCGGATGCGCTGCTGAAATTCACTGAGCGAACGCACCCCCTCGAGATCCACTTCCAGCTTCTGGTAGCCTGCGCCGGCGAGATGGACGTGCGCATCGTTGAAGCCGGGCATGGCGAATTGACCATGCAGGTCGATGACCTGGGTCTTCGGCCCGATGAGGGACCTGAGGTCCGCCTCGGAATCGGCGACGGAAACGATCGTCTCGCCTCGGATGGCGACTGCGGCGGCCCAGGGGTGGCTGGCGTCAACGGTGTAAATGCGGCCGCCGGTGAGCACCACGTCCGCGGGGCCCTCAGCGCCGGAAATTGTTTTTGATGTGTCTGTCATTCCAATCCTCGCATGACCGAGGGGCGCAGACAGCCGCGAAGAGAGAACGAGTCCGAAACAGGCGATGCCGGCGAGGAAGCCCCCGAAGAATCGCGGGGACATTCTAAGGCTGGACTCCGGCGAGAGCGATGGTGGCGAGGAACAGCCGCTTCAGTCCCACTTCGCGGCCGGTGGAGTCGTACCACTCCGAAAGCGTGTGCGAGCCGCTGCCCTTCCCTCCCCCGCCCAGCGCCACGGCCGGGATGCCTTCGGCGAGCGGGATGTTCGCGTCGGTGGAGCTGCGCTCGAGGCGCGAGCGATTGCCGAGGAAGCGGTCTACACTGCGGATCGTTTCGACCAGCGGCGCATCGTCCGGGATCCTGCCGGCCGGGCGAGCGCCGAGGGAGCGGAAGTTGATCTGCAGCGAATCGTCCGCCGCATGGTTGGCGGACACTTCCTCGCGCAGGCCCGCCTGCATCGACTCGCGTAGGGCGCTTTCCATCTGGCTCAACTGCGCGTCATCCTCTGAACGCAAATCGATTTTCACGGCGGCGCGCGCGGGAATCGAATTGACCGAAGTACCGCCTTCAATCAGTCCGAAATTGTAAGAGCTGCGCGGCGCATCGGGCATGTGGATGGAAGAAAATTTCACGATGCCGCGCGAGAGAGCCGTGATGGGGTTGGGAGCGCCAAAATCGGACCAGCTATGCCCGCCTGCGCCGGTGATGGTGACTTCGAACCGGCGCGAAGCGATGCCTTGCGTCGTGATGTGGTCGGCGGAAGCGCCGTCCACGGCAATGACGGCCGAGAGCCGCGAACCATAGGTTTCGACCAGCGCGCGGATGCCGCGAAGATTCCCCTCCCCCTCTTCCCCGACGTCGCCCGCGAGAACGATCGTCTTTGTCGTGCGGATCCGCGATTCGGCCAGCGCGCGCGCCAGGCCGGCAAGCGCGGCGAGCCCCGCGGCATTGTCGGAGATACCGGGACCCTCCAGGCGGCTGCCTTTCTGCTTGACGGAAACGTCGGTGCTCGCAGGGAAAACGGTGTCGAGATGCGCGACAAGCAGCAGAACGTTTTTCGTGTCGGTACCGGCTCGCTCGCCGATGACGTTGCCGATCTTATCGGTGCGAACTTTCAGTCCCGCCGACTCGAAGATCTTCCGCAAAAAATCCCCGCGGCGCGCCTCGTCGTATTCCGGCGCGGGAATTTCGTTCAGCTTGATTTGCTGCTCGGTAACCCAATCGGCGTTTTTGTCGATCCACTCGAGCGCCCGCGCGCAGCGGGAGTCCTGCGCGAGTTTTTCAATTGCATCGCCGGCGGCGCTCACGGAAAGTGTGGCCATCACCGAGAAGATACAGCATCTGAGGACGAGTTTCACGAGATTCGTGCGGCGGATTTTAGCGCCAGTCGCCGGCGATGTACACAACGCGCAAGGGGGTCCGGAGGATGCCGTCAGTGAGCTCGATGAGTCCTGGGTTTTGAAGCCGGGCCGACAAGCTCCAGAATTTCATCTTCGGTCAGGACGCGTTCGGATTTCTTAGCGGCCTCGTACACGCGGTCGACAATTTCGTCGGTGGTGGGGATGCCGCGCCGCTGAAGCCAGTAGTGCACGTTCGATTTTCCGCTCATGGGCCCGACCTCGATCACCTGGTCGAGACCGAACAGGTGAGAGGGAACGCCGCTGTAAATCGAATTGGCCAGCTCGTGATCGCCTTTCTTATACGCCTTCACGATGGCGGCGGCATGCACGCCGGTGGCGGTGCGAAAGGCGTCGCGGCCCACAACCGGATAGTTGGGCGGGATGTGCGTGTGGGTCGCACGGGCGACGGCCTCGGAATATTTCTTCAGGTTCGAAAGGTCGCGATCGATCATTCCCAGCAGACGAAGGTTGACGAGCATCAATTCCATCGGTGTGTTGCCCACGCGCTCGCCCAGCGACAGCGCCGCGGCATGCACCTGATTGGCTCCGGCGGCGATGGCCGCCAGCGAATTGGCAACGGCCAAACCCCGGTCATTGTGCCCGTGCCAATCCACGCGGATTTTTTCGCCGCATGGTTTCACCACGTCCTCGATGAAAAATTTCACCAGGTTGTAGGCGCCGCGCGGAGTCGCGTGGCCGACGGTGTCGCACAGGACCGCGGCGCGCGCGCCGCAGCGAATGGCGGTGGAATACACCGTCACAATCGTCGCCGGGTCGGTGCGAATCGTGTCTTCGGTCACGTACATCACCGGCAGGCCGGCAGAAACCGCGTAGTGCACGGCTTCCTCGGTCGTTCGCTGCAAATGCTCCACGGTCCAATCCTCGACGAGACGCCGGATGGGGCTCGAGCCCAGGAAGGTGGCGGCTTCGATCGGGTAGCCCACGCGCTCGGAAATTTCGATGATGGACTTGATGTCGTTCTTGTGCGTGCGAGCGGCGCAGTTGGGGCGAATCCTGAGCCGCGCCGTGGCGATTTCGCGGGCGAGCGCTTCCGTATCGGCATAGGCGCGGGCGCCGGCCCCCGGCAAGCCGATATTGACCGTGTCGATCCCCAGCGATTCCATCAGGTGAAGAATTTCGATTTTTTCTCCGATGCTGGGATTCCGAACAGAGGGATTCTGCAAGCCGTCGCGCAGCGTCTCGTCGTCGAGCATCACGCGCCGGCCACGAGGAATTTCTTCGCCGGCGGACGTGTTCCAATCGTGGATAAGTTCGTGCTTCATTCAGTAGCGCAGCGTGTAGCTGTGCGGGGGCTGCGACCGGTCGGGCCTGTAAAGCGTCTTGCAGAATTCGCAGCGGTAGATTTCCGCCTTGGGCCCCACCAGCTTTTCGATTTCCTTGGGGTAGTCGTACCAGCGCTTCAGGTGGCCGCAGCAGAGTTTTCCCTTTTCGTCCTTCTCGTCGCAGGCGCGCTGCGTCGCCTTCTTGGGCTTGATTTTCGGCGGTGCAGGAGCTGCAGGCTCGGATGGCGGGGCGGCGGCAGCGGGTGACGGCGGCGCGGGAGCAGCACTCTGTGGTGACGTTTCAGGGGTAGTTGATTCAGCCATTCGGTCGGCTCCCTTGTCGAGGAATCGAAATCACTCCCAAGCTATAAAATTCCAGTCTCTGGCCATCAATTTCAGATGCGATTGCGGCGAAAGACCAGCCCGCGAAGGCCGTGCTTGTCCGCGAGCGCCTTCATGCGCCGCTGCCAAGTCGGGGCGAACAGCGCCTCGATAAACCGGTCGGCAGCAGCAGCCAATTCGCCTGTGTAACCGTACCACCAAGACTTCGCAACGCGCGGCAGCCGGTCCACATCGACGTATTTTACTTGAACCATTTCGAGCAGTCCAAGGCGCGAGTGAGTTCGTCCCCAGCCGCTTGCTCCCGGGCCGCCGTGAGGCGCTTCGCAAATCCCGTAATAACTGGCGACATCGTTGACCATTACGGAGCCAGCGTGAATGCGCGAGGCGATCGTTCTCCCGCGAGCGGCGTTGCCGGTCCAGATGCTGGCGCTCAAAGCAAACGGCGAATCATTCGCCAATCGAATGGCCTCCTCGGCGGATTCGACGGGATGGATAGCCATCACCGGCCCAAAAGTCTCTTCGCGCATCAGTTCCATGGAATGATCCACGTGCGTCACAACGGTCGGCTCGAGAAAACTCGGGCCCAGGTCCGGACGCCGATTCCCTCCCAGCGCCACCTGCGCGCCTCGGGCAACGGCATCCTTCAATTGGCGTTCCACTTTTTCGAGTTGCTGCGGGCGGATCATCGGGCCGACGTCGGCACTGCGGTCCGTCGGCGGACCCAGGCGCAGCTTCTTCGTTTTCTCCACGCAGAGCTGCGTAAAGCGCTCCGCGACGGATTGTTCGACGTAGAGGCGTTCGACGCTGATGCAGGTCTGCCCGCAATTCATGAAGCTGCCCCAGACGGCGGCGCTCGAAGCGATGTCGAGGTCGGCGTCGGCGAGGACAAGCATGGCGTCCTTTCCACCAAGCTCCAGCACCGAGGGGATCAGTTTTCTCGCGCAGGCTTCCGCGATGCGACGGCCGGTGGCTACGCTGCCCGTAAAGAAAACTTTGTCGGGGCCGGCTTCGATCAGCGCGGCGCCAATCTCGCCGCCTCCCTGGAGGACGTGCACGAGGCCTGCCGGAAACTCCGCGCGGCGGAAGAGTTCACGCGCCAGCCATCCGGTCCAGGGCGTCAGCTCCGAAGGTTTCAGCAGTACGGCATTCCCGGCAGCAACAGCGAAGAGCATCTCTACTATCGGGATCGAGAACGGGTAATTCCAGGGCGAGATAATGGCAATAATTCCCTGCGGCTCGAATTCCAGCCACGCCGACTTCGCCTTCATGGCGATGTTGTGGTGCGGAACGCGCTCAGGACGCAGCCAGCGCGGAGCTCGCCGTGAGAGGAAATCGGCGGTATCCAGCGCGAGAAGAATCTCGGCAAAGATGGCTTCCACACGCGGCTTGCCGGTCTCCCGGGTGATGACGTCGGCGATTTCGTCGCGATGCTCGAACATCGTGTCGCGCAGGCGGCGCAGCATGGCGCACCGGTCGCGCAAGGGGCGCGCGGCCCACTCGGCTTGGGCGCGGCGCGCGTTCTCGAAGATCGCCGGCAGGTCGCCGGCCTTCGTGATCTCAAACCGGCCGACCACTTCTCCGGTTGCAGGGTCGAGAGAGTCAATGTGGCCGGCATCACCGGCCGCCGGCGAGGGAAAGGTGTGTCGAGTAACTGCCATGTCTCAGAAAATTCTACCCGAAATCCGAGGCCGCAGGTTAGGTCTGTGTCGCGAATTCGTCTGTGGCTAATCCGGGGCAGACCGGCGCCGCGCGAACTGCGCAAGCGAATCGGTGGGATCGGGATACTCGAGCGAAACGAGATACAGGCCTTCGGGCGGCACCGTAGGGCCGGAACGAGTGCGATCGCGGGCCTCGAATATTTCCGGAATATCTTCCGGCACGATTCTCCCCTTCCCGACCTCGAGAAGCGTGCCGACAATTTTCCGGACCATGTAACGCAGGAAAGACTGGCCGCGCACCGCGTAGATAATTTCCTCGCGCGCCGGTTGCCGAATTATCTCGGAAGAGTAAATCACGCGAACCGTGTCGCGGTCGCCATCGTCTTCGTCCGAGCCGGATGAAGCAGCAAATGAGGTGAAGTCGTGTTCGCCTTCAAATTGGCGAGCCGCGGCGGCCATGGCTGTTTCATCGAGAGGCCACGGATAGTGGAGCGCGCGGTTGAATTCAAACGGTGGGAGGACCTGGCCGCGGTGGATGCGATAGTGGTACGTCTTTCCTTGAGCCTGCCAGCGCGCGTGGAAATCGGGGCCGACCTCTTCCGCGGCTGCGATGCGAATCGTCGGTGGCAGCAGCGCGTTGAGCGCGCGCTGGAATTCCGCGGCGCCAAGTCCGGACTGCGTCTTGAAGTGAGCCACTTGTCCGAGCGCATGGACGCCGGTGTCGGTCCGGCTCGCTCCATGAACCGAGAGTTTTTCTTCCTGCGTGATCTGCCGCAGGGCGTCGGTGAGCGCACCTTGAATAGTGGCGATGTCCGGCTGGATCTGCCAGCCGTGAAAGCCCGAGCCGTCATAGGCGACCGTGAGCTTGATATTGCGCATGTGGATGGAGCGATTATCGCACGCGGGAATGGAAACGACGCTATCGCGGCGGGAACGTAGCGGCCTTACGGAACGGCGCGGGTGAAGCGCGAGCCGGGGCGCGTGGCTACGCCGCCGGCGCGGCACAGCGGACAATCGTCCGGTTCGTAGCTCGGGACGTCCATTTCCAGCAGCGCTCGGGCAGGAACATTCAATTCCAGGCGCCCGCCGCTGCGGTCAATCAACGCGCCGGCAGCTACGCAGAGGCCGCCTTCCTGCTCTACCACGCCGATGGCCTCGCGCGTCGAGCCGCCCGTAGTCCACACGTCTTCCACCACCAGCACACGCTCGCCGGGCTTCAGCTCAAAGCCGCGCCGCAGAGCCATTTGGCCGGAGCGGTCGCGTTCGACGAACAGCGCGCGGACGCCGAGCGCGCGGGCAACCTCGTGTCCGATGATGATGCCGCCGAGCGCCGGCGAGACGACGCAGGAGATGGCGAGATCCATGAAGAGTTCGCCCAGGGCGCGGCCCAGGCGGTCGGCGTGCTGCGGATGCGAAAGCACGAGCGCGCATTGGAGGTACGTGGCGCTGTGGCGGCCGCTTGAAAGCTCGAAGTGACCCTGCCGGATGGCGCCAGCCTGCTCGAAGATCTTGAGGATTTCGTCCCGTTTCATCGCGCCCCGTGCCGGTGCGAGCGCTCGAGGGTAGCGCAGGCAGCCGGTGGCGGTAGCCTAATGGCGCAAAGGAGATGTGTCAATGTAAAGGTGGTTGGCAGAACAGACTCCCGTCTTGCTCGGGAAACGATGTGTCGCGACTATCGCATCGGACCCATGAAATTGACAGGATTGGCGGGCTCAGATATTGTGGATAATTCGAATTCATCCATGAAGGAGCACTGAATGCCCCAAGGCACGCCCGTAAAACACAAGAAGAAGACGAAATCGGTATTGAAGAACATCCGCCACGCGGCGGCGCGAGAAGCAATCAATCGCATGAACCGCACGCGCGTGCGGACGGCCATCCGGCGCATGCGCACCACACTCACCTCCGGTGATGTGGCCGCGGCGGAGAAACTCGCGCCGGCGACCTTCTCCGAATTGGACAAGGCGATCCGCAAGCGGACACTTTCGGAAAACACCGCGAATCGCTACAAGTCGCGGCTCTCGCTCGCATTGAATGCGCTGAAGTCGAAGAAACAGGCATAAAGAGGCGCTGAAACGTTAACGGGCGTCCCGAGCATTCGGGACGCCCTATTTTTTTTGCAAAGATGCCCGAAGAAGAGCTCCTACGCGGCAGTCGGAGCCGTCAGGCGGGCAATCAGGAATTCCATCAACGCGCGCGGGTCGGGATTCGCCGATTTCAACTGGCTGTCGGCTTCGGCAAGAGCGACCAGCCCCGCCACCAGCTCGGCCTTCGGCAGGCGGTGCGCGCTGCGAATTGCTATTTCCGCCGATTCCGGGCGCATGCCGAGCTGGCGCGCGGCATGAAAGCCGCTGGTTCCGGCGGGGAGCTCGCGAGCCTCGATCAGCTTGCGATACATCCACGCCAGTGCGCCGACCAGGCCGGCCGGCTGCTCGCCCTCGCGAAGCAGATTGCTGAGAAACTCCATTGCCGCGTCCCGTTTCCGAGAAGCGAGCATGTCCGCCAGTTGCCAAACTGTGTTTTTCCTCGCTGCCACCACCAGAGCTTCCACATCGGCAGAAGTAATTCGTCTGCGGCCGAGCGTGTACGCCGCAAGTTTGTCGATCTCGAGGCGCATGCGCGCAGGCTCGCAGTTCACGTTGTCGGCGAGAAGCGCAGCCGCATCGCGATCGATCTCCGCGCCCAGCTCCTTGGCCATCTGCGCGGCCACTGAGGCCGCGGACTCCTCACCGATGGTCAGTTCGATGGTGACTGCCTTGTCCGCGAGCAATTTGGAGAACCGCAGCCGCCCGTCGAGGGCGCTTGCCTCCAGGAGCAGGACAGTGAATGGCGCCGGAGATTCCAGGTAAGCCGCCAGCGCTTCGACGATTTCGTCGCGCGATTTTTCTCCCAGCCCCTCGACCATCTCCGCGTGCTCGACAACGATCACCTGGCGCGGCGCGAGCATCGGCATGGTCTGGGCGCGTTGAAGGATTTCCTGCCAGCCTTGCGCATTCCCCGGAATCCGTGCCACGGCCCAGTCGCGCGTGGCTTCGGGCACACAGGCATCGAGAATGCTGCGGCGGCAGAGATCGCGCAGGTATGCGTCGCTGCCCAGCAGGACGATCGCGGGGACGGGTTTCCCGCGGGTCAGGCGCTCCACCAGTTTTTCAGGCGTGAGGGCGGGCATCAGAACTTCTCTATCACATTCGAGACCAGCCGGCCGGCAAAATCGCGAGACATTCGCTCGACTGCCGGATTCTGTTCCTCGAAAAAGCTCTGCACGTCGCTGGAAATCTGATACTCGTCGCGGAAGACCATGTCGTCGTTCTTGTACACGAGATTCTGCGTGTGACTGTCCACAAGCTGGACCTTGGTGTGGACGGTGACGAGCATGGTGGTCACTTGGCCGGTGACAGCGTCGAACAGCACCGGACTGGTCTCGATGGCCAGAACTTCTCCGTGAAGGACGCCGTCGGCGGCGCCCTCACTCTGGATGATGCGATATTTGGTGCGGCTGAGAAATTCGCGGATCACCGCCTGGGTGAAGATCTGTTCGATGCGATAGTGGCGGGTGTCGTTCTTGAACGCGGGTACGGCGATTGTCTTCCACTCGGAGGGCAATTGCGATGCGCGGCCCGCCACATGGTAACCGCAGCCGGCGACAGCGCCAGTGGCCAGGGTTAGCGAGGCAATCAGCAACGCTCTTGCGGCCCGCCTATTGAGAGACCGATTGCGCAATCAACTCCTCCGCAATGCGCACCGCATTGACGGCCGCCAGGCGCAAATTATCAGCCACGCCCCAAATCCAAATTCCGGCAGAGCTGTCCGGATCCGTCTCCACGGCCGCGAGCTGGATTTCGCTTTCGCCCGCGACACTTACATTCGTCGGAGCCGGCTCGCCGGGGCCTGCAAACTGGACGCCGAGGTCCGCAAAAGCCGCCTGCACGTCGCCCGGAGCGGCTGGCGAAGCGAACTCCGCATACGCCACAAAAGCATACCCGTAAAAGACCGGGGCCTGCACCAATTGAATGGCCGGCGCAGGGTAGCGACCAGCGAGATATTCGGCCGTTTCACGCGCGATGGCGTTGCGCGTGTCGCGGAGCGATGGCTTGCATTCCTCGCCGTAGCCCGAGAGGAGATTGAAGGCCACTTGCGCATCAAACACCGGCTTGGCGATCGCGCGAAAGGAGAGCAAGTTCGTCGTCTGGCTCTCCAGTTCCTCGATGCCGCCTTGCCCGTGCTCGGATACGGGCGGAAACATCAGGAGAACGATTCGCTGCGCTGACAGCTTTCCGAGGCCTGCCGCGAGCGTGCACGCAATCACCGTGGCCGGAGCGGGCGAGGAAAGAACCGCCGGCTGGCTTGCTCGAGCGTTATGAGCGCCCGGTTTGGGCGGCAGCATCCGAGCAAGAGACGGAATCCACGCCGTGGCCCGGCCGGAAGCCGCGGCCGTTCCGGTCAGGTCGATCACGGTAGCTTTCGCTCGCAGGGCGGTGGGCCAGTTGCGCTCAGCATCGGCAGGGCTGCCTGCGAAAAATGCGAAGCGGACTCCTTCGAAGCTATCTTCCTCCAGAGCCCGGATGAAAGTCGGCTCGCCGGCAACTTCCGTAAGGGTGCCCGCCATCACGCTTTCATCGAGCAGGACGATTTCAGTGGCAGGAAAGTTGCGATCCTCGAGGACTTGCTTCAATTCCTTCCCGCGCAGCGACGAGGCCCCGACGATGGCCACGCGGCCTGGCTGTTCCGGGCTGCGGGACATGTTTCAGGCAGGCTTGGACGCCGTCCGGTGGCGAAGGAAGCGCACGAGCTGAAGAACCACACCGTGCAGCGTGTAGGCGCCTGCAATCAGCAGCAGCGTGAGGTGCGAGAAAAACAGAATTGCGGCAACGAGGAGCGCGAGTAAGACGACCGCAAGCGAAGGCTGGCGCTTGGTCCACTGGATGTCTTTGAAGCTGTAATGGCGCACCGTACTCGACATGAGCACACCGAGCACGAGTACCAGCAACAGCCAGAGCAGCGAAACGCGCACGTCTTGAATCGGCAGGCCGAACGCATGCACGGCAGCCGCGATCATGCCCGCGGCGGCCGGAGTCGGCATGCCCACGAAGAAGCGATTGCCTCCCGGGGCCATCCCGTGAATATTGAAGCGCGCCAGGCGCCACGCACAGCAGACTACGAAGAAAAAGCCGATGAGCCAGCCGAGCTGCGTCAAGTGAAGCGCATCGGGCGCATTGGCTGCCGCCATCGAGCGCACGCCCCAGGCATAGGCGAGAAATGCGGGCGCAATTCCGAAGCTGACCACGTCGGCGAGCGAATCGAATTCCCTGCCGAACT
>Ga0187776_10001525_pt1 | contig 11590 bp, 10 predicted proteins | sample 0216_BV02_MP12_2_FD_132426 | JGI IMG/M metagenome (GOLD analysis project Ga0187776, IMG submission 132426) | Tropical peat soil microbial communities from peatlands in Department of Meta, Colombia - 0216_BV02_MP12_20_MG | ecosystem: Environmental > Terrestrial > Soil > Wetlands > Peat | place...
CACAAGGCACACCCGAACAACCATGTGCGCCTGGTTGGTTACGACAATTACAGGCAGTCGCAAGGCGCCGCGATGGTGATTTTCCGCGGCAAAATGAAGTAAGCGTCGGACACGCTGAGCCGTAAATGGCCCTTGTCCGGCAAGTCCGGGCAGGGGCTTTTTCTTTCCTATCCAGGGTGATGAACATGAGCAAAGCAGCGACCAGCGCCAAGACCGACGACGCCGCCGGCGTCGTGCAGTACCTGGTGGCACAGGAACCGTATTACCGGCCGGTGTCGAATGAAGTGCAGCTGTATGAAGCCGCCTACAGCGCGCGCATGCCGGTAATGCTGAAAGGCCCGACCGGTTGCGGTAAGAGCCGTTTCGTTGAGTACATGGCGTGGAAATTCAAGAAGCCGCTGATCACGGTGGCGTGCAACGAGGACATGACCGCGAGCGACCTGGTCGGACGGTTCCTCCTCGATGCCAGCGGCACCAAGTGGCACGACGGTCCGCTCACGGTGGCGGCGCGCATCGGCGCGATCTGTTACCTCGATGAGGTGGTCGAAGCGCGCCAGGACACGACCGTCGTGATCCATCCACTCACCGATCACCGCCGCCAGCTGCCGCTCGAGAAGAAGGGCGAGCTCGTGACTTGCCACCCGGACTTCCAGCTGGTGATCTCGTATAACCCGGGTTACCAGAGCCTGATGAAGGACCTGAAACAGTCGACCAAGCAGCGCTTCGGCGCCATCGACTTCGATTACCCGGAGGCCGGGATCGAGGCCGAGATCGTCCAGCACGAGACCAAGGTCGACAAGGCCACGGCGGAAAAACTGGTGCAGATCGCGCATCGCGCGCGCAATCTTAAGGGTCACGGCCTCGACGAAGGCATCTCCACGCGCCTGCTGGCCTATGCCGGCCAGCTGATCGCCCGCGGCATCGAGCCGCGCGCCGCCTGCCAGATGACGCTGGTGCGTCCGATCACCGACGATCCGGACATGCGCGATACGCTGGATGCCGCGATCAACACCTATTTCTGAATCGCGGTCCGCGCGCCATGGGCGAAATCAGGTATCCCGGCATCCACAAAGACGTCTACGGCGGCATGACCGACCTCGGGCATATCATTCGGGACGCGTGGGTCTTCGGGCTGTTGCCGGAAGCGGAGACCTGCGAGGGCTGGGAGCGTCCGCAGTTCGACGAGCTGTATGCCAAGGTGCACGAAGCCTGGGAACCGTACGCCCATCTCGCCAGCCGGCTTCCGCCGGAGCTGCGTGCGCGGCACGAACGCATTTATAACGAGGCGGTTAAACGCGCGCGCGGGCTCGGCTGGTCTCCCGACCTCGACGACGAAGACGAATGAAAGGCCTCGCCTTCCCGGGCATGCCGCCATGACCATCAGCCTCGACGAATACAAAGACCGACTCCAGCAACTGGATCCGCACGTGCGCGACGCGCTCGCGGCGAGCTTCCACGAAGCCGCGCGTGTGATGAGCCCGCAGGGCCTCCACAACTGGCTCGAAGGCGCAAAGGGCTTGGCCGAGCTCGGGCGCGGCAATGAACTGGTCATCACCTATATCCAGGCCATGCCCGCCGTCGCCAAGGAGGCCGGCGAAGATGTCATCAAGGATTGCATCATCGGCGCCATGAAACTCGCCTCGATGGTGAGCGGCGAGGTCATTCAGCTCATGTTCGATACCTTGCCGACTGCCGCCAACCGCCTCGGCGACGCCGAGCTGCTGCGCGGCTATCTCGGCTTGATCCACCAGCTCTCGGCCAAGGTGCCGCGGGGCCTGCGTCCGATGCTGGCGCATCTTGATGAGCTGTTCGGCAAGCTCACGCTCGGCGGTCTGCGCCGGTGGGCGCTGTGGGGCGCGCAGGCGCACATGCGCGATTTCCCGGCGCAACTCGCGTATTTCGATCTCAAGAGCGCCGACAGCCAGGCAATGCTGCAGAAGGAGCGGCGCGGCACGCTGTTGATCGACAACCAGCGCAAGCTCAATTTTTACCTGCGCGCCTTCTGGGGCCGGGATTTCTTCATGCGCCCGACTTCGGGCGACTACGAAACGCGCGAAGGCTACAAGCCGTTCATCGAGCAGCGCGTAATTCATCTGCCGGACGCCTACGACGACTTCGCCGGCCTGCCGGGCAAGGACCTGTATCGCGCCGCCGCCGCGCACGCGGCGGCCCATCTGGTGTACACCAAGAGGCCACTGTCCATGGAGCAGCTGAACCCGGCGCAGATGTTTCTCATCGGCGTGTTCGAGGACGCGCGCGTCGAGGGTCTGGCGATCCGCGAATTCCCGGGCATGAAGCAGATGTGGACGCCGTTCCACGCGAAGGTTCGCGAAGTAAGCTGTCCGACCGATCCCGTGGTCGCCCTGCTCGAACGGCTCGCCTACGCGATGCTGGACGAGGATTACCACGACGAGGACGGGTTGATCCGCGAGATGGCCGCGGTGTTCCGCGACGAGTTCGGGAAACGCGCGGACGACAACCGGCTCTCCTGGGACCTCGGCGTGACGTTGTACAACCGGCTGGGCGAGCGCGGCAGCGTGCCGTCGCTGCGCGTGCTCGAGTCGATGGCGGTCCCGTACCGCGACGATAACCGCTACTGTTGGGCCAGCGATGAAATCGCCTGGCAACAGGCCGAGTACGTGCCGGCGCCCAGGCAGGTGCGCAAGCACGTCACCACCATGGACATGGTTAATGAGCTCGACTGCGAGCTGGCCGGCGACGACGCCCAGGAAGTCTGGGTGTTGAACGAGCCGTTCTTCCTCGACCAGGAAGGCTGCACCATCAACGAGCTTGAAGGCAAGGACCCGGTGTCCGAGCCCTATCACTACCCGGAATGGGATTACAGCGTGCAGCTGCACCGGCCCAACTGGGTCACGGTGCTGGAACGACGGCCCAAGACGGGCGATGCCGCGACGGTGGATGCGATTTTGAGTGAGCACAAGCCCGTCGCTTCACGCCTGCGCCACATCATCGACGCGCTGCAGCCGGAAGGCGTGCAGCGCTTCCGGCGCCAGGAAGACGGCGACGAGATCGATCTCAACGCCGCGATCCGCGCCATGATCGATATCCGCCTGGGCCAGACGCCGGACACGCGCATCAACATCCGCATCGCGCGCAAGGTGCGCGACCTCGCGGTACTGGTGCTGCTCGACCTGTCGGAATCGACGAATGAAAAACTGGGCGGCTCCGAGAAACCGGTGATCCAGCTGGCGCGCGAAGCGACGTCATTGCTGTCGTGGGCCATTGACCGCGTCGGCGATCCGTTCGCGATTCACGGTTTTGCCTCCGACGGCCGCCACGACGTGCAGTACTACCGCTTCAAGGATTTCGACGATCACTACGGCGACGAGGCCAAGGCCAAACTCGCCGGCATGCAAGGCGGATTGTCCACGCGCATGGGCGCGGCTCTGCGGCACGCGGCCTCGTTCCTCTGGAAGCAGCCGGAGCAGAAAAAGCTGATCCTGCTGGTTTCCGACGGCGAACCGGCCGACATCGATGTGCGCGATCCTCAGTACTTGCGCCACGACACCAAGAAAGCCGTGGAAGAACTCGCCACCCGCGGCGTGCACACCTTTTGCCTCACGCTCGATCCCAACGCCGACGATTACGTGTCGCGCATCTTCGGCAACAAGAACTACATGGTGGTGGACCACGTCAACCGCCTTCCGGAGCGGTTGCCGATGCTCTACGCCGGGCTCACCCGATAAGCGCGACCGGATCAGCCGCCTGATTTAGGCCAGGCGACTTTGGGCGGCAGCAACGGGCATTCCCCCTGCTCGGCATGATGACACGGAATATCGTTCACCTGCTTGGGTGCCTGCTTGAGGTAATCGAGAAAGGCGCGCGCCACCACCGACAGCTGCTTGCCGGACGGATAAGCGACGTACCAGTGGCGTTGGATCGGAAAACTCTCGACATCGAGGATCGCGAGCTGTCCCATCGGGGCGTCGAGCGCCAGCGTATGCCGCGACAGCACCGAGACACCGAGCCCGCCGACAATCGCCTGCTTGATGGCCTCGTTGCTGCCCAGCTCCATGCGCACTTTCATTTTGAGTCCATGCGCGGCGAACAGCCGCTCAACCGCCATGCGCGTGCCGGAACCAGGTTCGCGCAACAGGAACGGTTCCTCGACGAGACGTGCCAACGGTATCTTTTTCATACCCGCCAGCGGGTGGTTTGCGGGCGCGAGCACCACCAGTGGATTGTCGAGGAACGGTTCGGCCACGACGTCCAGTCCTTCCGGCGGCTGCCCGAGGATGCAGAGGTCGTCCTGGTTGTCGGCAAGACGTTCGAGAATGCGCTCGCGGTTCGACACCTTGAGCGACACCTCGATGCCCGGGTGCCGCTGGCAGAACGGTCCGAGCAGTCGCGGCGCGAAATACTTGGCCGTAGTCACCACGGCGAGGCGCAGCGTGCCCTGCTTCAGTCCCTTCATGTCGGCCACCAGCATTTCGAAGCGCGTGAAGTGTTCGAAGATTTCGCGGCTGGTCCTGTGCAGCTCGCGTCCGGCGTCGGTGAGATAGATCTTCTTTCCCACCTGCTCGAACAGCGGCAGGCCGACGGCCTCGGAGAGCTTCTTGATCTGCATCGAGACCGTGGGCTGGGTCAGGAACAATTCCTCGGCGGCGCGGGTGAAGCTGCCGAGCCGGGCGATGGCTTCGAAGACTTCGAGTTGGCGCAGGGTGCTGTGGCGCATGACGGTGGTCCTGTGGGTATATAGACGACAGTCTATCAATGATATCGAAAAGATTGACTGTTATTGATGATCCCCGTTTGGCAGCATGCCGGCAACGTACTGTCAAATCCCCTTAAAAACGAAGGGTTACGAAGCTCCGCGGCGGAATATTCGTCACGAGTCTCCGGTGCGGAGCGGTTCAATCAAAACTCTGGAGGAAGACATGGGTAAAACTGAAACCATTAAGGAAGGAAAAGAGCGCTATAAAGCCGGCGTCATTCCGTACAAGAAAATGGGCTATTGGGAGCCTGACTACAAACCCAAGGACACCGACGTCATCGCGCTGTTCCGCATTACCCCGCAGCCGGGCGTGGACCCGGACGAGGCCGCGGCCGCCGTCGCGGGCGAGTCGTCCACGGCCACTTGGACCGTGGTGTGGACTGATCGTTTGACCGCGTGCGAGCTGTACCGCGCCAAGGCCTATCGCGTGGACCCGGTGCCGAACACCGGACCGGGAACGAAGAACGAAGCCCAGTATTTCGCCTACATCGCCTATGACCTCGATCTGTTCGAGGAAGGCTCGATCGCCAACCTGACGGCAAGCATCATCGGCAACGTCTTCGGCTTCAAGGCGGTCAAGGCGCTGCGCCTGGAAGACATGCGCCTGCCGGTCGCCTATCTGAAAACCTTCCAGGGTCCGGCCACGGGTATCGTCGTGGAGCGCGAGCGTCTCGACAAGTTCGGGCGCCCGTTGCTCGGCGCCACCACCAAGCCCAAGCTCGGCCTGTCCGGCCGCAACTACGGGCGCGTGGTGTACGAGGCGCTCAAGGGCGGACTCGACTTCGTGAAGGACGACGAGAACATCAACTCGCAGCCGTTCATGCACTGGCGCGACCGTTACCTGTACTGCATGGAAGCGGTGAACCGCGCCTCGGCCGCCACCGGCGAAGTGAAGGGACATTACCTAAACGTCACCGCCGGCACCATGGACAAGATGATCGAGCGCGCCGAGTTCGCCAAGAGCCTCGGCTCGGTCATCGTCATGATCGACCTGGTGATCGGCTACACCGCGATCCAGACCATGGCGCAATGGGCGCGCAAGAACGACATGATCCTGCACCTGCACCGCGCCGGCAACTCGACCTACTCGCGCCAGAAGAATCACGGCATGAACTTCCGCGTGATCTGCAAGTGGATGCGCATGGCGGGCGTGGACCACATCCACGCCGGCACCGTGGTCGGCAAGCTCGAGGGCGATCCGCTCATGATCAAGGGTTTCTACGACACGCTGCGCGAGACGCACACGCCGATGTCGCTCGAGAACGGCCTGTTCTTCGAGCAGGACTGGGCCTCGCTCAACAAGGTCATGCCGGTGGCCTCGGGCGGCATTCATGCCGGCCAGATGCACCAGCTGCTGCACTACCTGGGCGAAGACGTGATCCTGCAATTCGGCGGCGGCACCATCGGTCACCCGCAGGGCATCCAGGCGGGCGCGACGGCGAACCGCGTGGCGCTGGAAGCCATGGTCCTGGCGCGCAACGAAGGCCGCGATTACATGAAGGAAGGCCCGCAGATCCTGGAGGCGGCCGCCAAGTGGTGCAGCCCGCTCAAGGCCGCGCTGGAAACGTGGAAGGACATCAGCTTCAACTACGAATCCACCGACACCGCCGACTTCGTGCCGACCACCACGGCCAGTGTTTAACGCTCAGGAGAAAAAATCATGATGACCAATCCCGGAAACCGCATTACCCAGGGCCAGTTTTCCTTTCTGCCCGACCTGACCGACGCGCAGATCACCGCGCAGATCAAATGGGCGCTGCAGCACGGCTGGGCGGTGAGCGTGGAGTACACCGACGATCCGCATCCGCGCAACACCTATTGGGAAATGTTCGGCAATCCCATGTTCGACCTGAAGGACCCCGCCGGGATCCTGATGGAAATCAACAACTGCCGCAAGACCTTCCCCAACCATTACATCCGCGTGATGGCGTTCAACTCCACGCGCGGCGGCGAGAGTCCGGCCATGTCGTTCATCGTCAACCGGCCGAAGGACGAGCCGGGTTACCGGTTGATCCGCCAGGAGCGCGACGGGCGCAGCATGGGTTACACCATCGAGGCCTACGCGACCGACAAGCCGGAAGGCGAGCGGTACAGTTGAGGAAGTCCCGCAAAAATTCTCCGTTCATGGCGAGCCTGTCGAGCCATGAACGGAGGCGCCTGTTCGCATTTCGACGAGCCCGGTGCGAACGAACGGGTGCTGATCATGCCGTGACAACGGAGCCGTCATGAGCGATACCAAGAACACCGGCGTCGCCGTGCACGCGGCTGGCGGCAGGGGCGACGCCGTCGACCTCGAGGCCGAGTTCCGCGCCTCCAACGTCCAGGAAGTGCTGGACAAGCTCGACCGCGAATTGATCGGCCTGAAACCGATCAAGACCCGCATTCGCGAAATCGCCGCGCTGCTCCTGGTGGACCGGCTGCGCAAGCAGTTCGCGCTCACCGCCGAGACGCCGACCCTGCACATGTGCTTCACCGGCAACCCCGGCACCGGCAAGACCACGGTGGCCATGCGCATGGGCGAGATCCTCAAGCGCCTCGGCTACGTGCGCGAGGGCCATCTGGTGACTGTCACGCGTGATGATCTGGTCGGCCAGTACATCGGCCACACCGCGCCCAAGACCAAGGAAGTGATCAAGAAGGCGATGGGCGGCGTGCTGTTCATCGACGAGGCGTACTACCTGTACAAACCGGAGAACGAGCGCGACTACGGCGCCGAGTCGATCGAAATCCTGCTGCAGGTGATGGAGAACAACCGCGACGACCTGGTGGTGATCCTGGCCGGCTACAAGGACAAGATGGAACGGTTTTTCCAGAGCAATCCGGGAATGCGTTCGCGCATCGCGCATCATCTGGATTTTCCCGATTACTCCGCGGAGGAGCTGATGGCGATCGCCAAGCTCATGCTGGCGGGCCAGAACTACCGCTTCAGCCCCGAGGCCGAAAAGGCGTTTGGCGAATATATTCCGCTGCGCATGAGGCTCACGCATTTCGCGAACGCGCGCTCGATCCGCAATGCGCTCGACCGCGCGCGGCTGCGGCAGGCGAACCGTCTGTTCGCTCGGCGCGGGCGCGCGCTCACCAAACTCGACTTGATGACCATCGAACCCGAGGATATCCGTGCCAGCCGCGTGTTCACCGACGGGCGGCTCGACGGCGATCCCGAGGCCCCGTCCGGTTGATCGCCAGCCGGCCGCCATGCACGCCACGAGCGAGTTCATTCCCCGGCGCATCCTGCCGAAGCGGATCGAGGCGGTCCATTACAACCACGCACGGCTGGCCCTTGCGCGCCTCGGCCGCCCGCTGTGCGTGGCGCGGCCGGGGCACCGCGGACTCGAGGCAATCCTCGACGACGAACAGTGGCTGTGCGTGGACGCGTGGCGCGACGATTTGCCGGTACTCGCGTGGCGCGCGTTCGAGGCGCGCGGGCGCGGCGCGCTGGACGAACCGGTCGGTTGCCGGCTCGAGCGCCATCACCGGCACGCCGGGCTGGTCATGGGCACCGCACTCGAAGCGCTCGATGTGGCGTTGCGCGCCCGGCTGATGTCGCCGCCAGGCAGGGGGGAATGAGATCATGCCGCTGATCGACATGCGGGACCTGCTCCGTCATTCTCGCCGCCACGGCTACGCCGTCGGCGGATTCGAGCCGGCGGGTCTCGACAATATCGAGCCGATCCTGCAGGCCGCCGAGAACACCCGCTCGCCGATAGTCCTGTCGATCCGGGATTCGAGCGGGCAGTACGATTTCGAGCTCGCCATGGCCGCGGCCGAGACCGCGGCCCGGCGCGCGGGCGTGCCGGTGGCGATCGAGCTCGTCGGCGGCGGCACGCTCGATTCGGCGGTGCGCGCCATTCGGCACGGCTGCAACGGCGTGACACTCGACGCATCGCGCGAGACCTTCCCGGAGAACGTCGCGCGCACGCGCGCCATCGTGAACATGGCCCACGCCTGCGGCGTGCCGGCCGAAGGCACGCTCCGCGGCGCCGCCACCGACGCCGAAAAGAATCATGGCGGCTCCGCACCGGCCTCGGCGGAGGAGGCCAGGACATACGTCAAGCGCACCGGGGTGGATTTCCTGGCGGTGTCGGTCGGTTCCGGTTCCGGCCGGACGCGCGGCGTGGGGCGCGCCGATTTCGAGCGGCTCCGGCGCCTGGTCCACGGCCTGGAGCTGCCGCTCGTGATCCGCGACGGGGCGGAACTTGCCGAAGAACAGATTCGACGGCTGATCGCCGGCGGCGTGGCCAAGATTCACTGCGACGGCGTCGTCGCCGCAACCGTCGACAAATCCGTGCGCGCCGGCGCGCGCCTCGGCAACGCCGGCTGGGCCGGCGGCGTGCGCGAGGCGATCCGCGCCGAGGTCGAGCGCTGTCTGCGCGTGTTCGGTTCGGCCGGCCGCGCCGCCGAGGTGCTCGCGCAGTGCCGCGGGTGGCGGCCGGTCGAGCATGTCATCGTCTATAACGTCGAGCACGTGCCGGATGCGCAGGTCGAAGCCATGATGGCGCGCGGTCGCGAGATTCTGGCGACGATTCCGGGCGTGCGCCGGGTCGTTGCGGGCTGGGCCGTGGCCGACGAACCGCGCTACCGTTTCTGCTGGTTGATCGAATTCACCCACCGCGCCGTGATAGATTCCTACCGTGAGCATCCGCTGCACAGGCAGTTCGCCGACGATCTGTTCCGCCCCGTCGCGGGCGACCGGGTGTCGATCGATTTCGAGCAGGTGGATGCCGTACCCGCCGTTCCCGCCGGCTGGACCCGAGAAAGCGCCATCGGCTGATTCACGCCCGATGCCTGCCGGCCGGCCATGATGAGCGTCGGCACGCCGCTGATTTGGTCGCTGTTCGTCGCCTTCGTTCTGATCGCGCTCGCGGTCGATTTCCTCGCCATGCGCAAGCAGGGCGCCCACGCGGTTACGATGGGCGAGGCGGCGGTGTGGTCGGTGATCTGGGTGGCGGTATCGTTCGTGTTCGTCGGCCTGCTGTGGTGGTACCTTGGCGGACTGAGCGTTGACGAAACCAGGCAGGGCCTGGCCAACACCAAGGCGCTCGAGTTCGTCACCGGCTATCTGGTCGAGAAGGCGCTGGCGGTGGACAACATCTTCGTGTTCCTGATGGTGTTCACGTATTTCGCGGTGCCGGCGGAATTCCAGAAACGCGTGCTGATGGTCGGCATCCTCGGCGCCTTGGTCCTGCGCGCGGTGATGATCATCGCCGGCGCCTGGCTGATCACGCGTTTTGACTGGGTGCTGTACATCTTCGGCGCGTTCCTGGTGTTCACCGGCATCAAGATGTGGTGGGCCGCCGGGCAGGAGCCGGACCTGGAGTCGAACCCGGCGCTGAAGTGGATCCGTCGGCACGTGCGCATCGCCCCGGACTTCGACGGCGAGAAATTCTTCACCGTCGTCAACGGCGCCAGACTGGCCACGCCCCTGTTCGTGGTGATCCTGCTGATCGGTATCGTCGACGTCGTGTTCGCCGTGGACTCCATCCCGGCCATTTTCGCGATCACGACCGACCCGTTCATCGTCCTGACGTCGAACGTCTTCGCCATCCTCGGCCTGCGCGCGATGTACTTCCTGCTCGCTGGCCTGCACGAGAAGTTTCATCTGCTCACCTACGGTCTGGCAATCGTGCTGATCCTGATCGGCAGCAAGATGCTGTTGATCGACGTTTACCACATCCCGGTGGCCTGGTCGCTCGCGGCTACGGTCACCGTCCTGGCGGTGACCGTGGTGCTGTCGCTGTACATCCCGGCCCGGGGATACACCGGAAGCGCCTACCCCTTCAGGGCCAAACCCGGCAAAGACAGGAAAAGGGCGAAAAGGCAGAGTTAGGGACAGGTTCTGTCGCTTGGGGCCGCTGCAGTAGACATCGCGATATCGGTGGTCGCGAGCCTCAATCCGGTTCACCAAGAATTCATATGGCCGTCAATCGAGGCGAAGCGCCGGCTTCCGATCTATTTTGTCGAAAAACTCCTTTCTTGTTCGAAGACCAAAAATTTCCGGACCGTCAGCGAACGATTTTATCCGCTGAACGGAGGGTTGAGGTGCGGCGGCGATTTCGCCGTGGTAAGCGCTCTGGCGTGCGCCGGCATCTAAACGACTTCCAGCATTCGAGTGCAATCAACGCCAGCGGAAAAATCGACTCAGGGAATTTTCGAGTTCTTCAGCAGAGTAGGCAGCAGGCGCCCCCCAATCCGACCTACCGTTTGGTGTATTTGTCACACAGCAGTCATATTGGCTTCCTGTTTAATCACTTACAGCAGGGCTAGCATGATACTTGCAAGGATTTCATCAAGACCAATTTCTCGTATGGCATATTGCGACGATGATCTGGCTGCAAGAAACCATCGAAGCGCAGCGCGCCCTGCTGAGGGAGCGCCTGGAACCGCCCATGGCCGAACTCGCTGTGCGATGCGCGGCATCATGGTCGGATCGTAACCGGCTCGATGAAATGCTCAGCGACGCACTGGCGCGCATGCCTGTCTGCCAGCGGATTTACGCGCTCGACACGAACGGAATCCAGGTCAGTTCCAACCTGGGCCGGCACGCGATTGACGGCAACCAAAACGGACCGAATCCGGCGCACCGTTCGTTCTTGCCAAGTGCGGCCCCTCGCAAAAGTTTTCTGCTCTCGGATGTGTACTTCACCCCGCCCGAACGGCGTTCCTGTATCACTGCCGTCCAGACGGTCACAGACGGGCTGTCGGCGCTCGGATTTGTTGTAGCGGATTTGTTTTTGCGCGACTTGCCCCAGCTCGAGCGGCGGGCCGCGTCGGGCCAGAGCGCATGGCGCCAGATCAAGGGCGACCCCGTCATCCGTGACGCGCTGTTTCAGCAGCAGCGGGCGCGCAGCGCCATGG
>Ga0187776_10001526_pt1 | contig 11583 bp, 13 predicted proteins | sample 0216_BV02_MP12_2_FD_132426 | JGI IMG/M metagenome (GOLD analysis project Ga0187776, IMG submission 132426) | Tropical peat soil microbial communities from peatlands in Department of Meta, Colombia - 0216_BV02_MP12_20_MG | ecosystem: Environmental > Terrestrial > Soil > Wetlands > Peat | place...
GCGGTCTCGAGCGCGGCCAGCTTTCCCTCGTCCTCGCCGGGGAAGACGCGCAGGTCCTGGATCTGACCCTCGATGATCGTCGATAGCACCGCGCACACGCGCCCGCGATCCGGAGCCGGCAGAGCGCGGTAGGCGCGCAGGCACTCCGGCAGGCGCTCGAGCAGGGCGCGCTCCGACGCGAGCGCCTGGGACGGTGCGGTCGCTCCGACCAGCGTGGCCACCGAGGCGTCGGTCTCGCCGAGGGCCGTCCGCAGCGTCTCGAGATGCGTGACGCGCGAGGCGCGGTCGATCAGCCGCGTGTCGGCGATGGTGTCGGAGGCTCGGGCCAGCAGATAGGCCAGGCCGATCGTCGGGCGGACGGCCCGCGGCAGGACCGCGACGGAGAGGTAGAAGGATCGGCTCACCCGCCGGAGGAGGGCGGTGGTGAGGTCACCTCCGGCCACGGGGCTAGTCGAGGTCCAGCGGATTGACGGGCCGGCCGGGCATGTCCTTGGCCTTCTTCACGCCCTCCTGGAACATCTTGTCCAGGACCTGCGCCTTCTTGCCCTGCGCCTTCAGCTCTTCCTTGAAGCGTTCCTCACGGCGCGCGGCCGCACCCTTGAGCGAGTGCAAGGCGTCGTCGAGCCCGACCCCGGACTTGGGCTTCGGCGGGGCCTCGTGGGCGATGACCGCCTCGAGGGCCGGATCGATGGTGAGGCGTCCGTCGCAGCAGGGGCACGTGACGATGAACGTCGCCATGCCCCCGAGAGTATCAGAAAAGCGTGCTCGGCGGTGTGACCGGCGGGCCCGGGCTAGAGCGCCAGGTACTGCTGACGGACCGCGTCGTTGTCGCGGAACTCGCGCGCGGTGCCCTCGAAGCGGATGTGCCCCTTCTCGAGGACGTAGACCCGATTCGCCAGCTCGAGCGAGAAGCCGACGTTCTGCTCCGCGAGCAGGATCGTCAGCCCGTCCTGCTTCAGGCGGCCGATCTGCTCCTTCAGGTGCTCGACCACGAGCGGAGCCAGCCCCTCGGACGGCTCGTCCAGCAGGACGAGCTCGGGGTTGCCCATGAGCGTGCGCGCGATCGTCAGCATCTGCTGCTCGCCTCCCGACAGGAACCCGCCCTGGCGGTTCACGAGCTCGCGGAGCTTCGGGAACAGGTCGAAGACCCGCTCCAGCGTCCAGCCGGAGCCGTTGCGGCCCCCGCGGCTGGCCACGTCGAGGTTCTCCCACACGGTGAGATCCGCGAAGATCCGCCGGTCCTCCGGGATGAAGCCGATACCGGCGCGGGCGATCTCGTAGGGCGCCCGTCCGGTGATGTCACGGCCCTTCCACGTCACCCGTCCCCGGCGGGGCGGCGTCAACCCCATGATGCTGCGCATGGTCGTGGTCTTGCCAACGCCGTTTCGCCCGAGCAGGCAGACGCACTCCCCTCGGCCCACCCGGAGGGCTACCCCGAACAGAACCTGGGAGAGGCCGTAGAACGTGTAGATGTCCTCGACCGTGAGGATCGTGTCGGGCGCGACGCCGTCGGCGGAAGCCATCAGTGACCGTCTCCCAGGTAGACCCGCCGCACCTCGGGATCGCGCCGCACCTCGGCGGGAGTCCCGTCGGCGATCACCCGCCCTTGATGCAGGACGGTGATGCGATGAGAGATCGAGAAGACCACCTCCATGTCGTGCTCGGTGAAGAGCAGGGTCAGACCCCGATCCGCGGCGATCCGCTCGATCAGCCGGATGGACTCGCGGGTCTCGGTCGCCGACATGCCGGCGGTGGGCTCGTCGAGCAGGAGGATCTCGGGCTCCAGCGCGAGCGCGATGCCGAGCTCGAGCTGCTTCTGGTTGCCGTGGGAGAGGAAGCCCGACGTCTCGCCCGCCTTCTCGAGCAGTCCCACCGCCTGGAGCAGCCCCTCGACCTCCGCGCGGTAGAGCCGCTCGACCGGGGTGAAGAGGTTGAAGCCGCGTCTCCGATGCGAGACGTACGCGGCCTGGATGTTCTCGTACACGGTCAGGCGCGGGAAGATGTTGGTCCGCTGGAAGGAGCGGCCCATGCCGAGGCGGCAGAGGTCGTGGGGCGCGATGCCGGTGACGTCGTGCTCCTTGAACATCACCTGTCCCGCGTCGGGCCGCAGATGCCCGGTGATCAGGTTGAAGAGGGTGGTCTTGCCGGCGCCGTTGGGTCCGATGATCGCGCTGATCGAGCGCGGCGGGACCGTGAAGGAGACGCCGCCGACCGCCTGGAACCCGTCGAAGCTCTTGGTGACCTGTCGAACGTCAAGCACCGGCCAACCTCCTCGCCATGCGCTGCCAGAGCGCGATCACCGTCCCGACCAGGCCGCCCGGGAACACGAAGAGGAGGATGACCAGGATGCTGCCCAGGATCAGGGGCCAGTACTCGGTGAACGAGACGATCTGCTGGTTGAGCCAGATGAGGGCCAGCGCGCCCACCGCCGGACCGTAGAAGGTGCCCATGCCCCCGAGCAGGGTCATGATCAGCACCTCGGAGGACTTGGTCCAGTACGCGAAGTCGGGGAAGACGCCGCGGTTGAAGATCCCGAAGAGGCCGCCCGCGAGCCCGGCGAAGGCGCCCGCGATCACGAAGGCTGTCAGCTCGTAGCGGCGCACGTTGACGCCGATGAACTCGGCCCGCTCGGCGTTCTCGCGGATCGTGGTGAGCATGCGCCCGAAGGGCGAGGCCACGATGCGCCGGAGGATCCAGACACAGAGGCCGACCAGGATCAGGCAGGTGAAGTAGAAGTAGTCGGACGTGCGGTAGCCGCCCACGAACGGCAGTACCGCGGCCGCTCGATCCACCCAGTCGAAGCTCGGGTAGGGGATCTCGGGCATGCCCTGCTCACCGCCGGTCACCTCGTTCCACTTGAAGCAGATGGCCCAGACGATCTGGGCGAACGCGAGCGTGAGCATCGCGAAGTAGATGCGGGTGAGCCGCACGCAGAAGAAGCCGAAGACCAGCGCGCACAGACCGGCCACCACCCCCGCGGCCGGGAACGCGATCAGGAAGGAGACCCCGGCCTTCTTCATGAGGATGCCGGTGGCGTAGGCGCCGATACCGAAGTAGGCCGCGTGGCCGAAGGAGACGAGGCCGGTGTAGCCCACCAGCAGGTTGAGGCTGGTGGCGAACAGGGCCCAGATGATCACGTCGTTGGCCAGGAAGGTGTAGAAGCGTGATCCCAGGGTCGGGACCAGGAAGGCGGCGAGGAGGACCAGGAGCGCCCACGGGACCCGGCGGAGCGTGCGGGTGACCACGGCGCTAGCGCAGCGGGCGGCCCAGGAGGCCCCAGGGACGGATGATGAGCACGGCCGCCATCAGCGCGAACACCGCGAAGATCGAGAAGCGCGGGAAGAAGAGGATCCCGAATGAAAGCACCTGGCCGTAGATGAGCGCGCCGAGGAACGTACCCCAGAACGAGCCGAGGCCGCCGATCACGACCACCACGAAGGCTTCCACGATCACCTCGGTGTCCATGCCGGGCGTGGTGGCCCGCATGGGGGCGATCAGGGCCCCTCCGAGGCCGCCCAGGAACGACGCGAGCACGAAGACCCAGGTGTAGAGGCGGTCCACGTTCACGCCGAGAGCTCCCAGCGTCTCGCGGTCGAGCGCGGCGGCCCGGATGAAGCGTCCCACGCGGGTGCGCTGCAGCACGAACCAGAAGGCGAGCGCTATCGCCGGACCGAGCAGCAGGATGAACAGGTTGTAGTGCGGCACGGTGGCCCCGAACAGGTGAAAGGCGCCGGTGAGCTCCGGCGGGCGGCTCACCGACTTCTGCTGGGTGCCCCAGATGATCTTGGCCACGTCGCTCAGGATCAGAACGAGGGCGTAGGTGAAGAGCAGCTGGTAGAGCTCCTCCTTGCCGTAGAGGTGGCGAAACAGGAACCGCTCCACCACGCCGCCGAGAATCGCGATGACGACCGCCGCGCCGAGGGCGGCGAGCCAGAAGCGGCCGGGGCCCGGTCCGAGCCACAGCACGAACTGGTAGGCGCTGTATGCGCCCAGCATGTAGAAGGTTCCGTGCGCGAAGTTGAGCACCCGCAGCACGCCGAAGATGAGCGAGAGTCCCGCCGCGATGAGAAAGAGGAACATCGCGGCGGTGAGGCCGCTCAGGCTCTGCGCGAAGACGAACGAGAGATCCGGCATCGGCGCGGCGGCGCTAGAGGCTGACTCTGGACGGTCCGGGTGGTGGCGAGGTCACGGTCGGGCCGGGCGGCGGGCCGGGCCGCCGCGGCCCGGTCCACCCCCACGCCTAGTCCATGAACTTGGTCGGGTCGACGTACTCGACCGGCTTCATGATCGGGAACGGGTACTTGGCGTCCTTCACGGTCTTGCCGTAGAGCTGGCCACGATTCGCCTGGTGATCCTTCTCTCGAATGGTCTGCTTGCCGATCGGGGTGTCGATCGTCAGCCCGAGCAGGGCCTTCGACACCTTGTCGGAGTCGGTGCTGCCGGCCTTCTTGATCCCTTCGACCAGGAACTGCATGCCGATGTAACCCTGGATCGCCCACGACGAGGGGTACTCGTCCTTCAGGTACTTGGAGAGCTTCTCCGTGTACTCGCGGTGCGCCGGCGTCTCGCCCCAGTAGAAGGCGTCGTAGGAATTGCCCCAGATGCCGACCGGGTAGTCGGCGCCCATGGACTTGGTGGTCTCGGGGGAGCCGGCCTCACCCAGGCCGATGAAGTTGTACTTCACCGCGTCGAACATGCCGAGGGCCTTGGCCTGCTTGGAGTAGGTCACGAAGAAGCCGCCCCAGATCGACGAGACGATGGCCTCGGGCTTCTTGGCCATCTGGGCGTTGATGAACGGGTTGTAGTCCTGCTCGCCGAGCTTGGGCCACTGCTGGTCCACGATCTGGACGCTCGGCTTGATCTTCTTGATCTGATCGACGAAGGCCTTGGTCACGTCCTGGCCGTAGGCGTAGTCGAAGGCGATGGTGGCGACCTTCGTGACCGGCCACTTGGCCACGATCTCGGCCGCGCTCCGACCCTCCATGGTGGTGTTGGCCGCCACGCGGAACACGTACGGGTGCAGCTTGTCGGCGGCCGTGAGCTGATCGGTCTTAGGGATCGGGGCGATGAAGACGACCTTGTTCTCCTTGGCCACCACCGAGACCGCGGGACCCTCCGCGGAGGTCAGCGTGCCCATGAGGAAGTCGACGTTGTCCTTCAGGATCATCTCGCGGGCGACCCGCACCGCCTCGTTGGCGTCCGCCTTGGAGTCGCGCACGACCAGCTCGATCTTGCGGCCGAGCACGCCGCCCTTGGCGTTCACCTCGTCGACGTACATCATCGCGCCCTTGGAGGCCGGGTCGCCGAACAGCGCCGGGGGGCCCGACAGGGGAAGGGGCACCCCGACCTTGATCGGCTTCTGGGCCTCGGCGGCGATCGGAACCGCCAGGGCCACCGCCAGCAGCATCGTGAGCACGCGCAGCATCATGGAAGCCTCCTTTGACTACGGACGATTGCAGGTGACGACGGAGCGGCCCTTCGCCTCGGCGCCGAGCCGGGTCCTCACAGCGCGGGCAGGCCGGCGATGGCGGTGCGGATCCGGAAGACCGAGGTCGAGGCGGTGATGTAGAGGCTCCGAAAGTCGGCGTCACCCCACGCGAAGTTCGCCACGTGCTCCGGCACGTGGATCACGCCGAGGCACGCCGCGTCCGGGGTGAAGACGTGGATGCCGCCGGGGCCGCAGCAGTAGACGTTGCCCTGCGAGTCGATCTTCATGCCGTCGGGCGCACCCTTGCCCTCGCCCGCGGTCTCCGCCCACACTTTCCCGCCGGAGAGCGAGCCTTCGCGGGTCACGTCGAAGACCCGGATGTGCTGCCGGGCCGTGTCGTTGACGAAGAGGCGGCGGCCGTCGCGCGAGAAGCACAGGCCGTTGGGCCGGTCGAAGTCGTCGACTAGCAGCACCGGGCTCCTCGGATCGGGCCCGACGCGGAACACGCCCTGGAACGGAAGCTCCTGAGGGCGCGGAACCCCGTAGAACTCGACTCGGCCGTAGGGGGGATCGCTGAAGTAGATCGACCCGTCGGCGGAGCAGACGATGTCGTTGGGGCTGTTCAGCTGCTTGTCCTGGTAGTGGGTGGCCAGCGGCACGATGCGGCCGTCCGGCTCGGTGCGCGAGACCTGGCTCGACGCGTGCTCGCACGCGAGCAGCCGACCCTGGCGGTCCCAGGTGAGCCCGTTGGACTTGTTGCAAGGCTTCCGGAACGTGGTGACCCCGTCCTTTGCCGACCAGCGGCGCAGATGATCACCCGGCATGTCGCTCCACAGCAGGTACTGGCCGGTGGGATGCCAGAGCGGCCCCTCGGTGAAGAGGCAGCCCGAGGCGATGCGCTCGAATTCGACCGTGGAGCCGACGACCTGCGTGAACCGGGGATCGCGGACGGAGACGGAGGGCGGGGTCACTTCTTGGCCATGCGCTCCCCGGGCTTGCCGCCCACGTACCAGTCCGGCGGATCCACCTCCTCGAAGACCACCCATACGGCTTCCTTGGGAAGCTGGGTGACGTCGGTGATCGCGGCCGTCACCCGCTTGGCGATCTCGTTTAGGCGATCCTTGCCCCAACCCTCGTAGATGCGGATGTTCACGAATGGCATCGGAGTCTCCCCTTGGCCCCAGCGTGGTGAGGGGCGCTGCCATGCCCCGGAAGTGCCGGGAGACTAGCACGCCGGGCCGCGAGGGGGCAAGAGCGCGACGCGTCAGTCGCGCGCCGCGCACCCGGGGTCGTCGCCATCCAGGATCGGCCCGGGGTGCTATGCTGGGGGCGTGGCCGATCTCGCCAACGAGTTCTCCTGGTCGCGCACGCGCGACAACGTCTTCCAGGAGTGCCGCCGGCGCTACTACTACCAGTACTACGGCGCCTGGGGCGGGTGGGCCGCCGACAGCGACCCGCTCGTCCGCCGTCTCTACATCCTGAAGCAGCTCGCGACTCGCCAGATGTGGGCGGGGCGTCTCGTCCACGAGGCCGTCGAGCGCTGGCTGCTCGCGCTGCGCGATGGCCACGGGCTCAGCGAGACGTCCCTCATAGAGGACACGGTCCGCCAGATGCGCGAGGAGTGGAAGGGCTCGCGCGACGGGGTCTACCGCGAGAGCCCGAAGCGTCCCTCGCTCTTCGAGCACGAGTACGGCGTCGCGGTCCGCGACAGCGAGTGGCAGGCCCTGCGCGACCACGTCGTTCGGTGCCTCCGCAATTTCCACCGACTGCCGGCAGTGGCCGAGATCAAGCGCACGCCGACCGAGCGCTGGATCTTCATCGAGGACATCGGCTCGTTCTCCTTCGAGGGGACCCGCGTCTTCACCGCGCCCGACTTCGGCTACTGGAGCCACGACGATCGCCTGCAGCTCCTCGACTGGAAGACCGGGGGCGGCGGAGAGGGCGCCTCGCTGCAGCTCGGGGGCTATGCCCTCTACGCGCTCGAGGTGCTCGGGGTCGACCTCGGCCGCGTGGATCTGCTGGAGGTCAACCTGCGGGAGGGCAAGGTGACCGCCCATCCCTGGGACGAGGCGAGCCTCGATCGAGTCCGGGAGCACATCCGCCTGTCGGTACGCTCGATGAAGGCCTATCTCAAGGATCCGGATCGCAACCTGGCCGAGGAGTCGGGCTTCGAGAAGACCGAGGAGCTCCGGATCTGCCGCTGGTGCAATTTCCGGGCGGTCTGCCGCCCTGACCTGGCCCCGTTCTCTCCCGCTCCCGCCGACGGGGAGAAGGTCGGCGCCAGAGCGGGCGACGGAGCCGGGGCATAGCGTGAAGGCGCTCCTCGTCGACCTCGACGACACGCTGCTCGACTACACCGGCGGCGTCGACGAGTGCTGGCACCACGCGTGCGAGGCGCACGCCGGTCCGGTCGGCATCGACCCGGGCGTGCTCGTTCGCGCCATCGCGGAGACCCGCCGCTGGTTCTGGAGCGATCCGGGCCGGCACCGCGCCGAGCGCACCGACATGCTGCGGGCGTGGACCCGCATCACCTCCCACGCCCTCGGCTCGCTTGGCCGTGCCGACGAGGCCCTCGCCACCGCCATCGCGGGTGACTTCGCGGACCGGCGCTGGGACCGGATGACGCTCTTCCCCGGCGTCACCGCAGCGCTCGAAACCCTGCGCGGGCGCGGGGTGCCACTGGCCCTGGTCACCAACGGCGACACCACCCATCAGCGTCGCAAGATCGCCCAGCACGATCTCGAGCGCTTCTTCGACGTGATCGTGATCGAGGGCGAGATGGGCGTCGGCAAGCCCGAGGAGGTCGTCTACCGCTATGCGCTCTCGCGACTCCGGGTCCGGGCCGAGGATGCGTGGATGGTCGGCGACAACCTCGAATGGGATGTGGCCGCTCCCCAGCGGCTGGGGCTCCGCGGGGTCTGGGTGGACGGACCCGGCCAGGGCCTGCCGGCCGGTGCGTCGACGCGTCCGCATCATATCGTCCGGGCGTTTGCAGAGATCCTGGACCTCGGCCCGGAGGCTACGAACGGAGCCGCGGCGGCATCCGACCAGAGGGAGTGACGCCGGCGGTAAGAGGACAGAAGACGCGTCAGCGAAGCACGAGCGGCGTGCAATCATCTTGACGCGCGAGTTGTCCGTGCTGTATCGAGGGGGCATTCACCCGCGCCACACTCCGGCACGAAAGGAGACGCCATGAAGATGCAACTTCTGGGGGCGCTGCTCGCGCTCTCGATCACGACCCCGGCGCTGGCCGCCATCAAAGAAGAGCCGGTCACCTACAAGGACGGCGAGACGACCATGAAGGGTTTCGTCGTGTACGACACCGCCAAGGCGGGCAAGCGCCCCGGCATCGTCATGGTCCACGAATGGTGGGGCATCACGAAGCACATGCACAACGAGGCGCGCGGATTCGCCAGCCAGGGCTATACGGTGTTCATCGCCGACATGTACGGCGATGCCAAGACCGCTGACAACCCGAAGGACGCCGGCGCCCTCTCGAGCTCGGTCATGAAGAACCCGCAGATCATGGAATCTCGCTTCAACGCCGCGCGCGAGCAGCTCGCCAAGCTCCCGAGCGTCGACCCGATGCGCATCGGCGCGGTCGGTTACTGCTTCGGCGGGGCGGTGGTGCTCAACATGGCGCGCGCCGGTGCCGACCTTGCCGGCGTCGCCGGCTTCCACGCCTCCTTGGGCCTCAACACGCCGGCGCCGGCGCCCGGGACGGTGAAGGCGAAGATCCTCGTGCTCAACGGCGCCGACGACCCCTTCGTGAAGAAGGAGCAGTACGTGACGTTCAAGGGCGACCTGGACGCGGCAAAGGCTGACTACAAGGTGGTCGAGTATCCCGGTGCGGTGCACGCCTTCACGAACCCGGAGGCGACGGCGCTCGGGGAGAAGTTCAACCTGCCGCTGCGCTACGACGCGAAGGCGAACGAGGAAGCGAAGGCCGAGGCGGCAAAGTTCTTCGCCCAGGTCTTCAAGAAGTAGACTCGCGGTTATCCGCAGGTTTCCGCAGCTGCTCGGGCGGGCGGCTCGAATTGCTTGGCCGATAAATTCCCATGTGCAAGACTGTGATTCCACGGCTCTTTTTGGAGGGAGCGATCATGGGAAAGCGGAACTGGCTGGCGATGGGCATCGCGCTCGCGCTCGCGACGACCGGCTGTGCAACCGAGCGGGAGTGGGCGACCTGGCGGGCGCACTCGACGCACTACGCCAACGACAACCACATGGTCTTCTCGATGACCAACTCCGCGGCGGGGGCGCCCCTGGTCACGCCGGAGATGGTGCAGCGGGCCAAGGCGGAGGGCTGGTGGGGCCGCAACGTTCCGTCCAATGTGCAGCTCGCCGATGTCGGCGGAACCTGGCAGGGCGCGTGGACGGGGTATGGTCTTCAGCGGAGCCTGCGGAGCGGGATCGCCACCGCGACCTTCAACCTGAAGGGAGCCACCGGTGAGGGTCAGCTCGTGCTCGGCGACTCTCAGGTGGCCGAGGGTGTGCCGCTGGCCTTGCGGGAGGGCTCCTCGTTCGGGGTTCCGGTCGAGGTCTCGGTGTCCGAGACCGAGGTGTGGATCAACAACGCGCAGCCCCACCGTCCCTTCGCGGCCATCTTCGCGCTCGAGGGCGATCGCCTCGTCGGCAGGTTCATCAACATGGGCTCGCCCGTGCGCATCGAGCTGACGCGGCAGCGCTGAGTGCGGAGCCGGCTCAGGGCGCGGTGGGCTGGACGACGACAGTCCTCAGCACGCCGAGATAGCGCCGGGCCACCCGTTGCACATCAGTCGCGGTGACCGCCCGCACCGCGGCGACGTAGCGATCCAGGAACTCGTACCCCACCGCATCCTCCTCGTAGGCCGCCAGATACCACGCCTGCCGGGCGTTGGTTCGGCGGTCCATCCCGAGATTGCCGAGAAGATACGCCTTGGCGACCCGTAGCTCGGCCTCGCTCACTCGCTCCCGACCCACCCGCTCGAGCTGCTCCCGCAGGGCGGCCTCGGCGCGCGCCAGGTTCTCCGGGGCGGTGCCGAGCTGCAGGACGAAGTAGCTCGTGTCCGCGCGGGTCGGATACTGGGCGCCGGTCGTGTAGGCCAGGCCCCGCCTGTCGCGCAGCTCCGAGAAGAAGCGGCCCGCCATGCCCCCGCCGAGCACGGTGGCGAGGACCTTCACCGCCGCATGGTCCGGGTCGGTCAGGGCGGGAGCCAGCGCGCCCATCAGGATCTGGGCCTGGGCCCCGGGGACGACGCGAACCTCCCGCCACGGGGCGGGTGCCGGGGGCGCCGGGGGCAAGGCGACCGGCACCGGCGCGGAAGGCATCTGACCGAAGAGGCGGTTGGCCTGGGCGAGCACCTCGCTCGCCTTGACGCGACCGCTCACGGCGAGGACCGTGCCGCCCGGCACGTAGTGGCGCTTGTAGTGGGCCAGCAGCGCGTCGCGGTCGAACTTCTCCAGCGGTTCCTTGAGCCCGATCGGGTCCCAGGCGTAGGGGTTGCGTCCGAAGGTCCGCGCGGTGAGCGTGTCGAGCGCGACGTCGTAGGGCTTCTCGCTCCGGTTCCGCACCTGGCGGAGGAGGAAGTCGCGCACCGCCCCGATCACGCCCTGGGGCATCGTCGGCCTCAGGGCGACGTCGGCGACGAGGTCCAGCATCTCGATCCAGTGGCGAGAGAGCGCGGTGGCCGCGATCTCCGAGTGATCCACGTCGCCGACGGCCTCGATGCCGCCGCCCATGGCGTCGGCCGCCTCCACGATCTGACCGCCGGTGCGCGTCGCGGTCCCACGCACCATCATGAGCTGGACGAAGTTCGAGATCCCCGCGTTGTCCGTCGTCTCCCACCGTGTGCCCATCTTCACCATCAGGGAGATCCCCACCACCGGCGCGGTGGGGTTCTCGCGAACCAGGACCGTGAGCCCGTTGCTGAGCCGGGTGCGGGTGATCGTGGGGCTCTGGGCCGGCGCGGGAGCGGCGTGCAGCCCGACCAGCAGCCCGATCAGGAGCCCGGCGAGTCCGGCGGCGCGACGACCCATCACCGGGCGGCCTTGGGCACGAAGGCCAGCTGCGCGTAGTCGGTGCGGGAGAGGTAGCGGCGGGCGGCGTCGCGGATCTGCTCGCGGCTGACGCGCCGCAGGCGCTCCACGTAGCGCAGCTCGGCCTCCAGGTTCCA
>Ga0187776_10001527_pt1 | contig 11580 bp, 9 predicted proteins | sample 0216_BV02_MP12_2_FD_132426 | JGI IMG/M metagenome (GOLD analysis project Ga0187776, IMG submission 132426) | Tropical peat soil microbial communities from peatlands in Department of Meta, Colombia - 0216_BV02_MP12_20_MG | ecosystem: Environmental > Terrestrial > Soil > Wetlands > Peat | place...
AAACTGCGGCAAGATGCCCTGATCGCGATAGCCATTTCGCTGGTAGGAATCGTCCTCTATATTTCCGCCCGGTTCGAACTCCGCTTCGGCATTGCCGCGGCTCTGGCGATGGTGCACGACGTCCTTGTGGTACTTGGCACATTCTGTCTCCTGAACAAGGAGATCACCCTGCTGGTCGTGACGGCGTTGCTGACGCTGGCCGGCTATTCGCTCACCGATAAGGTGGTAGTGTTCGACCGCATACGTGAGAATCTTCGCACGAGGCGCCGCGAGGGGATGAATATTATCATTAACAATGGGATCAATCAGGTCCTGAGCCGGACCATCGTGACCAGTCTCACCGTCGTGCTGGTACTGATACCCCTCGCGCTGTTTGGAGGGGAAGTGCTTCACGACTTCTCTCTGGCATTGCTGTGGGGGGTGATTATCGGAACGTATTCGTCCGTCTTCGTGGCGAGCCCGCTGCTTTTGGTCCTGCCCGGCGGCGAGGGACGCCTGCTCGCCCATCGCTCACGCTAACCCGACGCGGATTTCCCTCGCGGAAACCACCGGTACGATCGTCGTTGCTTCTTCGAGAGAGGAAAGCATGCGGTTGGCTTCGAGTACTCAATCCCGACCTCACAAGGTCACAACGAGGACCAGCGAGCCGTTCATTTTCCTACGGCGAGGAATGGCTTCTTTGAGAGCTGTCGGCTACGCTCGGCTGAGTGGACGCAGCCTGAACCAGGTCGGGCCGAAGGTAGTCATACCCAGGATGCCTGATGACCACCAGGATCCATATGATGAGCTCGATCACCCCGACGCCAATGACCGCTCCCACTATCAGCGTTCCCAGGTCTATGCTTTCCATGCCAGCACCTCCCTTTATATCGGCACACAATAACGCGGAAAACGTCAAAATGTGGTAAGAAGACAGCGGCAGGCTGTAAAGCCCGCGTAAAAATTTGCCTGGCCTAGATCAACCACCGTTGACGGGTTTCCAGGCCTTTTCTAGGATTTGTGGTGCCATACTCATTGCTCGAACATCCAGTGTGGCCCGGAACTTAGACTTTTGATGAACCAGAAACGACCAGATCCGGACGCGCTCCTCAAGCGTGTGCAGGTCGAAGAAGCCCGGCAACTGGAGGGCAAACTCAAGATATTCTTTGGCGCCAACCCCGGCGTGGGGAAAACCTACGCCATGCTGGAAGCGGCGCACGAGCAGCGCCGGGACGGGGTGGACGTCATCGTCGGAGTCGTGGAGACACATGGTCGGGCGGAGACCGAGGCCCTGCTGAACGGACTTGAGGTCGTCCCGCGCCGCGCCGTCGACTATCGCGGCACCGTCCTTCAGGAATTCGATCTTGACGCCGCCCTGGCGCGTCGCCCCACCATCATCCTCATGGACGAACTGGCGCACACCAATGCGCCTGGCATGCGTCACGCGAAGCGGTGGCAGGATGTCCTGGAGTTATTGAAGGCCGGCATCACGGTCTACACCACGGTCAACGTGCAGCACCTCGAAAGCTTGAATGACGTGGTGGCGCAGATCACGGGTGTGCGCGTGCGTGAAACGGTGCCCGACTCGGTGCTGGAGCGTGCCGACGACGTCGAACTGATCGATCTTCCCCCCGACGACCTTCTGCAACGGCTCAGGGACGGGAAAGTCTACGTGCCAGAGCAGATCCAGCACGCCATTCAGAATTTCTTCGCCAAAGGCAATCTGATCGCGCTTCGTGAACTCGCCTTGCGCCGCACGGCCGAGCGGGTCGATCAGCAGATGGAAGTCTACCGGCGAGATCACGCGGTGGTGCGCACCTGGCCGGCCGGGGAGACCATTATGGTGTGCGTCAACATGAAGCCACGCGGCCCACGCCTGGTCAGGGCCGCGCGCCAGATGGCTGCAAGCCTGCATGCCAAATGGATCGCCGTCTACGTTCAGATTCCCCGGCATCTCCGATTGCCTCAGGCTGAACGGGACCGCCTGACGCAGACTCTGCGGCTGGCGGAGCAGCTGGGAGCCGAAGTGGTGACACTGACCGGCCACAACGTGGCCCAGGAACTCTTGAGTTACGCGCGCAGCCGAAACGTCACCAAGATCATCGTCGGGAAACCGGTACGGTCGTGGTGGAAGGAATGGCTTTTGGGCTCCGTCGTACCGGAGCTTGTCCATCAAAGCGGGGAAATCGACATCTATGTCATCACGGGAGAAGCAGGCGAAGGCCAACCCCTCGTCCGTCGCAGTCTCCGCAGAACCAGCAAGCGTTCAGGGTATGCCTTTGCGTTGCTCGGGGTCCTGATCGCTACGGGGGTCGCGTGGCTGATGTTCCCCTATTTCGGGGCGGCAAATCTGATCATGATGTATCTCATTGCCGTGGTCGCGGTAGCCATTCGTTGTGGGCGCGGGCCGTCGGTGCTTGCCTCAGTGCTGAGCGTGGCGGCGTTCGATTTTTTCTTCGTCCCGCCCTACTTCTCCTTCGCTGTGTCCGACGTTCAATATCTGTTGACCTTTGGCGTGATGCTGGTCGTGGCCTTGGTCATCAGCAATCTCGCCGTGCGTCTCCAGCAGCAGGCCGAGCTGGCCCGCTATAGAGAACGACGCACCGGAGTGCTGTATACGATGAGCCGCGATCTCGCAACCCATCGGGGGACGGGCATGCTGGCCCACCTCGCGGCGAAGCATCTTCGAGAGGTGTTCGACAGTCAGATCGCAATTTTTCTGGCGGACTCCGACACGCGGCTGCGGTTGCAACGCGGGGAAGAACTCTATTTTGAATTCGACCCCAAAGAAGCAGGAGTCGCCCAATGGGTCTTCGAGCACAACGAACGAGCCGGGCTCGGAACCGATACCCTCCCGGGGGCCAGCGCACTGTACCTGCCCTTGGTGGGTTCGGCCGGTTCGATCGGTGTTGTAGCAGTGCGGCCGACCGAATCCAGCCGACTCTTGGACCCCGATCAGCTGCACCTGCTCGAATCGCTCTTGAACCAAGTCGCGTTGGCGATCGAACGGACGCGCCTGTCAGAAGAAGCACAGCAGGCTCATGTGCGCGTGGAAACGGAGCGCATGCGGAACGCCATTCTCAGTTCGGTGTCCCACGACCTGCGAACCCCGCTGGCGACCATCACCGGCGCTGCCAGTAGCTTGGTGGAAGAACAGGGGGAAATGGACCCTGCTGCGCGGCGCGAGCTCTCTCGATCCATTTATCGGGAGGCTGATCGCCTGGATCGTTTGCTCAAGAACCTCCTTGACATGATGCGTATCGAGGCGGGGGCCGTGCAACTCAGCAAAGAGTGGCACCCTGTGGATGAAGTCGTTGGTGCGGCCTTGGCCAGACTGGAGGGACGGTTGCAGGATCATGCCGTCAACACGACATTTCCCCCCGACCTACCGCTGGTGCTTGTCGATGGAGTACTCCTGGAACAGGTGGTGATCAACCTTGTCGAGAACGCCGTGAAGTACGCACCCCCGGGAAGCGCGATCGATATGTCCGCATCGGCGAGCGAGCGTGAAGTGGTCGTTGAGGTCGCAGATCGAGGCCCGGGAATCCCGGTCGGCGAGGAGACCCGCATCTTCGACAAATTTTATCGCGGCAAATTTGCGCGAGAGGGAGGGGTGGGGCTGGGGCTGACGATTTGTCGCGGCATCGTGGAAGCGCATGGCGGTCGTATTTGGGCAGAGAACCGGCGGGGAGGGGGCGCAGTGTTCCGCTTTGCAATCCCGTTGTTGGAACGTCAGCCATCTGTCGAATCGGAACAGGCCGAACCGAAGCCGGCCTGATTGGCTCCGGAAAAGAGTTGCGGTCGGGAGATCGTCGCCGTTATGTCTGGACAGGAAGTCACAGTACTTGTCATAGAAGATGAACCAGAGATTCGCCGGTTCCTGCGTACGACGCTGCCCGCGCATGGCTTTCGATTGTACGAGGCAGCCACGGGACGGGACGGTCTGACCGAAGCCAAGGCGAGGAATCCTGATCTCATCCTGATCGACCTCGGTCTACCGGACCTTGACGGCAGCGAAGTGATCCGCCAGGTGCGGGAATGGACCGCCACGCCGATCATCGTGCTGTCGGCCCGCGACCAGGAACAGATGAAAGTGGCGGCGCTCGACCTGGGCGCCGACGACTACGTGACCAAGCCATTCGGAGTCAACGAACTCCTTGCCCGTATCCGCACCGCCCTCAGGCACGTTGCCCGAGTGGCCGAAGCCGGCGGGGAATCCGTGTTTACACTCGATGGATTGCGGGTTGATCTCGGCCGGAGGCAGGTATTCGTTTCCGGTAAAGAAATTCACCTGACGCCAATTGAGTACAAATTACTCACCACGCTCGTCCGGCATGCCGGAAAGGTGCTCACCCATCGACAGCTGCTAAAAGAAGTGTGGGGACCGCTGCACGTCGACGAGGGTCACTATCTTCGAGTGTACATGCGGCAGTTGCGAAACAAGCTGGAAGCCAATCCAGCTCATCCACGCTATCTGGTCACTGAGTTGGGAGTTGGCTATCGGCTTCGGACGGAATGATCCCCCCAATCGCCTCTCCTCTTCCCCTTTATGCACACATCCGGTATTGATCTCTTTGTGTGTAGGAACCGGGTATAGTTTGCGCGGTCCTACTCCGAAGTGGTTCCGGTCATCTAAGCAGGGAGCGCAGTGCAGAAGGTTGGGACTCCCACACTCGAGAGCGAGAAAGCCGACATTGTGGCAGCGAAGCTAGGTCGTCGCCGGTCAAGCCTTGTCTGGTGGTTGGTTGTCGTGTGGGCGTTTGTCGTATCGGGACAGGAAAGCGCTGCTCAGAGCCTGAGCCAGACGTCGGAGGAAACCGCCACGCGCTTGTCCGCTCCTCCCACGGTTCCCGAGTCATCGACAAACGACTGGCACTATGGCGCCTACCTCGACCTCAGCTACATCGTGAACTTCAACTTCCCCGAGAACCAGCGGTGGCGTAGCCGCACCACCACAGAACGCAATAACGAACTGACTCCCAATATGGGGCTCGTCTATGTCAGGAAGGACGCGACGGAATCCTCTCGTTGGGGCACGGAACTCGGTATCCAGGGCGGGTATGACGCGGACAACTTCGCTTTTCTCGTCAATGAGCCCAAGGTGGACGGTGCGAAGACACTTCGCTATATCCATCGCGCGAACGTGTCATATCTGGCGCCGGTTGGAAACGGCCTAACTGTGACGGCTGGTCTGTTCAACAGTTTGATTGGCTATGAGTCGCTCTATGCCAAGGACAATTTCAACTATACTCGTTCCTGGGCAGCGGACAACACCCCATACATGATGTTCGGCGTAAACGCCAAGTATCCGGTGAACGACAACCTCACAGTCGCGGCGTTCATCGTGAATCACTATTACCACCTGTCGACCCCCAACGATCAACCCAGCTATGGCGGACAAGTCGCGTGGAAACCGGTTCAGCGAGTCACGGTGACGAACACCCTCTATTATGGCCCGGACCAGCAGAGTACCTCGTTGGAGTTCTGGCGGCTCTACAGCAACAACATCATGGAATGGAAAGCAGACGATGTGACGGTGGCCCTTAGCTATGACATTGGAACGGAACGTATCCTCAATCAGGTTGGCAATCCCCGGACCTTTGCCATGGCCGGAGTGTTACAAGGCAAGTGGCATATCGACGGCCCCTGGAGCGTGGCCCTTCGTCCAGAATTCTATTGGGACCGGAACGGAAGGTGGACGGGGAATCAGCAGTTCGTGAAGGCGATCACCACCACCGCTGAGTACAAGTTCCCCTATTGGTGGACGAACACGGTTGTCCGGCTCGAATATCGGTACGACGATTCGACCGGCGCCCAAGGGGGGTTCTTTACACGAAACCAAGTCAGTCCCGGTGTAATCGGGCTAACGCCGAGTCAACATATGTTGATCGTGGGGATTCTCTGGACCTTCGACTCACCATAGCGGGATGTTGAAAGCCGCTGATATGCTCACCCGCCCTGCCCCGGCGCGCGGAGACGCGCCTTACCTCAGGTTCGTTCTCGCATCGCCCAAATAGTGCCGGCCGCCTCACCGACTCGGCGGCGCGCACAAGAGTGGTGCTCCTTATTCGTCGCACCGTGCGCCCCTCAACGTACATAATTACAGATGTACTCCTCGGTCCCTCGCTTGCTGCGACCTTGCTGCGAGACGGTTTTGAACATCCCGCGGATGAATCCAGGCTAAGGTTTTTGAGCGTGTGTTAGCCGATTCTTTACTGTGGCTAATAGTTGAATGAGTGCCTGCCGGCACGCCTGTGAGACTGCTGTCCGATCGTCTACTCTTGCCGCTGGGCCTATCTGCTTGGCGGTGCCTTGCGCGTCGTCGGTGGATAGTCGAGTCCCTGTCTTGACATCCCACACAGCCCCACGGAGGAGGCACAGAGCATCGCTGTGAGTCCCGTCCGCGAGATACGCTCCCAGAATCGTCCAATAGAAGAGGGATGCTTTATAGTTGTTGTATCGATCGATCGCCGCGGCTCCATCGAAGATCAGCAACAAGTCTGCGCCATAGCGAGCCGCGGATTCTCGGAGCTCGGTGAGCGTGTTCCCCTTGATTGAGGATTGCGGCACAAAACTCGCGCCCGCCACAATTCCGCTTGCATGGAGACCGTTTGCCCAGGTCAACACTGTCTCACGATCGCCGTCCGTCCATTCAAATTCTCGTTTGAAAAACCCCGTAGGATTCAGGTAGAGCCCGAGCTTGAGAGCAATAAGTGTCAAAGGACGAGCTGTGACGGAGGTCAGCGGCTGCGCTCCGATAAAGCGCTCTTCTTCGTAGCGCAGCAGCTCGTTGAGGGGTTTCGGATCCAAACCTTGACTGCTGGCACAACCGGATAGAAGCCAAAGCAGCACGGTCATGACGCGCAGCCTGGTCATGTGGCTTGTGTGTTCATCGTGATGTGTGAGAGATTTTCTAGGGCAATCATCAGCGCCTGAGTGCCGGACCGGCCGTGGCCGAAGCTCCGAACTTTCTCGTAGAGCTGATGCGCGAGAGCCAGACCCGGCAACTTCAGTCCCATCCGTCTCGACTCTTCCAACGCAATGCCCATATCCTTGATGAAATGATCGACCAAGAAGCCGGGGTCAAAATTCCGCTGGAGGATTCGTGGCGCCAAATTCTCCAGCGTCCAGCAGGCCGAGGCCCCGCTTCGGATCACATCGAGCATTCGATGGAGATCGAGGCCGGCTTGAAACCCATAGAGCAGACTTTCGCACACACCAACCATCGTTCCAGCGATGACGATCTGGTTACACAGTTTCGCATGCTGACCCGAACCCGGACCGCCCTGATGAACAATCTTCTTCCCGAGTATTTCGAATATCGGCACCGCGACTTGAACTGCTTGCTTCTCGCCTCCGACCATGATGGAAAGTGTGGCGTTGCGCGCACCGACGTCGCCGCCGGACACCGGCGCGTCGATGGCAGAGAGATATTTGGCTGTGGCGGCGTCAGCAATCTCACAGCTCAACGAAGGCTGCGTCGTCGTCATGTCGATGAGGAACGTTCGGGGGCGAGCGCCGGCCAAGACGCCGTCTGCTCCGAAATAGACCTGCCGGACCTCCTGCGGGAATCCGACCATGGTAAAGACCACGTCTGACCTTGCGGCGGTCTCAAGTGGACTCTCCGCCCAGTGCGCGCCTCGATCAATCAATGGCTGGGCCTTCGCTCGCGTCCGGTTATGGACCGTGACGCGATAACCGGCAGTGAGCAAATGTCCGCACATGGCTCCGCCCATCACACCGGTGCCGATCCATCCGATACTCGTGCCGCGAGGTGTGATAGGTTGGGTCGTCATCGTGGGAGTGCCCGTCTAGTCGGTCAGCGGTGTAATTCGGTCGGCTACAGCCTGGATGATTCCCTCTTGATCTGTCGCCACCTTTACCCCTTGCAGGCTCAAGTAATACCCGCCGTGGCTGGGAGCTTGGATTGTGCAGGTGAGCTCAATTCGTTGGCTGTCCTCTACGTCCGGATCTTTCACTGTGGGGATGCCGCAGAGCCCATACACGGCGACGTTGATCACCGCTGTCTCGTCTTCCAGGTAAAACAGATAGGCTCCGTAACAGGCAGTGCCAGTCGGCAACTTGTAGGGATCGAGAGGAGTCACGTTCCGAACGGTGCCCTGCAACGTCACCTGTTTGAGGTGAAACGACATCGGCTCGTCCAAGATCTCGCGGATCGTGATGGGTTCACCGGCCGCGGCTGATGAGAAGCCGACCGACCATCCAATCCACACAGAGACCACGATGTGCACTAACCGTTTCGTCATCGCCCCATTTTACAGAACGTCGCAGCAGAAGTCCCTTCCGGAGAACTCGCACAGTCGTTATAATCCGCGGCGACATCCTGTGGAGGGCCAAGATGACTGTGAAAGCGCAACGTCTCGATGCCTATGTTGTAGAAACGCGTGCGAGGTTTGAAGACCTGCTCGGCCAGATGGTGGAAATTCCGTCGATCAGTATGGATCCAGCCAAGGCTGAAGACATCAGGCGAATGGCCAATCTTGGTCTACAAGTATTGATCAATCAGGGGGCGGAGGCGCAGATTGTCGAGACCGGTGGCTATCCGATCGTGTCCGGTGGCTGGACGACCGGCACAAATCACCCGACCGTTACTATTTATAACCATCTCGATGTGCAGCCGGCGCAGGAACCTGAATGGAAGCAGGAGCCGTTTGTCTTCAGAAAGGAAGATGGCCTCTATTGCGGCCGCGGGGCAACGGACGACAAAGGGCCGGCGTTGGCCGCGATGTTAGGCGCACGCTACGCCATCGAACAGGGCGTCCCGATCAATATCCGGGTCTTGTGGGAACTCGAAGAGGAAATCGGCAGCCCGCATTTTTTTGCAGGGTTGAAGCATCATGCGGCGATCCCGAAGCCGGATTCCGTTGTCGTGTCGGACACGATCTGGATCGCGAAAGGCCGACCGGCTATGCCATACGGATTGCGCGGCTTGCTCGGTGTGCGGGTGACGTTACGGACCGGCTCGAAAGATGCCCACTCGGGCGTGACGGGCGGTGCGGCGCGCAATCCGCTGGCGGAATTGATGGAAGTCGCGAGCGCCTGTGTCGATGCCAAAACCGGCAAGGTGAAGATTCCCGGATTCTACAACGATGTGGACGAACCATCGAAAGCCGAGATCAAGAGTTTTCTGAGGTCAGGTTTTCAAGTAAGGCGATTCAAAGAGGCCTATGGGTTCCACACGCTCCGAACGCACGATCCGGCCGAGATCACCAGACGGATTTGGGCTGCGCCGACCTTCGAGATCCATGGGCTCACCGGCGGTTACCAGGGGCCTGGCGTGAAGACCGTCGTGCCGGGACAGGGTGAATTGAAAGTCAGTATGCGCTTGGTACCGAACCAAACACCGGAGAAGATTTTTGCGTTGCTCAAGAAATATGTCGCCAGGCTGAACCCAAACGTGAAAGTCGAGCGGGAAGGGATGCTTCATCCCTTCAAGGGTAGTTTTGAAGGGCCATATGTCGAGGCCGTGAAGCGGGCGGCAAAGGCTGGATTCGGCAAAGAACCGGCGTTCATTCGTGAAGGAGGATCGATCGGCGCCGTCGTGACGATGCAGAAGACGTGGAAAGTGCCGATTCTCTTTATGGGCCTCAGTCTCCCGGAGCACGGCTATCACGCGCCGAACGAATATTTCGATTGGGGGCAAGCATCGGGTGGAATCAAGGCCTTCGCACATTATTTTTCGGAGCTGGCAGGAATGGGTAAACGATAAATCGCGGGACGCTTACCTGGAATCAAAGCACCACTGGCCGCGCCGATCGGGGAGCGTGAGTGCACCGGCCAGATGATCGAGAAAGTCACGGCGGGAGATGTCTTCAGCGCCGAGCATCTTGATATGGCGCGAGGGTTGCTGACAGTCGAAGATCCGAAAGCCCCAAGCCTGAAGCTGGCGCACGAGCGAGACCAGCGCAACTTTTGAGGCGTCCGGCACGCGCGTGAACATCGATTCACCGAAGAAGATGCCGCCGAGCGCCACGCCATAGAGCCCACCAACCAGTCGTCCTTCCTGCCACGCTTCGACAGAATGGGCGTAGCCGAGTTCATGGAGCTGCACATAGGCTTCCGTCATCTCTTTTGTAATCCAGGTTCCACCGTCTGGATACTGCGGTCGTGGTCCCGCGCACCCCCGCATCACGTCCCGAAACCTCGTGTCGAGCGTGACGGTAAACCCGCCGAGTCGCATCGTTCGCTTCAGGCTGCGCGAAATATGGAGTTGGTCGGGAAAGAGTACGGCCCGTGGATCGGGTGACCACCACAAGATCGGCTGATCGTCGTTGTACCAGGGAAAGATACCGTGACGATAGGCTTCGAGCAGCCGCTCTACTCGCAGATCGCCGCCGACGGCGAGGAGACCCTCGGGTGAAGCCAGTTCTGCTGGTGGGAAGCGTAGATTATCGCTGCGCTGGCTTAGCTTGAACATGCTGCTACACGATACCGCAGGCAGCAGGAAAAGACTATCACGACTGGATGTGGGATAAGTTTACTTCGACTTCCGTAGATACCAGGCGGAGCACCACGTGATGCTCCGGCGTCTCTATGATTTGTGTTCCTCTGCCGACGCCAAAATCGGTTTGAAGCTCGGGTCGGCGTCGAGGACGGCTTTGAGCAGTTCCGAGTGCAGAAAATACCGCCAGACCTCGTCGGTTTTCCCCGGCACTTCATCGAACCAGCGTTTCGCTTCCGTCAAGTGATAAAGCAACTTAGCCTTGTCGCCGTAGTTCGGCATGAAGATCATGCAGTAGGCCATGGTGTATTCGGCGAGAAACTTGTCGATCGGAAGGTCGGCGATCGCGAGCGATGCCTCGGCGTCTCCATAGGCCCGATTGATTTCTGGATCGTCCATAATCCGGTTCCACGCCACCTTGTGCATACGCGACCAGGCGAGCTGGAGCATGGCTTCGGCCTTGGCTGCCTTACGCCCCTCCGGAATGTCCTTTACCAGCGCTTCGTCCGTGTCGATCGCCGCCTGTTGTTCGTTGTTCCATCGAAAGGCCGCGCCGAGCCTAAAACGGTTGTCCAGTTGCTCCGGTCTGACCTTGGCCAATGCTTCCAGCGCCGGCAACATGCGAAAGAGGTAATCCGCCGGCGTCGGCTCCGGCGATCCGCCCCGTTCCATGTCATTCGCCAGATCCATGCGGATCGATTGGGCGTAGACGTTCCAATAAAACTCGTCGACGGCAAGCGACAGGGCCGGATCTTTGACGATGACTTGGTGGCCGTTCTTTCCTTCGCGGAGAAACACCGCATAGAGATGGCGTGTCAACACGGTCAACGCGTCTGGTTGGTTCGGGTCGATGATAAGAATGCGATTGAGCAGCGCCACCCGATCACGCAAGCCGGGAAACGTAGCCGCTCGAGCGGCGGCCGCCGTCAGTGTACCGGGCTGATCGGTTGGCCCCCACCAGACCAGCGAGGCAGGGAGGGCTCGACTGATTTCCGTCGTGAAGGGGATTTTTTCAGCACTCATGCCAGGGGTTTCAGGCTGCGTGATCACCGGCAAATTAAAGACAGCGGCATCGCCAGGGAAGCCGTGTTTTTTGAGACCGGTAAAGACCACCCATTGAGTCGTCACCGATTTTAATG
>Ga0187776_10001528_pt1 | contig 11572 bp, 8 predicted proteins | sample 0216_BV02_MP12_2_FD_132426 | JGI IMG/M metagenome (GOLD analysis project Ga0187776, IMG submission 132426) | Tropical peat soil microbial communities from peatlands in Department of Meta, Colombia - 0216_BV02_MP12_20_MG | ecosystem: Environmental > Terrestrial > Soil > Wetlands > Peat | place...
CACGATCACGATCGCATCTCGGGGATCTACGAGTTGGAGGCGCTCGATCCCCGAAAAGCGGTACTCGATTCTCGTCGCGGGCCCCCTGACGAGCACCGGCCGACCTCCTCCATATCGGACTCGTATCCGATGGCGTTTGGTCAATGTGACCACCAGCTGGGCGCAGCAGCCCATCTCAGCTCCTTCGGGTGCCGGAGTCGTCCGCGCGCTCCTCGCCCCGATCGACTTCCCGGTTCGCCGACGTGTCCTGCCACTCGAAAGGCTGGCGCGTCCATTCGTCGATCAACGCGACGCTACCCGCCAGAGCAAGCCAGATCACCACCCACTCCCAGCCGGAGCCGCGGACAAAGAATGTGAATGGAATCGCGACCCACAGGCCGACACATTTGACACACGCCAAGAGCTCCCCGGTCACACCGACCGTTCCACGGCGTAGGCGAGTGAAGATCTGCCACGGTCCCCGCTCACGTGCGAGCAGGAAGGAGACCCGCCATGACGCGAGGGCCGCGATCAGGAATCGGAAGAATAGGCCATCGTCAATCGTCATCCGATGCTCAGTTTATTTTGACGAGGCTGCCCTTGATCGTATTGATGCCGGAGGCCTCGACCTCCACCATCGCCCCCTTCGTCACGCTCTTTGCCGACGCCTCAGAAGTAATGTTCATCGCCTTCTCGTCGATCTTCTGCATCGCGTCGATCGTGATGGTCTTACCCTTGATAGTGATCGTCCCATCCTTCTTCATGTTGAACGATGACTGGCCGCAGGTGATCGTGACTTCGTCGCCGACGTCGATATTGAGCGTTTTCCCGATCTTTCGCTTCTCGTCATCGCCGACATTCGTCGTGAGGTTCTTGCCGATCTTGACGTCTCGGTTGTCGCCGACCTGGAGTTTCTGGTCCTTCCCGACGTTCGTGGTGTCGTTGCTACCGACGGTCGTCGACCGATCCGTCCCCACGCTGGTCGTTTGGGTCTTCCCGTACGTCTCCGTCTGGCTCAGACCGACCGTCTCCGTCTGCGCCGCCCCCACCGACACCGCCTGCGCCCCCCCCACCGTCACCTCACGCGCCGCCCCGACATTGATCATCTCGTTGACGCCAACAGTGTGCGTACGCGTCAGCGCCACGGTCACGATCTCGTTCTGGTTCACCGTCCGCGTCCGGTTCCCGCTGACGGTGATCGCCTCGTTCGCGCCAACCGTCTCCGTCCGATTCGCGCCGATATCGATCTTCTCGTTGACGCCGACTGTCTCGGTGCGATTGTTCTTCACGGTCACGGTCTCGTCATGATCGACCGTCTTCGACCGATCATGCCCGACCGAATGGCTCTCGTCGTTCTCGACCTCGATGTCCTGGTTCTTCTCCGCGTGGACGAAGACCTGCTCCGAGCCCTTCTTGTCCTCGAACCGGATCTCGTTGAAGTTGGCGCCGCCGCCGCTCTTGCTCGAGCGCGACTTGATGCCGGTCTGGGTCGCGTTGGCCGGCAGCGCGTAGGGCGGCATCTGGTCGGCGTTGTAGACGCGTCCGGTGATGAGGGGCCGGTCCGGGTCGCCCTCCAGGAAGTCGACGACCACCTCCTGGCCCATGCGCGGGATCGCGATCGCGCCCCAGCTGGCGCCCGCCCAGGGGTTGGATACGCGGATCCAGCAGCTCGAGTTCTGGTCCTTCTTGCCGTAGCGGTCCCAGTGGAACTGCACCTTGACCCGGCCGTACTTGTCGCAGTAGATCTCCTCGCCGCCGGGCCCTACGACCACCGCGGTCTGGGGGCCGCCCATCCGGGGCCGTGGCGTCGAGCGAGCTGGACGAAACTGCTGGCGGCTCTGCAGCACCGTCATCGCGCAGTGGTAGACCGCGTCCTCGTCGGTGTTGGTCTCGTACGTGTTGTTCTGGAGATCGTATTCGGCCTTGACGATCAGGTAGTCCTTGTCCTGGTCCTTGCGGGGCGCGTTGGTGAGCGTGAACAGATGGCCGACCGCGATCTCGCGCACGTTGCACTCTGCCTCGGCCAGGTCGAACTCCGAGTGTAGCTCGTCGATGCGGACGCGGGCGTAGTGGTCGCCGTTGTCGGTCTCGACGTAGTCGCCCTCGTAGTCGTACACCTCGTAGTCCGCGCTCTCGTGCGGCTCGACGTTCTTGGACTTCACGCCGAGGTCGGCCTTCGGCTTGGTGAAGTCGAACGATCGCATGGCCACGGTGCCGGGCTGGATGCGCTGGTCCTGCCGGAACAGCTGGATGAACTCCTCGTCGCCGTGCAGGCTGCGGCCCGGCAGGTGATAGGCGATGCTCGACTTGCCCTCGAGCTTCTTGTGCCCGGAATCCGAATCGACCAGCTTGAGCGTGTGCTTGCCGTCGCTGTGCTCGAAGTAGTAGTAGATGCCCTCTTCTTCCATGAGACGGCTGACGAAATTGAAATCGGTCTCTCGGTACTGCACGCAGTACTCGCGCTTCGCGTACGTCCCGGTGAGCTCGTCGTCGAAGACCGCCATCGCGTGGTCCCGGAAGACCTCCTTGACGATGTCGGGCACGGTCTTGTCCTGGAAGATCCGGCAGTCGGACGTGCGCGTTAGGAACCAGAGCCACGAGCGCACGGACATGCGGTACTCGTGATAGCGCCCGATCGTCATGCCCTGGGCGAAGCGCGTGACGTGGCCGTTGAAGTAGCGGTAGCCGCCCTTCACCCGCTCGAGCTTCACGGTGATCTTCTTGCCGAGCAGGTCGCTGGCCTTGATATCGCTACGGGTGGACAGCGCGGAGAGCTCGAACTCGGAGGGCCGCCCCAGCTCCTCGCGCCCGCGGAGGGCGCGGAAGAGCAGATCCTTCCCCACCGGGGTGGTGAGCTCCATCATGCGTGGCATCACGGTGCTCATGCGATCTCCAGCGAGAAGTCGCCGTTGCGGACGCCGAGGCTGATGGCGCCCAGCGGACGGCCGGCCACCATGCGCGCGAGATACTCCTCGCTGATCCTCGGCAGGATCGTGTTGGTGAGGATCGCGTCGATCATGCGGCCTCCGCTCTCCACCTCGGTGCACCGCGAAACCACCAGCTTCACCACCGCGTCGTCGTAGGTGAACGGCACCTTGTGCTGCTCGGCGATGCGGCGCGCGATGCGATCGAGCTGCAGCCGGACGATGTCGCCCAGGATCGTGTCGGGCAACGGGTAATACGGGATCACCACCAGGCGCCCCAGCAGCGCCGGCGGGAACACCTTCAGCAAGGGCTCGCGCACCGCGCGGGCCAGCGCCTCCGGATCGGGACGCAGCTCCGGATCCTTGCAGAGCGCCATCATCCGGTCGGTCCCGGTGTTCGAGGTTAACAAGATCACCGTGTTCTTGAAGTCGATGTAGCGGCCGTCGCTGTCCTCCATAAAGCCCTTATCGAACACCTGGAAGAAGATCTCGTGGACGTCGGGATGCGCCTTCTCCACCTCGTCCAGCAAGACGACGCTGTACGGCCGGCGGCGCACGGCCTCGGTCAGCACGCCGCCGCGCTCGTAGCCGACGTAGCCGGGAGGAGCGCCCTTGAGCGTCGAGACCGTGTGCGCCTCCTGGAACTCGCTCATGTTGATCGTGATCACGTTCTCCTGGCCGCCGTAGAGCGATTCGGCCAGCGCCAGCGCGGTCTCGGTCTTGCCCACGCCGGACGGGCCGACGAGCAGGAACACGCCGATGGGCTTGTCGGGATTGTCCAGGCGCGCGCGCGAGGTCTGGATGCGCCGGGCGATCATCTCGAGGCCGTGGCGCTGGCCGACCACGCGCGCGGCGAGCGTGTCGACCAGCTTCAGGACCGCCTCGACCTCGTTCTTGACCATCCGGCCGACCGGCACGCCCGTCCAGTCCGACACCACCGCCGCGACGGCCTGGCCGTCGACGCTCGGCAGGATCAGCGGGCTATCGCCCTGCGCCTTGGCGAGCGTCGACTGCAGCTCGCGCAGCTCGGTCAGCCGGGCCTCGCGTGCCGCCGGCTCCTTCGCCTCGGTCTCGTCGCGCAGCTGGCGGCGCAGCTCCAGGATCCGGTCGACCAGGGTCCGCTCCTCCGTCCAGCGCTGCTCGAGGCCGGCGAGCCGCTCCTTCTCGGTCGCGAGCAGGCCCTCGGCGTCGGCGCGGCGCGAGCCGACCGCGAACCCGGCCGCCTCCTCGCGGGCGATGATGTCGAGCTCGGTCTGCAGCGCCTCGATCCGCCGGCGCGAATCCTCGACCTCGGGCGGCGTGGCGTGCTGGCTCACCGCCACGCGCGCGCAGGTGGTGTCGAGCAGGCTCACCGCCTTGTCCGGGAGCTGGCGCGCCGGAATGTAGCGGTGCGAGAGCTTCACCGCGGCCTCGAGCGCCTCGTCGAGCAGCTGCACGCGGTGGTGCTTCTCGAGCGTCGAGGCGACGCCGCGCAGCATCAGCAGCGCCTTCGGCTCGGTCGGCTCGAGCACCTGGACCACCTGGAAGCGGCGGGTGAGCGCGGGATCCTTCTCGATGTACTTCTTGTATTCGGCCCAGGTCGTCGCCGCGATCGTTCGGAGCGTACCGCGCGCCAGGGCCGGCTTCAGGAGATTGGCCGCGTCGCCGGTGCCGGCCGCGCCGCCGGCGCCGATCAGGGTGTGCGCCTCGTCGATGAACAGGATGATCGGCTTCGCCGAGGCCTGCACCTCGTCGATCACGGAGCGCAGCCGGTTCTCGAACTCGCCCTTCATGCTGGCGCCGGCCTGGAGCAGGCCGATGTCGAGCACCCAGAGCTGCACGTCCTTCAGCGTGGGCGGCACGTCGCCGCGGGCGATGCGGAGCGCGAACCCTTCGGCCACCGCGGTCTTGCCGACGCCGGCCTCGCCGGTCAGGATCGGATTGTTCTGGCGCCGCCGCATCAGGATGTCGATGACCTGCCGGATCTCCTCGTCACGGCCCGTCACCGGATCGATCTGGCCGGCGCGCGCGCGTGCCGTCAGATCCGACGCGAAGCGGCGCAGCGCCTCCTGCTTGCCCATGGCCGCCGGCGGGATCGCCTGGCTCGCCTCGCCGGGCGTACCGGGCTGGAACCCGTCGCTCGCGGCCTGCCCGTCCTCGGGCGAGCCCTTGACGATACGCGCGAAGTCTTCCGTCAGGACGTGCACCTTGATCTTCTCGAACTCGCGCGAGATCCGCAGCAAGAGCTCGCGCAGCCGATCGGTCTTCAGCAGCCCGACCAGCAGGTAGCCGCTGCGCACCTGCGATTCGCCGAAGAGCAGGGTCGCGTACATCCACGCCTCTTTGACCGCGAACGGAAGGTGCTCGGCGAAATCCTCGATGGCCGACGCGCCGCGCGGGAGCCGCTCGAGCGTCGCCTGCAGATCGCGCACGAGGTGCGCGGTGTCGACCTCGAAATGGCGCAGGATGCGATGCATGTCCGAATCCGGCAGGTTGACGATCTGAAATAGCCAGTGCGACAGGTCGACGTGCGGGTTGCCGCGGAGCTTGCAGAACGTGACGGCCCCTTCCGCCGACTTGAACATGAGGGGGTTCAGCTTGCCGAACAAGGTCGCACGGCTGATCTCGGCCATGAGTCGTCCTCTCCTATGCGGCCGCTCGGTCCATCCGAGACGGTCGCGCGCGCTCCGGTGACAAGATCAGATCGTCGGCGTCGGTCGCCGCTCGCCGGGCGCCCAGCCACGTGGTCCACCCGAGCTGCCCCTCGCGTCCCAGGCGGATGCCGGGCACCTCGTCCCGCGCCAGGACGAGCCGGACGTCCCAGTCGAACTCGAAGCCGACGTAATTGCGCACCCAGTGCTGGAGCCGTTCGAGGCTACGCCCGCCCGGCAGGAAATCGCCGAAGCGGTCCAGATCCATCGGGCCCATCACCGCCCGGAACCGGCTCTGCACGTCGCGCACGCGCTCGCCGAGCACCGTGCCGCGGCCGAGCATCCCGCTGAGCCGCGGCTCGCCGCCGAGCGCGGTCCGCTGGTCGCGCGGCAGCTCGAGCCAGCCCAGCACGAACTGGTCGACCCGCGTCGCAAGCCGGAAGAACCCCTCCAGGATCGAGGCCAGGCCCTCGGCATTCTTCGGATTGCGCGCCAGATGGCCGACGAAGAATCGCTTGGCGTGATCGGGCACCGCGTCGCGCCCGATGGCGCCGGGTGTGCCGTGCCCCGCTAGAGAGCCTATGTACACGGTGAACCGGTCCTGCTCGGGCCGGTCCTGGTGGACAGTCGGGCGCGCTTCCGCCCAGGCGCGGTAGAAGAGCACCCCCATGCGGTGGTGAAAGAGATCGAGGAAGCGCGCGAGGGTCGGATCCCCGTTGTGAATGAGCCGCTCGCGCGCGTACTCGGTGACATGCAGCGGCAGCGGGCCGTTCGCGCCGAGCAGGCCGAAGAAGCGCTGCTCCAGCCGCGGCGGCCGGCCGTCCCTCGTCTCGCACGCCGACAGGGTCGACGGCGCGAACGCCACCGACGCCTCCTGCGACAGGCGTACCGGCTCGTCACCGGGCCGCAGCGCCCGACCGAGCCGCGGCTTGTCGGCGAAGAGGCCTTCGATCCGCCGCAGCGCCTGGAAGAAATCGAACCGCCAGGGCGCCTGCGCCAGCGCGGCGAAGAGCGCTAGACGAGCGGGCGCGCGGCCATCCTCGGCGGCCATCGCTTGATCTCCCCTCGGCGCTCGGACACCAGCACGAGCTCGGTGAAGGTGTTCATCGACGCCAGGCGCGCGAACACCTGCTCGAGCACCGCGCCCAGCAGGAACGCGCTCGCGCCGGCGAAGGCCGTCTCGTCCACGGTGATCCGGATCTCGAGGCCTCGCCCGAACACGATCGGGCCCGGGGCCGGAAGCCGCCGTGTGCGCGGCGTGACCGACACGCGGCGCACCCCCTGCGTCTGACGGCGCGAGATCGCGTCCGGCATGTCCGCGTCGACCAGGTCGGCGTAGAGCTCCAGGAACTCGCGCAGGGCCGTCGCACCCTGGTCCTCGTCGAGGTCGGCCACCGTCAAGTAGTTGAGCGACAGGTGGCTCGTGAGCCGCCACGGGATGTCGCCGTCGAGCACGGCGGGCCGCGGGCGGCTCGGTCCGCGCAGGCACCGGATGCCTTCGACGGGCGCCGAGATCGCCAGGCTGAAGTCGCGATCGCCGCCCACCGGCATCAGCAGGGGCAGATCGCGATTCGTCACCAGCACGTCGACCGCCAGCTGCCGCAGCGTCTCGGAGTAGGGCGCCTCGCGCGAGTCGACGAGCGACAGCGACACCTCGCTGCCGATGTAGCTGGTGCGCGCCCCGTCGCGGCGCTGGCGCTCCGAGAGCGCTCGCGGCTCGCGCCGCATCGTGAAGTAGCCGTGCGCGGGATGGACGCCGTCGGCGTCGACCGACGCGTAGAACGGGCGGAACTCGCGCTCGGCCTCGAGCCCTTCGCTGTAGCCGACGGCGTGCTCGACGCTGTACACCTCGAAGTCCATCGGCTTGGTGCGATCGACGACCACGTGGTGCTCGGCCTGCTGGTCGCTCACGTGGATCCGGTCGGCGTGCCGCGAGAAGAGGTTGATCGCTGGCGTGCAGTGGAGCGCGAAGCCGCCCTTGTCGACGAGCGCGCCGAGGGCGCCGTCGGACCGCGCCAGCGGGATGGCCAGCTCGATCTCGTCGCCGGCCTGACGCGCCAGTGCCTTGCGCAGGCCAGCGAGCTCGACGAACCGGAAGCGCTCCGGGAACGCGAAGTACTCGTGCAGCAGCCGGTAGCCGCTGAACGAGCGCGCCGTGTAGGGGATCAGCGCCTGCTCGCGCGCGAAGCCCACGGGCTGAATCGCCTCCCGGCCGAGCCACTCGAACCACCGCGCCGGGCGCGCCGTCGGCGCGACGAGCACGCCGAGCCCGCTGCCGAGGATCAGCTCGTAGAGCTTGAGGGCGATCTCGTCGCCGGCCGACAGGAACAGGCTCAGCCGATCCATCGCGATCTGCTCGAAGGTGAACGGGGTGGCGGCGCGCAGCTTGAGGCGCAGCACGGCCTGCACCGGCTCGGCGAGGCGGAGCGTGTTGAGCGGCAGATCGGGCGCGAACGGCACGTAGCGTGCCTCGGCGATCTCGATCGGCCACAAGGTCAGCTCGTGGGCCGTCCGGAACTGGCACGCCGTCACCTCGCCGCGGGGGATCTGGCCCCGCAGCAGCGTGCCCCGCGGAATGGTGAATCCGGTCGCCAGCGAGCCCTCGGTCAGCGTCGGCGCGAACTGCACGATCGTCATGGACGGCGTCGGTGCCAGGTAGTGCGGATAGACGCACTCGAGCAGGTGCTGGGTGAAGCGCGGAAACTCCGCGTCGAGCTTGAGGCGCACGCGGGCCGAGAGGAAGCTGAAGCCTTCGAGCAGCCGCTCGACGTACGGGTCGGCCACCTCGGTCGCGTCGAGCGCCAGGCGCGCGGCGATCTTCGGGAACGCGGCCGCGAACTCCGCGCCCATCTCGCGCATGTACTGGAGCTCCTGGTTGTAGTACCGGAGCATCCGCGCGTCCATCAGCGTCCCTCGGCCAGCCGGATCTCGCCACTCTCGAGATCCATGTCGGTCTTGATCAGGAGCTCGACCGGATAGGGCTGCGACCAGAGCTCGCCGGTGATCTCGAGCGTCATCACGTTGTGGTGCCCCATCGGGTCTCCGGCCGGGATGCCCCGCACCGAGAGCGTGTTCGGGAGAATCCGGGGCTCGAAGCGCAGGATGGCTTCCTTGAGGATCTGCTCGATCTCGCGGAGCTCGAGGCCTGCGACGGTCTTGCCGGCCAGCGCCGTCAGGCCGTAGTTCAGGGTCGACTCCGCGACGAGCGGATGGGCCGCGAGGTCGACCGAGCTGGCGAGGTTCGTCGAGTTGAACAGCCAGGTGAGATCGCGCAGCACGGACGCCCTGAGCTGAGCGCGGCTCAGCACGCGCTCGTCCCGGCCCTCGACCTTGCGGGTTGGGTCGTGGTCGGTCAGGCGGTCGAGTAGGGCGGGCTGCAGCGCATCCCGCGCGCCGACCTCGACCATGTCACGCCTCCGCGCCTCCGAGTTCGATGTGCCGCACGCTCAAGAGGGCGTATTCACCCCCGGCCGTGGCGAACATCCGCTGGCCGCGCCCGTGGAACGTGTCGGCCGCCACCTCGTCCCACTCGGTCTTGCGGCCGAGCCGGACCATGGCGTCTCCGTCGGCTTCCGACCCGGGGTAGCGAGCCGGAATGAGCGCGGCGGCTTCACCGCCGTTGGCGAGGCCGAGCTTCGCGGGCATCCACACCACATCACGCAGATCGCTGGGCGGCTCGAGCCGGATCGAGCGGATTCGCTCGAACGGCACCCAGTAGTAGCGACCGTCGACAATGGCTTCGCACACGGGCCCCAGGCGGGAGTCGGCATCGGCGATCCAGTCGAAGTCGTGACCGTCGATCTCGCCCGGAACCGCCTTGGCCTTCTCGAGCGCGTCCGCGCGGAGCTCCGCAGCCTGGTCCGCGCGGCCCTGCGCGGTTTCCGACAGGGCCTGGATCATGAGCGCGACCCACGGCAGCGGCTCGCCGAGAAGCAGCGGTGTGCGGGCGCCGGCGAACACCTCGCGGCGCAGCAGCTCGCAGGTGATGGCCGTGCCGTAGACGTGAACGAGCGGGAGCGAGCCCGCGCTCAGCTCGCCCAGCACCTTGAGCTGGGTCCGAGCTCGCTCCCACTCGCCGAGCACGCACAACAGCTGGAACAGAAACACGCGGTATTCCGGGTTGTCGGGCGTCTTGCGTACCTGGTCCTGCAGCTCGGCCAAGGCCTCGGCCACCCGTCCCTCACGCAGGCTCTGTTCCGCGAGCATCGGTAATCCGCCGCTCAGACCTTCTTGTTGGCCGCGATGTCCCAGCCCATCTTCGGCTTGGCGCCCGCTCCGCCCTTGTTGTCCTGAGCGGTGTAGTCGACCTTGACCCGGGCGAAGTTGAGGCTGACGTTCTCGGCCAGACGATCCTCACCACCCGACCCACCGGGCGAGACCGAGCTGATGATGACGTCTTCCATCGTGATGACGATGTACTCGAGCGGATTCTCGCCGGCCTTGCGCACCACCAGCTTCGCTTCCTTCAGATGCTTGCCGTTGCAGCACGACAGGTACAGGTCCGGCGACGACGCGTCGATGTATTTTGTGAACGAGAGGTCGTGCACGTTGACCTTGCCCGAGCCAGCGCCGCCGCCCATGTGGGCCGAGCCGGACTGCGACATGCCCCAGCTCCACGACAGGACGTCGATCTCCTCTTTGTGCTTGTCGTCGGCAGACTCGCCCTTGATTCCGTCAATCTTCATGAACATGTCAACGGCCATCGATCGTCTCCTCTTGCCCTCGCGCCACGTTATCCGCTAATTGCGTCCCGACTTCACTTCCCGCCCTTGGCCGACGGCAGCTTGGACACCAGGCGCAGCGACACCGTCAGGCCTTCCAGCTGGTAATGCGGCCGCAGATAGAACTTCGAGCTGTAATACCCGGGATTGCCCTCGACCTCTTCGACGGTGACCTCGGCCGCGGACAGCGGATACTTGGCCTTGGTCTCCTCGCCGGCGGACGCCGGGTTGCTCAGCACGTACTGCGAGATCCACTTGTTGAGCCATGCTTCCATCTCGTTGCGCTCCTTGAAGGAGCCGATCTTGTCGCGCACGATGCACTTCAGATAGTGCGCGAACCGGCAGGCCGCGAAGAGGTACGGCAGCCGGGCCGAGAGATTGGCGTTGGCGGTGGCGTCCGGGTCGGTGTACTCGAACGGCTTCTGCAGCGACTGGGCGCCGATGAACGCCGCGACGTCGGTGTTCTTTCGGTGCAGCAAGGGCATGAAGCCGTTCTTGGCCAGCTCGGCCTCGCGCCGGTCGCTGATCGCGATCTCGGTCGGGCACTTCATGTCCACGCCGCCGTCGTCGGTCGGGAACGTGTGCACCGGCAGCCCTTCCAGCGAGCCGCCGGACTCCACGCCGCGGATGCGCGAGCACCAGCCGTAAAGCTTGAACGACCGCGTGATGTTCACGCCCATCGCGTACGCCGAGTTCACCCAGGCGAACTTGTCGTGCCGGGCGCCTTCCGTGTCCTCCTGGAAGTCGAACTCCTCGACCGGGTTCGCCTTGCCGTACGGGTACCGGCCCAGGAACCGCGGCATCGCCAGCCCGACGTAGCGCGAATCCTCGGCCTCGCGCAGCGACCGCCACGGCGCGTACTCCGCCGTGGTGAAGATCTTGGTGAGGTCGCGCGGGTTGGCCAGCTCCTGCCAGCTCTCCATCTGCATGACCGAGGGCGACACGCCCGCGATGAACGGGCAGTGCGCTGCGGCGGCGACCTGGGCCATCTGGCCGATGAGCTCGACGTCCGGCGGCGTGTGGTCGAAGTAGTAGTCGCCCACGATCGCCCCGAACGGCTCGCCGCCGAACTGCCCGTACTCGGCCTCGTAGAGCTTCTTGAAGATCGGGCTCTGGTCCCAGGCGGTGCCTTCGAACTTCTTCAGCGTCTTCTTCAGGTCGTTCTTCGAGATGTTCAGCACGCGGATCTTGAGCATCTCGTCCGTTTCCGTGTTGTTCACCAGGAAATGCAGGCCCCGCCACGTCTCCTCCAGGGCCTTGAAGTCTTCGTGGTGCATGATCATGTTGATCTGCTCGGACAGCTTCTTGTCAATCTCGG
>Ga0187776_10001529_pt1 | contig 11571 bp, 12 predicted proteins | sample 0216_BV02_MP12_2_FD_132426 | JGI IMG/M metagenome (GOLD analysis project Ga0187776, IMG submission 132426) | Tropical peat soil microbial communities from peatlands in Department of Meta, Colombia - 0216_BV02_MP12_20_MG | ecosystem: Environmental > Terrestrial > Soil > Wetlands > Peat | place...
GGCCAGTTCCACCTCGCCCGGCGTGACGAACATCAGCGGCTTGGCCACCTGCGGGAGCTTGGCGGCCTTGACCTCGTTCAGCTCGTGATCGCCGCGCAGCACCAGCGCGATCACGCCGCCGGTTCCTTTCACCAGCAGGGTCTTGATCGTCTGCTTCGGATCGACCTTGAGCAATCTGCTCACCTCTTCAATTGTGTGCGCGTTCGGCGTGTCCACCGTGTGCATGGGCTTGCCCGGTTCCGGACGCTTGCCGACCGGCGGCAGAGCCTGCGCCAGTTCGACGTTCGCGGCGTAATCGCACCGGGAGCAGATCGCGATCGCGTCCTCGCCCGAGTCCGCAAGCACGTGAAATTCGTGTGAGGCGCTGCCGCCGATGCTGCCGGTGTCGGCCGCGACCGGGCGGAACTCGAGCCCGACGCGCTGGAAGATGCGCGTGTAAGCCTGGTGCATCACGCCGTAGGTTTCCCTGAGCGAGGCCTCGTCAATATGAAAGGAGTAGGCGTCCTTCATCAGGAATTCGCGCGCCCGCATCACGCCGAAGCGCGGGCGGATCTCGTCGCGGAACTTCATCTGGATCTGATAGAAGTTCGCCGGCAGCTGGCGATAGCTCTTGACCTCGCGACGGATCAGGTCGGTGATGACTTCCTCGTGCGTCGGGCCGAAACAAAACTCGCGCTGGTGCCGGTCCTTCAGGCGCAGCAGCTCGGGTCCGTACTCCGACCAGCGCCCGGATTCCTGCCACAGCTCGGCGGGTTGCACGGCCGGCATCAGCACCTCCTGGGCGCCGGCGCGGTTCATCTCCTCGCGCACGATGGCCTCGACCTTGCGCAGCACGCGCAGACCGAGCGGCAGCCAGGTGTAGATGCCGGCGGCGAGCTTGCGGATCATGCCGGCGCGCAGCATGAGCTTATGGCTGACGGTCTCGGCCTCGGCCGGGGTTTCGCGGACGGTGGACAGCAGAAAACGGGAAACGCGCATGGAAGACTCGTTATGGTTCTGAATGGAAAAGTGGGCGAAGTATAACCGCTCGGAATCAGAAGTAGTATCGGGCGCGCAGCTCCAGGCGCCGGTCGTTCTGCTTCTCGCCGAAGTCGGTGAGGCGCGCACCGCGCAGCCAGAACACGCGGAAACGCAGCTCGAGGTTGGTGACCCCGGTGTACAGCAGTTCCGGCGCGATTGAGTAGCTGTGGTCGTCGACGTTTGTGATCGTGGTGAGCGCGGGCGTGAAGTAAAGGACGTCGAAGGGTTCGCTCTGGCTCAGGCGCAGGTACAGATACCGCTGTCCGGGGTTGGGCTGGGCCAAGGCTGGCTGCAGCGCGGTGCGCAGCATGGTGAGTGGCGCGGCGTTGCCGGTTACCTGATACTGGGCGTAGGCGCTGTGCACCACGGAGGCAAAGGTCCGCATTTCGTCCTCGCTGTAGCCCGCGCCGTTATAGTAGTACTCGAGGATGGTCGTGAGCTCGCGTTCGCTCAGATAACGCAGGCCGAGGAGATAACTCGTCGCCGGCGCCTCGATCGGCACGACGTTGCCGGCGGCTTGCACCACCGGGCGCGTGACGGATGCGGCGTGCGCCCACTCGCCGTGGATTTCAAGATTGGTCCCGAGGTTGCGCGAGAAGTCGAATCCGTAGCGCGAACTTTTCGCGCCCGTACCCAACATCATGAAGTCGATGTCGGTGTCGGCGTAGAGGAAGTAGGCCTTGACCGCCGGATTGAGATGATCGGGCGTGCCGAAGTCGGCGTTGAGGCCGGCGGTAGTCGGAACGACGAGAGGCGTGAGCGCCACCGTTTTGAGCGTGCCGTCGAAGCTGCGCACGAAATCGGCGCCGGCCATGACGAAACCTTCGCGTGCCAGATCAGGATCGTTCGGGTCTTTGGGCCGCTGCACGAAGCCAACCGGGTTCCAGGCGTAACCCTTGCCCCAGCTCAGCGTCTTCTTGCCGAGATCATAGTTTCCTTGGCTGCTTGGTTGCGCCGAGACGTAGGCCTCGTAGAACCGCGTGTCGCGATCGTTGCCGGTGTAGTCGCGCGCGTAGGAACCGTGGGCGAGCACGTGAGCGGTGGTAATTCCATGGCGGTAGACGCCCTCGAGCTGCAGCGTGCCGGTACCGCGGTCGAATCCGTCGCGTGGCGGCTGGTCGAACAAGCCGAGCTGGTAGAGCGCCGCTTGGCGGTCGAATGTGAATTGTTCGGCCTTGAGCTCGGCGTAGCCGTTGAACTCGAACGACTTCTTCTCGTACTGCGAGACATCGAAGTTGGCGCTTTCCTGCGCCGCGGCGGGCGGGAGCCACAGGCTCAGGCCGGCGCAGAGCAGCCAGCGCATGGCTCAGCGCAGCTCGCCGGCGCGCGGGAGGTAGTTGAGCGTGAACACCTCGTCCGGGAAGCTGCGCGCGCGGATACCGGAGTAGAGCATCACCGACTTGTAGCCCTTGTACAGCGGGCTGTCGGTCTCGAGCACCGATGGGCGTTTGATCCCGCCACCGAAGTCCTTGATGTCGGAATAATGCAGCGTCTTGATAAGCAGGCCGCTAGCGGCATAGGCCTCGATCGTGACCGGGAGCGTGTTTGCCTTGTCCACCCACATTTTGAGACGGTCGTAGGCTACGGCCGCGGTACGTGCCTTGAGCGAAAGGATGTACTGGGCCCCGGCGTCCTCGACTTTCTCCACGTTGTATTCGACGCTGTAGTCGAGCGCCAGGATGTCGGCGTTGTTGAACACTCCGCCAATGACCGACTGCAGGCTGGTGATACGGATCGGTTTGCCGACGTTGGGGATATAGAGCCACATGTTGTCACCCAGGCGCAGCGTCGCGCGGCCCTTCTCGCTCGGCGGATCGAGAAACAGCGCGACGATTTTGTCGCGGCCCTTCTTGACGGTGTACAGCACGTATTCCTTGCGACTCCCGTTGGGCTCGATATTGATGAGCTTGCGGTACGTCGCGTAGGACTCGGGCTCGAGGTTGCGGTCGAGCTGCCTGAGCAGGGCGTTGCCATCGAGCGCCCACGTCGGTGTCGTGAGCAGCAGTGTGAGCAGCGGCAACAACCCCCAAAGGAACGCGCGTGAAGTCAGGCGGCTAGACATGGCGCAGCGCTGTGATCGGGTCCATGCGGGCGGCCTTCCATGCCGGCTGCAGGCTCGCCAGCACCGCCACTACGAGCACGATGGCACCGATCATCACGACGTCAAAGGCGGCGATCGAGGGTGCCAGTTCAAAGACCTGGCGCGCGAAGGAAAAGTGCACCGGCCAAATGTTCAATGTGTAGACGATCCCGAGGCTCAGCGCGGTGCCGAACAGGGTGCCGATGAGCCCGAGCAGCAGGCCTTCATATATAAAGAGTGTCAGAATGCGCCGCGGCGGCGTGCCGATGGCCGCGATGGTGCCGATCTCGCGTATGCGCTCGTACACCGCCATCATCATCACATTCATGACCGAGATCAGCACGATGCCGACCAGCATGATGCGGATGAAGAGGTCAAGCAGGTCGATCATGTGCGCGATGTTTGCGAACGGCGTTAGCCCCTCCCAGGTGTGCACCTCGAGCGCCGGCTGCCCCTGAGCGTTGTGGATGACAGAAAGCGCCTGCTCGAGCTCGGACTTGGCCTGCGCGATATGCGCCGGATCTTTCAGGCGGATAGCGATCTCGCTCACCTCGGGCGCCGTCATGCGCAGTAACTCGCGCGCGTCGTCGATGTGGATGTAGCCGTCGCGTCCGCCGGGCCCGGTCACGTCCCCGAGTACGCCCTGCACGGCGAAGGTTTTGCCGTTGACCGAGCCGTCGAGGTTGGTCGCGACCAATACGACCGTGTCACCGACCTTGAGCTTCATGCCCTTGGCGAGGATTTCGGGGATCAGGATTTTGCCGCGCTCGACCAGTCCGTTGGCGGCGCTGCCCTGCACCAGTCGCTGGGCGAGCAACGGCACAGTCGCCGCCTCCTGTTGCGGGATCACGCCGTTCAGGCGGATGCTGGTGGTTTCGGTGAAATTGCTGAACATGGCCCCGAGTTTCAGGCGTAGCGACCAGGCGACGACGTCCTTCATGCCGCGCAGCGCCTGCTCGACCTGCTCCACCTGCGCCGGTTTCATGTTGAGGTTTAGCGGCAGGTTGTCGATCGAGGCGACGTAGCCTTTGCGGTGCACTTGCAAGTGCCCGAGCATGGAGTCGGTGATCTGGCCGACGATGAGGTTTTTGAACGAGCCCGAGACTGAGACAAATACCAGCACCGCCACGATCCCGAGGATAATGAGCCCCGCGGTGAGCAGCGTGCGGCGTCCGTAGCGCGCGAGATTGCGGGCGGCGAGCTTCAATACCTTAAGCATGGGCGCCCCCGGCGTTCACCAGCCGCCCGTCCTCGAGTGCAAAAGTCACCTCGGCCTCGCCCATGATCTTGGGATCGTGGGTGGAGAAGATGAAGGTGGTGCCGAAATCATCGCGCATCTTCTTCATCAGCTCGAGGATGCGATAGGCGGTGTCGTGGTCGAGGTTGGCGGTCGGCTCGTCGGCCAGCACCAGCTTCGGTTGCGTCGCGAGCGCCCGCGCCACCGCCACGCGCTGTTTTTGGCCGCCCGAGAGCTGGTCCGGGCGCTTGTCTGCCTGGTCCGACATCCCCACCGCCGCGAGTAGCTCGGTGACGCGTGCGCGACGCTTCTCCACCGACCAGTCCTGAACCATCAACAGGGGATACTCGATGTTCTCATAGGCCGTGAGCACCGGGATCAGATTGAAGTCCTGGAATATGAATCCGATGTTGGCGCCGCGAAAGTCGGCGGCGGCGCGACGGTCGAGGGCGGCGATGTCGGTGTCGAGCACCGTGAGTCGGCCTGCGCTCGGCTTGTCGAGGCAGCCGATCATGTTGAGCAGGGTGCTCTTGCCGCTGCCGGAGGGGCCGACGAAGGCGACGAAGGCGCCGGCGTCAATCGCAAAATCGACGCCGCGCACCGCGGGGACGTCCACGTCGCCGGCGCGGTAGGTCTTGCTAAGCTGGCTGGCGACAACCAGAGACACACGGCCTCCTTTGGATCGGCTCCCGTATTCGAGAGACGGGCGACATATTAGACAGCGCCTAACGGCCAGCGTTGATGCACATCAACAAACACGTACGGCGTATCGGGCTATTATCGCAGCCAGTAGTTGGCATGGCAGGCGACGCACCGTTGCGTGAGTTCCGACAGGGCGCCGAGCGCCCGCGTGACGCCGCCTTCGACTTCCGCCTCCTGCGCCATGCGCGCGAAGCGGCTCGCGGTGCATCGTCATGCCGAGCTCCTGCATCGGTTTGGGCATGTACGGGGCGAGATGCGATGCCCCGTGCGCCTCGAGCGAGCTCATGCCGATGCGGTTTTCCGCATCGAGACGATGACGGTTCGGAACATGAGCGATTTCTCACTTATGTTCTCTATTTAAGGTTCAGCGCCTCTTTCACGATCCCGTCCAACAGATCCTCGACCGCTTTGAGCGAGGTTCTCGAGGCGTCCGACCCGACGAGCTGCGGTCGGCGGTAACCGACGTACACTGTTTTTGGGTCCTTCGGAAGGGTGTAGATCACGACGATGTACGGGCAGAAGACGATATTGGACGGATCGGCCTGCATCATGCGGCGCGACACCGTGGCCGAGCAGAATTGCAGCGATTCGGCCTTGCCGTAGATGTTGCCGGCGAGCCCGAGATCCTTGCCGGTGCGCTCGAGCATGTCGCTGATGTGCGAAACGTGGTCCACCACCAGGCCGCGGTTGGTGATCGCGATCTCCACGTCTTCTCTGACCGAATCGAAATCGCCCCTGGTGGTGTAGAGCTTGAGATAATCGTTTTCGGCCGCAGACGCGGAAGACAGCGCGGCGCCGGCGAACAGACCGAAAACGAGCGCTGGGACAGCAAGGCGATTCATGAGTTTCTCCAGAACATTCAGTGAATCAGGGCGCCGGAGTATAACCCAGATGACGGGCGAGAAACGCGGGATATTCCCCGAGGGGTGAATATCCAGCGGACATTGTTGCGCTCAGTAACGGTGCGGTCCGCCGCCCATGCCGCCGCCGGGACCCATGCCACCGGGCCCGCCACCATAGCCTCGACCCATGCCGCGCGGTGGCGGCTCGGCCGGAAGCGTCACGCCGCGTTCCTTCGCGCGCACCTGCATTTGCTCGTGATGTTCCTTGCGGATCCTCTCCCGGTCTTGCTCGGTTTTCGCGGCCTGCATGCGAGCGCGGTACTGGTTGCGCTCCTGCTGGGTCATCAGCTGCGAGCCGTAAATCTGGTTGTCCTGAATCTGGCCCTGCGTCTGCAGGCGGTCCTGGTCGCGGGTGCGGTTCTGATCCTGATCCGCGGCATACGCGACGGTCGCCATGGCCGGTAGCAGGGCCGCGAGCACGGCGGCATAAATCAATGTGTGTTTCATGACAGTTCTCCTTAACGCTTTGATTGAATGACGCTTCAGTTTCCTGCGCGAAGGAAAATACGTCCTACAGATGTCGACAACTTTGATCGACATCAAAATCCCGCATCAACCTGAAGACACATGTAATAACGCAGGAATGCCGGTACCGTGCACCGCCGCACCTGTGACCAATCGTCGCAGCCGGAAACCGCATGCTCAGGCGATGGACGCAGACGAACTGAATCCTGTATCACGGCCAGAGCTGGGCCGCGCCGCGCACGCCGGAGGAATCGCCATGCACGTGCGGCAGGATTTTGGTGCGCAGCTCGTCGTTGAAAACATATCGCTCGATGCACGCGCGGCCTTCGGTGTAGAGGCGCGCGATATTGGACACGCCGCCGCCGAGCACCACGGCGTCGGGGTCGAGAATGTTGACCACCACCGACAGCGCGCGACCGAAACGGTCGAGGTAACGCTGCATCGCGGCCTCGGCGCGAACGTCGCCCTCGGCGGCACGCGCGGCGATCGTGAGCGCACCGTGCGCCGGGTTGCCGCCGTGCGCGACGAAGTCGCGCGCCAGTCCCGGGCCGGACAGAAATGTCTCGACGCATCCGCGCTTGCCGCAATAGCAGGGCGGGCCGTCAGCGTCGAGGACGTTGTGTCCCCATTCGCCGGCGATATGCTGCGGTCCTTCGTGCAATTTCCCGTGAAACACGATGCCGCCGCCCACACCCGTCCCCAGGATCGCGCCGAACACCACGCCGTGATCTTTGCCGGCGCCGTCGAGCGCTTCGGACAGCGCAAAACAGTTGGCGTCGTTGGCGAGGCGGACCGGACGCGAGAGTATCCTTTCCAAATCGGTCTTGATGGGTTTGCCGTTCAGGCACACGGTGTTGGAGTTCTTGAGGCATCCGGTGCGCGCGGAAATCGCGCCCGGCGTGCCGATGCCGACGCGGCAGGGGTGCCCCGCTTTTTCCTCGAGATCGAGCACCAATGCCCGGATGTTGCGCAGGATCGCCTCGTAGCCGTCTGCCTGCGGCGTCGGCAGCCGCTCGCGCGCCAGGATATTGCCGGCATCGTCCATCACGATGCCTTCGGTCTTGGTGCCGCCCAGGTCGATGCCGATGCGCGCCATGCTTCAGTCCATCGCGGGTCGCGGCAGGCGCTGCTCAGTCGCGGCCAGCAGCATGTAGGCGGTCAGCGCCGCCGCGACCGAGGTGAGATAGGGCTGCGGCAGAGCGAGCACGTACTCGCCCGCGACCCAGGTGCCGGTGCCGGCGATGAGCGCGCCATAGGCGGCGCGCGTGTAGCCAAAACGACTGAATAGCCCGATCACCGCAGTGACAAAAATGCCGGCGCTGCCGAAGGCGGAGGCTTCCTCGACCAGGTGGTAAATGCCCTCGGCGTGAAGAGCGAGCACGTAGGCAAGCACGCCGCCGACAATCACGCAAATGCGCGCCACGCGCACCTTGGCCAGCGCGCTCAGATGCGGTTTGAGCGGCACCACGAGGTTGTGCGAGGTCAAGGCGGCTGCGGCGAGCAGGGCGCCGGCCACGGTCGAGAGGATGGCGGAAATGACGGCGCCGCTGAAGACGACGTACGGCAGCGTCGGCAGAAATTTCTGCGCCACCTGCGGCAGCAGCCGTTCCGGCTCCGCCAGATCGGGCAGGAGACGCGCGCCGATCAGGCCGACAAAAACAGGAATCAGGCCGAACACGAGATAGATTCCGCCCGCTGTCAGCGAGGCGCGACGCGCCACCTGCGGCGTGTGTGAGGCGAGGATGACGGCGATCAGTTCCTGTGCCAGCGCCGAACCCAGGATCGGCACCGCCCAGCGTTCCATCACTTCGAGCGGCGGACCCTCGAAGAGCCGCAGTCGCTGCGGGTCGATCGCGGCCACGGCCGCGTGTACGCCGCCCACGGCGTTGACCACCACCAGCAGCAGGATGATCAGACCGACCATTACCAGCACGCCCTGGATCAGATCGGTCACGGCATCGGCCAGCAGCCCGCCGTAGACGGTGTAGAGGATCACGACGCCGGCAGCGATCGCGATAGCGAACTCCACGTTGAAATCGGAGGAAGTCGAAATCACCTGCCCGAGCGCGCGAATCTGCGCCGCCGCCCACATGATGGAGGTCGGTACCAACAGCAGCGTCGCGAGCCGCTCTACGCCCGGCGAGAATCGCTGGCGGAACAGGTCGGCGAACGTCGTGAGCTTGCGCCGCCACAACGGCACCGCAAACACGCACCCCATGAGCAGCAGGCACATCGTGTAGCCGAACGGATCGGCGGTGCTGTTCGAGAGGCCGCCCTGATACACCGCGCCGGCGGCGCCGATGCAGGTTTCGGCGCCGAACCAGGTGGCGAAAATGGTGAAAGTGGCGAGCCCGACGCCGAAACGCCGCCCGGCCAGAAGGTAGTCGTTCTCGCCGCGAATGCGGCGCGCGACGATGACGACGATCAGCAATTGGATCAGAACATATGCCAGGATGCCGATCAGCACCGGACTCACGCGCGCGGTCCTATTTCAGGCCTTCGATCCAGCGGTCGTAAATCCTGTCGGCGACGGCTTGCAGCCGTCGCACGCGCGCGTCGAGATCGGCCGTCATGGTTTGCGGATTCTGGACCGTCGCGCATGCCGGCGCGAGCTCGTCGGCGCCCACGCGCGCCCACTCGCGCACCAGGTCGGCGGTCATCTCGATGTGGCACTGGAAGGCGAGGGTCTTGCCGAGCACAAACGCCTGGTTGGCGCAATCGCGCGAGCCGAGGACGCGCGTTGCGCCCGGCGGGATCGAGAACGTTTCGCCGTGCCAGTGAAACGCTTCGAACTCATCCGGCAGGCCGTCGAGCCACCGGCGCGCCACCGGATTGTCGACGCGGCTGACCGGCAGCCAGCCGATTTCCTTGACCGGATTTTTCGTGATCACGCCGCCGAGCGCCTTGCTTATTAATTGTCCGCCCAGACAGTGGCCGAGCACCGGGACGTCGGCGGCGACGGCCCGGCGAATCAGTTCAGCGACTTTCGGAATCCATGGCAGGGGATCGTTGACGCTCATCGGTCCGCCCATCAGCACGACGCCTGAAATGGCGTCTATGCTTGAGGGTATGGGATCGTCCTGGTCGACGCGGACCAGCCGATGCGACAGGCCGTGGCGGTCGAGATAGTCGGCTAGGTAACCCGGTCCCTCATGCGGCGCATGGCGGAAAACAAGAATGTCCTGCATGCGCCGATTGTATCGTCAGGTCCGGAATTCCGAAACACCATGAAACGTTCTTCCGTTTTGAAAATTGCATTGCTCGGCGCCGGTCTGTTCGTCGCGCATGGCGTGGCGGCGACCGATAAGGTTTCGCTGCAGGCGCTGTTCAAGGACAAGGCGATCGTCCTGGTGGACGGGACGCGCCGGGTACTGCAGGTCGGGCAGGACAGTCCCGAAGGGCTCAAGCTGCTCGCCACCGATACCGCCGCGGAAACCGCCGAGATAGAAGTGAACGGCAAGCGCCAGACGCTTAATCTCGGTGTGGTGGTCTCGAGCTTCGCGCCGCGGGGCAAGGGCAGCGCCACGCTGTACCCTGCGGGCAACGGCCATTTCTTCACCGCCGGCCTGATCAATGGCAGACCGGTGCAGTTCATGGTGGACACCGGCGCCACCGTCATCGCCATGAACAGCGGCGTGGCGCAGAGTCTCGGGGTCGACTATCGCCGCAACGGTCACCGTTCGGTGGCCAGCACGCCGGGCGGCTACGTGCGTACCTACGACATTAAACTCGACTCGGTGCAGGTGGGTGACATCACGCTCTACAACGTCGACGCCAGCGTCATCGAGGGCAACGACCCGCAGGTCGTGCTGCTCGGCATGTCCTTCCTCGGCCAGCTCGACATGAAGCGCGACGACGAAAAGATGGAACTGAACGAACGCTGACATCCGGCGTGTAAGGCGGGTTAGCGCCGGCTTTCAGCGCGCGATCCGTCGAATTCTTATCGGCGAGTTACGGCAAGATCCGCCTGGCCGCCGACCCCCGAGTCGCCCGTTTGCCTCGGGCACCGGGCGCCACCCGCCCTGCATTTCGGATCAGAACCTGAATCCGAGCTTGAGACCGTAAGAATCCGTGTCACCGGTTTTGTCGCCCTCGATGGCCAGATTGATGATGCCTAAATTGAGATTGCAGCCGACGAAATATTTGTCCTGGTCAAACTCTTCGGTTTTGAGAGTCGGGATCCCCACCGGTTGCGCGGTGGTCCAGACGCGGCCCAATCCGCCATAGGGCGTGAACATCGCAATACCCTTGGATATCGACAGCTCGAGGCCGCTGGTGTGGAGGTCGAGCTGGTCGACCCCGGACAGCTGCGAATAGGTGCCGCGCACCGCGAGCGCCGGCATGGCCGTGCTGCCCTCGATAATCGCATATCGCAATTCCGCGCCCCACAGCTCGACATTGCTGTTGGGCGCCTGGCCGTAGAACGCGCCGATATCGAATGCCGCCGGCAAGCCCAGATGCACGTGCAGTTTGGGGATATACAGCGGATCCGGCGCAGCGCCGGAGAAGGCGTGATCCCAGGCGTCACGATTGTGGATGTTCGTGTCCGTGACTTCGACGCCGATATCGAAGCCGCCGAGGCCGAGCGGTTCGGCGGGTATCAGCGCCTTGTAGCTGAGCGCCGCGCCGAGGTCTTCCGACACCTGGCGGAATTCCGACTGCGGCAATTGATCAATCCGGTCGATGTTGTCCGCGGCGTGGACCGGCGAGGCCGCGACAAACAGAATGGCGAAAACTGACAGTGCGCGCTTCATGCTGTTCTCCTTGAGTTCTCCGTCGAGCCAAATCCGCCTGCGCGGCGACATCCTGCATTATTGTAGGTAGAAATGCACCGGCAGGCCTTACCGCCCATCCGCCTGGAACCGGCGCGCGGCGTACGTCAGGATTTATTCGGGCGGAAAGATCTTGTCCGGATTCAGGATACCCCGGGAATCGAACTGATACTTGATCCGGCGCATGAGGTCAAGCGTCGCCGGGTCGAGCGCGCGGACGATGTAGTCGCGCTTGGCCAACCCGATGCCGTGCTCGCCCGACAGCGTCCCGCCGAGCGCCAGCACCAGGTCGAACACGCGCGACAGGCACGGCAGCGCGTTGCGTTCCTGCTGCGTGTCCTGGGTGTCGTAGAGCAGGTTGACGTGGATGTTGCCGTTGCCGGCGTGGCCGAA
>Ga0187776_10001530_pt1 | contig 11570 bp, 10 predicted proteins | sample 0216_BV02_MP12_2_FD_132426 | JGI IMG/M metagenome (GOLD analysis project Ga0187776, IMG submission 132426) | Tropical peat soil microbial communities from peatlands in Department of Meta, Colombia - 0216_BV02_MP12_20_MG | ecosystem: Environmental > Terrestrial > Soil > Wetlands > Peat | place...
CGGCATCTGCACGGTGAACGAGACGGTCACGGGCTGCCTCGGCTTCACCGGCGCGGCCGGCTGAAATCCGGAGATCGAGAAGACGCGTGCCGGCGCGACCTTCGGGACCGTCACGCCCCCACCGCCGCTCGAACCGCACGCGGCGAGCGTCGCGGCGGACGCGATCGCGGTAATGGCCGCGGCCGTTCGGCTCGTCAACTTCTGCATCTTGGCCTCCTCATCCGTCGGCCTGGTCGAGGATCAACGCGGTGAACGACGGCCCGCCCTGAGGCGTGACCTGGAAGCTGAGCGCCCAATTGCCGACCATCACCAGGGCCGGGGCGGTGCGGGAGTAGACGCCCGGCTGGGTCTCGCTCAGCTGGTACTCCTGCTCGGGCATCTGCATCTCGGTGTGGTTGAAGGTCAGCATCACGTTCGCGCCGCGGACGGGCTGCCCGTTCCTGGTGATCCGGAGTGCGAACGAATCGGGAGCCGCGGCCTTGTTCGGTGACACGAGCACCTGCAGGACGTAGCCCGACCGCCTCACCGTCTGCGCGACGCGACCGGGTCCGACCTGCGCGAGCGCCGAGTTCTGAAGCGCGAACGCCGGCGGCGGCGGAGCCAGACTCGAGAGGAGCGCGGCGGCGAACACGATTCCCGTGACCACCACCACCTCCCCGCTGAGCAGCCTCCGCAGAAGGCTCGCCGCCCCGGCCCCGAGCTCGGGCCGCGATCGCGCGGCGACGAGCTGCGGCTTGGAGCGCAGCAGGTTTCCCGAGGCGATCAGGAGCGCGGCGCCGAGCAGGCCGGCCTTGACGAGGATCGCGACGCCGTAGCCCGTCTCCCAGAGTGCGTTCACCGCCGGCATGTGCGCGATCGCCTCGCCCACCCCCGCCCCGGCCAGCAACAGGACCGACGCGAAGGCCACGTTCGAGAACCTCGGCACGACGACCGAAAGCGCATCGGCTCGCGTCCGCGCGGGCAACGTCGACCAGAGCACCAGCAGGCCGATCAGCCCTCCAAGCCACACGGCGCCGGCGGTCATGTGCACCCAGTCGAGCGGCAGTGTGAGGCCACGCGGCGAGGTCTGAGCGGCGTGACCGGCTGCGCCCGGGACGATCATCACGGCGGCGGCGGCGAGCAGCGCCCCGGTCGTTGCCGCGAGCTCGGCGATCGAGCGAAGCTCGCGCTCGGGCCGGTCGACCCACACGGAGATCCACGCCGCGAGGGAGAAGAGCGCGAAGCACAGCTCGAGGTCGAAGATCGCGCGCCCGAAAGCCGTGACCCTGTACAGGGGAACGAGCGCGCCGATGTCGAACACCGAGCGAAGCGTGTCGTTCGCGATCGAGAAGTCGAGGTACACGGGGATCGCGATCAGTCCCAGGATCGACGCGAGCACGAACGCCGCATTCAGGCCGCGGAGGCTCACTCCCTCGGTGCACCTGACCACGGGCCGGGCGATCAGCGCGCGCAGCGCGAACAGCCCGACGGAGGCCATCACCGCCACGAGCATCACCCAGCGCGTGATCAACAGCCCGGGCGTGGTCGCGCTCGCCGACACGCTCGGCACCCGGAACTGCGGCGCCGGCCCGGGGTTGAGACCGACCGCGTACGTGAAGGCGCCGTTGACGGGATGGCCGTCGACCGAGATCGCGCGCCAGTAGATCAGGTACCAGCCCTCGAGGAGATGTGGCCGAAGCGGCACGACCAGCGTGTCGGGATCGGCCGGGGAACGCTGCGGAGCTGCGGTCGCCTCCTGCTGTCCCTGCGCGTTCGTGACCGAGATGATCGTGAATCTCGGCTCGACCGCTTCGTCGTATGTGAGCTGGACGGTCCTGGGCGCAGCGTTCAGGACGACGCTCGCCGCGGGAACGGTCTTGACCAGGTACGCGTGCGCCGATGCGGCGCTCGGCACCACCAGACCGGCTGCGAGCACGGCCGCGGTCAGGACGATCCGCCGCTTCGGCTTCACGCCAGGCTCCGCTCCTGCGAGCCGCCGACCATTGCGAAGCCGGCCGCCGCCAGCCCGAGCGTCCCCAGGACCAGCGCGACGATCGTCAACACCGAGGTACCGCCCCCACCGATCGAGCTGACGGCGTCGATCGTCGGTGCTGGCGCCGCCGATGACTCTGGCCCCGCCCAGTTCACGATCGAGCCGTCCGAGTACGTCTGCTGGACCTGGAAGGTGTATGTCTTCGCCGAGCTCGGCTGGGCGAGGAACTGGAACAGCGTGTCCTCACCGGTCGGGGTGCTGCCGCCGGTCAGGGTGACCTTCGTGATCACCGCGCCGTCGCCCGAGCCAGTCTGAGCCAGTCGCACCTTCCACGGCGCCGCGGGCGCGACGAACGAGTCGACGCCGAACCCGGAGGGAACGGTCATCACGACCTTCGTGGTCGTGACCTCGCTCTTCTCGGTTGGCACTGCCAGGCTGTAGAGCTGGAGCTTGCCCGACAGCGATACCGCCGGGCTGAGCCGGGCGTGCGCCGATGCGATGGCGGGCAGCGACAAGCCGACGGCCGCGGCGAGCGTCGCGGCTAGCGCAAGTCGTCCCCCAAGGGATGTGTTCACGTCGTCGTCCTCCTCGGTCTGCGGGTCGATCGTCAGCCGGGCGGCAGCCGACACAGGCGCCGCCGGCGCGGATCAGACCGGAGGACCGCGGCCGGACCAGCCGCCGGCCAGCGGCGCGAGCCGCGGGGCCGGAAGTGTGTGGCGACAGCGGGCCGGAGCGACTCGGCGGGCAGGCACCGGTACCGGCGCGCCGTAGCGGCGCGCGAGCTGCTCCAGCGTCCACCGCGCACCGTGGAAGACTGCCGTGAGCACGAGCGCGACCGCCATCGCCGCGGGCACAGACCACCAGCCCCCGTATCCGAAGATGCCCACCAGCCCGCCGGGATGGCCGGTGGCGAACAGTCCCTCCAGGAACTCCTGCGAGCCATAGATCCCGACCAGGCAGGCGCTGCACACGATCCAGAGTCCGGCGAACGAGATCGTGTAGCTCGGCAGCGAGCGGTAGCCGCGAGCGGCGCGACCCAGAGCACGCACGAAGACGCCGGCCGTGATCGCGAGCAGCAACGCGATCCACGGCGCCACCGAGTGCAGGTAGTGGTGGCCCTGGGCCTGCAGCTGGGACCCCGCCCGGCCTCCGAACGCCAGCCAGTAGCGCAGCTGATGCACCGCGAAGGCGGCAGCCGGCATCAGCGACAGCGGCGCGAGTCGCTTGATCACCCCGCCACGCTCAGCACGAACCGCCATCCTGGCGCGGACGATACAGCTCATTCCAGTTGCCGCAGGACCCGCTGGACATCCTGCGGGTAGAACGGCCACAGGAACAGCGCGCGCTCGTGCCCACTCGCGTCGATGACATACGCGCCCTCGGTGTGCGTGATGTAGTGGATCGTCGTCCCGGCGATCCGCTTGGTGACGACCGACACGCCGATCTTGTAGCGCTTCCAGACCGCAGCGAGCACGCTCGGGCGGCCGACGGCCCACCGCCACTGCGGGACCAGATGCCACTCTCGAACGTCCTGAAGGAGATCCGCGCGCGCATTCGCGTACACATCGACGCTCACCGCCACGATCGCGGGGCGTCGCGACGCCGGCAGCTGCCGCTCAGCCTGATTGAGTACCTGTGCCTCGAGCGGGCAGAGGTTCCGGCACAGGGGGTCGATGAACGTGACGATCAGCGGGCGTCCCCGCAGGCCGGCCACCGAGACGGCTCGGCCAGACTGATCGCGGAGCACGAAGTTCGGCGCGAGCCGCTGGTCCGCCGGCCAGCTGAACGGGGGAGGTGTCACGACCGACGCGCTCGCGGCACTCGAGATCCCACCGCCGCGGCCGGCCACGATGATCGGCACGGCCACCGCGGCGGCGCAGAGCACGACGGCCCCGGGGACCACGTAGCGCAGGTTGACGGTATTGGCTCGGGCGGGCGCCGGGCGGCGTTCGCGGGTGCGGCGACGCGTTCTTCGGACGGCAAGTGCGGCGATCACGCCGAGCGCGGCGAGCCCGCCGAGCACCGCCGAGAGGATCGCGGCGGTGTGGGAGCCGGCTTTGCGCGTCGGCGCGGGCGATGACGTCGTCGATCCGAGCTTCAGCCCATCGGCGGCGGCAAGCCGTCGAACCGCATTCTGCGCCGCCGCGACCGTGCGGCCGCCGACGGCGGCCGGCACCGTCGCCAGCGCGCGGTAGCCGCGCCCTGTCGGATGCCCCGGCCAGTTGAACCCAAAGCCGTTCGGCATCACCACCAGGAGCCGCCCGCGGTACGCGGCTTCGAGCTCCTGGCCGAGGAAGCGGGCGTAGAGCGCGGGCCTTCGCCACAACGGCGTGATAGACCCCAGGTCGTACTCGGTGGAGATGACCGCCACGCGGATCGTGAACCCCGCGCGGTTCGCCGCCCGCACCACCGACAGAAGCTGTCGCTGGGCCGGCGACGCGCTGCCGGCTTGCGAGGTCAGGAAGACCTGGTTGCCGACGAGGTAGTCGCTCGCCGGGTCGCCGTCGGCGCGAGCGGCCGGCGCATACGCACCGACGAGCAGCGCGACCGCCGCCGCTGCGGCGAGCTGCCCCCAGGCGACGCGATTGCGCACCATAGCCAGCGGATTCTGCACCGTCGTGGGCGCGCGCACTAGGTGCCCGGCGGGTACGTGTAGGACGCGTGAGGCGGCACGTAGGGCCCAACTTCGAGCACGATCTCCGCGTGTGGTGTCAGTGGCACGCTCCCCGGCGCTACGTGTCTGCGGACGCCGCCGACGAACACGGAAACGGTCGATCCGCGCGGCGCGGCGAAGGAGGCGAGATGGTGTTCCGACAGCAGCTGTCCCCACGCGCGGAAGAGGTCGCCGACCGTGAGCCGTGCCCCGAGGCGCACCAGCACCAAACCGGTCGGGTCGATCGTCGCGAGCGCTCCGTAACAGCGGGCGCCGGCGATCCGGCCGGCGAAGATCCTTCGCGGCGGTTGGGTCCCGATTCCGGCGGCGACGATGACGACGCGGTTCTCGGCGAACGCCTCGAGGTGCGCCGCGATCCGCCGTCCGAGGCGCGGCTCGCAGCGGCCCGGAATCGGACCGGTCGCGGGGGGATGGAACCGGGGACCGGGGCCGATCGGCCGGGCCTCCCGGACGAGGTCGTGCGGAAGCGCGGGCGCCCGGGGCTGATCCCGTGACGTCCCGCACCCGGTCGGGGCGATCGCCGCGATCACGACCAGCGCGAACCCCCACCTCAGGCCAGCTCCCACGCGTGCTCGTGTTCGTGTTCCCATTCGTCCTCCGCGCCCGCCCTCTTGTGCCGGTCCGGGAGCCGGAAGACAAGCAGCAATAGCGCCAGCCCCGCACCGACCCGCCGCCGGCTCCCCGCCGTAGACTCGACTCTTGTACTCGGGCGCATCGTCGCCTCGTCCGCAATGTTGGCACTCGGCGCGTTGGGCGCGAGCCTCAGGACGCCGCCGCTTCGGCGCCGCGCCTCCGCCGTTCAGAGCGGGTAAGGCGTCTCCCTTACGAACTAAGGCCCTCGGGCCCCAAATCGACTGCGTTCTCCCAATGTGCAGCGATGAGTCTCAGCTCATTCTCCTGACTGGACGTGAAACAGATCGACAGGAGCGGGGAATGCACCCCACCCTCACACCCAACATCGCAGCCGCTCGAGTCGAAGAGGCAAGGCGGTTCGCGCGGCGCCGCTCCGTCGAGGACGGCGACGAATCCGGACGCTCCAAGACGCGCGCGCTATCGCGATACTTCAGGCGTGGCGAGGCGGTTGACGAGCAACCAGTTCGTCGGACGGACGGCCGAGCTCGACGAGCTCTTGCTCGGCGTACGCGCGGTCACGGCTGGGCGCCCAGCGCTCGCCCTGCTCGGCGGTGAATCCGGCGTAGGCAAGACGCGTCTCGTAGGAGAGCTCGAACGGATCCTGGAGGCAGACGGCGCGCTCGTGCTGCGCGGCGAGACCGTCGAACAGGAGGATGGGGAGCTCCCCTACGCGCCGATCACGAGCGCGCTGCGACCGCTGGTCAGGAGCCGGGACCCTGCACTACAGGAGCTGGGACGAGGCAGCCGCGCTCAACTGGCCGCGCTGCTGCCGGGCATCGACGAGGTCAGCGAAGCGCCGGAACGAGCGGACCCGTCCGCGCAGGTGCGGCTCTTCGAAGCGTTGGTGGAGCTGCTCGACTGCCTCAGCGAGCGCCGGCCCGTGGTCCTGATCCTCGAGGACATGCACTGGGCGGACCGTTCGACGCGAATGTTCGTCTCGTTCCTCGCACGCAGCCTCCGCGACGAGCGGCTGATGGTGTTGCTCACGTATCGCTCGGACGAGCTTCATCGCCGCCATCCGTTGCGTCCGCTGCTGAGCGAGCTCGAGCGGCTCGAGCACGTGCGCCGGATCGAGCTCGAGCCGTTCAGCCGCGGCGAGCTGACCCAGGTCCTCGCCGACATCCTCGACAGGGAGCCAGCGGATCAGCTGGTCGATCGGCTGTATGCCCGGAGCGAGGGCAACGCGCTCTACACCGAGGAGCTGCTCGCGGCCGGCCTGGATGGACGCGGCGCCACTCCGCAGAGCCTGCGTGACGCATTCATGCTGCGGATCGAGAGGCTGTCCGGCGACGCCCAGCGCGCCGCCCGTGCCATCGCGGTCGGCCGCCGCCTCGAGGAGCCGGTGATCGCCGAGGTCACGGGCATCGAGCACGGCGCCCTCCACGAGGCCCTTCGCGAGGCCGTGGCAGAGCAGGTGCTGGTCAGCGACGAGGACGGCTCGCTGAGCTTCCGTCATGCGCTGCTGCGCGAGGCGGTGATCGACGATCTGCTCCCCGGTGAGCGGGTCGAGCTTCACCTTGCGCTCGCCCGCGTGCTCGAGGCGCTCCCGGTGCGCGACCACGACAGCGAGGTCGAGCTGGCGTCAGCGATCGCGGGTCATTACGCCGCCGCGGGAGATCAGCCGGCTGCACTCAGGGCGGCGGTGCGCGCGGCCCTGGCCGCGCGCGCGGTGCACGCGTACGGGGTTGCCGCCGAGCAGGCTGAGCGCGCGCTCCATCTGTGGACGCGCGTTCCGAACGTCGCCCAGATGCTCCCGCTCGACCACGTCGACCTGCTCGCGCTTGCCGGCTCCGCGCACAGCGCCGCAGGCGACCGTACTCGCGGAGAGTTGCTGTTCGTGGAGGCGCTCGACGAGGTTGATCCGGGCGCGGACCCACGCCGGTACGCGAGGCTGCTCGAACGGCTCTCCCGGGCTCAGTGGTCGCTTAACCGGGGAGTCGACGCGGTCGACACTGCGGAGCGGGCGCTGGCTTTGCTTCCCCCCGAGGATCCGAGCGCCGAGCGAGCGTCGCTGATGGGATGGCTCGCGCGGATGCGCTTCCTGCGCGGGAGGTTCCGCGACGCGAGCGAGGACGCCGAGGCCGCGCTTACCGCGGCGGCCGCCGTCGGCGACTCCCACGTGGAAGGAGAGGTGCTCAACACGCTGGGGATGGCGCGGATCGCGCTCGGGGATGTCGACGAGGGCGTCGCGTTGCTCGGTCGCGCTATCGAAATGGCGCGTCAGGCGGACGACCTCGACAACCTCACATACGCCTACACGAATCTCGCGGACCTGCTCATGCTCGCGGGTCGCACGGCCGAGTCGCTCGAAACCGCGCGCGAAGGGCTCGCGCTTGTGCCGAAACGGATGGGGCGGATGTACGAATGGTCGATGCTGACGGTTGCGCAGCTCGCATTCGACGCAGGCGACTGGAAGTTGGCGCGCGAGCATGTCCGTACGCATGGCACCGGCGTCGGGGGCATCTCGCTCTTCCGGCTCCTGACGGAGGCGGAGATCGCGGTCGGGGAAGGCGACGACGAGCTGGCACGCAATCGCCTCGACGAGGTGGAGCCGCTCGTCGAGGTCACCACCGAGCCGCAGTGGATCGGCTGGTACGGCGCGCTCCGGGCCGAGTTGCTTCGCCGACACCATGAGCTGGCGAGGGCGCGGGAGACCGTCGAGCACGCGCTCGGGCGCCTCGAGGTGTGCACCGACGACGTCATGCGGATCGCGCGCGTGAGCGCGGCGGGCGCGCGGGTTGAGGCCGACATCGCTCAGCGCGCCCGCGACCTGCGCGACCGCGCCGACGAACGCGACGCCCTCGCGCGGGCCCGGATCCACGGCACCCGGCTGGCCGCCGCGGCGCAGGAGGGCGGCCCCGTCGAGCGCGCGTGGCAGGCGGTCGGAAAGGCGGAGCTGGCGCGGGCTCGGGGACGCGACGATCCGGCACTGTGGCGCAGGGCGGCGGCCGAGTGGGAGGCCATCGAGCGGCCGTACCAGCTCATGATGTGCCGCTGGCGTGAGGCCGAGGCGGCCATCGCTTCGGGAGATCGCGAGGCGGCAGCAGAGGCTGCCGGGACCGCGCTGGCGACCGCCCGAGAGCTGGGATCACGGTGGCTCGGCGAGGAGCTCGAGGCCCTTTCGGGCCGGGCGCGACTGAGGCTCGCGGGACCCGCCGACGCCGATGGCGACCGCGACTCCGGCGCCGCCGAGCCATCGGCAGCGGAGCCCGAGGATCCGTTCGGGCTGACCCCGCGTGAGCGGCAGGTGCTTGCGCTCATCGCCGAAGGCGCGACCAACCGCCAGATCGGCGCGGCGCTGTACATGGCCGAGAAGACCGCCAGCGTGCACGTCTCGCGGATCCTCAGCAAGCTCGGCGTCCGCAGCCGGACCGAAGCAGCCGCCGTGGCGTATCGCCAGCATCTGACGTAGCGTGGACCGCGACGGCGCCAGCTCGCTGCTGGAGCGCCTTCACGGCGCCCAGAACGACCTGCTGGTCGGAGACGGAGACCACATCGCGTCGCTCACCGACGGCACCGCGATGCTCGGCGGAGTCGAGCATCGCTGGTCGACGGTCGGCCTGTACCGGATCCGTGACGGGAGGGTCGAGGCGTGTTGGCTGCTTCCGCTCGACCAGGCGGCTTTCGACCGCGTCTGGGCGGGCCAGGCTCGGTAGGTTCCCTCAGGTGCGCCGGACCTTCGACGGACACAACGACGCGCTCACGCGGGAGGACCACGCGCTGATCGTCGAGGGGCGACCCGAGGGCCACCTCGACATCCCGCGGATGCGAGCGGGCGGCGTCCGCGGCGGGATGTTCTCGGTGTTCACGAGCACCGGCGAGGACAGCCACCGGCCGGTCCCGCGGCCCGACGGGGTGCTGGAGTTCGAGTACGCCTCGCCGCTCGATCACGTGATCGCCGCGGCCGATGCCACCGCCGTCGCGGGCCGGCTCGCGGCGCTCGAGCGTGCCGGTCACGTGCGGATCGCGCGGCGGATCGCCGATCTCGACGCCGTCCGCGACGACGACGGCCCGCCGGCCGCCGTCCTGCACATCGAGGGAGCGGAGGCGATCGACCCGCAGCTCGAATCGCTCGACCACTGGTACGCGGCCGGGCTGCGCTCGGTGGGGCCGGTCTGGAGTCGGGCCAATGCGTTCGCCTACGGCGTCCCGTTCATCTCCCCGTCCAGCCCTGACCTCGGCCCCGGGCTCACGAACGCCGGGCGCGCGCTCGCGGGCCGCTGCGCGGACCTCGGCATCCTCGTGGATGTCAGCCACCTCAACGAGGCCGGGTTCTGGGACCTGGCCCGTCTCGACCGCGGCCCGATCGTCGCGACCCACTCCGCCGTGCATGCCCTGTGTGCGGCGTCGCGGAACCTGACCGACGCTCAGCTGGATGCGATCGGGACCTCGGGCGGGCTCGTCGGGGTTGTCTTCGCGTGCGCGTTCCTGCGTCCGGATTTCGCCGATGATCCGGACACGCCGGTGGAGCTGATCGCCGAGCACGCGCGCTACATCGCGGACCGAATCGGGACCGAGCACGTCGCGCTCGGCTCCGACTTCGACGGCGCCACGATCCCCGCGGGCGTCGGCGATGTGGCCGGGATGCCCCGGGTGCTGGACGCGCTCGAGCGGGTCGGCTTCGCCGACGCGGAGCTCGACGCGATCGCATGGGGCAACTGGCGGCGCGTGCTCGCCGCGTGGTGGGGAGAGTGATCAGCCGCCGCTGCCGAAAGGAGTCGCGTAGTAGACGGCTACCGCGGCGCAGATGATGAGCGTCGCGTACGGCGAGACAGCGGCGATTGCGGTGGCGATCGCATACGGGGCCAACCCGGCGATGCTCAGAGCCTCGATCTGACGCAGGCGCTCGACGGGCAGCTGCTCGCCGAGGAGGTGTGCCTTCTGCCTCAGGATGTGGCGGTTGAGCGCGGTGAACGCCAGCGACATCAAGAGGAAACTTCCCGCGTACACGCCGGCGGCGAGCTTCTGTCCGTGGCCCTCTCTGAGGTACGTTGCGAACAGCGCCGTGGCGAACGGGAGGACGGCGATCGTCATCAACAGCAAAAGGTTGAGGCTCAGGATCGTCCGGTCGGCTTCACGCAGGCGGCTGATCGCCGCGTGGTGGTTGATCCAGATGATCCCGATCGTGAGGAACGAGACCACGTAGGCCGCGTACTGCGGCCACTGCGCGAGCAGTGCGTGGATCAGCGTCTCACCGTGCTTCAACGACGGGACGACGATGTTCAGGACAAGCAGCGTCGCGGCGACCGCCATGACGCCGTCGGAGAACGACTCGAGCCGGCCTCTGCTCACGGTTTGAGGTTTCGCTGGGCAGGACGAGGCTCCTACCGCAAGCCTCGCCGGCTCATATCGAGCTCTTCCGAGTTCGTAAGAGCCTCTTCGGCTCCTCCGAGGTCGTTCTTACGACACGCCGTGAACCTCGGAGACGTGCTAAAGCGCCTCCTACCACTGATCACCACCACGACCACGCTCGCCGCTGCGGGCGCATGGCTCGGGCTTCCGGCCGCCTCGGCGGCGACGACCCCGCAGGCGTCCAGCGCGAACTGGGCCGGGTACGTTGCCGGCTACTCGGGCTCCGGCTCCGGCTTCTCGCGCGTGTCCGGCAGCTGGGTGCAGCCCACCGCCGACACGAGCGCCGGCGACGGGTACTCGGCGTTCTGGGTCGGCGTCGGCGGGGACGGCCAATCGCAATCGGGGTCGCTCGAGCAGATCGGCACCCAGGCCGACGTCATCAATGGTCAGACCGTCTACTACGCGTGGTACGAGCTCGTGCCGTCCGCGCCGGTCCAGTTGAACCTGGCGATCCACCCCGGCGATCGCATCTCGGCGAGTGTGTCCGTCAGCGGGACCAACGTCACCGTCTCGCTGTCCGACCAGACGACCGGACAGTCGTACACCAACACGCTCCAGATGAGCAATCCCGACACCTCCAGCGCGGAGTGGATTGCCGAGGCGCCCTCGGCCGCCGACGGCACGGGCAGCCTCCAGCCGCTCCCGCTCGCCGACTTCGGGACCGTGGGCTTCACCAACGCGTCGGCGACCGCCGACGGTCACACCGGAACCATCTCCGACTCGGACTGGAACGCCGAGGCGGTACAGCTGGGCGGTTCCGGCTCCGCCGGGGCGCAGCCCGCGGGCCTCTCGGGCGACGGCTCCTCGTTCTCGGTGGCCTGGCAGACGGGCTCCGGGACGAGCGACAGCTCGACTCCGAGCGCGAGCTCCGGGAGCGGCGGCTACGGCCCCTACGGCGACCCCGGCGGGTACGGCGGTGGCTACGGCGGCGGCTACGGC
>Ga0187776_10001531_pt1 | contig 11570 bp, 9 predicted proteins | sample 0216_BV02_MP12_2_FD_132426 | JGI IMG/M metagenome (GOLD analysis project Ga0187776, IMG submission 132426) | Tropical peat soil microbial communities from peatlands in Department of Meta, Colombia - 0216_BV02_MP12_20_MG | ecosystem: Environmental > Terrestrial > Soil > Wetlands > Peat | place...
CGTTCCCCGCCGACCCCTGCGAATGACTGCGGACGCGTGATTTGGCCTCACTCCCGTCCGATCAGCCCGCGATCGGACGGAAGTGAGGCCAAATCACGCGTCCGCAGTCATTCGCAGGGGTCGGCGGGGAACGAGTTTCAGCGTCGTCGAGAGGGCAGGCTCGCTCACGATTGGGGGCTCGTCCGGCGGTCCACGAGGTCATGCCGACACCTCAGCTTGGTCGCGTCGCGGGTCTAGACCGCTCTTAGCGCGAGCCTAATGACTGGAGCCGGTCCCGGTCCGCTGGAAGTGCAGCGACCGGAGCTGCTCGCGCGTGTTCCCGGTCAGATCGCTCGCAGATCAAGATCTCATCGCTCCCCCGGGCGCGCAGTGGTACGGTCAGCCGCCGTGGAGGACCCCCGCGCGCAGGCGGCGCGCCAGCGCTTCGATCGGTGGTCTGCGACCTACGAGCAGGACCGCGCCGCGCACAGGCTGCGCGAGATCCAGACGCGCGCGCTCCAGTTGCTCGGACCGCAGCCCAACGATGTCCTGCTCGATCTCGGCTGCGGCACCGGCGCGGCGGTGCGCGAGGCCTCCGCGAAGGTCACGCGGGCGGTCGGGTTCGACCTCTCACCGGCGATGATCGCCCGTGCACGGGCGCTCGGCGAAGGGCTCGCCAAGGTCGACTTCTTAGTGGGCGACGTCAGCGGCCGGCTGCCGTTCGGCAACAGCGAGTTCACGGCGATCCTTTGCACAACAGCGTTCCATCACTTCCCGCGTCAGCAGGACACGATTGGGGAGATCGCGCGGGTGCTCGAGCCCGGTGGCCGGCTGGTGATCGCCGACGCCAACCGGTCTCACCCGGTCGTGTTCGTGCTCGATCTGGCGCTGCGACTCTTCCAGCCCAGCCACGTTGGCTTTCGAAGCCCGAGGCGGCTCCGCTCCGACCTAGCCGCCGCGGGCTTCGCGGACCCAACGACGAGCACGATCTGGGGTGGCGCCTACGCGTTCGTCCGCGCCGCCAAGCAGAGCTGACGCGCACCCAAGCGATCGACGTTCTCGCGGCTTGCATACGCTTCACCTCGTGGCCGCGGCCGAGAACAAGCAACTCATACAACGAGTGTTTGCCGAGCTGGCCGAGGGCAACGGCCGACCGTTCATAGACGCGCTGGCGGATGATGCTCGTTGGATGGTGGTCGGCAGCTCTCCCTGGTGTCGGACCTACGAGGGCAAGCGGGCGATCACCGACGAGCTGATGCGTCCGCTGTTCCGTCAGTTCGCCGACCAGTACAAGGCCCGCGCCATCCGCATCGTCGCCGAAGACGACGTCGTGGTCGTCGAGGCGCGCGGCGCGGTGACGACCAAGTCGGGGAAGCCGTACAACCAGACGTACTGCTACGTCTTCCAGCTCGCAGATGGAGAGGTGCGGGAGCTCACCGAGTACCTCGACACGGACCTCGTGAACCAGGTGCTCGAGACGCCGGCCAGGGCCTAGCTCTGGAGCCAGCCCCGTTCGCGCCGGGAGAGCTGCTCGCGCGTCTTGCCGATCAGCTCGCCCTCGCAGAAGTGCACCTTCCCACCTTGTGCCGCGCAGCGAGCTATGTCGAGCAGCCTGGTTGACCGCGCGAGGCCTCGGGCGGGCCGCCAGCGATTGTCGGGATGAATCTGGTCTTCGACGCACTCCCGAGTCGTCGAAGCTACGACGCGTGGGCGAGGGTGGAGCGTTGTCCGGCGCGGCGGCGCCTTGGAATCGGTTCTCGGTGCAGCTGAGCAGGTAGGGGATGAGCGGCGAGTTCGGCTCGACTACCGCGACGTGGTCCAGGCCGGGGTAGGCGCGGTACTCGAGTGTCTCGCCGGCCTGACAGAGCTTGTGGACGAAGGCGTTCCGGACGGGCGGGAGCACGAGCGAGTCGGCCTCGCCTTGTGCGATCAGGGTCGGCGTCTCGGTGACCCGATCGGGGACGTTCTGGGCCAATCGGGCGCCGAGCGGGCCGTCGGTGGGCAAGCGGCTGAAGATGGTCTCGCCAGTGAGCACGACGGGGAGGGACAGCAGGGTCGCCGGTTCGTTCAGCAGCGGCCGACAACGCGGCGCACGACGGTGCGTGCGCTGGCCCGGTGTAGTCGTTGAAGGGGACGTCGGGGTAGGCGTTGCTGTAGCCCGCGACCATGAAGCTGGCGAACAGATTCCGACCTTGCTTGTCTCACGACCTTTGGCGAGCGAGACCGCGTCGGACGCTGGGGCGAGCGCGGCGACGCCGCTCAGCGGCACGTCCGGGGCGTAGCGGCGCCTCGATCCCGGTCCGGGCCGGGATTCGGTTACGGTCGACGCTCCCGGTTCGTTCACGAGAAGGAGACGCACCAAAGGGCGACGAACTCACCGAGCACCCGTCGCGGAGGGGGCCGAGCGCGCGCAGTCACGGCGGTCGTGCCGGCCGGCGCGATCACGTCGCGGGTTTGGGGCCGGGTTGTGCGCCCTACACGAATTGCCGGGGATCGTCAGTGCGGACGATCTCGGTTCCCAGCGGCAACAGCGAGACGGGAATCAGCTTGAAGTTCGCCAGCCCGAGCGGGATCCCGATGATCGTCAGACATAACGCGATGCCCGTGATCAGATGCGCGAGCGCCAGCTCCCATCCGAAGAAGACGATCCAGACGATGTTGCCGATAATCGATGGCGCGCCCGCACTGGGCCGGCGCACGATCCTACGGCCAAACGGCCAAAGCGCGAAGCCGGCGATCCTGAAGCACGCTAACCCGAAGGGGATCGTGATGATCAGGATGAAGGCCAGGATCCCGAACAACGCATAAAGGAGCGCCAGCCAGAATCCAGCCAGGACGAGCCAAATCAGGTTCAGGATTAGACGCAAAGGCGCACCGTCCCTGTGATTGCGAACGCAGTCGGGCTAAAACTACGCCTATCCGGGCGCGTCGGCTAGGGGCGCAGGGCACGGTCTCGCCCCGCCGCAGTGGCTCGCGCGTCTTGCCGATCAGATCGCCCTCGCAGACGGGCACTTCGTCGGCGGCCACTCGAGCGCCCCGACGGTATCGCTGTTAGTGCTTGCGCCTGCTCGGGGGTGAGGCCCGCGAGCAGGCCCTCGACTCCGGGCGGCGCGTTGGGTGCGCCGCCCGGGCTCGGGGTGTGGCATCCCTTCCTTCTTCAGTGAGGATGCTTTGACCAGGCGCTACAAGTACAGCTCGATACGGCTGTTCTCTTGCTGTTGCGGATGCTGCAGTGAGGCGGTGGGCGCCTGGTCTCTCGCCGGTGCAAACCGCCCCCGGTTCCTGTTCACGGTGCGTTGGGCTCGGCGGGTCGCTACTTGGGCAGGGCGAGACCGACCAGGTAGGTCGCGCCGCCAACGATCACTCCGGCGAGCGTCATCTCCAGTCCGGCCGACCACCAGCTGCGAAGCGTCACCAGCGACTTCGCCGCGCCAACCAGGAAATGCGCGACGAGCGAGGTCACCGCGGCGATGATGATCGCCACGGTGCCGGTGGTGAAGATGAACGGAATCACCGGCACGATCGCGCCGAGGCCGGTCGACACGCCCGCCGCAAGTGCCGCCTGTGCGGGATCGCCGCGGTCGCCCGCGACCCCGAATTCCTCGACCGAAAGCGCGCGCAGCATCGCGTCGGGCTGCTTGGCGAGCTGCGTGGCCATCGAGTCGGCGGTCGCCTCGTCGATCCCCTTCAGCTGATAGAAGAGCGATAGCTCTTCCCGCTCCTCCTCCGGGTGCTCGGCGATCTCCCGGCGCTCGCGTTCGACGTTGGCCGCGGCGACCTCCGCCTCTGAGCGCTCGGCTAGAAACGCGCCGGTCGCCATCGACAGCGCAGAAGCGACTGCCGCCGCCGCGCCGGCGGTCAGGACGAAGCTCGAGCCGCCGGTCGCTCCCGAGACGCCGGCCACGATCCCGAACACCGCCGCCAGCCCATCGTTGGCGCCGTAGATCGCGCCGCTGATCCAGCCGCCGCCGGTTCGGTGCCACTTCTCCCGAGCAAGGATCATGTCGAGCCGCGCCTGCGCCGGATGCACCGGCGCCGACGTACCGGCGCCATCGGCCGACCCGGCTCGGAGCTCGCTCACCGCGTGGGAGTGCGCGCGCTCCTCCTTGCGGATGTCCCGCAGCAGTCCGTCGGTGGTCGGATCGCCCGTCGGACGCTTGTAGAGGTCGCCGACCTCCTCGTCCTCGGCCGCCTCGCGAGCGGCCAGCAGCCGGTCGACCGGCGCAATCCGAGCCTGCAGACGCAGCCACCACGACAGGTGCACGCTTTCGGCAGGCGGAACCTGTATGCCCAGCTCGGCCATGCGCGCCTCTAGGCGGGCGCGGTGACCCCCCTCCGCCTGCGCCATGCGCCGCAGGATCCCAGCCTCGCGGTCGGGCACGCGCTGCGCGATCAGCTCGTAAGCACGGCCCGCGACGATCTCTCCGCGCCACGCCTCGAGCAGCCGCTCCCGCGCCTCGACGGTCGTCTCACTGCTGCCGGCGCTCATCGCCGGTCAGACTAATCCACCGGATCAACCACCTCGCCAGCGTCGATCCGGCCGAGCCCGAGAACGAGAAGCAGGCCGCCCGAGCTTGGACGCGACGCTCACTCGATGTGGTCCACACCTGGGGCTCGGGCTATGCCTACCCGGCCTTCCCTGATCCGGACCTGCCCGATCGGGAGCGCGCTTGCCACCGCGATCACTAGCTGACGCTGCGCGGGATCAACGCGTCCTACGACCCCGACAACGGCTTCCGCGGAACCCAGAGTCTCCGCGGGATGGTCCTTCGCGCCGGCTGGACGCACCTACCGCCGCCGCGGCGGCCGTGGCCGGAGCCGAGCTTGTCCCTCTCCGCGCTCGGATGCCCGGCGACGCTTCGATTGTCGGTCCGTACTTTTGCGCAGAAAGTTGAAGACCAACACCCACACGAATACGGTGCCGCCCGGCATCCGCAGCGTGGGCGATGAGCCGTCTGGCGACTGGAGGCTCGTCCGCGCCGCCGCCTCCTCTCTCCGATGAAGGGACATGAGGATTCTGCTGGGCGGGCGGTCTGGCTACCACGAAACCCATGGGGCCGCCCGTCCGCAGAGACGTCCACAACAGACGATGAGTCGCCGGCTCACAGCATGCGCCTGCTGGGGCGCGAGGTCGGCGGGAAGGCGCTCGGCTCCGGCAGGGGTGTGGCATGCCTTACCTCCTTCGGCGAGCGGATGGCTGGTCGGGCGTTCGCCTGGTGAGCGCGGTTGCGCGCTGTTGCGTGCGACATCGCCGTCAAGGCGATTTCGGGCGGCGCGTCGTCGCGCCTCCGACAGCCCAGACCGGCACTGTGCTCGGCTGAGGTACCGGTGTTCGCACGCGCGGGCCGAGCTCTTGGACCGAATCTGGAGCTCTTCTCTGCCGACAGATGGGTACGGCAGGACGGCCTCGCCGTGTTGTGAGTTTCATACTGAGCGACTGAAGGGCTACGCGATTATGAGATGTGACCTGGTGTGTGTTCCTCTGTGGTCACTTCTCTAGGCCCGAGACGGGCCGGCCATCTTCGAGGTAGACGCAGCGCTCCGCGCCGACCCCCACTGACACGCGGCGGCGGAGCGGTCGGCTGAGAAGCGTGGTCGCCTCGCCGAGCTCCGCAAACCGATGATCCTCGATCTCTGCTTCTTGCAGTCTGATCGCGGTCAGCTGCTCGTCGGCGAACGCGCCGCAGTCGAACAGGAATCGAACCCCTCCGGGCCGATTCGGCTTGGGCCGGAGAAAGTCCACGCAGACAAGGCGTCCGGAAGTGATCTCAAGGCCGCACTCCTCACATGTCTCACGCCGGCATGCCTCCCAAGGGGACTCTCCGTCGGCGTTGATCTGGCCGCCGGGAATGGTCCATCCCTTCTTGTAGTTCGGCTTCAGAATGAGCAGTCGCCCTGCGCGGTCAAAGATCAGCGCGCCCGCCGAGGCGGGGATCCGAGGGGCCTGATATTGCGGCGCCGCCGTCACGTTGTCGCGCACAACACGATCATCGCCGAAAGCACCGACTGGCATCCGGCCGCCTGCCTGCGGCCTGTTCCAACCGAGCGGGGTTGAGCGCCGTTCCGGCTCGGGATGTGGCATCCCCCTCAGTTGGTGCGGGCTACGGCAACATCCACCAGTAGCCGTTGTGACCGGTCAGGCAGCCGCGCAGGCCTCTCGCTGGAGGGTGAGCCGGAGCTGGTAGCAGCGGTAGACCCAGCGGCCGAAGAAGCTGCCAGGGTGCGACAGGGTGATCTGGGTCGGGGTCTTGATCCGCTTGCCTTGCGCTACGGAGGGGATCCCATTGCTTGCGTTTGCTGATGCCGCTGGCGTGGGCGACGTTGGAGCCCCAGCCGGTCCAGCGCAGTTTCTCCAGGTGCCACGAACCGTCGGCGAAGAGAACGATCGTGGAGGGGCGGATCAACCTGTGTTTGGACGGGCTGACCGGGCGCCTTGATGGTCGCGGCGACGTTGAAGAAGAAGTAGATCGGCTGGTTTCGTACTGCGCCTGTGCTGGAGCCTGTGACAGCGCACGGAACGCGCAGATCAAGACGGACTGCGACGGGTATGCCAAGCCGCCCGCAGGGGATGTCCGCGGATCCGCATCGTTCAATCCCATCGTCGTTGAATGCGGCCGCTGGGCCCGACCTCGGGGACTAAACGCTCACCAAGCTGGAGCACTTGTGAGGCGCTGACTGATCGAAAGCCGCGCAGGTGGAGGGCCGGTGCGGGAGTCCACGCACGCCGCCTGCAACAGCGTCCACCGCGTCGATTCAGCCCTCACACCCACGCCGGTTTGCACCGAACGCGGCGGGCATCGCGCGAAAGTGCAGAGTTGTGAAACGATCGAACACCGAGACACTCTTCCGGCATGTTGCGCCGCGGGTCCGCAGACCTCTACGAGAAACGCTGCCGACTGAAGCCGGTCGCGGTCGCGCCCGAGACTCCTCGGGCGTGAGGCTGGCAGCCAGGGTTGATCCGAGCGGCGCGTGCTCGCGCCGCTCCGGCTCGGGTGGTATCCGCTCACCTCCGTCAGTGACCAGACAGCTACAGCTGATGTGCAGACCGGATCCTCGACGCGCTGACCGACACGTTCTTCCCACCGCTCAGCGCGATCGACGACGAGATCGATCAGCTCGAGGACGCGATCATCCGCGAGCCCAGCGACGAACAGCTAGAGCGGATCTTGCAGCTCAAGCGCGAGCTGGTGGCGATGCGCAAGGTGATCACCCCGCAACGCGACCTGCTCGCACGCGGGATCGACACGATCGCCGAGATCCCGGGATTCACGCTGGACGAACGCGACTACTTCCGTGACGTCTATGACCACGTGATCAGGATCTCCGACCTGATCGACTCATACCGCGACCTGCTCGCGGGGGCGATGGACGCCTACCTCTCGACCGTCGCCAATCGGCAGAACGAGGTGATGAAGCACCTGACGCAGGCGGCAACGATCTTCCTTCCCTTGTCGTTCCTGACCGGGTTCTTCGGGATGAACTTCGCCTGGATGGTCACCCACGTCCAGAACACGCTGCTCGGCTTCCTGCTCCTCGCCGTGCTGGGCTCGCTGGCATCGGTCACCGTCCTCTCGATCTACTTCAAGCGCAAACGGTGGACATAGGATCGCTTGCCCGAGTCCGTAGCGCTAGGTGCGCCGCTCCGGCTGGGGATTTGACATCCCCTGCCCCTTCCGTAAGCAGATGGTTGTTCAGCGGCTGAGCGTCCGGGCGGTCAGGGCTGTTGCGTCCTGGCAAGGGTGATCTGCGGGTTTTCACCTATTGACGCGGCGATCCACCCCTCGTAGCGTCGGCCGACCACACGGAAGTGGGGTGGCACGTGAGCAGGTTGCTTTCCTCCATCCTCTGCGCCTGCTCGCTGACCATGAAGCACGCGGCTTGGCGGCGGGTGCCACCCGCCGCCAAGCCCTTTCACGTTGGTCCGTCTCGATGAACTCGGAGCGCAGGCTGCGGGCTCGGGCTACAGGCGGTAGCGATTCGCCTCTGACCGAGCGTTCAGCCGCTTCCCGTGAGGCTGCCGCCGCTCATTGATCATTTCGACACTCTCGCCGCTTGCGGTGATGGCAGTGCTCGCTGAAGTTGGCTGTAATGACTACCTCCCCGGTCCCACTCCGGAATAGGCCGTAACCCACGGCCCGGCGGCGAGGTCACCCCAGATTTGGGGGCTGGCGTGCCGGCGAGCGCGGTTGTGAGAGGGCTGCGGGATGCGGTTCGCGATCTCGATCCCGCAGTACGTCGGCGAGGACGGCCAGTTCGATCGCGGCGGCTTTCGCGCCCATCTGCGCCGGGCCTAGGAGCTGGGCTTCGAGAGCGCGTGGACGCAGGAGCAGGTGCTCGGCTCAGCGCCCACCCTTAGCCCGCTGGGGACGCTGACCTATGCGGCGGCATGCACGGACCGCTTGCGGCTGGGCTGCGCGGTGTTCGTGACCCCGCTGCACGGAACACCTGCGGCCCGCCCGCCGCGTGCGTCGCAGGCCTGCAGGAGGTGGCGGCGGCCGGGAGCCGAGCTGATACTGCTCAACCCGCTGGTGGACGACAAAGAGCAGCTGGAACGGCTTGCCGCCGAGGTCGTGCCCGCGCTGGCCTGAGGCTCCGAAGCCCGCTCGGACCCGAAGGGTCCCGCCGCCGTCCGCTCAGGAGGATGAGAGGCACGCGCACATGAGGAAGAACAGCGATCTGCCGCAACTACCTCGGCTCGCGCATCGACGCCGCTGGACGCTTGAACGACACCAGTCCTGATCCCACTCGTCTGCCCCCACTCACGCCCCTATGCCCCCCAGCCCAAACTCGCCTGGCGGCCCAGCCACCGACTCGTCCGCCCAGGAGCAACCAGCGCGGCGCCTGGCGCCGACGCGACCGGCGAATTGACGCTTGCCCTGCATCAGTTCAGCCACGCGCTGCCGTCGATTCTCGCGACCGGTCTCGATCCAGGCCAACAGCCACAGCGCGGACCGGTCCTCCTCTGAAAGGTGGGTTCTCTCCTCGATGAAGTCTTCGATCGACCCCAAGCTGCGGCCGTTGGCGACCATGGCCTCGACCGCGCCGAGCGGATACTTGCGCATTTCGTCACTCCCTACAGATCGGCTCCTGCGCGTCCGTGCGCCCCCGGAACATTCAGAACGAAGAACCGTAGGCAAGCCCCAACGAGCCCGTCAATGGTAATTCTCCGAAGGGGTTGAAATCCAACGGGGACGACGGTTGCGCCCACGGTCGCGTCCTCGCGACTCGCCCACTCGCGCAATGAGCGCAACATGAGCGCTCTCGGCGCTTTCCAGGCGAGCGAGACTCGGAAAGCCGGCCGTCGAGCCCGACCAGCGGATCCTTCGTGGCGGCGCAACTCCCGCCGTCCACGCGAGTTAGTGGCCTCGGAGTGCGACTTTGGGGCTCGGTGGTTCTTATCCGCGTCGGGGGCTCGCTGTCGCAGCGGGCGCGTTGCTACTAGCGTGCGGTGGTGCGGCGACCGCCGGGGCCGCCGGCGGGGGACCTGCGCCCGAGCCGACGACCGCGCCGCCCACGTCCACGGCGACTGCGCCAGGTGGCCAGAACAGCTGCCGGCCGACCCGCCTCACGCTGACGGTCGCGCCGAATCCTGCCCGCGCGGGGAGCCTGGTTGCGGTCTCCGGCCAACTGGTTGGGCTCCACCGTGTGGGTGGCGCCGCTCGGCCGTGCGCCGCCACTGTGGTTCTACATCGCCGGCTACCGCGCCAGCAAGCGTTTCTACGGGTCGTCCGGGCGCCGGTCGATCGCGACGGCAACTACGCGTTCATGCTCGCTGCCGAAACCAACGCCAACTGGTACGCGACGACCGTCGGAGGGGTACGGAGCCCAACGGTCTCTCAGAGCGTGCACGCGGCCGTTTCGCTGGCGAGCACCGCGACGTTTGCCGTATCCGGCGACAAGCAGACCCTCAGCGGCAGCGTCAGTCCCGCGCATCCAGGCCAGCCGCTCCTTCTGCAGCGGTTGTCCCCCACTGGGTGGCAAACGTTGGCTCGCCCACGCCTTGATCGGAGCTCGAGCTTCTCGGTTGCTTTCAGGTTCGTGAAGAGCGGGCCGCAGCAGTGGCGCGCCGTACTCCCGGCGAACCCGCGCAACATCGGGTCGCGCTCGCGCGAACTCCGGATCACGGTCGCGCCGGACGCCGGGATCCACAAGATCCGACACGTGGTCGTGATCATGCAGGAGAACCGGTCGTTCGACAGCTATTTCGGGACGTTCCCTGGCGCGGACGGGATCCCGACAGGAGTGTGCGAGCCGGATCCGGTGAACGGCGGTTGCATCGCCCCGCATCACGATCCCTCGGACCTGAATTACGGCGGACCACACGGTGTGTCAAACGCCACCGCGGACATCGACGCCGGTCTGATGGACGGGTTCGTCGGCCAGGCCGAGAAGGGGATGGGCTGCTCGAGCACCAACCCCAACTGCAGCCCGTGCACCAACGCGAGTGCGGCCCAGGCCCAGCAGGCAAGGTGCGTCGACGCGATGGGCTACCACGATGCCCGGGAGATCCCGAACTACTGGAGCTACGCCAAGGACTTCGTGCTCCAAGACCACATGTTCGAACCCAACGCCTCATGGAGCCTCCCGCAACACCTGTACGAGGTATCCGAATGGTCGGCGCGCTGCGCCAACGCCTACGACCCGTTCTCGTGCCACGGAGCGCCGCAGTGGCCGAACTCCGACTGGGTCACAGGCAACCTCGGGAACATCACCGGCCCATCGGACAATCAGGTGCACTACGCCTGGACCGACATGACCTACCTGCTGCACGGGCAGAACATCAGCTGGGGCTACTACGTGATGCAGGGCGCCCAACCCGACTGCGAGGATGACAGCGCGATGACCTGTCCCCCGGTCGAACAGGAGGCAAACACCCCAGGGATCTGGAACCCACTCCCCGACTTCACCGACGTCACACAGGACGGCCAGCTCGCGGACATCAGAACGCTGTCGGACTTCTACGCAGCCGCGGCGGGCGGGAGGCTGCCGGCGGTCTCCTGGATCGCGCCCAACGGCACCGTCTCAGAGCACCCTCCCGCGCTGGTCAGCGCGGGGCAGACGTACGTCACGGGGCTGATCAACGCGATCATGAAGAGCCCGGACTGGCCGAGCACGGCCATCTTCCTCTCGTGGGACGACTGGGGCGGCTTCTATGACCACGTCGTCCCGCCGGTAGTCGACCGCCAGGGCTACGGCCTGCGGGTCCCAGGAATCGTGATCAGCCCGTACGCAAAACGGGGATACATCGATCACCAGACCCTCAGCCACGACGCCTTCAACAAGTTCATCGAGGACGACTTCCTCGGCGGCCAGCGCCTCGACCCCAAGACCGACGGGCGCCCGGACCCGAGGCCCGACGTGCGCGAAGCGAACCCGATCCTCGGCAACCTCGCACGAGACTTCAACTTCAACCAAACGCCCCGGCCGCCGGTCATCCTGCCCGTCGACCCTTCGCCCGGACCGGCTTCAACGCCGCCGTGACAACCGCCACCGCGCGGGTGGTGACGGAGAACATCGACCTCGCGAAGACCTTCGCGGCGATCGGCGGCACGACGATGCCCGGCGACGGGCACAGCCTGCTCCCCCTGCTC
>Ga0187776_10001532_pt1 | contig 11561 bp, 11 predicted proteins | sample 0216_BV02_MP12_2_FD_132426 | JGI IMG/M metagenome (GOLD analysis project Ga0187776, IMG submission 132426) | Tropical peat soil microbial communities from peatlands in Department of Meta, Colombia - 0216_BV02_MP12_20_MG | ecosystem: Environmental > Terrestrial > Soil > Wetlands > Peat | place...
CCCTTTGGGGAATGGGATGGATATACCTCCGCTCGGGAGAGTACAAGAAGGCATCCGGCATCTTCTCGGGACTATACGGAACCTACGGCGACTCCAAATACCTTTATTGGAAAGCCAGAAGCCTCCAGAAAGACGGGCGGGACGCATCAGGATTCTACCGCATGCTGATAGGAAAAGAACGTGAATTCTACAGTATCATGACTTATGCAATGAATAGGGAAGCCGTGGGTGAAAACTGGAAATTCATCAAAAGTGTAACACCGTCCAAAAGTATGCCCGCGGCACCGCGAAAGATGGACCGCATTGAGGCCCTGATTGAACTGGGCCTCTCGAAAGAAGCTTTGTCCGAATTAATATACGTCTCACAGAATATGGATTCTGTTGAGGATATTCCTTACCTTTGCTCAAAATTCGAGGAACTGGGAAATTACAGGTATTCCGTCAGACTGGCAGCCAAAGCGCCGTATACGGAAGAGCTGCAGTCCTATCTGTACCCCCGTGTACACTGGGATATTCTGAAACGTCGTTCAGCTCAGTACGATATAGACCCGCTCCTGGTCCTCTCGGTCATAAGAGAAGAAAGCAGGTTCGACGCGGAGGCAAGGTCTGCCGCCGGGGCGCTCGGTCTCATGCAGCTGATGCCTGCAACCGCACACCGTTTTGAAAGTGCGGTAAAGGTCACGCTGAAGAATCCACACGATATATTCGAGGCTGAGAACAATATCCGCATTGGTACATATTATCTGAGTCATCTGATTAAAGAATTCGGCAATTATGCGTACGCTGTTGCCGCTTACAACGCAGGAGAAGACCTAGTGCGGCAATGGCTCAAGAAAGGACAATACGAGTCTGCCGATCTATTCATAGAGGACATCCCCTACAGTGAGACAAGGAACTATGTAAAGAAGGTTTTGACCTCTTTTTTTGAATACAAGCGAATGACGGCGGCGGGAGGCGGTGCTGTAGAAATCCCGGTCGGAAAACTGTAGACTTTAGCTCCGTTGTTTTGGTATGTTAGGAACGATGGTTTCGAAGAAGACCCTCTTTGACGACGACCAACTAATGGATCAGCCGAAAGACCTAAAGAAGGAGACTAAGCCATTGGAAAAACTGAAGACTCTTGAAGATAAGATCTCAATAGCGATAGAAAGAGTTAAAACGCTTAAGGAAGAAAAAGCGGTAACAGAGAGAAAGATAAGGGAACTCGAAACGCTGCTGGATGAAAAGAATCAGGAAGTGGAGCAGCTCAGGTCCGAAAAGAACGTCATAAAGAATCAACTCGAGGCTCTCCTCAACGAGATTGAGGCCCTCGAACTGGAATAAGGGATATGGGCAGCACAGAGGTCTATATCCTGGGGCAGAAGTACTCAATTAAAGGAGATGCGCCCGAAGAATATATCAGGGAACTTGCATCTTTCGTAGATAAGAAACTGAAGGAAGTCTACAACGCGTCTCCCAATATAACTCCGGTTAAGGCGTCTATCCTCGCTGCCCTTGATATCGCCGACGAGCTCTTCAAGATGAGGAATCAGCAAGAAGAGATGACAAAGCATATCGAGGAAAAAACAGAGACACTCGCCTCGTTGTTCGATTAAATCCGCTTTCTTCCAAGCTTCCTAAAATACACCCGACTGTCAGCAATTTTTTAGAATGAACTGATGTGTTTTATTGAATAGACATTCTTTAATCTGTCATTCCCGCAGTTCTCAGGCGGGAATCCCTTTTCAGCTAAGGATGGATACCTGCCTAAGAATCTCGGGCATGACGAATAAGATTCTACAATAAGCTGTGTTCACGTGTGATTCATGAATGACTCAGGTTCTTCCCTGACTTGTAAACCGCATTTTTCTACGGCTATAATCACTCATATATGGACAAGCTATGGAGCATAAGGATGAGGGCATCCAAAACAACAGGCTTTAGACGGCGGAACGGAGACGGCAGGAAAGAAATCCATATCTCAGGCGCCGAAGGACTTTATGAACCGTCACATATCCGGGAGGTGGTCGGCAAATATGTTGAAAGGGCCTTAAGCCATCCGAAAGGGAGGGTTGACAAGATTGTCGTTACGGTTGAAGATGTCAGGCAGAAACCCAGGGAAATTTCTTCACTTCCTCTTGCCACAGTAAAGTGCCAGTCACCCGCCGAGGCCGAGAAGATAGCAAGGCGACTGCTTCAGTCATTGGGTATCTCGGAAAGAGCGATGCAAAAAGCTTTCGCTCTAATAAGGAGTGGCGGTATAGCGGGAGCTGTCGTTATTACCGGAGGAAGCGGAATTCGCCTTGATCGTGGCAGACGGAGAGGTATAAGAGTTTCGCGTCTCGGTCTCAGCAGGCAGGCATCAGCGTCTCTGTCGCAGAAACTTTCCCATCTTGGAATTAACACGAATACAGTCAGAGAGGCACTCACTCTGGCTTCAAAGGTTCTGTCCTCGCGCCAGATAATAGCTGAATTATGCGTATCTGATGACCCGGACTACACAACCGGCTATATTGCATCAAAGAAATTTGGATATATGCGCATACCGAATATAAAATCCGGCCGGCGAAAAGAAGGAGGAAGGGCTTTTTTTGTGAGAGAAGGTGCCGGCATCGAACATATAAGCAACTACCTCGAAAGAACGCCTCTGATGATAACTGATATAGCTCCCTGCAGAGGTTTAACTACAATTGATGAAATCCTTGGCAATCCTCATCGGTAATCCGGCTGCAAAGAAGACGACGCACAAAAAAATAGAAAGGGCGGTCCATTTTCTCAGGTCAAGAGGATATGAAACTGAATCTCTCCTGACGAAACAAAAGGGAGATGCTGAGTATTTTGCGAGAGAAGCTCTCAAGAAATCTCCCTCTATAATTATAGGTGCAGGAGGGGACGGCACCTTCAATGAGGTAGTAAACGGCATGGTTGGTTCGGTAACCCCCCTTGCAATCTTGCCGCTGGGCACCACGAATGTTCTCGCAAAGGAAGTGGGCATACCGGAGAATATGGAAAGTGCGCTGGAGGTTGCTGTAAGGAATACTCCCAAAAGTATCTCCTTGGGGAAGATAGTACTCGCCGGTAACTCATCACCTGTCAACCGTTACTTTCTTTTAATGGCAGGGGTCGGCTTTGATGGCGAATCAGTTTATGGAATAAATGAAACGGTCAAGAAGATTTCGGGCAGGGGCGCATACTTGTACAGCGGACTGAGAACGCTTGCAAGGTTTCACCCGGACCAGCTCACCTTAATAATCGACGGCAAGAATTATTCGGGGTATTCCGCAATTATAGGAAATGCCGCCAAATACGGGGGGAATTTCCGCATCACACCTGATGCAAGACTCAGCGACCCGGCTCTCTATGTTTGTGTCTTTGAGGGCAGGGGACGCCTGGACATTCTAAGATATGCTCTTGGAGTCACAACAGGAAAACACCTCGGATTCAAGGACGTAAGATATTTGAGGGCGGAACATGTTGAAATAAGGGGTAATGCACATATACAGACAGACGGCGATTATCTCGGCAAGACGCCCGCAAAGATAGAGGTGGCACGAGATGTCCTCAAGCTGATTTTTTGATCACACCGCCTCCAATCACCGTATCTTTGTTATAGAAGACCGCGCTTTGCCCCGGCGCCGGCGCCCACTGCGGTTCATCGAATACTACACGAACTGACTTTTGCTCCGCCTCAGGCGAATCCATCTCTTCGTATATTGTTGCCGGCCGGTTCTTCATTGTGGACCGAACCTTCACGGATGCCCTGAATTTGAACCGCTCCTTCTCTTTCCCCGTGGAAGGGTGAGACGGAGGCACGATCCAGTTGAGCTCCTCAACAAAAAACTCCTTTTTCTTCGCCGCTTCACGGGATCCGGCGTATACCGTATTTTTTGCGGTATCAATATCCACCACATAAAGAGGCTCCCGGGAGGATATACCCATCCCTTTTCTCTGCCCCAGGGTATATCCATGAATGCCCTTATGCATCCCCATCACTTTTCCGTCAGGGCCGACGATCGGACCCGGATTTTTCCTGACAGGAGAAAGCTGTTCAATAAAACTTAAGTAGTTCGTGCCCTCGATGAAACATATCTCCTGGCTCTCGGATCTTTCTGCCGCCTGCATACGAAGCTCCTCTGCAATTTTCCTGACCGCACTCTTGGTAAGGTTGCCGAGGGGAAGGATCAGTCTTCCGAGTTCCTTCTGTGTAAGAACATACAAAACGTATGACTGATCCTTTTTCTGGTCTATGCCTTTCTTAAGCAAAAAAACTTGTCGTGCGCTGTCTCTGCTCTTTTTTGCTCTCTGCTCCGCCTGAGGCAAATTGTCTGTCGCAGGCTCAATCCGGGCATAGTGCCCGGTTGAGATATAATCCGCTCCTCTTCTCTCCGCCTCTTTCAAGAGGAAAGGAAACTTGATAAACCTGTTGCATAAAACACAGGGATTGGGCGTAACACCGGAAAGGTAGGCGTTTACGAAAGGCTTCACCACCTTCTCCATGAAATCAACTCTAACGTCAATTGTCCTGTAAGGGATTCCTATTTGGGTTGCCGTTCGCGACACATCTCTCACAGCCTCAAGAGAACAACATGACTGAGTGTCAATCCCTCTGTCCTTGTCCCACATTACAAAGGATATTCCCTCCACGTCGTATCCTTGCTCCTTCAGCAGATATGCGGCGACCGAAGAGTCGACGCCTCCGCTCATTCCGATTATTACCCCGGACATAATTAGAATATAACAGATTGACCTCCCACCCTGTAACTACTACAATATCCGGAGCGAGATGAAAAACATCGTCCTCACCGGTTTCATGGGAACGGGTAAGACAGCGGTAGGGAAGGAGCTCGCCCGTCTCCTTGACATGAGATTGATAGATGTTGACACCGAGATAGAAGTTGCCAGGGACATGAGCATTAATGAAATATTTGAGAAATTCGGAGAGCCGGTCTTCAGGGAAATAGAGACGGATATGATAAAGAAAATATCCCGGAACAAGCAGGTCATTATCTCCACCGGCGGGGGGGCTGTATTGAAGCAGGAGAATATGGAAGCCCTCAGGGAAACGGGAATTATCGTCTGCCTCATGGCGTTGCCGGAAACGATCCTCCGGAGGACGCGAAGTACGGATGACAGACCTTTGCTACGTGTAGAGAATCCTCTCGAGAAAATCAGAGAACTGCTGGATTTCAGGAAACCTTATTATGAAAAAGCTGATATCGTGATACCCACTGAGGGCAAGACGCCGTTGCAGATCGCGGAGGAGATTGTGGAGAAGGTGAAGGGCTGCTGATGCAGGAAATCAGAGTTAAGCTTGGGGAAAGAAGCTATAACATTGCGATAGGCAATAATATCCTGGACAATATCGGCGATGCCCTGAAATCACTTGATCTCAGTCCTAAGATCGCTGTCGTGAGCAATCCGACCATCCTTGAGCTTTACGGCGAACGTGTCTCGAATTCCATAAAGGAAGCAGGATTTGATCTGCTTACCGTGACCGTTCCTGACGGCGAGGAGTATAAGGATCTCCTCCAGCTGCAGCACATATACGACGAACTCCTGGGCCATAAACTGGACAGAGCATCCGCGCTGATAGCACTTGGCGGAGGCGTCATTGGCGACATGACCGGATTTGCTGCATCCACTTATATGAGAGGCATAGCATATATCCAGGTGCCTACAACTCTCCTCGCCCAGGTGGACAGTTCCGTCGGCGGAAAGACAGGTGTTAACCATAAGCTTGGGAAAAACATGATCGGCACATTCTGGCAGCCGCGACTCGTATGGGTCGATACGGAGACGCTCGGGACGCTTCCGGAGAGAGAATTGCTGGCAGGACTGGCCGAGGTGATCAAATACGGCATTATTTATGACGAGAAATTATTTGACTTTCTTGCGGACAACAAGGACAAGATTATCGCCCTTGACGGTGAGGCGGTGGCCCATATCGTTCAGCGTTCGTGCGAAATAAAGGCTGAAGTAGTCGCAAAGGATGAGCGGGAAGCTGGACTGCGTGCTATCCTCAATTACGGACACACGATAGGCCACGCAGTTGAGACCGTGACCGAATACAAAAAATTTCTTCACGGCGAGGCGGTTGCCATAGGGATGTGCCTTGAAGCAAAGCTCTCACGGATGCTGAATCTTATTGATGAAGTACAGGTGGCAAAGATTGAGGATGTCATTGATTCCTACGGATTGCCCTCAAAAAAACCTTCCTATATAAGCGCGCACAGTATATTCCTGTCGATGCAGTTAGACAAGAAAGCGGTCGCAGGAGAGCTCAAATTCATACTGCCGGAAAAAATCGGAAGTGTGAGGATACATAAAGGTGTTAGCGAGGATATCTTACGGGAAGTCCTGAGATCCCCGGATTGAGCATTATCCGAAAATAAGATTCAATCCCTTGCATATCAGCCAGGCGAGAATCGTGCATGCCGGCAATGTGATGATCCATGCAAGAATGATATTTCCCCCTATCCCCCATCTGACTGCCGAAAACCTTTTTGAGGCGCCGACACCCATTATGGTTGATGAAATTACATGGGTCGTTGAAAGCGGCAGACCTATTCTGGAAGCAACCTCAATGACAGTAGCGGCTGCCGTCTCTGCTGCAAAACCGTTGATAGGCCGGAGATGAACAAGACGCATACCAAGGGTTTTTATGATCCTCCATCCTCCTGCGGCCGTGCCACATGCCATTGCGGTTGCACACAGAACGATAACCCAGACCGGGACATGGAAGTCCGGAAGATGATAGTAACTCACCAGCGCCATCGTGATAATACCCATTGTTTTCTGGGCGTCGTTGCCTCCGTGACTGAAGGCCATATAGGCCGCCGACACGACCTGAAGCCTGCCAAAAAGATTACTAACAAGAGACGGCGTAGACCGTCGAAAAAACCATGTTAGAGAAGACATCAATAGTATACTCAGTACGAAGCCGATGAGGGGAGAGAGGACCAGGCCCAGAAGAACTTTATAGACTCCCTTCGAAATGATAACGCCGAATCCTGACGTTGCAATCGCAGCGCCCACGATGCCTGAGAGCACCGCATGGCTCGAAGAGGTGGGAAGGCCCAGATACCATGTTATTAGATCCCAGACTATGGCAGCAACGAGCGCAGAAATTACCGTGACCTGCGTAACGGATGAAGCCTGCACAAGTCCCGCCCCCACCGTCTTTGCCACCGCGGTGCCGGTCAAGGCACCTACCATATTCAGGACCGCCGCCATAAGGACGGCGGCTTTAGGAGACAAGACCCGCGTTGATACGGAGGTTGCAATAGCGTTTGCCGTATCGTGAAAACCGTTTATGAAATCAAATATGACTGAAAGGGCTATTACGGCGAGGAGCAGAAAGTAAGTTTCATGCATTTTTGAGGACTATGGCTTCCAATATATTGGCGACATCCTCACATTTATCAGAAGCATCTTCGAGATGCTCATATATCTCTTTCCATTTAATAATAAGAATAGGGTCCTGCATCTCATCGAAAAGCTGCCCGAGTGCATCTCTGAAAGCCCTGTCCAGTCTGTTTTCGAGCTTGTTGATTTCGATCGAGTATTCCTGGATATGCGGATAATTCTTTTCTCTGAGTTTCTTTATGGCCTTTTCTACAAACTCGACAGTCGTAAGAAGATCCTTCGACATGGTTATTGCCCATTTTGTGGATTCTTTCAGTTTGAACACCGTGAGCCTGTCGGCCGCAGCCCAGATAAGGTCCACGATATCATCCAGTGTCGAGGCCAGGGCATGAATATCTTCCCTGTCAATGGGAGTAACAAAGGTCTTGTTCAGCTTCCTCATGATATCATGAGTTAACATGTCCCCTTCCTGTTCCAGTTCATGCACTTCTCTTGCCCACGCCTCCAGATTGCTGAAATGCTCCATGATGCCGACCAAGAGCGTGGCAGCATGGGTGGCATTGGCAGCAGCCTTATCGAAAATCGCAAAAAAATCCGTCTCTTTCGGAAAAATTTTCATTACTTGCCTCTTGAGAGTAACGTTAGAATATAAAAAAGTTTATCCTAATGTCAATAAACGAAAGCACATTTGTCATCTTATTCATTGCATTAGAACAGAAAATAGGTTATAAGTATTGCATGGAAAATCCTGGACATATCATAGTTGTTGACGACGAGGCTGACATTGTTGAGCTGGTCTCATATAACCTGAAGAAAGAAGGCTTTCTAGTGGATGCCGCCTCGGACGGCGAGACAGCCCTGGCAAAGATAAGGAAAGGCAGATACGATCTTTTGATCCTTGACCTCATGCTCCCCGGGATCCAGGGAGTCGAACTCTGTCGCATACTGAGAAATGATCCAAAGAGCGCCGGACTGCCCATCATCATGCTCACCGCAAAGGGCGAAGAAGTGGATAAGATACTCGGTCTCGAAATGGGAGCAGATGACTATATCACAAAGCCGTTCAGCCCGAGGGAACTTATAGCGAGGGTGAGGGCAGTACTGAGACGCTCAAAAGAGAAGGCCGCGCCCGAAAAGACGTTGAAGATAGCAGGACTAGAAATTGACAGGGAGAGATATACTGTTTCAATAGGTGGGAAACCCGTAAAATTGAGCGCAACCGAGTTTAAGCTCCTCCTTTTCCTCGCCGAAAGAAAAGGGAAGGTATTCAGCAGGGACCAGCTCCTGGATGCTATATGGCGGGACGAAGGTTTCGTGGAGCCGAGGACAGTCGACGTCCATATCAGAAGATTGAGAGCTCATATCGAAAAAGACGCTGCAAACCCCAGATATATAAAGACGCTGCGGGGCATTGGCTATTTCTTCGATGGACAGTAATGAAAAGTGTTCTGTTCAGAAAAGTCTTTGTCGCTTATATAGCCATCACTTCCCTGCTGCTTGTTTCTCTTGAACTCTATCTCTCGAACGCAATAAAGAACAATTACATCCGGAACCTTAAAGACAGTCTCATAGTACAGGCGCATCTGATTGCAGATCAAATCCCTTCGTCCCCTGCAAATAGCCTTGACGATTTCTGCAAAAGATTCAAGGAAAAAACGGGGGCGAGAATTACCATCATTGACAGCTCGGGCAAGGTACTCGGAGACTCGGATGAGCCCTCCGATATAATGGAAAACCATTCGAACAGGCCTGAGATAAGAGACGCCGACCTAAATAGTGTAGGGAGTTCCATCCGGCTCAGCAAAACAGTGAAGAAAGAACTCTTTTATCTTGCAATCGCGATAGGCCCGGACGCCGAAAGGAAGTTCCTCAGACTCTCAGTTCCTCTCACCGATGTTAACACCGCGGTCGACAGGATCAGAAAGAAGATCATTTTCGCGTCCCTTGCCGTGTCGCTCGTAGTCTTTGCTTTTGCCCTCCTCCAGACGAGGAAACTCATAAGATCTATAGGAGAGATATCAGCCTTCTCAAGAGAAGTGGCCGCAGGAAATTTCGGGAAAAGGCTTTTCCTGAAGGCAAGAGATGAGCTCCGGGAACTCGGAGAAAGCATAGGCACCATGGCCGGGGAGCTCCGCGCAAGGCTTGAACAGAGCGAGGCGGAAAGGCAGAAGATAGAAGCGATCGTGAGAAATATGCTGGACGGCCTGATACTGGCTGATACGAAAGGCAGAATACTGCTCGTTAACAGCGCCTTAACAAATCTCTTCGGCATCGGATCGGATATCGAAGGCAAGACCCTGACAGAAGCCCTGAGAAATAACGAACTTGCCGACCTTGCAGCGCGTGTCGCCGATAACAGGGAAAGGATATCAGGTGAAATAGACATCACTTATCCGAAAGAACTCTGTCTCATGGTAAGGGCTGCGCCTTTTTATTCGCGCAGCGCACAGGGGGAGACACTGGGAGTAGTTCTGACATTCCATGACATTACAAGACTGAAAAAGCTTGAGGAAGTCAGAAAGGATTTTGTGGCGAATGTCACCCATGAGATAAAGACACCCATTACTGCCATAAAAGGATTTGCAGAGACGCTGATCGAAGGCGCTCTTGATGACAAGGACAACGCCCTGAAGTTTCTTGAAACGATAAAAAACAACAGCGAGCGGCTGAATTCTCTGGTGAACGACCTCCTCGTACTGTCAAGGATCGAGCTGGGAGATATTGAGATAGACAAAAGAAATGTAAATATTGAAGAAGTTGTTGACTCGGTCGTAGCGACCTTAAGCGAAAAGGCTGGCAGCAAAGGACTCTATCTAAAGAAACAACTGTCCTCCGGTATAGCGGAGATACAGGCGGACAGGGACCGCCTGATCCAGATACTTATAAACCTTGTGGACAACGGCATCAAATTCACAGAGCGGGGCGGAGTGACGGTTGAAGTTCAGGGTAAGAAGATGAAAACCGAAGATGGAGAAGAAAAGGATTTTGCAGAGATAGCGGTTGAAGACACCGGTGCCGGTATCCCAAGGAAACATATCAGCCGTCTCGGCGAGAGGTTCTACAGGGTCGACCGCGCGCGCTCGAGGGAACTGGGCGGCACCGGCCTCGGCCTTGCGATCGTCAAACATCTCGTGAAGGCCCACGGCTGGGAAATGAAAATCGAAAGTTCGGAAGGGCAGGGCACAACAGTCCGCCTCATTTGCCCAGTCGGTTAAGTCACTTCACTAATAAACGCGCAGATACCATTTTTTACATTTACCGATAATCGTCTGACCACTTTATTCATAGCAAACTTTGTTCCAATGGTTTCTGTATTAGTATGTCATTCCCGCTTGTCGGGAATCTTTCTGGAGGCGAAGAGAGATTCTGGACAAGCCAGAATGACAAGATTAGGAAATTTTCTTAAGACCTTTTGAATTTATGGCATAAGATCGAGAACATTAGGCGGGGATAGATTATTTGAGCGGGTTCTTTTTCCGATAGTCAAATAGGCTCTGATAATAGAGAGGAAAAAGCCTCGCAGGTCCCGTCCCGAATGCTTTCGGGATCGGGAGCGAGAATGAGCGAGAATATTCTATCCCCGCCCATAACAATAATTTGAAGACAGTTGAAGTAGTTGAGACTGAGCGTAACCAAAATTTAATCTCTCCTTAATATTCCTGTAACATCCGAAATGTCATTATTGTTTTCAATTGGGAAATGGAATACATCTGTATCCGACTTCCTATCATTAAAATTCTAAAGCAAAAGGAGGAAAAAGCATGAAGAGAAGTTTGTCGCTCGTTGCATGTCTCTGCTTCCTGTTTCTTTTTGCAGAGATCTCGGCTGCGGAAGAAATAACTAACCCGATTCTTAAGAAGCTCGTGGAAAAGGGAATACTCACTAAACAGGAAGCGCTTTCTGTTATGCACGACATGGAGAGGGAATCAGCGGAGAAAGAGAAAAAGGTGGAGCAGAAGATTGAACAAAAGGTGACCCAGGCTGCACCCGCGGAGAATAAGACCCTCGAAAAGATCGAGAAGGCGCTGGGAGGTGTTAAAATCGGTGGCCTGTGGTATATCTCTTATCAATATGGAGACAAGGGACATGCGCCCGGTCAAGACGGCATGTACAACCAGTTCACCCTGAAGCGCGGCTATCTGCAGGTGGAAAAGGAATTTTTCCCGTGGTTCACAGGCAGGATAACCACCGATGTAACTACTGTGAATAAATCTCCA
>Ga0187776_10001533_pt1 | contig 11556 bp, 11 predicted proteins | sample 0216_BV02_MP12_2_FD_132426 | JGI IMG/M metagenome (GOLD analysis project Ga0187776, IMG submission 132426) | Tropical peat soil microbial communities from peatlands in Department of Meta, Colombia - 0216_BV02_MP12_20_MG | ecosystem: Environmental > Terrestrial > Soil > Wetlands > Peat | place...
AACATTCTCTTGTGTAACAAAGAAATGAAAATTTTATCATTACTGCATTCAATTGATGTAAGACACAGAAAGCTTGGGGTAGGCCTTCCATATGTTCCTCCGCCAGCAAGCGGCTCAGATATTTTTAAAGTAACACAAAAAGATTTGGCAGAGATAAAATCAGTATCTACTGTAGTAGTAAGATGGATAGGAAGAACTTTAGGATTACCTACAAAATACGCCGAGGAAATAACGAGGACTGCTGGTATAGATCCTCAACGAGCAGGAAACACGCTATCTGATGAAGAAGTAGATAGGATATTTCAAGTTACAACAAATTTGATTGAAAGAGTTGTAACTGGAAAACACGAATCTTACATAATTAGAGGTGACAAGGGAGCTGATGTCTATCCGGTACCCCTAGGAGACATATCACAAAGTAATGTTACAAGGATACCTGGTTTCATGGAAGGACTAGACTCCTTATTTTCTGAAAATCTTCTTGAACAAGGAAAATCATCTCAAGCTGACACCGTTAGTCAAAGGATAACAGAGATTGAACATAAGCTTGAAGAGCAAAATAAGGCAATCTCTGTAGTAAAAGAAAGAGCAGATATCATATCAAAGGTTGCCAAGGAACTTTTAGGCACAGTATCTATTGGCATTACCTCAATCGAGGATCCTAGAATCCCAGCTTTATTACAACAACACAACTCAACTTTAATGAAAGAGGGTGGAGCTTCACTGATAAATGTTAATGGAGATAAAATTAAGATAAATGTCCAATCTTCCATTCATGGAATTGCTTCTGTTTTGTTTAACGAAGCCAAACGACAGCTTAAGGCAATTGAAACCATAGAAGCTGAGAAGAAAAAGACAGAAAGGAATTTGGAGGTCTTTAAGAAGCAAGAGAGCATAGCTCGTGATTCTGTAGTTTTTACAATTCAGAAGAAGAAAGAATGGTATGAGAGATATAGATGGTTTTTCACTTCAGATAACCTTCTTGCCATTGGAGGCAGAGATGCATCATCTAATTCTTCTGTGATTAGAAAGCATCTTGGGAAAGATGACAAAGTTTTTCATGCAGAGATAGTTGGCTCCCCATTTTTCATACTAAAAGATTCAACAGAAGAAACGTTATCTAGTATGACAGAAGTAGCACATGCAACCGTCTGTTTTAGCAGGGCTTGGAGAGAAGGACTTTACGGTTTGAATGCTTACTGGGTAAGACCTGAGCAAATTAAAACTGCAGCACCTAGTGGACAATTCATCGCCAAGGGCTCCTTTGTTATTGAAGGCAGTAGAAATTTCATTCAGGTTTCTAATTTACAACTATCAGTAGGGATTTATCAAAAAAATGATAAATATTCTTTGATGTGTGGTGCCCCTTCTGCGATAAAAAAGAATTGCATTTACTTTGTAACAATTGAACCATCGGGAATAGATATGACAGAGCTTGCAAAAAAAATAAGATTAGAATTTTTAAAACTTGCTGAAAATGAGGATATTGTAAAAGCATTTACCATTGATGATTTTACCCGTGCACTTCCTGCAGGTGACAGTCATATAGTAGAATCAGGGCTGGGACAGGCATATAGTTGAGTGAATTAAGGCCTACCTTTGTAGTTGACGCAATGCTTGGGAATTTATCAAGAAAATTACGAATTTTAGGTTTTGATTCAAAATATTTTTCCTCTATTGAAGACAAACAACTAATTGAACTTGCAAAAAAAGAAAATCGTGTTATAGTAACAAAGGACGAAGCACTTGCAAAAACTGCAGATAAGATTAGTATCCCTATAGTTCTAATTAGAGGTGATAACGAGATAAGCCAAATTATCGAGATTGCGACAAAAATTGGTCTTTCAAATTTTATTATGGATACAAATTCTGCAAGATGCGTTAATTGTAATGGAAGATTAGAATCTGTTGAAAAATCAAGGCTTGAAAACAAAGTACCAACCGGAGTTTATCAAAGACAAGATCAATTTTGGATTTGCGTAGATTGTCAGAAAATATACTGGATAGGAACACACTTTAAGAAGCTTCAAGAATTTGTATCAAGACTAAATCAAAGATTAAGATGAGTTTATCTGATTATGATGGAGAATTATTGGTAAAAACTTCTAGAGAGGCAGTTACAGAATATCTTAAAACAAGAAAAAGGATCTTACTTTCTGAAGACATTAAATCAAGATTTGCTTTTAATTCTGGGGTTTTTGTGACCTTGAATAAGGAAGATAATCTAAGAGGCTGCATTGGATTTCCAACACCTGACAGAAAATTGTATCAATCCCTTATTGATGCAGCAACGGCCTCTGCAACAGAAGATCCACGTTTTCCACCAGTAAATTATGATGAGCTAAAGAACATTACCTTTGAAGTAACTGTATTAACTCCCCCTGAACTAGTAAAGGTACAAGACCCAACAGAATATCCAAGAAAAATTAAGGTTGGCAGGGATGGACTTGTGGTAAGATGGGAATTTGGTTCAGGGCTTCTGTTGCCTCAAGTTCCGGTTGAATATGGCTGGAATGAAGAGGAATTTTTGGAACAAACTTGTGTAAAAGCTGGTGCACCACCAAATTATTGGAAAAGGAAAAGCACGGTAATTTTACGGTTTGAGGGCATGGTATTCAAAGAAGAAAGGCCTCATGGTCCTGTGATTAGAGTGAATCTATAGTATTTTACCTTCGATGGCGTCAACTAAAACTTCTTGACCATCTTTCAAAGATTCGTATTCGTCCTTTTCTGCTACAAGTAACGGTATATTTGAAATTGCACAACCAGATGCTGTTGTAAGATCTGCCTTTAGACAAATCATTGCAATAGGAGCACACTTGTTGTATTTTAAAGAATAGATTGTATATGCACCTACACTACTTCCAACCCCATAAGGGAATACAAGGATCTTGTTTGCAAGTATTTTGCCAAAAAGATCATGTTTTTCGTCTCTTATTCTTCCTGTTTTTTTGTCTACTCCTCCCAGAAAATTTATTGGATTTTTTGAAACAAGAATGGTTCCTCTTGTCTTTCCTCTTACAATTACCTTTAAGGTCATCTTGTTTCCTCTTGTATAATCTGTCTTAGACTTTTTAGATTAACATCTACCTCATTTGAGGTCTTCAAATAATATGCTCCCTTTACGCTGTTGGTTATAACTGCGTCCACATCTTTCTTGTCTACAAGGGGAGTTAAGCAGATACAACAATCATACAATATTTCTCCACCTGCTCTCTTTATCTCATTTTCATATCCCATTTTTCTTATTTGCCCTTGAATTGCACGTGGACAGAAGATCATGCAACGTTTTGTAAAGGATTTTCCTTTTAGCATGGAACTAAGATCTGAAATCTCATCAAAACCAAGTTGAGGACTTCCAAGTGTAATCAAATCGCCTGACTCTGATGTATCAAGTTCATCATGAACTTTCTGCATTTCTTTCTCGTCAAAATCTATTCTTTCCCCTTCACCTTCTCCTAACGTGAACATACCACACCTTCCTGATGTTCCCATCCCAGCGCATAATGATTTACAACTACGTTTATCCAATTCCTTAGTACCCGAGATTGAAACGGAACTTTCTGCCATCTTTCCAGCAAAGTAACCAAGAAGGCCATACGTCAATTCGTCTCTATGTTCTACTTTCATTCGGATGTTAAGTTTTGGCGATCTATTCCTGTCTTCTCTTAGGTCAGAATATGGACTCTTGCCAGTAAGCGCACTAGCAAGAGCGCTAAAAGCACCTTCTTTGTTTGTTCTAAGATCAGAGATGGAGTTTGCGTAAATTGCCGCATTGCTTTCTGCAAAAGAAACATGAGTGCCTTTGGTAGGAATCTGAAAGATTTCATATGGAATGCAAGAAAATGAAGGAATGGCGCCCATTTTTTCATATGATTGTTTAATGCTTTCTTGTTTTTTGATAAATTCATCATCAATGTCATACTTTGAAACGGTGTCAAAGTCAAACCCCATGGGATTAACAGTGGTCTTCACCTTAAATGTGGCATCCTTACTCAGATGTGAGAGAAATTCTTCACCAGCATCACCAATTGTATTGTAATTGACACCTGAGAGATGAGCCCATTCTATCGGAATTAGTTTATCTGCACCTGTTGCCTCTCCAATTGCTAGAAGAGTCCTATAGGCAAGTGCCAGAGTGTCTCCATGCTTTCCATCAAGTGAATCTTCCTCTTCTTTTGTTAAGTTCAATATTACGCCTTTGTTATAACAGATATAATACTTGTGTGGTCAATAAGAAACTGTTTGGACAAGATAGAAAGAATTCTAATTAAAATGATAAAGACAATGAATTCTGTCAAACCACCCCGTATGACTGCATTGCGTGAGCTACATGAAGCTGAGAATGGAAGTCCACTGAGTATTCTTATCGGTACAATACTTTCTGCCAGAACTAGAGATGAAAATACTTCAGCAGTTGTCAAAAAGCTATTCACAAAATACAAGACATCTCATGCTCTTGCAAACGCAAAACTTTCTGATGTTGAAAAGATTATCAAATCAACAGGTTTCTATCATGTAAAAGCTAAGAGAATAATTGAGGTAGCATCAATCATAGATTTGAAATATTCTGGAAGAGTTCCAGAGACATTAGAAGAATTACTTGAGCTGCCAGGAGTAGGACGAAAGACAGCAAATTGTGTACTGGTCTATGCGTTTGATAAACCAGCAATACCTGTGGATACTCATGTACATAGGATCTCTAACAGATTAGGGCTTGTAAGCACTAAGACACCAGAAGAAACAGAGATTAAACTAATGCAAAAGATTCCAAAAGAACACTGGATTAGAATAAACGATACTTTTGTAATGTATGGCCAAAATATATGCAAGCCTATTTCTCCAACGTGTAAAGTATGCCAAGTAAAGAGTGAATGTAATTATTATAAGACTAGATTCTCTTCTTAGTTTTCATTAATACAATAATTAGTGCACCAATGCCTGCAAGCAGAATTGTTGGCATATAGAAGATTGGATTTGCAGAAGGATTTCCTGACACGAAACTCAAGGTAATATTTCCAGAGTTGATGGCAGGAGGATCGGTCGTCGAATCCATACCATAAACTGTAAAGGCTCTTACTGTAAATCCTGCTATATCAAGGCTATCAACTTTCACATCTGGACCCGCACTTACAGAAAGTCCGCTATTACTTGAATGAGTTACTGTTATAACTTGACCTGGAACCCATCCATCGGTCTTGTCATCATGAATCAAAAAGTATCCGTCTTCTGGAGTGTTGACAGATACCCAAAATCTATGATCAGGGGGGCTACCCATACCAATCTCAATGTATTTCTGTTTGGTCAGATCTTCATATAGTCTAATTACAGCACTGCCATTGGGATTTTCATATATCAATTTATTTTGGATTTCAAGCTGCCAATTAGTTACATGCTCATGTGCTAGTCTAAAAACAGTAGCATCGTTTCTTACTACATTGAATGCATTGGCTGGTATATCGACAAGATCATATTGTTCAGATTTGTTCATAGTAGATTGTTGAGCATATACTGGTAAAAGAGGAACGAATAGGAGAAGTACCAATAATACAACACGCATAGTGGGAGCTAAAGTCATTTCAATAAAAATCTAGTCAACAAATGGATTTTCCCAATTCATAAGAATCTTGAATACTTCAGGTCGAATCATATATTCTGAAGGACTTTGTTTTTCAAGAATCATTGTTCTCAACTTAGTTCCACTAAGTTGTTCTTGAAATTCCTCTCCATGCGGACAATTCTTTTCACTTGCAAATGATAAACACTTTCTGCAGTAAAAAAAAGCAGGATAAAAGATTGGTTCTATGCCGATGTCAGGATAGTCATCAAATATCTTTTGGGAAGCAAAAGGATCATAATAATTTCCTACACCAGCATGATCTCGACCTATGATAATATTTGTGCATCCAAAGTTCTTTCGCATTATGGCATGATGAATAGCTTCCTTTGGCCCCGCATATCTCATTTCGGTATGAAGTGTTCCAAGATAACATCGGTTTTGTGGATAATAGTGTTTGATGAGGGTTTCATAGGATGCAACTATTACTTCGTCTTTATAGTCACCAGATTTTTTCTTTCCAATTAAGGGATTTACGAAAAGACCATCGTGTGTATTTAGAGATGTTTTTTGAAGCATTTCGTGCGCAACATGTGGTACATTCCTTGTCTGAAATGCAACTATGGTTTTCCATCCAGCTTTTTCGAATATCTCCCTTGTTTCACTTGGTGTTTTTCTATATCTTCGAATTTGTGTCTCTTCTGGTCTTTTGATGTAATCAATTTTTCCTCCAACAAGAGATTCTTTCATTGACATGGTATTTGCCACGCCTGGATGTTTGAGATCAGTAGTACCGTAAACACCCTTGACTGTTTCATTTTTGTCAAAACTGTAAATCTCTTCTACATGTAAAATTGCAAAATTCATGCCATTAAGATTAAGAGCAACATCTTTTGCATCTTTCATTTTTGTAGCAGTTTCTTTGTCAACATCTAGCACTATTGGAATTGTCCAAGGAAGATCATTTGATAATCTTCCCTTGGTTATTACTTTTTCAAAGTCTTCCCGTAATAGAAAGCCCTCAAGAGGACTAAAAATTCCATCTGAAATGTTTTCAATGTCATTTGCAAGATCAGCATCTACAGAAATTGAAAATAATTGATTTGTATCTTTTTTTGTATATCTATTTACTAACTTACCACCGTGTGGTCGTGCAACACCCATACCACTTTCCAAACCGAGTCACTTACCGTGGTCAGCATGCAATCCACACTCTTTCTGACTATCAGATTCCCACCACCAGCGTCCAGCCCTTAGTGGTTCACCTGGTTTGATTGCACGTGTACAGGGTTCACAGCCTATACTTGGAAAACCTTTGTCATGTAGTTTGTTGTAAGGAACATTATTCTTCTTAATATAGTCCCACGTTTGTTCCCAAGTCCATTCAATTATAGGATTTATTTTGATCATGTTATTATGTTGTGGATCGAGTTCTATTTTTTGTGCAGTTGATCTGACCTCAGTTTGATCTGCTCTCAATCCAGTAATCCAGCCATCTAAGCTGGCAAGCATTTTGTTTAGTGGATGTACTTTTCTAATCCCACAGCATAGCTTTCTATTTCCAATGCTTTGATAAAATAAGTTCATTCCGTTTACACGAACCATTTGTTCAACCTCATTTTGATCTGGAAACATTACCTCGATATTGGTGTTGTACTTGCTTCGTATCTCATCCATTACATCGTATGTTTCTTGATTGAGTCTTCCTGTATCAAGAGTGAAAATTCTGGCTTTTGGATTTATCTTCATAATCATATCAATAACTACAACATCTTCTGCCCCAAAACTTGATGCCAAGCCTAATTTTGGATGAAGATTGTCTATTGCCCATTTGAGAACATCTTGTGGAGTTTTCAGAGTCTCGTTTAATTTCTGTAACTGTTCTGCGGTAAAGTTGTGCATAAAAGATGGCATTCATTCTGGTCATATAATTATTTAGGTTCATTGTATATTCTAGAGTTATAAATGAGTCAAAACACTGAAAACAAAATGAATGAGAAAACTGTACTTGTTGTATTTCCATCAATATTTTCACATAACAAGATAAACTATCTTTTGAAAAATATATCAAAAATTCTTAAAATAAAAAATCATACTATCAATTCTATTCGTAGGAATGGTTTGATAATAGTTTTAGAAGTGGCTGACCCTGTTCTGGCCTCATCTGCAATTGGATCGTTATTTGGTATCGACCGAATAGTTATTGCAAAAGAGGTAAAGAACAACTTTGACAATGTGCTTTCCACAATTATCAAAACAAGTAGGAATCTATTATTGAAGGGAGAGAAATTTTACATTAAAGTGGATGGAAAAACCTCAGGTTATCTCGCAAAAGATTTGGAAATTGCAGCAACAGCTTCTCTCATAGAACAAACGGTGGATCTTCAAGTAATTCCTGGTTCAGAATCAGACCATAATAGGTTGCTGTATACACATATTACTGAATCTAACGCATACGTTTGTATCTTTGTGGACAAGGGATTAGGAGGCATACCATACAACTCTCAAAATGCAGAGATCCTTTGTTGCATATATGATGAGCTCTCTGCAATATCATGTCTACAATGTATCAGAATGGGATTTGATGTAAAGATCCTTGTATGCTATTCAAGTGATCCGGAACTTCTCAAAATATCTAAGATGATAAATAGGATGCTTCCATCCTTGGTACAAGAAAAAATTAAACTCCAATTTTGCAAAATATCGAGAATTTCCAATTTATTGATGAAAACATTGGCAATTACATCTATTACCTCATCAGTTGCATCAAACCAAAAAATTCCTCGAATTGCTTTAGCAATATCACCATTAGTATATCCCACTTGGTTTGTGGAGGAAAATACAAAAATTGCATCCCAGAAGAATCTGGTGTCATGGATTCCCCTTTCAGGAATGGATTCAAGCATTATAGAAAATGCAAAAGAAATTGGACTGGAAAAGTATCTTTCAAGTTTAGAGAATTTATCTAAATCGAAATTTGCTAAAAGATCCATCGAGAAGGGAAAAATCGCTACAAATGTGAAACATGCCCTGAAAAATCTCAAATATGTATCAATTACTGTGGGTCCAAAAAATGTACATGATATTATTGATTCAGTGAAAACCAATCATTGAGATTTTAAGTGGGAACTAATTATTTGCAGATATGAAGAAAATAGGCGGATTCATTAATCCATGGGGAACGGGTCACTTCACTCGTATGATGGCTCTTGATACCACTATCCGTGAAAATATTAATGATGATCTTGAAATTCACTATACCAGTAGCGGTGAGATATATCAAAAGCTTCTCAAAAAATTTCCTACTAAAAAAGAAAATTTACACAGTATAACAATACCCACTCCAATTGATGGTAAAAAGGGGCCTAGCGTTTCGTTATCATTATTTAATTTTTTAGTTCCTGTAAAAGGAAGACCACCGCTTGTTTCGGTCATGGCTAGCTATCTGAGAAATGAGGGTAAATTGTATGATGAACAAAACTTTGATCTTGTTATCAATGATGGTGACATTGGTTCAAATGTAATTGCTGAAAAAAGAAAGATCAGATCTGTTTTTATTACAAATCAATTCAGACCACGTCTATGGAAATCAAGATCCTATTTTTATCCAGGATTGGTATACATATCAAAAAAAATTGCGATTGCTTCAAAGATAGTTGTTGCAGATTCTCCTCCCCCAAATACCATATGTGAATACAACCTAAACTTTCCTGAAAAATTGAAAAATAAGGTAGTATACGCAGGTCATTTTTCAAATGGGGCGATAGTTCATCGTTCTCCCAAGTCTAGTCTCGAAAAGATGATTGAAAATACTGATAGTTTTGGATATTGGATGATAACTGGTAACAAGTCCACAAATGAAACCACTTCTAAAACATATGAGAGGGTTTTTCATCGCCCTGAGATGAATAACGAAAGAAGGATTATCTCACATGCAAGAAATGACCCGACTCTGGACAAGGTGACAAGTAAAGATGGTAAAACATATTCTATTTCCGAGGCACTAGAAAAGAACGTTGATTGGATTCAGATAGATATTGGCTTTTTATCAGAGCAAGAAAAAGACACTGTCTTGAATTTGTGTAAATACGCAGTGATAAATGGATCTCATACTGCCATGGGTGAAATACTGGGTGGAAAAGCAAAACCGATCATTGGCATCCCTGTCTATGATGAACACACTAATCAAATAAAATGGGCTGAACAGAGAAAACTTGGAATTCTTGCTACAAATATCAAACAAACAGTAAGGGCAGTTTCAGAAATACACAGTGATTATAACAAATATGAGGAAAATCTCAAGGAATTTTCTAAAAACTATGTTAGAAATGGGACCAAGACAACAACAGAAATAATTTCTCAAATGTTAGAGAACTAGAAAGGATTATAATTTTTCAAGTATAATTTCAAATTCTGGTACGCGGCATTTTTCGATGGGCGAACTGACCGACAGGGATGAAGATATAGACCGCGTACCAGAACTAGCAAAAGCTTTTATGGATATCTCTTGTGATCGCCGTCATTGACTGAGTGTCCCGAATGCGCAGCCAAAGAAGTACAAGTAGAAATGAAATTTGATCTAAACACAAAACACTTCATTTGTAAAAGATGCGGGTTGTTTGCAACAAGGGAACAGATAAGTGATATTCGATATAGGCTAAACAAACGAGAAAAGACACGTGAGGATAAACATGATGAATACCGTGAATGGTGGCAATCAAGTAAAAAAGAAAAACAGGGTTAGTTACAAAAGGTGAATAGATATGGCAAAAGAAATTCCAAAGTGGGCACAAGACGAGATAAAGAATGCCAAGTTTGGCAAGCCAGAATTGATAACAAGGACGGGGTACATATTAGAGATTTACGATAAGGACAAGAAGATAGATGCCCAGCTTTATGAGGCTGTTGAGGATGGCAGAAGAATTGTAACAATGGATTTGCCAAAGAAAACCAAGCCTTCTGATCTAATGAAAGGAGTTGTCTATGAATTTACATTTAATTCATCAAAGGCTTCTTTGAGCGACAAACTCGCAGAATTTCTTAAAAAGGATATGGAAATTGATATGAATGCCATATATCAATTCGAACTGACAAATCTAGAACTGATGGACGTTGATTCTGATTCCTCTATCACAGAATCTGAAGAAGAATAAGGCAATTTATTATGGCTTTAATTAGTTGATTTTACTGATCTGTTAAAAATTTGACCAACTATAAGATTAACGAGATAGGGAAATGTTTGTTTTGCCCATATGGCTATTCTGATAAATTGCGGAACTACTATCTCAAGCCTTGGGGAAGAAGAAGCTTGAACCACTGCTTTTGCCACTGTATTTGCGCTTAAGGCAGCAGTGTACCGCGGCATTTTTTTAAACGAATCATGATTAAAGAAATTAGTTCTTACCATAATAGGACTTACTACTGTTATGCCCACACCAGATCCTCGTAATTCGTGGTACAGTGATTCAGAAAAGCCTAACATAGCAAATTTTGAAGCACAATATGATGCCATTGCTGGAATGCCGAAGCTTGCTGCAACTGAGGCCACATTGACTATGTGCCCCGATTTATTTTCTAACATTTTTGGTAAGAAAGCTTTGACGCAATAAATCATACCAAAATAATTTGTTACCATTTGCGATTCTATTTCCTCAATTTTTGTGTCCATTATGTTATTATAGATTCCAAAACCGGCGTTATTTACAAGAATGTCTACAGTTGCAAACTTTTCTAAAACCTCTCGACTCATTTTACTTACTTGATCTTTTTGAGATACATCACACTGACAAATTAGAATCTCAGTTTTGTATTTTGAAAGCTCTTTTGCTATATCTTCTAGTTTACTTTTGTCTCTAGAAACAAGTACGATTGAAGCATTTAACTTTGCAAATTCTTTTGCAGCTTCTTTACCAATCCCACTGGATGCCCCTGTTATAACAACTGTTTTTCCTGTATAATTCATAATGAAAAAGAGAAATGGTGAAAATAAAGTGCTTTCT
>Ga0187776_10001534_pt1 | contig 11555 bp, 10 predicted proteins | sample 0216_BV02_MP12_2_FD_132426 | JGI IMG/M metagenome (GOLD analysis project Ga0187776, IMG submission 132426) | Tropical peat soil microbial communities from peatlands in Department of Meta, Colombia - 0216_BV02_MP12_20_MG | ecosystem: Environmental > Terrestrial > Soil > Wetlands > Peat | place...
CCAGCACGCCGGCCGCCGCGGCCAGGACCGCGCTCAGCGCCACCGACACCACCCAGGGCAGCCCCAGGTCCTGGAGGAAGAAGACGTGCGCGTAGGCCCCGATGCCGAGGAACGCCGCGTGGCCCAGGCTCACCAGTCCGGTGTAGCCGGCCAGCACCATCAGCGAGAGCCCGCAGAGACCGTAGATGAAGACCAGGCTGATGTCGACCAGGTAGTCGGGAAGGGCGAGCGGCAGCAGGACCACCGCGGCGAGCAGGGCCGCGTACCAGCGGCCCTGGACGGGGTCCCGGAACAGACCGAGATCCTGGTCGTAGGTGGTCTTGAAGGGGACGCGCATCCGGGCCTAGACCTTCTTCCGCCCGACGGTCCCGAACATGCCCTGGGGTCGGATGGCCAGCACCAGCAGCAGCACGATGTAGGCGGCCACGTCCTTCACCCCGAGCGGCAGGTACGCGCCGGAGAACAGCTCGATCAGGCCGATGGTCAGCCCTCCGACCAGGGCGCCCGGGATCGAGCCGAAGCCTCCCAGCACCGCGGCGGCGAAGGCCTTGAGCCCGATGAAGCCCAGGTTGATGTCGATCAGCGAGACCGGCGCGAGCAGCACCCCGGCGATCGCGGCGACGCCCGCGGAGATCGCCCAGATGAGCGAGAACATCCGCTTCACGGGGATCCCCATGTAGTAGGCCGCGAGCTGGTTCTGCGACGCGGCCTGCATGGCGACGCCCACCCGGGAGTAGGTGAAGAACGCGTAGAGCAGGCCGCACAGCACGAGGGTTCCCACGATGATCGCCGCGTACTCGTGGCTCACGGTCACCCCGCCGACGCGAGTGGTCCGGGCGCTGAACGGAGTGGGCAGCGTGTAGATCTCGGAGCCCCAGGTGATGGAGGCGAAGGACCGGAACATCGCGCCGAGCCCGATCGTGAGCATGACCACCGCGAACTGCGGCTGGCCGATGACCCGGCGGAGCACGCCGGCGTCGAGCACGGCGCCGAAGAGACCGACGATGCCCACCGCGAGCGCGAAGGCGACCCAGTAGCCCAGCCCGTACCAGACCACGAACATGTAGCAGACGAAGGCGCCCAGCATCAGCAGATCACCCTGGGCGAAGTTGACCAGCTCGGTGGCCTTGTAGATGAGGACGAAGCCGAGGGCCACCAGGCCGTAGATGCAGCCGACGGCGAGGCCGTTCAGGGCGAGCTGCAGGATGGTATCCAGGAGCGGACCCCCCTACCGGTGATGCCGGCGCCCGCGTCCGCCGCGGCGACCCTGTCGCGGCGTGACGGTCGTGGGGAGCGTTATATCCGGCCCGCGCCGGTCAAGTCAATGGGCGGATCCAGATCGCGGTGTCGTGGAACACGGCGCCGCCGTTGGGGTAGCCGGGCTCGGCGCTCGTGAGCGCGTTGATGCCGATGCCGCCGGCGAAGTGCTTGTTCGGCCAGACGCCCTCCACCACCACGACGCCCCGCTGCTGGCCCGACGCCGGAGCGGCGTGGGCGATCACCGCGCCGCGCTCGTTGCCGAGCCGGACCGGTGCACCCGCCGGGACCCCCAGCTCGGCCAGATCCTCGGGGTGGAGCAGGACGGTGGGGCGGCGCTCGCGCGCCCGCGAGGACGCCGTCTCGGTGAACGTGGAGTTCAGGAACGTGCGCGCCGGCGCGGCCACCAGACGGAAGGGCTTCTCGGCGGTCGCCTCGTCGATGACCTCGAAGTGGTCGGGTAGCGCCGGCATCCGGTCCCACCGCCCACCCCAGCGGGACCAGTCCGGCTTGAAGTGGAAGCGCCGGTCGGCGGTCGGGAAGCCGTCGAGGAAGTGCGCGGTCTCGAACGGGGGCGCGAAGTCCTGGCCGCCGCGCTCCCAGTTGGTCCGCGCGTCCCACATGCCGGAGCGGCGCAGCGTCTCGTCCATGATCTCCCAGGCCGTCATCTCGAATCCGGGATGGCGGGCGCCCAGCCGCTTGGCGAGCGCGCAGATCACCGCGTGGTTCTCGCGGCACTCGCCCGGCGGCTCGATCACCTTCCGGGCGACCTGGAAGTAGGTGTGCCCGCTGGCGGTGTAGAAATCGTCGTGCTCGACCATCATGCTCGCGGGCAGCACGACGTCGGCGAAGGCCGCGGTCTCGGTCAGGAACTGCTCGTGCACGCAGAGGAACAGGTCCTCGCGGCCGAGCCCCCGGTGCACCAGGTTCGTCTCGGGGCACACCATCGCCGGGTTCGTGTTCTGCACCAGCATCGCGGTCACCGGCGGGCCGTCGAGCAGGGCGTCCGGATCGCCGGTGAGGATCGGGCCCAGCCGCGACTGGTCCAGCGCGCGGATCGACTTGTCGACCAGGTCGAGCCCCTCGATCAGGGACCGGTCGAGCGGGTAGAGCGCGGTCTGCCCGTAGACCGCGCCGCCCCCCGGGTACTGCCAGGCGCCGGTGATCGCGGGCAGGCAGGCCACCGCGTGCATGTTCACCGCCCCGTTCCGGGAGCGGCTGAAGCCGTGGTGGCAGCGGATGAAGCTGCGCTTCGTGCTCCCGTAGAGGCGCGCGAAGTCGACGATGGCCGACGCGGACAGCCCGGTGATGGCCGCGGCCCACTCGGGCGTGCGGGTGGCCACGTGGGCCGCCAGCTTGTCCGGGCAGTCGGTGTAGGCGCGCAGGTAGTCCCAGTCGGCCAGGCCCTCGGCGAACAGCACGTGCATGATCGCGCACGCCAGCGCCCCGTCGGTGCCCGGCCGCGGGGCGAGGTGCAGGTCGGCCCTCGCCGCGGTGCCGGTGCGGTAGGGGTCCACCACCACGAGCGGGGCGCCGCGGCGCTTGGCCGCCATCGCGTGGCTCATCACGTTGACCTGGGTGTTGACCGGGTTGCCGCCCCAGATCACGACGAGGTCGGAGTGCTGGTCGATCTCGCGCAGGTCCACCCCGCGCTTGGCCCCGACCCCCGCGGCCCAGCCGGTGTCGGACAGGGTCACGCAGATCGTGGAGTAGTACCGTGAGTAGCCCATGGCGTGACTGAGCCGGTTGATGCCATCGCGCTGCACCAGACCCATCGTGCCGGCGTAGTAGTAGGGCCACACCGTCTCCGGGCCGAGGGCCTGCGCCCGGCGCATGAAGGCCTCGGCCACCCGGTCGAGCGCCTCGTCCCAGCCGATGCGCTCGAAGCGGCCCGAGCCCTTGGGCCCGACGCGCCGCAGCGGGTGGAGCAGGCGATCGGGATGGTGCACCCGCTCGGCGTAGCGCGCGACCTTCTCGCAGATCACGCCCCGCGTGTAGGTGTTGCGGTGCGAGCCGCGCACCCGCCCGATGGTGCGCGGGTCGAGGCGCTCGACCTCTAGCGCGCACGTGCTGGTGCAGTCGTGCGGGCACACCGAGGGAACGATCTGCATGGTCTAGAGCATAGCGCAGGTAGCGGGTCTGCTACACTCCGGGCATGGCCGACGAGCGACCGAAGACCGCGTACGAGCTGGCGATGGAGCGCCTGGCCCGGAAGGATCGGGAAGCGGGCGGCGAGCAGCGCCCGCTCACCGACGCCCAGAAGGCGGCGCTCGCCGAGGCCCGTCAGGTCCATCAGTCGCGCGTCGCCGAGCGCGAGATCCTCCACCAGGCCGCCCTGCGCAAGGCGGGCAGTCGGGAGGAGGTCGACCAGCTCAACGAGGCCCTGCGCCGGGACATGGATCGGCTCGCGACCGACCGCGATCGGAAGATCGCGCAGATCCGCGGGGAGAAGGCTCAGGCCGAGTAGCGGGCCACCGCCTCCTCGTTCCACTCGAGGCCCGCCCCCGGCCGGTCGGGGATCCGAGCGTGGCCGTCCTTCACGCGCACCGGCTCCTTCAGCAGGGGCGCGGCCCAGTCCATGTACTCGAGCCAGTGGCACGTGGGTGTGACGCCCAGCAGGTGGAGGCTGAACTCCGGGAACAGGTGGCTCGACATCTCGATGCCGTGCGCGTGGGCGAGCGCGGCGGCCCGGAGCCAGCCGGTCACGCCGCCGATGCGCTGCACGTCGGGCATCACGAAGTCGAGCGAGCGGAGCGCGATCGCCCGCGCCATCTCGAAGGTGTCGACCAGGTTCTCGCCGGTCTGGATGGGCGTCGCGACCTCGGCGGCGATACGCGCGTAGCCCTCGTAATCGTCGTGTCGCACCGGCTCCTCGATCCAGTAGAGGCCCTCGCCGTCCAGGGCCCGACCACGCCGGATCGCCTCGCTCACGGTCAGCCGCTGGTTGAAGTCGCACATCAGCGTGGCCTGGTCGCCGATCCGCTTGCGGACCGCGCGCACAGCCGCGAGGTCCTGCGCAAAGTCGTCCCGACCGACCCGCAGCTTGATCGCGGTGAAGCCCTCCGCCAGGAGCGTCTCCGCCTCGTCGGCGAGGGTGTCGACCGGCTGGATCCAGAGCCCGGTGCTGTTGTAGGCGGGGATCGCCCGGGGCGTCCCGCCCAGCAGGGTGACGAGCGGCACGCGGTGGGCCTGCGCCAGCGCGTCCCACGCCGCCATGTCCAGGCCGGCCAGGGCCAGGCCGACCAGGCCGTTCGGGTCGAGCAGAGTGAGGTGGCGCCGCAGCTTGGCCTCGAGCTCGACCGGTGCGAGCACGTCGCCCCTGATCATCTCGAACAGGCCCTGCGCGCACCCGGCGATGGAAGCCAGGGTCCACGGCGCGAAGCCGAAGACGTAGGAGCGGCCGGTGATGCCCGCGTCGGTCTCGAGGTCGAACAGCACGAGCGCGGCCCGAGCGATCGCGCCGCTGGCGCTCACCGGGGGACGCCGGAAGGGAGGCAGGACGGGGCGGGCCCGGAGGGCCTTGAGCTTCATCACGCGAGGGCTACTTCTTGAACTCGGCCGCCGCCTTCTCGTACGCCGAGGCCAGGTCGTGATAGGCGGCCACGAAGCCCTCCTTGGCCTGGTCCCACGAGGCGGCGGTGGCCTTGCCGAGCTCCCCGGCCTTCTTCGACGCCTGCGTCCGCTTGGCCTTGAGGTCCTTGATCAGGGCCTGCGACTTGGCCTTGGCCTCGCCGGTCTGCTTGGAGGCCTGCGCCTCCAGCGCCTTGATCCTGGCGTCGAGGTCGGCGGTGATGCGCTTCGCGTGCGCCACCGCCTCGTTCTTCTTGTCGACCGTGTAGTCCCGGATCGCCTCGCCGGTCTCGATCGCCTTCTGCCCCACGTCCTTGGCCGAGGTCTGGGCCCGGGTGGGGACCGACGCGACGGCGAGCAGCGCGAGCGCCGCGACCATCACCGTGAGGATCCGTGTCGGCATGGGCGTCTCCTTGGCGGTGAGTGTAGGTCAGCGACCGGGGGTTCCGCAACGAGGCGTGACGCCGCCATTGCTTGACAGCCGACGGCGTGCGAGCCCAGAATCGTCGAAAGGAGACGTCATGACGACACTGCAGCGGGCCGAGGCCGCCGAGCACGCGTTGAGCCAGGAGCTCGACCGGGTGGTGGTGAAGTCGGTGCTCTTCACGTCGGGGGAGCGCGATCCCCGGCAGCCGGTGACGCGCCCGCCGGACAACGGCCGGCTCTACATGATGGGGCACGACCCCCGCCTGCCGAAGATGCCGGAGCGGCCGACGCTGTTCGACTTCTTCCGTCTCCGCTTCGGACCCTCCGCGCACCTCCTGCAGAGCGCACGGCTCGCGATGAAGAACGGCGTCAGCGAGAAGGTCGTCCTCGCGTGCCTGCTCCACGACATCGCGATCGCCGGGTTCATCCGCGCCGATCACGGCTACTGGAGCGCCCAGCTCGTCGAGCCCTACGTGGACGAGGAGGTGTCGTGGGCGATCCGGTATCACCAGGCGCTGCGCTTCTTCCCGGACGAGTCGGTCGGCTACCGCTATCCCGAGATGTACCTCAAGCTCTTCGGCCCCGACTACGAGCCGGAGCCGCACATCAAGGAAGCCCACCGATACGCCCGTGGCCACAAGTGGTACATGAGCTCGCGGCTCATCACCGTCAACGACCTGTACTCGTTCGACCCCACCGTGCAGGTGGAGCTCGGGGAGTTCACCGACGTGGTCGGGCGCCACTTCCGGCAGCCGAAGGAGGGGCTCGGCTTCGACCAGAGCCCGGCGGCGCACATGTGGCGCACCATCAACTGGCCGACGCGCTACCTGTAGGCGTCGCTCCTCGGCAGTCGCTTCTCAGAAGAAGAGCGCCAGCGGCGAGACCTCCTCGAGCAGCCCGAGCTCGGCCAGGTACGCCTCCAGGTGCTGGCAGACGAACTCCGCCTCGAAGGAGCGCTGTCGGTCCAGCTGGCCCTCGAAGGAGATCACCCCGCTCCGGGCGTGCCGGTAGCCCAGCGGCTTGACGCGCCCGACGATGCTCGGGATCATCGCCTGCATCACGGTCCGCCGGGGCGCATAGAGATCGGGGATCGCCTCGAGCTCGTCCGCCTGCCACGCGTGGGTCACCATGTCCAGGCGGTTGCGCAGGACGTGGTGGTCCGGCCCCAGGACGGTGTCGATCCGGTCGGCGAAGCCAGCGTTTCCCGGCGTGGGCGACGCGAAGGCGTGGCAGACCACGCGCGTGCCGCGGCCGCCGTCCCACGGCTCCGCGGCCGCCGGCCCGAGCAGCTCCTTGAGCCAGAGGGCGAGCGCGGGGGCGAGGGCGCCCCCCTTGCTGTGACCGGTGACGACGACGTCGAGGCCGCCCGCCGCGGTCCGGGCCGCGTCGCCGAGCAGCGTGAGCAGGTCGAGGCCCGTCTCGTCCGGGGTCGTGGGGGCCGACCGCGGTCGCACGTCCATCCAGGGCAGCGCGACCGCCCCCTTGAGGCGATTGATCTGATCCTGGGCCCACGCGGAGGGCTGCTGCACGAGCCGCTGCCAGCCCGCCGCGATCCGCGCGATCTGGCCCTCGAGCGCATCGCGGGCCACCGCGCGAAGGGTCGGAGCCGCGACCGGCTCGAGCGCGACGCGGGGGGAGCGCATCGTCTGCAGCTTGCTGAGCCCGAGCGCCGTGCTCGCGGAGATCGCCACGTTGTCGCTCGGGCGCGCGAACGGCCAGGGCACGACGGTGCTGACCCAGAGATCGCCGAAGAGCCAGTCGGAGGCCGAGATGGGGTTGGTGCCCCGGATCACCACCACGTAGCGGCTGGGCTCCGTCCGGCTCTGCACCACGTACATGGCCGCCGAGTCGAACGCGTCCGGGCCGCTGCGGCTCGTGACCGGGCCCCACACCAGCGTCCACGCATCCTTGACCGGCGGCAGCGTGTAGAGGCCGTCGAGCAGGGCCCGCTGGACCGCGTCGCCGTGCGCGGCGCCGCTCAGGAGATCGTAGAACCCGCGGTAGGCGAGCCCCGCGAGCGTGAGCAGCACCTGATCGGTGGAGTACGGCATGGCGCTCCTTCGCTCCGCTCCGGAGCTTAGGAGCCGGCCGGCGGGACTGTCAACGCCGCGGTGCCCTTACTGTGACCGGCGCGTCGGCAGCGAGGTCTCGGCGTACGTCCCGGCCATGCCGCGGGTGTCCGGCCGATACGGGATCGGCGCGCCGGGATCGTCGGCCGTGATCGCCAGCGGCACGCCGTCGCGTCGGCCGAGCGCACGCTCGACCAGCTCGAGGAGCGGGCCCTTGTCGTACTGGGCGTAGAAGCCGGCGGTGAGGCGGATCGGATCGCCCGAGTAGAAGCGCACGTACTGGGCCATGCGCTGCGCGAAGGCCTCGCCGGTGACGTCCCACGCGAGCTTGAACAGCGAGATGCGCTCCTCGGCGGACACGCCGGCGCGGCCGCGGACGTAGCGGTCGATGTAGGGGCGGAGCTCCGGGCTGGCCAGATCCGCCTCGCTCGGCGCGTAGAAGAAGCCGCCGGCGGCGAGGGTCTGCACGATCTCCACGAAGCGACCGTAGACCTTGCCGGTCTGCAGATGGAAGGCGCGCAGACCGTGGCCGCCCGGCACCCACACCCCGGACGGCAGCCGCTGGGCCATGGCCTCCGAGCCGTAGAAGACGGCGCGTGCGATCTCCATCTGGCTCAGCATCTCGCCCAGCTTCTCCTGCACGTGCAGGAAGCCGCTGATGCCGATCGCGTCGGCCACCTTCATGCCGAGGCCGCAGAAGAACTCGAGCTGGCTCAGCATGCGGGCCGCGGTCTGCAGGTTGATCAGGGCCCCGTAGTCGGCGCCCATCGTGTTGATGATCTCCGCGCTGCCCGGGCTGCCGTCGACCATGACCCGATCCCAGGGTACCAGCACGTCCTCGAAGATCGCGATGCAGTCCATCTCCTCGAAGCGGCTCGACAGCGGATGGTCGAAGCGGGAGCGCGGCAGGGGCGAGACCGTCTCGCGGCAGATGAACTTCAGGCCGGTCGTCGAGGTCGGGATGCCGAAGGCGAGCGCGTAGGCGTCGTCGCCAGGGGCCACCCCGCCGAACGGGATCACCGCGACCTCCTCGGTGATCGGCGCCATGGTCCCGAGCATCTTGGCCCCGCGCACCACGATGCCGTCCGGCGTCTCGCGCACCCGGCCGAGGTGGAGGTAGGGGTCCTCCTGCTGGGCGGAGGTCTTGCTGCGGTCGATCTGCGGGTTGATGAGCATGTGGGTGAGGAACAGATCGTGCTCGCGCACGTGCTCGTAGTAGCGCGTCGCGTTCTCCCCGAAGCGGGCGCCCGCCCGGGCGAAGCGATCGGCCATGAGGTGCCAGCCGGTGACGAACTGGTTCATGAAGTCGGGCGAGCGGCCCATGAAGCCGAAGTTGTGGTCCGCGCGCAGCTTGAAGTGCTTGCGCTTGCGGACCAGGTCCTCGCGCGAGTACGGGACCAGGAAGGACGTCGAGACCGGCTGGCCGGTGGTGGGCGACGGGTACGTCATCACGTCGCGGTAGGCCGGATCGTGCTGCATGTCGTACTGCTCGGCGATGGCACGGATCGGCTCCTGGAAGATCGGCTCGGCGGTGACGTCGGTGACGCGCCGGCCGCCCAGGTACACGCACGGCGGCTGCTTCCGGATCGACTCGACGTACTCTGCTCCGGTCCGGGCTGGCATGGCGCTCACCCTTTCACGAAACGCACACGCCGTCAACCGCGGGTCGACAGCGGGCGGATGCGGTGGCAGAATCGCGCCCGGGAGGAGCCAGCCATGGACGCCAACGTCAAGAAGACCGCTCTGCGCATGATTCCCTATGGCCTCTACGTGCTGACCGCCAGGGGCAAGGACGAGGCGGTGGCCGCGGCCACCGTGAACTGGGTCACCCAGGCCTCGTTCGCGCCGCCGCTGGTGGCGGTGGGCGTCAAGACCGACTCGCACGCGCATCCCCTCATCAAGGAGTCGAAGGCCTTCGCGCTCAACGTGCTCGGCAAGGGCCAGCAGGCCATGGCCTTCGCGTTCTTCAAGCCCGCGGTGCGGGAGGGTCAGAAGATCTCGGGCGAGCCCTTCCGCTGGGGCAGCACCGGCGCGCCCATCCTCGAGCGCACGCCGGCCTTCGTCGAGTGCCGGCTGGTGGACTCGGTCGAGCGCGGCGACCACTCCGTGTTCGTGGGCGAGGTGGTCGACGCGGGCCTCGCGAGCCCGGTCGAGGGCCGGGCCGACGACGCCACGCTCTGGCTGAAGGAGCTGGGCCCCAACGTGTTCTACGGCGGGTAGCCGGCGCCTACTCGGCCCGCGGCGCCAGCTTCAGCAGCTCGCCGATGGTCGCGGAGGCCTTGAGCCCGGAGCCGGTCAGCACCAGCACGGTGTGCTCCTGCGGACGGATGACCCCGCGCGAGAGCAGGCGGGTGAGGCCGGCCGCCGCGGCGGCCGAGGTCGGCTCCACGTAGAGCCCGCGGCGCGCCAGCTCCCGCAGGGCGGTGACGATCTCCGCTTCCTCCACCGCCACCACCGAGCCGCCGGTCTCGCGCACCGCGCGCAGCACCTCGGCGACGCGCGTGGGCTTGGCGGTGGCGATGCCCTCGGCCATCGTCGGCCGGATCTGGGTGGGCACGAGGTGCTCGACGCCTTCACGGAAGGCGGCCGCGTAGGGCGCGCAGGCGGCGGCCTGCACCCCGAAGAGCCGCGGCCGGCGGGCGATCTCCCCGACGCGGATGAGCTCGTCGAAGCCCCGCTCGGCCCCCAGCACGTTGCTGCCGTAGCCGAGGGGGATCACCAGGTTGTCGGGCGCCCGGAAGCCCGACTGCTCCCACAGCTCGTAGGCCAGCGTCTTGGTGCCCTCCAAGAAGAGGGGCTGCCAGTTGTGGCTCGCGTAGAAGATCTCCGCGCTCTGCCGTAGCGCCGCCTCGGCCACGTCCTGGCGCGAGCCCTTGATCGTCACGACGTCCGCGCCGCACGCCGCGATCTGGGCGATCTTGGGATAGGACGCCGTCTCGGGCACCAGGATGCGACAGGCGAGGCCGGCGGCCGCCGCGTAGGCGGAGAGCGAGGCGCCCGCGTTTCCCGAGGAGTCCTCGAGGATGCGGGTGATCCCGCGGCTCTTCAGATAGCTCACCAGCACCGTCGTGCCGCGGTCCTTGAACGATCCGGTCGGCATCATGAACTCGAGCTTGTAGTGCACGGGGGCGCCGTGCCAATCGCCGGTGAGCAGCGGCGTCCAGCCCTCGCCGAGGCTCACCGCCTGCTCGGCGCCCACCGCGAGGGCGCGCGCGTAGCGCCACACCGAGCGCCGCGCGGCGTCGATCTCGCCGCGCTTGAGCCCGGGGCCGGGCGAGAGGTTGACGTAGTGGCCGGAGTCGGCCCGCCAGCGCGGCTCGGCCAGCGGGTATGTCTGCCCGGTCGAGGGATCGACGTAGTGCACGGCCGAGCCCGTCAGAGGGTCGCCTCGAGGGCGGTGAGGTCGAGGACCTTCTGCCTCAGCTCGGCGGGCACCGCGTCGGCCATCGCGGGCACATTGTACAGGTCGGGCCTCAGAACTTCTCGGTGGCTCCGCCGCCGCCGAACTTGCCGCCCTCGCCGGCGAAGCCGGGTGGGTCCGCGGCCGCCGCCGGCGTGAAGGCGGCGACGACCGGAATGACCTGCAGCGCCTGCTGCCGTCGCTCGTCGGAGAACAGGGGCTCGGCGGTGAAGCCCGCGATCTCGCGGTCCCGGGCGCGTCGTAGCGCCCGCTCCACCACGAGCGCGATGATCACCAGCGCCGCCCCGGCCAGGGTCAGCACGGTCCAGAGCGGCGCCACGTGCACGTAGTGGCGCAGGGTGAGGAGCGACAGCGATGCCAGGACGATCCCGGTGTCGAGCACGAAGGTCCGCCGCGAGCGCGCGCCCCAGACCAGGACGGCCAGCGGGACGGCCGCCGTCGCGATCGCCGCGAGCGTGAAGACTCTCCGGGACGGCGCGGCCCGATCGAGTGGGAAGCGGGCCAGGTGCTCCAGCAGCTGCTGGTCCATGGAGTAGACGTTCACCGCCGCGTACACCGCGACGATCCCGGTCACGACCAGGACTGCCGCCGCCAGCCGGTGCGACGGGGCCCAGGACGCCGCGTCGAGCCGACGGGCGGCAAGACCCGCGAGCGCCACCCCGACCAGGAGCCAGAGGAGCCGGGTATGGGGCAGCCGTCCCAGGAAGAGGAACAGGGAGAGGGCGGACAGGGTCGCAAAGACCGGGCTTCCCCACCGCCAGCAGGCGGCGGCCCAGGCAAGCCCGCTCGCGGCCAGGAGCCAGTCGATGACG
>Ga0187776_10001537_pt1 | contig 11542 bp, 14 predicted proteins | sample 0216_BV02_MP12_2_FD_132426 | JGI IMG/M metagenome (GOLD analysis project Ga0187776, IMG submission 132426) | Tropical peat soil microbial communities from peatlands in Department of Meta, Colombia - 0216_BV02_MP12_20_MG | ecosystem: Environmental > Terrestrial > Soil > Wetlands > Peat | place...
CTTCTTCATCAGTGCCGTGGCGGAGACCAAGCGGATTCCCTTTGACCTCCCCGAGGCGGAGAACGAGTTGGGCGCGGGGTATCACACCGAGTATAGCGGCATGCGCTTCGGGCTCTTCTTCCTCGGGGAGTACGTGAACCTTATCGTCCTCGGCGGACTGGTAGCCGTCTTCTTTCTGGGCGGCTGGCGGGGGCCGCTGCTGCCGCCCCTGGTATGGTTCTGCGCCAAGGTTCTCGTCGTTGCCGTGGTGATGATCTGGATTCGGGGGACGCTGCCGCGCCTGCGCTACGACCAGCTCATGCATCTCGGTTGGAAGGTGCTGGTGCCGGTGGCGCTGGTGAACATCGTTGTGACCGGAGCACTGTTGCTCTCGTAAGAAGTCGAACCCTGAAACACGAGGCACTCATGGGTGAGTTGCTCGAAGGACTGCAAGGGCTGGCAACCGGGTTCTTTACCACCCTTAGGCATCTTTTTCGGAAGGCGATCACCGAGGAGTACCCGGAGTACAAGCGCCCTCTGCCGGCGCGGTCGCGAGCCCGGATTATCCTGACCAGGGACCCCGACGGCGATGAGCGCTGTGTGGCCTGCTACCTCTGCTCGGCGGTCTGCCCGGTGAGCTGTATCTCCATGCAGTCAGTGGAGCGGGAGGACGGTCGCCGGTACGCGCGGTGGTTCCGGATCAATTTCGCCCGCTGCATCTACTGCGGCCTGTGCGAGGAGGCCTGCCCGACCCTGGCGATCCAGCTTACTCCCGACTTTGAGCATTGTGCGCGCGACATGCTCAAGTTGGTGGCGGAGAAGGAGGACCTCCTCGTGAACCACGGCGGCAAGAATAGCGACTACAATTTTTACCGCTACGCCGGGGTTGCGGTGCTGGGAGAGAAGGGGACCCACCTCAAGGAAGATAGGCCGGTCAACCTCAAGAGCAATATGCCGTGACTATGACTCTCTACGCCGTCATCTTCTACGTGTTGGCAGCCGTCATCCTCGTAGCCACTCTGCTCGCCATAACCAGGCGGAACCTGGTCCACGCGGTGGTCTACCTGATCATTTCCTTTTTCGGGACCGCCATGGTTTATTACCTGCTCGGCGCCCCCTTCCTGGCGGCCCTGGAGGTCATCATCTATGCCGGGGCGATCATGGTGCTTTTCCTCTTCATCATCATGATGCTCCGGGTGGAAAAGACGGCGGAGCGCCCATTCTCCCTGGGTCAACTGCTGCCCCCCGTGTTCTTGGGGCTCGTGTTCCTCGAGCTCGTCGGGCTTCTCGCCTTCACGGATCCGGGCGGCCGGGTAGTGCTCGAGGCGGCCACGGCAAGCCCGAGGACGTTCGGGCGTTTCCTTTTCCAGCGGTATTGGCTGGCGGTGGAGATCGTTTCCTTTCTCCTCCTCATCGTCCTCATCGGCGCGCTCTTTCTCGGCAGAGCATCGGGGAGGCGGCGCCCCGAGGGAACAGAAGGCGACTCATGATCGTTCCCTATGGTCACGTGCTCATGCTGGCAGGTACGCTCTTCGCCCTGGGTGTGGTCTGCACCGTGGCGCGGCGGAACCTGGTCATGATACTCCTCGGCGTCGAGATCATGCTGAACGCCGCCGGTATCGCCTTTGTCGCCGCGGCGCTTCGCTGGCAACGGCTCGAGGGACAGGCCTTCGTTCTCTTCATCATGGCGATCGCCGCAGCGGAGGTCTCTGTGGGTTTGGCGCTCATCATCCGCGCCTACCGGCGGACGGGCTCGGTGGACGAGGACACCTACGATCTCTTGAAGTGGTGAGGGAACAGCACCCGTGAACTGGGGCCTCTTCATGCCTGAGCTGTACTACCTGGGAGCAGCCGGCATCCTGTTGCTGCTCTCCATGGTGCTACAGCCCAATGCCCGGCGGGACTTCTTCATCGCCCTTTTCGTGGCGGCCTTCGGGGTGCCGGTCGCCGTAGCCTCCGTGAAGCTCTCAGGCACGCTCTTCGCCGAGGCCTACCGGGTGGATCTCTTCTCTCAGGTGTTCAAGGTGATCCTGGCTGGGGGCTTCTTCCTCGTGGTTTCCCTCTGCACTGAGCTCGAGGGTGTCGAGGAGCGGCACCACCTGGAGTTTTACTTGCTCCTCACCACGTCGACTCTGGCAATGATGCTCCTCGTGAGCAGCGTCGAGCTCCTGACCATCTTTGTGGCCCTGGAGCTTTCCAGCTACTCCCTCTACCTCCTCGTTCCCTTGCGGCGCGGCTACGACACTGCGGTTGAAGCGGGAATCAAGTACCTCCTCGTCGGGACCTCCGCCTCGGCGGTGATGCTTTTCGGCTTTGCCTGCCTGTATGGGGTCATTCGCACCACCCGCTTTCCGGAGATCATCCAGGTGCTTCCAGCGGGCATCGGCCAACCGCTGGCGACCATAGGGCTCTTCCTCGCCCTGTGCGGCTTCTTTTTCAAGCTTGCGCTATTCCCCTTCCATTTCTGGGCGCCGGGCGTATACCAGGGCGCAGCGAACCAGGTGGCCGCCTACATTGCTACAACCTCCAAGGTGGCGGCCATAGCCATCCTCACGCGGGTTGTTTCTCTGTGCGGGGGAAACGGCGAGTACATGGCCAAGGTCCTGGTGGCGCTCTCCATCGCCTCCATGACCCTGGGAAACCTGGCGGCGATCAGACAGAGGGACATGAAGCGGCTCCTGGCCTACTCCACCATCGCCCATGCCGGCTACGTTCTCATTGGCATCCTCAGTCTGAGCCAGGGCGGCTATGCCGGCGCCATTTTTTACTCCCTCGCCTACCTCATCATGAAGTTCACCTGCTTCCTGGTGCTCGTGAAAGTGGCCTACGACGGGAGCGACTTGCAGGTCGCCCAGTTGGCCGGATTGCACCGCCGGTCCCCCCTCCTGGCGATGGCGCTGATGGTAGGCCTGTTCGGGCTGGCCGGCATCCCGCCTACGGTGGGTTTCACCGGGAAACTCCTGGTGTTCACCGCCGCCATGGAGCGAGGCCACTTCGCCCTGGTCCTCATCGCCATGATCAACGTCGTCATCTCCCTCTACTATTACCTCCTGGTCGTCAGGGCCGCCTATCTTCTCGAACCGGACGAAGACCTGCCCAGGATCCTGCTCTCCGTGCCTGTGACGCTCCTCCTTTGGGTGTTGGTGCTGGTGATGGTGGCGGCAGGCATCTTCCCCACCTACCTTCTTCAGGCGGCTGATGGCGCTGCCCGGGCGCTCGTGGGTGGATAGGGGAGGGGGCAAGCTCATCGCGCTCGCCACTCCAGGGCGGCGGCGGGTGGACCTGCCGCGGTGTGATGCAGGCAGGTGGGAAGGGCGGGTAAAGGCCGCTACCGGGGAATAAATCGCTGGTAATCGCTGGATTCCTGCCCACCCTTGGGTGCGGGCTTGCTCGGTTGATTTCCCTCTGCGCGCTCAGGGTGCTTCCTGTCGTCGCAGGCCAGCTCTTCGTCGAGGAGAGTCATGTCGGTCAGCTTCACGGAGTTGCCCGGCTTCGTATCGTCATCCATGCTGTGCTGGAGGATCAAGCTGATGTTGCGCCCCTTGCTGTCTTTGAACGACCATTTCCAGGCGACAAGCACCTGAAACGGGTCACCCCTCCACTCGTCCGGATCGCCGAACCTCTCTTTGTAACGACTGAGGAGGCTCTCAAAGAATCGGCGATCCGAGGCGGAATACTTGAACTTGATGCGGACAATCGTCCCGGGCTGAGCACATGTCCCGTAAGTGAGCGTGCCGTTGCTGTAGCCGGCAACATTGTTCAGATCCACCTCAGTCAAATACTCCTGGTAACGAAGGGGCCAGGCGCTGTTCCTGTTGAGCTGGCTTTCGTACTTGGAGATATTCTCACCGAGGACGAAGCCGGCAAGCTCGTGTGGCGCCTTGTCGGCGTGAGCTGGGATCGAGGTAAGGCCGAGCCAGGCGACTATCAGCGGAACGGAAAATGCCTTCGTCATCAATTCTCTCCTGATGCCTATCGGGGGACGCCCCCACGTGGAGCAGCGGAATCGCCGAAAGAAGTCTGAGCTCGGACATGTTCTCGTTCATGCATACTACTCAAACCATGGGCCGAACGCAAGAAAGAGGCGAAGGGGCTCGGCCGCCGACGGCCAGCTGTCTAGCGCTACGTGTCGGGTGAAAAGGTGCACGCCTGTTTTTCGGGTTGACAAGGTGTCAGGATTCGCCCTATCGTGATGATAAGGGTGGTTCAAAAAAAGCCTTGAACCTATCGCTACGTTCCGGAGGAGAGAAGCATTCTCAAATATTCGGCTACGTCAGCCATGGGCACGGCTTGGATGTTCTCTCTGAGCTGAGGCTCTCACTCCCCTCGCTATCGACCTCGACTGGATAAAGTGCAGACAGTTCCGAGCAGGCGTTCTGGGACAGGACCTATCTCCAGGACCGAACCTCTCCATGCTGGGTGAGACGCTTCCGTCGATACGTGGTGCGCACTAAGCGGCAAGTCCGGGCAGCCCTAGGCCGTCTTCATCCTGACATCAGGTGGAAGATGCCTGTTCGATTGCTCTCGGGGAGGCCCACCGAGGGACGGCGCCAACGGAAACGACCGCACACTCTGCGGTTTGATGAGACGAACAGATCTCGTCGATTGGTCCAACCCATCAACGGAAGTCCGCGGACTGGAGAGGAGGAGGGAAGATGGTAGGAGTCAGTGATCTCAAGCAATTCGATTTCTTCAACGGGTTTTCTGAGAAGCAGCTTTCTCAGGTGGGAGAGGTCACCGCCGTGAAAAAGTACAAGAAAGGGGTTGTTATTTACGCGGAAGGCGCTCCGGCCAGGCATCTGTTCGTCGTCATCAAGGGGTTGGTGAGTCTCCGACGAGTGGAGCCGGGAAAACTTATCGGAATCGCCTTCGAGAATCGTGAGCGTGGTGAGATCTTCGGTTCCGCGGCGCTCATGGATCCGAAGGAATACACCCTCACCGCTCTCTGCCTGGAGGATTCCGAAGTCTACGCCGTCGATGCGACGAAGCTCGTGAGGCTTTGTGAACTGGATCCGCAGCTTGGCTACAAGTGCATGTCAGCCATTGCGCAAGTATACTTTGAGCGTTATAAGAGCGCCAAGAGGCAGCTCTATCAGATGGTGCAGACGCCGGCCATCATCACCGCGCTACCCGGATGAGTGACGGCGCTGCGGATGAACGCGAAGTCGTGAGGTGCTCTGCTTCGGAGAGACCGAGTAGGTGAGGCGCAGAACGACAGCACCTCTTGAAGAGGAGATGACCTTCAATCGACCTGGAGTGGCCATGACCAAGCAACGCTCGCGAGATCGGAGCACCGGATGAGAGGAGGGTGCCATGAAGGCTGCGGTTCTGTTCACCGGAAGCGGTCCTATCGTCATCTTGACGAGCTTCGCGTCGTTCTCCGATTCCAAGTTTATCGAGAAGCTGGACGCCAAAGGCCTGACCAAGTTCATTGCCTACGAGGTCCCAATGGACGATGTGCGGCACAAGTACGGCCAGCACTTTGATGTGGTCATTAAGGATGTGAAACAGAGCGACGACCTCAGGGTGCTCGACTACAACGGCCATCGGGTGTTTCACAACTTCACCTTCGCTGAGCTCGGACAACCCTTTTACCACGAGCAGTAGAGGCGGCAGTCGGCTTGCATTCTGCCGGGGATCCAAGCCGATTTTCCGCCTGCGAGTGACAGGGGGGTCTTCCCGGTGAGGAGAGGAGGAAGGATATGCCGGACAGCGTTTACAAGGTCATCGAGTTGGTGGGCACGAGCGATGTTTCCTGGGAGGAAGCCGCCAAACAGGCGGTGGATACCGCGAGCAAGACTCTCAGGGACCTGAGGATCGCGGAGATCACGAAGCTGGACCTGCGGATTGAGAACGGGAAGGTTATCGCCTATCGGGCTAGGGTGAGCCTCTCGTTCAAGTACGCGGGCGAAAAGTAACAAGGAGGGGAAAGGGTTAACAATACGGATGGCTGCCGACATCAAGGAGGGAGAGAAATGGCGCAAGGGTTTGCGTTCAAGGGAAAGATCATGTGCGCGGAATGCTATGATAAGGAGACGGACATTGCGAGACTTCGAGGAGAGGAGATCCCCCCCAAGAAGCTCCTAGAAGCGGACAAGTGCCAGAGGTGTAGCGGCCCGCTGGAAGAGGGGGAAGAGTGAGAAGGAGAATAGTCTCCTTTTCTAAGGCCAAACCCAGCAAAAGTGACCGCCATGAACGACCGCCGATCCCCATAGTGCCGGGGCGCTATGGGGATTTTCTTTGGTGTTGGCCCGCGCTGAACGCTGCCCCGGTGTTCCACCATTCCGACCTAGCCACGATCAGGCCGACCGGAGCGCGGCAACGATATTCAGGCGGGAGGCCTTGAACGCGGGAAGCACACCTCCTGCGAAGCCCATGATGAGCGCGAAGGCAAGGCCCCTGGCCACCGTATTCAGGGTCAGGGTAAAGCTGAAGGCCAGCTCGGAGAAGGTCTGGAAGTTCGTGGTGGAGACGGTAAAGAACTGGAGAAAGGCGGCGAAGAAGAGGCCGGCGCAACCGCCGATAAAACCGAGGATGAGGGATTCGAGCAGGAAGGCGAAGAGGATGGTCCGCCGCTGGAAGCCGAGGGCGCGGAGCGTCCCGATCTCGGCGGTTCGATTGCCCACGGCGGCATACATGGTGATCATAGCCCCCACCACGGCGCCCACCGAGAAGATGATCGTGAGCGAGAGGCCGAGGATGCTCAGGAACTTCGCCATGGCCTTGGACTGGTCCTCGTAGTAGGTGGTCTCCCGGCGTGCCTGCACGGTGAGCCTGGGGTCGGCTTCGAGGTGTGCCTTGACGGTGTCGAACTCGGAAGAATCACGGAGCCTGAAGAGGACCGAAGAGTACACCGGCCGCCGGAAGGCCGGCATGAACTGATCCACATCACCCCAGACCTCCGAGCTGAAGCCGGTGTTGCCGGCATCGAAGATGCCGACGACGGTCCAGGAGCGCATGGCGAAGAAGATCGCCCCGCCGACTTCGAGCCCCCTGAAGCGTTTAGCCACACTCTGGCCGGCAACGATCTCCGAGGAGCCGGGCTTCGGCATTCGCCCTTGGGTGAGCCTGACCTGGGGACGGAGCGCGAGGGAAGTCTCCGAGATCCCCCGGATGACCACATTGGCCGGGGTGTCGGTTCCCCGTTTCGGCAACACGATGAGCACCACGAGTTCTTTGGCGAGGAGGCTCCGGCCGTTGAGCCCGATGGCCACCTCCGGCTGGGTTTCGACAATAGCCGCCTGGAGCCGGTCGATGCCGCTCTGGACCTCGGAGCCGGCGGAGCGGCGGGTGACGACGACGTTGTCGAAGGAGCCTGTCTCGACCAGGGTCTTCTCCAGCCCGTCGGCCAGCATGACCATGGAGGCGAAGACGAAGACCACGAGGGCCATCCCGGTGGCGGTGAGGAAGGTGGTGAGGCGCCGGGTCAGGAGGTTCCGGAAGCTGTAGGCGAAGAGAAGTCCCATCTATCCTATCCTCCTCAGGCCCTCGGCGATCCTGACGCTCATGGCGCGCCAGACGGGGAGGACCGCGGCGACGGTCCCCACGATGAGGGTCGCGGCGATGTCGAGGTAGATGGTCTCGGGCTCCACCTTGAAGACCGGAAACCAGGTGCCGACCTCCCTGCGGAAGGCTTCGGCGGCGGGGAAGGTGAGCAGGATCCCGAAGAGGCCGCCGAGGGTGGTGATGAACAGGGACTCGCCGAGGATCATGCCGGCGAGGTAGCGGCCCTGGAAGCCCAGGGTCTTGAAGACTGCGAACTCGCCGAGGCGCTCGCGCACGGACATGGCCATGGTGTTGGCCACGACCGCCATGATGATGACGATGATGACGAGGGATACGAGGCGAATGGCGGTGAGAATGGCCTCGCTCATGGAGACGAAGCCCATCTGAAAGGATCGCTCCGTCTCGGTGAGCGTCTCGGCGTAGGAGTTCTTGAACACGGCGTCGATGGCCTTGGCGGTCGCGGCGGCATGGTCGGGGTCGGAGAGGCCGATCATGTAGAAGCCCACCTGGTCCGCCCGCCGGGGCACGGTGCGTTTGACGGTTTCGTTCAGGTAGTCCCAGTGGAAAAAGAACTGGGTGTCGTCGATGGTGTCGTCCCGGCCGTCGTAAATGGCCCGGACCACGAACTCCCAGTTGCCGGGAAAGATGGTGCCGATGAGGGTTACCGTGTCGTTGACCCGCCAGTTGAACCGCTTCGCGAGCTTCCGGCCCACCACGCAGCCCTTTCGATCGCGCAGGAAGGCCTCCTTCTGGTCGGCCGGGACGACGAACTCGGGGTAAAGCTCCAGGTAGGTCTTGGGCTCCACGGCGAAGTTGGCAAAGAAGTTCTTCTGCTCCACGTAGTAGGCGCCGAACCAGGCGCCGTAGGAAACGATCTTTACCCCTTCCACGCCCCGGATCCTGTCTTTGTACGAAATGGGGAGGGTGAAGACGAGGGAGATGGCGTTTCGCGTTACGAGCCGGTTGGCGGCGGAGGCCTCCACCCCGGCATACCAGGCCGCGATCACGGTGCGGAGGAGACCGAAAGCGAGGATGGCGACCGCCATGCCGCAGACGGTGAGGGCCGCCCGGAGCCTGTGCCTAAAGGTATTCCGAAAAAGTAATCTGAGGAGCATGGGCGAGCACACCCTTGTCGAGGTACCTCATGGAGCGCGCCCTCCTGGCCGCCCTCGGGTCGTGGGTCACCATGATGATGGTCTTACCGAGACCGCTGCTCAGCTGCTCCATGAGGCCGAGGACCTCCTCGGCGGAGCCGCGGTCGAGGTCGCCGGTCGGCTCGTCGGCGACCAGGATGGTCGGGTCGGTGACCACGGCCCTGGCGATGGCGACGCGCTGTTGCTGCCCGCCTGAGAGTTGCCCCGGGTAGTGATCCATGCGATCCTGGAGGTTGACGAGGCCGAGGGCCATGGCCACGTGCTCCTGCCGCTCCTTCTTGGGAAGGCCCGACAGCATGAGGGGGAGCTCGACGTTCTCGAAGGCGGTGAGGACCGGGATGAGGTTGTAGAACTGAAAGATGAAGCCCACGTTCCCTGCCCGCCACGCGGCAAGGTCGCTCTCCGAGAGGGAGGTGATGTCCACGCCGCCGACGCGGATGGTGCCCTCATCCGCCTGGTCGAGCCCGGCGATGAGGTTAAGGAGGGTGGTCTTGCCCGAGCCGGAGGGACCCATGAGCGCGAGGAAATCCCCGGTCTCGATGGCCAGGTTGATGTTGGTGAGGACCGCGAGGAGGTAGCCTCCCCGCCGATAGGCCTTGCTCACCTCGAGAATCTCGACGATGGCTGCCATCTAGCCTTCCCGAATCTTGACCCTGGTCCCGCCCCTGACCTTGTTGAGCGGGGCCGTCACCACCCGGTCCCCCACCTGGAGCCCGTCCAGGATTTCGGTCATGTCGCCGAGCTGTCTGCCGAGCCGAACCGGCACCTTTTCCACGCGGTCACTGCGCACGGCAAACACCGCGCTCTGGCCGTCGGCGCTGACGATGGTCGCGGCGGGCACCGCCCTCAGGGGCTTCCGTTCGTCCTCGGCAACGGGGCGGGAGAGGAAGGCCACCTTGGCGCTCATCTGGGGAAGGACGCGGGGGTCTTTCTCGGCGAAGGCGACTTTCACAAGGACCGATGCCTTGGTGCGATCGGCCGTGGGCACAATCATGTGGACCTTTCCGGGAAAGCGGGTTTCGGGCAGGGAATCGAGGCGGATCTCACAAGGCTGGCCGACCTTGACCTGCTGGATGTTCGACTCGGATACGTCCACTTCCACCTGGAGCGAGTCCATATCGGCAATGGTGACGACGGCGGCCTTCGCCTCGGCGGCCGCGCCGATGGGGGTCACGATGTCGCCGATATCGGCATTCTTGGTGAGGACCACGGCATCAAAGGGAGCGCGAATGTTGGTGTACTCGAGCATTACCTCCGCTTCCCGTAGGCCGGCGGTGCTGGCCCGGAGCGTCGCCTCCTGGGCGGCCACGGCAGCTTCGGCCTTCCTATATCTCGCCTCGGCGGCATCGAAGTCGGACTGGGCAATGTAGCCTCCCGCCGCAAGCTCTTTCCTCCGGGTGTAGTTGAGGGAGGCGTCCTTGAGCTCGGCCTTGGCCTGGTCCAGGTTGTGGCTGGCCGCGACGACATTGGCCTGGGCCTGATCCCGCGCCGCCTTGGTATCTTCACTTTCCAACCGAGCGATCAGCTCCCCCTTCGTTACCCGGCTTCCTTCCTCCACGGCCAGAAACACGAGCCTGCCGGTCACCTTGGAGGCCACGGCCGCCTTGCGCTGGGCTACCACGTAGCCACTCGCGTTCAGCAGCGTGAAGGTCTGGGAGGGGTAGATGTTCTGGACGGTCGCAACCTGCACCTCGAGAGCGGGAGTGAGCATCCCCTTCCGGTACAGGAACCCGAGGCCGACAAGCAAAAGAAGGGCAAGGGCAATGAGGAGGTACCGCCTCTTCCGGTCCCGCCGGGAGGTGACCTTCACCTTGTCGATCCGAAGTTTGGAAAGGTCCTCGTCAGCCATGAGCAGTTGTTCCCCGAGTCCCGCTGCTGTCTAGAGCCACACCACGACGCACGGCGCCCTCTTATACCACGGGGCGCCGCCAATGAACAGTTTCAGCGCAACCTCTTTGCCGCCTTCTCGTAGGAGCAAGCCCGAGGTGTCGGGGTTTGCCATGGGATGCAGGGTGGGCACTGCCCACCGAAGCCCTCTTGCGGTCTTCAAAATCCCGCATCCCCCGGTGACCATTCATGGGACGGAGTTCACGGTACGACACTACCCCGTGGGGAGAGCTTGTCTCTTGACAGGATGGAGAAGACGATTTCCGCCTTCCCTCGCGCCCTGTGCCTGTCGAACGTCAAACGGTTGGGCCGATCGAGCCTCTGTAGGCCGAGGCTACTCCGGTGAAGTCGGCCGGCGTCCGAAGCCCCGCCCCAGGCCGGGACGGAGGGGAGGGGGATGTATGAGGGTTCCCGGGTCTCACGGGGAGCGAACCTGTCTCGCGCTCCCGACCTCTCACGCCGCGGGCGCTCGTCAGCCTGTACACATCTCTCGCTCGAGGTCCGTCGCCCTTTCCTGGATGAGCTGCCAGGCCCTCTGCACGTGCACGGCCTCGGTGTAAGTCTGACCGACGCAGAGACGCAGGGTGTAGCGGTCGTCAAGTTTAGTGTGGCTGAGATAGAGCTTGCCGCTCCGGTTCAGGCGCTCCAGCAAGCGCTCATTCAGGGCGTCGCCGCCCACATGGCGGAAGCAGACCAGGTTCAGCGGGGCGGGGGCGGCCAGCTCGAAGCGATCGGATTCCCTGACCCAGCGGGCGAACTGCTGCGCGATCTCCACATGGCGCCGAACGTGGTGGCGGAGCCCCTCCACCCCGTAGTGGCGAATGACGAACCAGAGCTTGAGGGAGCGGAACCTTCGGCCGAGGGGGACCTGCCAGTCCCGGTAGTCGATGACCGCGCCGGACTCGGTGGCCTTGTTGCGGAGGTATTCGGGAAGGACGCTCAGGGCGTTGATGAGGGCCGCCCGGTCGGCGACGTAGAAGCAGTCGCAGTCGAAGTTGGTGAACATCCACTTGTGA
>Ga0187776_10001538_pt1 | contig 11541 bp, 10 predicted proteins | sample 0216_BV02_MP12_2_FD_132426 | JGI IMG/M metagenome (GOLD analysis project Ga0187776, IMG submission 132426) | Tropical peat soil microbial communities from peatlands in Department of Meta, Colombia - 0216_BV02_MP12_20_MG | ecosystem: Environmental > Terrestrial > Soil > Wetlands > Peat | place...
AGCCCCGGCTGATCTCCTGGCTGAACGGGGCGGCAAATCGTGGGGGGTCGTGATCGGCGTGAGCGAGTACGAGAAGCTGCCGGATCTCCGCTACGCAGCGACCGATGCAAGAGCAATGGCGGGGTTACTGGAACGCAAGGGTTTCACCGTGACGCTCTTGATCAATGGACAGGCCGGAAAGGCGCAGATTCTCTCCGAACTCGGGGAGAAATTGGCGAAGCAAGCCGGCCCGAACGATCGTGTGCTGGTCTTCCTTGCAGGACATGCCGACACGAAGACGTTGAAAGGAGGGCGACAGGTCAGCCACTTCTTCCCCGTCGCGGGTGATTATGGAGCGATGACCGACAGCGCCTTGAATCTCTCTACGATCCGAGAAATGATCGACGCAGTGCCGGCGAAGCAAGTGCTGCTGGTGCTCGATGGCTGTCAGAGTGGAATCAGCGCGGCACCATCGCAAAGCGCATCCCCGGCCGTGGAGGCGCAACTCCGCCGCGCGATGGTAGAGCGGAGTCGCGAGATTCTCACCGCATGTAACCCCTCACAACAGGCGCTAGAGGCGAGCGATGCCGGCATGAGTCTCTTTGCGTCAGTGATGATCGAGGGATTGGAGAAGGGAACCGCGGACCTCAACGAGGACGGTCTGATTCCGACCTCCGAACTCCTGGCCTACGTGGATCAGCGCCTGATCAGTATCCTGCAGCCCAAGGGACTCGCACAAAAGCCGCAGCGGTGGGATTTGAATCCTGAGAAGGGCGAGTTTGTGTTTCTGGCGCCCCAAAGACCTCCTGCCGCTAAAACCGAAAGTGGCACCGCTCCCACTCATGCGAGTGGCGGCCCCGCCGCGACCTCCTCGGATACTGCCAGCGCCAAGCCGCGGCCGAAGGATCAGAAAGAGGCTGAGACGAAGGGTGCCGAGAAGCCTGTGGGGTCAACTGGGACCAGCACCGTTTCTCGCGTGGTGGTGACTCCTCCCTTGCCAGAAGAATTCACCGGCCGAGATGGGGCCTCAATGGTGCTCGTACCGGCGGGTGATTTTATGATGGGAAGTGACAAGGGTGACGACGATGAAAAGCCGGTCCATCGCGTACAGGTAGACTCATTTTACATCGACAAGTTCGAAGTGACGAACGGCAAGTTTGCAAAATTCATCGATGCGATCAAAGGCGAGCCGCCCTGGGGCTTCGATGATAAGGACACACCGGTGGCCCATGCGGATCAACCAGTGCGTTGGGTCACATGGCTCGATGCCACCGCCTATTGCCAATGGGCCGGGAAGCGATTGGCGACCGAGGCGGAATGGGAGAAGGCCGCTCGAGGCACGGACGGGCGACTGTACCCCTGGGGAGACGAGACTCCCACGCCGGCACACGCGGTGTTCGGACAAAAGGAAGGAAGCGAGAGCCTTCCGCCCTTCAGCAATCGCGATAAGGGGAAGAGTCCTTACGGAGCCCAGGATATGGCAGGCAGTCTGTATGAATGGGTGGCTGACTGGTATGACGATGAGTACTATGCGACGACACTCTCTCAAAACCCTCGCGGGCCGTCCGAGGGGACGCAGAAGGTACAGCGGGGCGGGTCATACTCGAACAACCCCTACAGGATCCGAACCTCCTTCCGCACGAAGGATATCCCTACCGAGGCACGTCCCAACGTCGGGTTTCGCTGCGCGCAAGATGTTCCGAAGACTCCGTAAATTCCTCATGCCCCGCGCGTGGCCTCATTTGCATCGCTCTTCAGAGACCAAAGGTGACAGCCTGGTACCGGCAGATGGCCTAGCTCGGAGATTCGACTGGAGGTAACGATGAATCGATATCGTGTGACGCCCGATACGAAGCTGAACCTCAAGGACTATGATCCGGACGAAACCGGTGACTACAAGAAGAACGAGCAGGGAAAGGAACGGGCCAAGTCCAAAGCATCGGCTCTTATTGCGCGGCTGGATGGATTACAGGAACGGCTCTATGCAAATGGAGGTCGGGCGCTGTTGCTCGTGCTCCAGGGGATGGACACGAGCGGGAAAGACGGGACAATCAAACATGTGATGTCGGGAGTCAATCCGCAGGGGTGCAAAGTGGTCGCCTTCAAGACCCCTTCCAAGGATGAACTGGCCCGCGACTTTCTGTGGCGTGTGCACCGCGAGGCGCCGCCGAAGGGATTCATCGGTATCTTCAACCGTTCGCATTACGAGGATGTGCTCATCACGCGTGTTCATGGATGGATATCGGACAAGGTCGTGAAGCAACGGTTCAATCAGATTAAGGAATTCGAAGAACTCCTGACCGAGAGCGGCACGGCGATTCTGAAATTCTTTCTCCACATCTCCAAGGATGAGCAGAAAAAACGCCTGGAGGCCCGCATAGGAGACCCAGAAAAACGGTGGAAGTGGAATTCCGGCGACTTGGAAGAGCGCAAACTCTGGGAGTCGTATCTGCGCGCGTTTGAAGATGTCATCTCCGCCACGAGCACCGAGCAGGCGCCCTGGTATATCGTACCGGCGAACCGCAAGTGGTATCGGAACCTCGTGGTCGCCGATCGGGTCGTGAAGGTATTGGAGGATATGAAGCTCAAGACTCCTCCGGAGCCTGAAGGAGTCAATTTCGACAAGTTGAAGATCGTGTAGACAGGAATGGTGGTATCTTCCGCTCCAGAGTCTGCTGCTCACAGGCACGTGTTATGCTTGACGAAAAAATGTTGAGTGAACACCCTCTCCCCATTGACACATGTTTCTAATGGGCGTAGGAGAAATTCATCGGCCCATCACGCAGCTTTATTTATTGAGGGACCGGACAGACCGCGCGGCTGTCAGCTAGATCCCTCAAGCCATTTTGAAGAGGGAGGAGGGTAATGATGGATGACCTGACTCCACCTGGCCTCAATGGCCCGCCGAACTGAAGGCGGGCTTCTACTCGGTCAACGCTGACCGGACCTTCCGCTGGCTGTGCCTCATGGCACCAGAGCCCAACTGGATTTCAGCCTGAACCTGATGTGAAAATCCGTCGCTGGCGTTGAGGAACACAAGAGCCCGGGGACTGAGCGTTCCCCCGACCGGAAGCCTGACCATCAACGGATGTTCGCGTGGGTCTCACTGGGCCGACAAGAACCGAACAAGAATTCTGACGTCCTAAGCGTCAATCACGGGCGACCTCCCACCGATCGTGCAGGGTCGCCCGTGGTGTTTCTAGCTCGTAAAAAAGCCGACGTTCTCACCCACCCGTCCCCCGCGCGCCAAGACGCGCAATTCACCGATGGTCGTGGTCGCCTCGCTCAATCCCTCGCCGTACGATAAAGAGTACGACTCGGCATGTCGCTCGCTGCCGCCTTGTTGCAGAGCATGTTGACGCGCGATCTGATATGGTCCGTCCTACGAAAGTGTATACTTCTGTGTCTCGCTTATTGCGACCTGCCTGGGACGAGGCGCGTCGCGCCGGGGCCAGAGTGGGTGCGAACGACACCAATTTTGAGCATTCGAGAAACCCTGGCGACGCCGGGTCTTTCTTTTTTGCCGATTCTCCCCTACCATTCTGCGTCTCACCATGGCTGAGAAGAAGTCCAAGACCGTTCGTCCAACTGGTTCGCGCCGGCGGCGGAAGCCGGCCGGTGCGTCGACCGGATTAACAGCGAGTGAGCTTCAGGCGGCTGCTCCACCTCCGGAGGTCGCAACCCTCCACCGAGCCATCGAAGACGATGGCGGGAAAGTCCTTACTATCTATCGTGAGCCTTATGGCGGACGATGGCTTGTGTTCGCTGCCTTGCCGATCGAGCTTGTCGAACCGACACCCTATCAACGGAACCTCTCGGACACACATGTGCGGAAACTGGAAGCTGTGATCGGAAAGATCGGTCGATTTCTCGATCCGATCATCGCGGTCCGCTCACCAAAACCTGACCACGCAGCCAAGTACTGGACCCCGAACGGTAACCATCGGCTCTCCGCGATGGGGACCCTCGGAGCCAAGAGCATCATTGCCATCGTGGTCCCGGAAGCCGCCGCTGCCTACCAGATTCTGGCGCTCAATACCGAGAAGGCCCACAACCTGCGGGAAAAGTCGCTTGAAGTGATTCGTATGTACAAGGAACTGGCTCGGTTGGATGACGCGACCGAGGAGACCTACGCACTCGAATTTGAAGAACCGGCCTTCATTACCTTGGGGCTGTGTTATGAGGAGCGCCCGCGGTTCAGCGGGGGGGCCTATCATCCGGTGTTGAAGCGAGTGGATGACTTCTTGAACAAGCCGCTTCACATGACGTTAGATGTGCGGCGTGCGCGGGCGAAAACGCTCCTCGCGCTCGATGATCAGATTGTCATGCAAGTCGAGGCCCTCAAAGCCAAAGGACTGACCAGCCCCTACCTGAAGAGCTTTGTGGTGGCACGCGTGAACCCGATCCGGTTCCGTCCGAAAGACGCCTCTCCTCTTCCCTTTGACGAGGCACTCCATCGTATGATGAACGCAGCCGTCAAGTTCAATCCGGACAAGATCAAGCTGGACGATCTGGCCCGCTCCGGCGGCGCAGCAGACGAGGCAGAATAAGCCCTCGGATCGACCGGGTCAGCCACCTTGCCCTTCCTCTTGGCGCCCATTTAGAATACTTTCTCGAGGATGCAAACGAGCCATTCATCGTCTTGCCCGGAGGTTTTGCCATGGGTCTCGCCGACAACAAATGTGTTCCATGCCGCGGGGGCGTGCCCCCCTTGCCGCCCGATCGTAGCCAGGCGCTCCTCAAAGAATTGGGCCGCGGCTGGTCGCTCAACGGGTCTGGCCATCTCGAACGGCTGTTTACCTTCAAGGATTTTGCCCAGGCGCTTGCATACGTAAACAAGGTGGGGGCCATCGCAGAATCAGAAGGGCACCATCCCGATTTTTATCTCGCCTGGGGAAAGTGCAAGGTGGAAATCTGGACCCACAAGATCAACGGTCTGACCGAAAGCGATTTTTACATGGCAGCGAAGGCTGATCGTGAATTCGAACCTTTTCGAGCCGCTGCTAGCTGACCGAAGGCTGGCGGGCTTGGCCATATCCGGACGAGGCGCCAGATGAGCGACAAGGCGCAGGTCGCGCTTGTCAACATGCCCTTCAGTTTCTCGAAGTATCCTTCGATTCAACTCGGCACGCTTTCTGCCCTTCTAAAATCCAAAGCTATCCCGGTCGACTGCCACCATTTGAACGTCCGATTTGCCCACAAAATCGGCGTGCCGCTCTATGAAATGATCTGCGAGAAACGGGCCCTGTTCGGTGAATGGCTGTTCTCGTACCTTCTCTTCCGGGACAATCCTAAGCGTGCGGAATACCCGCGGATGTTCAAGCCGGTTTTCGAGCAGATTGCTCGGGAAAGTGGCCACCCAATGTCGTTTTTCGAAGACATGGCCAGCCGCACGGCGCCGCAATTCTTGACTTGGGCGATGACGGCGATTGATTGGGGCCAATATAAGATTGTCGGCTTCACGTCGACGTTCGATCAAAACGTGGCGAGCCTGACGATGGCGAAGCTGATCAAGGACCTGTATCCCACTGTCACGATCGTCTTCGGCGGGGCGAACTTCGACGGCGAAATGGGGCTGGAACATTTCCGGGCGTTTCCCTGGATCGACCACGTGGTGATCGGTGAAGGGGAAGACACGTTCCCCGCGCTGGTGGCCTCCGTGCTTTCGGGCAAAGCCGGCGTCCTGCCGCCAGGAGTGACCTATCGGCAAGATGGGAATATTCGGTTCGAGCCGAACCAGTCGCTCTTCTCCGATTTCACACAGACCGGTCCTCCCGATTACGACGACTACTATCGTTTGCTGGCCGAACTGGCCAAGGACACTTCACAGGGGCTTGATCGCATTCTGTTGTATGAAGGATCACGAGGCTGCTGGTGGGGCGAGAAGCATCACTGCACGTTCTGCGGGCTGAATGCGCAGAGCATGAAGTTCCGCGCGAAGTCATCGGAACAAGTCGCGCGGGAAATGGCGTATTTGTCCAGTCGGTATGATACAGCGCGGTTCCGCCTCGTGGACAACATCATCGATATGAAGTACATCGAGAACCTCTTCGCGAAGTTCGCTGCCGACCACTGCGACCTCGATGTGTTTATCGAGACGAAGAGCAACCTTCACAAGAACCAAATTCGTACCTTGGCAGCCGGGGGAGTGAAATGCATGCAGCCCGGTCTGGAGAGTCTCAGCTTGAATCAGCTTCGAGCGATGGACAAGGGCGTCACGCCGATGCAGAACATCATCTGTCTGAAGTGGAGTTTCTACTACCACGTCGAGGTATCATGGAACATCCTGCTCGGGTTTCCTGGGGAAACCACCGAAGATTATCGACGACAGATCGACCTGATCCCAGCTCTGTTCCATCTCCAGCCGCCCGAGGCGACCGGGAAATTTTGGCTTGAACGATTCAGCCCCTACTACAAGCGACCAGACGAGTATGGAGTGCGGATCACGGGACCGGGTCTGGCCTATGAGTACGTCTACGATGGACGCCAGGTGGACCTCAAGAAGATCGCGTACGATTTCGAGTACGAATTGGACAACTGGCCGGTGGACCCGCACGTATATCAGGAACTGGTTGATGTCGTTGGAGCATGGAAGCGCCTGCACGCATCCGGTGACCGCCCGTTTCTTTACTACTCAAAGGCGATGAACTATATCACCGTCTATGATGGGCGGAATCCAAAGGCTCCCATGCGACACCGGTTCGACTGGCCTGAAGCCGTCATTATCGAGGCCTGCAACGAAACGGCGAAGAGTGAGGATCAGATCCGTTCGATGCTGGCAGAGCGTTCAGACCGCTCGTGCTCCTCGAGTCAACTGGCGGCCGCATTGGCATCACTGACAACCAGCCGTATCCTCTACGAAGAACGAGGCAAGTACTTCACCCTCGCGATTCCCGAAAACCCCTATCTCTGATCCAGCCGTTATTCACCCTACATCGTCAGCTTTTCAACGACGTTGCGCATCTGGACGCCGTGGACCAAGGAGGCGCCGCCTCGAATCGCACAGGCCACGTGCACCGCTTCTGTCATTTCCTCGATGTTGGATCCCTTCTCCAGTGAGGCCTGTGTATAGGCGTCGATGCAGTAAGGACATTGGACCGTGTGCGCGACGGCCAAGGCGATGAGCGCTTTCTCGCGCTCCGTCAAGGCGCCTTCGGCGAAGACCGCGCTGTAATACCCCATGAACTTATCCCACAGGGACTTGTTGCCTTTGCCCATGTCGGCGAATTTTCCGAGATCGTGAGGATGATAATACATGTCCATATCGGTCTCCTTTTCCCCGGGTTTGCGACAGTCCTAAAATGAGGCGGGATGTGACGGGGAGGGCTATCTCACTAAGCGTTGCTGGGAGGTTCAGGATCGACTTCTGACAGAACTTGAGAGAACCTGCTTCCCACAATGCCGGTTACCTTGGTCATCAGGTCGGTAACCTCATGCCATTCAGTTGGCAGGAGATCCTGTTTCAGCTGGGGATGGATCGCCCATTCCGCGTCGACTCGTGTCCCCTTTCGACTCACGAGAACTCGAAGAAGCTCTACATCCCACGTGGTGGATTCAGCTGCGTCCGCCTGGGAAGGGTGGCCATTTGATTTGTCTGAAGGAGGGGTCGAGCTTGCCATAGATCCTCTCTGATCGTCACAGTGTCAGCAAGATCATACCCCATTACCTGTCCATCTGGCTATCCATGCGGAGCGGCTTTTCTCGGGGACCGCTCGGGCTTGTGCTGCAACACCAATTGATGGTGGAGCCACGCGGTCAGGTCCCTGTGTATCACTGATGAGGCCGGGTCTGTTGAAGTACGTCGAGCATAGCCTGATGGATCCGACCGTTACTCGCGACCAGCTCTTTCCCGTAAATCGAGTGCTTCCCGCCCTCGAAATTCGTTACCTTGCCACCCGCTTCTTCGAGAATCACGATCCCGGCAGCCATATCCCAGGGGTTCAGTGCAACCTCCCAAAACCCATCGAAGCGGCCGCTCGCGACGTAGCAGAGGTCCAAAGCCGCCGTGCCGGTCCGGCGTAAGCCCTGCGCTTTCAGGGCAAATCGGACGAAATGGTCCAGATTATTGTTCGCTGTCTCCCGAATGTCATAACCAAAGCCGGTGACGAGCAGGGCACGATCGAGATGATCTGTAGCGGAAACCGAAATCGGCGCGTCATTGAGGAAGGCGCCCTGGCCTCGCCGAGCCGTATAGAGTTCGTCCCGGGTGGGGTCGAATACGACACCGATGAGACTACGCCCTTCGTGTTCGACCCCGATGGAGACACAGTAGGCCGGAAACCCGTGAGCCAAATTCGTGGTCCCGTCAAGCGGATCGATCACCCATTGGTATGGAGAGCTGGATCGCTGCGCCAGTCCCCGCTCTTCTGCGAGGATGCGATGGGAGGGGAAGGTCCTCTGAATGACGTCGATGATCCGCTGCTCAGCCCGACAATCGGCGTCTGTCACCAGATTGATGACGTTCTTGTGCTCAATATGAAATCCGACGCGGGCACATTCCCGTAAAACCTCTCCTGCTTGTCGCGCCGCTTCCACCGCAGTGACGAGCAGGACGTCTGCTGGAGGATCTTGCGCGCACGAGACGGGCATGGGCCTCATCATAACGGAGAATTCCTCATAATCCTACTTGGGCCCTGCCGCGGCGTTCCGAGGTTCAATTCAAATTCAAGCAGGTGGCAGTGTGTTTTTACAGTGAGACCTGCGTGCAAGGCATGATCGTGCATATTGGTATTGAGTTATCTTGCAAGCAGTGGTATGAAGCAGGCACACTCTGTTCAATCGAGATTATGGAAGGACTCACGGATCGTCTCATCGGGCTCGAACAGCGAATCAACGCTTCTACCTCTCGAGCACAGGAACCTATTGGTGAAGCGTCGGAGGGACTCTTCATCCATCCTGTGTAATGCCGCGAGATCTCAAGTCCACGAAGGGAGGTGAGAATCTTGGCGATGAAGAAAGCAGCGAAGAAGAAAAAGAAATAACCCGCCTCGATTCTAGCGCCGGGAGCAAGGTCGCTTGCTCCCGGCATTATTTTTTCCACAGACACTCGTGCGCACACGAATGCCGCAAGGTGGTGATGCGACTGCGGCGAGAGAATCTTCCTGGTTAGGATGCTTGAAGCGCGATGAGCGAGGCTGGTCGGAGTGCGGCCAGAGCAGGAACAGGCTCGGAAGTTGCGGCTGAGTCAGGACCGTTGAGGAGCACCCACTTTTCCGGATGGTCGAGAATCTGTTCGACAAGTCGCGTGTGCATGGCGTGGCCCGATCGATCGGCCACCACGTGCCCGATGAAGGGAACGCCGAGCAGCGAAAAGTCCCCGATCAAATCAAGCACCTTGTGTCGGACAAACTCATTGGTGAACCGAAGGCCTGATTCATTCAGAATCCCGTCCTGCGACAGGACAACCGTATTCTCGAGATTTCCGCCGCGTCCAAGTCCGCGAGCCCACAGAGCTTCCACTTCGTTCAGAAATCCAAACGTTCGTGCGTCGGCAATCTCACGCTCGAATGCCAGGACGGAATGCTCGTAGACAAAAGTCTGGGTCTGAATCAGCGGATGATCATACTGAATCGAATAGGTGATCCTGGGCGTAGCCGAAGGTTCAATCTGGACTCGGCGCGTCCCATCAACCACTTCAATGGGCTGCGTGATTTTTAGATAAGACTGGCGGCGGTTCTGTGAGACAATGCCAGCAGACTGGATCAAACGAACGAAGGGTGCCGCGCTCCCATCCATGACAGGGGCTTCGCCGGCGTCGAGTTCCACATAAAGATTATCGATATCGAGTCCCGCCAATGCGGCGAGGACATGCTCAATGGTCTTCACCTGAAACCCATTTCCACTGATCGCAGTACAGAGCTCTGTGGGTACCAGATGTTTGATGGAAGCAGTGAGAGAGGCGCCGGCCTTCCCATTGCGATTGACGAAGACCACGCCCGTATCGACTGGAGCAGGTCGAAAGGTAAGGGTGACAGACTGCCCGGAATGGAGCCCAACCCCCGAACAACTCACAGTACTTGCGATAGTTTGCTGAAGCCTCACCAGGTTACCTCGATAATTTCCACCGAGACACTCAGCAACTCGTATGCCAGCAGATTTCTCAAGAAATAATCTCATAAGCAATTGAAAATACATTACAAACAATCCAATATAGCAATTGACATCAATGTTGTAAAAACGTGACATGTGTGACTTTTTCCATTGAAACAAGGCACTTGTACCCGTGCAATGGGCTATCAAGAGCCTTGTCTGTATTGCCTAACCACAAACAGAGCGGCTTTGCCTCCCCACACATTTCTTGGCCCCATCCGTGTGGAATTTATGTCTATCGGCGGAGTTTTTGTCCGGCTGAGACCTTAGAAGTCCGATAGGAGCTTTCGTCGCGAGACTGCTCGGCCTTAACCTCGCTCACGATGAAGAGATGGAAGTGGAGTGCTAATCAGGAATTCAACGACGGAGAAACTCGAGTGTGGGTTGGAGCCGAACAGTTCAGAGGGCGAGCACGAGACCTGCTAACCCGATACTGACCCCGACAGTAATCGCACTCACCACTCGCAGGTGGTGATCGGCGTCTTTCTGCAAATCTCCCGCGATCTGTACCACGACGTCTACGAGTTGATCGAGTTCGCGTGTGATCGTGATAAATTTTTCTCCTGTATCGGTCGCAGCATGGCGCTCGGCTTGATCGCGTAGCCGCTGAGCCTCGACTGGTGAAGACGTCTGCCAGCGTTGCTCCAGCAGGCGAATGACTTGAACAGAAGAGTCGATGTACTCAGCAAGGCTCGCCTTCACATCCCGAAGCTCCGTCAGTTCTTTGGCGGTGGCACTGTTGCCAGACAACGTTGCCTGACTAATCTGTGCGAAGCGGTCGATCGCGGCATCGATGCGGCGGCGCTTATTGGGTAATGCAGTGGCAATGCGCTCAAAATCCTCCCACGAGTCCGCTTCAATCGCACGCATGATCGATGTCCGATAGCGGATGAGCTCCCCATGGATATGGCCGACGTTCGTTGCGGCTAACGTGTATTCGGTATAGATGACCCGCAATTTCTGATCGACCCACGTGATGGAGTGGGCCCCTAGCAGGCCGGCCCCCACCACGAGCGCACTGATGACTAGTTGTTTTCGATTCACAGCTCCCCTCAGTGGGAGGCTCCAACGGTCTGGGTCCCTCCGGATGCAGTCCCAGGCCCGCGAGGCAGTGACGATACACAAAGGGCAGGGAGGTCAGAAGATCTCTCCCTGCCCTTTGCTGAGGCTCTTCCTGGCCTGAGCGTGACAACCAGTTGACACGCGGGCCACACCGAGCGTGCTCACCCCGGAGCGCGAACGATCTGCGCGACGGGAGACGCACCGCCAGCGATCGTCGGGAGAGGGAGTGCCTCTCCCAACTTTCGGCTGACGCAATCTTACAGCCAGTTCACCCGTTCTGCGGGTCTGACATAGATCGGCTCTTCGACCTGGATGCGGGCCACTTCCTTGCCCGACTTGTTGAAGCCCAGCACGGTGTCGTTGTACATCTCGAAGCGTTTGCCGTGAATCTGGGTCTCAAACACCTTCGGG
>Ga0187776_10001539_pt1 | contig 11540 bp, 8 predicted proteins | sample 0216_BV02_MP12_2_FD_132426 | JGI IMG/M metagenome (GOLD analysis project Ga0187776, IMG submission 132426) | Tropical peat soil microbial communities from peatlands in Department of Meta, Colombia - 0216_BV02_MP12_20_MG | ecosystem: Environmental > Terrestrial > Soil > Wetlands > Peat | place...
CACGCCCACGGCTTCGTTGACGATACCGCCGGGATTGCCGCGCAGGTCCAGCACCAGGCCCTTCAGCTCCCCGAACTCCTGCAGGGCGGCGGCCACCTCGCCCGCGGTGTTGAGGTTGTTGAAGGTGGAGACGTGGATGTAGCCGATGCCGGGGCGCAGCAGGAACTTGACGTCCACGCTGTTGCGCGGGATCTCGCCGCGCACCACAGTGAACTCCAGGGGATGGTCGACGCCGTCGCGCGCGATGGTGATGTGGACGGTGGTGCCCTTGTCGCCGCGCAGGCGGTCGGAGACCTCCTGCACGCCCATGCCGTCCGTGGAGACGCCGTCGACGGCCACGATGACGTCGCCGGGGCGGATGCCGGCGCGGTAGGCGGGGGTGCCCACGAAGGGCGCGATCACGATGATGTGGCTGTCGCGCGGGCCTACCGTCATGCCCACGCCGTAGTACTTGCCGTGCTGCTCCTCGTTAAGGGCGCTGAAGGCCTTGGGATCGAAGAAGTCGGAGTGCGGATCCAGCACCCGCAGCATCCCCGGGATGGCCCCGTTGTAGATGGCCTTGTCGGGGTCCACCGGGTCGGCGTAGTTCTCCTCCACCAAGGCATAGACGGTGGAGAACTGCTGCAGGTCGCCGCGGACCTGGGCGTCGCCGGAGGCGCCCAGACGCTGCCCCAGCAGGGCCCCCAGGGAGCCGCAGGCCAGCAGGACCAGCAGGACTAAGAAGAGGGAACGGCGGGACGAAGCACTCATCGGGCTCTCGAGTTCCTGACTGCGCTACGGCTCGAGACGCCCGCAGCGATGAGTCCAGGTGGAAGCGAGTATAGCACGGTCTCCGCCGGGGAGGTCGGCAGGGCAGAGAGCGCAGGCTCGCGCGCGGCGGGCCGGGGAGGGAATGCAGGGGACGCTACTGCGAACTGCTCTTGCCGCCGCGCTCGGCGACGATGCGGCGGGCGTTGTCGGCCAGCTCCTTGGCCTTGGGCAGCAGCTCCAGGGCGCGCAGCACCTGGGGATCGCTCTCGGCACGCACCTGCAGGCCCGCCTGCTGTCCGAACTGGGAGATGAACAGCTCGCTCTTGATGTTGTTGCGCACCCAGTCGTCGTTCTGCACCAGGTCGGCCTCGGTGTAGGCGATCTTCTGGTCGTCGAGGAAGCGGTGGAACTCGCTCAGCACCTGCTCGTCCACCTTGAAGTCCCGCCCGACGGTGTGGTTGATCATGTAGTGCTTGGCGAAGTTGAAGAAGGCGTAGTGGGAGAGCAGCGCCTCCTGGAAGGGGTTCGACTTGGCGTCGGTGAGCTTGACGTCGGGGGTGATGCCGCCGCCGCCGTAGACGGTGCGCCCGCTGTCGGTGAGCCGCACCTCGCGGTTGGCGATCTGGTCGTCCTTTTCGGGGCTGAAGTAGTAATCGTAGAAGGAGACGTTGCTGTAGTCGCGCTGGATGAGGCGGCCGCTGGGAGTGTAGTAGCGGGCGGTGGTGAGGGCCAGCCCGGTGTTGTCGGAGAGCGGGTAGACGGTCTGCACCAGGCCCTTGCCGAAGGTGGTCTCGCCCGCGATGAGGCCGCGGTCGTGGTCCTGGATGGCGCCGGCCAGGATCTCGGCGGCGGAGGCGGTGCCGCGGTTGACCAGCACCACGATGGGATAATCCTTGCCGCCGTTGCCGTGGGTGGCGAAATAGCGTTTCTCGCTGCTGCTGCGCCCGTGATGCGAGACCACCAGTTGTCCCTTGTGCAGGAACTGGTCGGCCACACCCACGGCCTCGTTGAGCAGGCCGCCGGGGTTCTGGCGCAGGTCCAGCACCAGGCCCTTCAGGTCGCCGAACTGCTGCAGGGCGTCGGCGACCTCATCCTCGGTGTTCTCGTTGAAGCCGGAGATGTGCAGGTAGCCGATGCCGGGGCGGAGCAGGAACTTCAGGTCCACGCTGTAGCGCGGAATCTCGTCGCGGGTGACGGTGAACTGCAGGGGCTGGTCGGAGCCCTCGCGCAGGAGGGTGATGCGTACGATGGTGCCCTTGGCCCCCTTCAGCAGGTCGGCGACTTCGCTGACGCTGAGGTTGTCGGTGGGCTTGCCGTCCACCGCCGCGATGACGTCGCCGGGACGGATGCCGGCGCGATAGGCGGGCGTGCCCACGAAGGGCGCGATCACGATGACCTTGTTGTTGCGCGGGCCCACGCTCATGCCCACGCCATAGTACCGGCCGCTCTGCTCCTCGCGCAGCAGCCCGTAGGCCTTGGGATCGAAGAAGTTGGAGTGCGGGTCCAGCACCCGCAGCATCCCCGGGATGGCGCCGTCGTAGATGGCCTTGTCGGCGTCGAGCGGGTCGGCGTAGTTCTGCTCCACCACCGAGTAGACGGTGGAAAACTGCTGCAGGTCGGTCTTGACCTGGGCATCGCCGGAGCCCGGAGCCACGCGCTGGCCAAAGACCGCGCCCAAGGCGCCACAGAGGAGCAGAACCAGGATTACCAGGAAGAGAGAGCGACGGGAACCACCGGCCATCGTAGGGATTTCCTTTCGCCGCGGCCCGCGGGGCGGCGGCGACCAAGTGAATTTCGGTGAGTATACCACGGCTGGGGCGCCGCCCCGCCCCGGAGAGGGGCCGCTCCGTGGGGATGCCGGAGGTCCGGAGGCAGGCGTGGAGGCACGGCTTTCCTTACCTTCGGCGGATTGCTGGGTGCCTCGAAAGGCGGGTATGATGAAGCTGCCATGGACCTGGGCCTCTCCGAGATCCTCTTCATCTTCATCCTGGCCCTGCTGCTGTTCGGGCCCAAGAAGCTGCCCGAGATCGGCAAGCAGGTGGGCAAGTTCCTGGGCGAGTTCCGGCGCGCCAAGAACGAGTTCCAGTCGCAGTTGCAGGAGGAGATGCGGCAGTTGGAGGTGGAGGCTGCCGCCGCCAAGCAGTCGGTGGTGAACGCGGCGTCGCTGACGCCGCCCCCCGAGGGCGCCGTCGCCAGCGGCTCCCTGGGCGAGCCCCACCTGGCGGACAACGCCCTGCCCGTGACCTCCACGCCCGCCAAGGCCCCCGATGCCTGAGCTCGCCGCCCCGGAGGCGCCCGCCGCCTCCCCCGAACCCCGCGACCAGATGCCCGCCATGAGCTTCCTGCAGCACCTGGAGGAGTTGCGCCGGCGCATCGTGTGGTCGCTGGTGGGGGTCGGGGTGGGCTTCGGCGTGGCCTGGTGGAAGGTGGAGAAGATCTACGATCTGATGCAGGCGCCCATCGTGAAGGTGCTGGCCGCCCACAAGCTGGACCAGCAACTGGTCTACACCCACCCGGTGGAGGCCTTCAACGTCTACCTGAAGATCGCGCTCATCGCAGGGCTGTTCCTGGCTTCGCCCTGGGTGCTCTACCACGTGTGGGCGTTCATCGCCCCCGGCCTCTATCGCCACGAGAAGCGCTACGTCGTCCCCTTCCTGTTCTCCACGGTGCTGCTGTTCGTCACCGGCGGGTTCTTCGGCTACGTGATCGTGTTTCCCGCCGCCATGGACTTCCTCATCGGCTTCAGCAGCCAGTTCCGGCCCATGATCACGGTGAGCGAGTACACCAACCTGTTCCTCACCCTGATCGTGGGCATGGGCCTGATCTTCGAGATGCCCATCCTGATCTTCTTCCTGTCGCTGATGGGGGTGATCAGCGCGGGCTGGATGTGGCGCAACTTCCGCTACGCCATCCTGGGGATCTTCATCGTCGCGGCCATCGTGACCCCGACCACCGACATCCTGAACATGTGCCTGTTCGCGGCGCCCATGGTGGGGCTGTACGCGCTGAGCATCGGCATCGCCTGGCTGGTGCACCCCAGCCGGCGGCGGAAGCGGGCGGAGAAGCGCGCCGCCAAGGACGCCGCCGCGGCCGGCAAGGCGCAAGAATGAGCCGGCTGCCGCTCCTTCTTCCGCTGACGCTGCTGCTGGCCTGCGGCGGCAGCCAGCCTTCCGCGAAAGCGCCTTCCGAGTCCCCGCGTGCGGCTGCGCCGGCTGCGTCTGAGACCGCGGCCGCCGCCGCCCCGGTCGCGCCCGCGCTCAAGGTGGACGCCAACCGCGCCCTGGAATACACCCGCGAGGTGGTGGCCCTGGGGCCGCGCCCCATCGGCAGCGCCGCCCACGGCAAACTCGAAGCTTACCTGCGCGCGCATCTCAAGAGCGACGACCTGGAGGAAGACGCCTTCACCGCGCAGACTGCGGCGGGAGCCTTCCCCATGCGCAACCTCATCGCCAAGTTTCCCGGCAGCAAGGACGGCATCATCGTGATCGCCGGGCACTACGACACTTGCCTGACCGTTCCCGACTTCGTGGGCGCCAACGACGGCGGCTCTTCCACCGGCCTGCCCCTGGCGCTCGCTGATGCCCTGCGGGGGAAGAAGCGGGAGGGCTACTCCGTCTGGATCGTGTTCCTGGACGGGGAAGAGGCGACGCGCCAGTGGTCGGACACGGACAGCACCTACGGCAGCCGTCACTTGGCCGAAAAGTGGGCCAAGGACGGCACCGCCAAGAAGATCAAAGCCTTCCTGCTGCTCGACATGGTAGGCGACGCCGATTTGAACATCGAGCGCGACCAGAACTCCACCTCCTGGCTGGAGGACCTGGTGTACGAGGCTGCCTCGCGCCTGGGCTACCAGTCGCATTTTTACGCCCGCACCACCACCATGGAGGACGACCACCTGCCCATGGCGCGCGCGGGCATCCCTGTCGCCGACCTCATCGACTTCGACTACGGCTACGGCAACGTCTTCTGGCACACCCGGCAGGACACCATGGACAAGCTCAGCGCCCGCAGCCTGGGCATCGTGGGCGACGTGGTGCTCGAGAGCGTGGCCCTACTGGACGCCCGGTAGAACAGTACTCAGTACTCGGTACTCAGTACCCAGTTGAAGAGCAAATCAGCAAGTCGCCAAATCAGCAAGTCAGCAAGCGGACAACCCCTCTATAATCTCAGCCCATGAAAGGCAAGCTGGCTGCCCTTTGCGCCCTGCTGCTCTGCGCTCTTCCGCTCTCCGCCCAGGACCCCGCCACGCTGGGGCGCGTGATCGAGGCCGCGCAGCAGCCCTCGCTGCTGGAACAGAACCTGGAGGTCCTGACCGACCAGATCGGGGGGCGGGTTCCGGGGACGCCCGCCATGAACCGCGCCGTGGGCTGGGGCGTGAGCGCCTTCCAGGCCGCCGGCGCCGACAAGGTCACGACCGAGCTGTTCACCCTGCCCACTTCCTGGGCCGAGGGCGACACCCAGGTGGAAGTGGTCGCCCCCGACCGCTTCCGGGTGCGCGCCGTCTCCCTGGCCTGGGCCCCGGCCCTGGCGCCGCGCAAGCTGCGCTTCGTGGACGTGGGCAACGGCACCGCCGAGGACTTCGCCAAGGCCGGCGACTTCGCGGGCGCGGTGCTGCTGGTGCACTCCGAGACCATGAAGACCTGGGACGACCTGTTCGCCGAGTACCTGCGCACTCCCGCCGTCGTGCAGAACGCGCTGGCGGGCAGGGCGGCGGCCATCGCCTTCCTCTCCACCCGCGAGCACGACCTGCTCTACCGCCACATCAGCAGCTTCGACGGGCGCATCGCACCGCTGCCCATGCTGCTGCTGGCGCGGGAGGACGGCCTGCGTATCTCCCGCCTGCTGGCCCAGGGGCCGGTCGAGGCCCAGGTCTCCATCCCCAACAAGATCGGCGGGGTCACGCCCACCGCCAACGTGGTGGCGGCGCTGGAAGGCAGCGAGCATCCCGAGGAGTGGGTGCTGCTGGGCGCGCACCTCGACTCCTGGGAACTGGGCACGGGCGCGCTCGACAACGGCTGCAACGCCGCCCTGGTCATCGACGTGCTGCGCGCGCTGCGCTCGGCCGGAGTCAAGCCCCGCCGCTCTATCCGCTTCGTGCTCTTCTCCGGGGAAGAGGAAGGCACGCTGGGCTCGCACGACTACGTGGTGCGCCACCGCAACGAGCTGGACCACGCCGTGGCCGCCGTCATCCTGGATGAAGGCACGGGGCAGATCACTGGGTGGTCGCTGGGCGGGCGCGAGGACGTAGCACAGGAGTTCGACCGCCTGGCCCAGCCCTTGTCGGCATTCCACGCCGGCCAGCAGACCACCGACGCCTTCTACGGCACCGACAACTTCGATTTCCTGCTGGAGGGCGTCCCCACCCTGGTGGCCAACCAGGTGGAGGCCAATTACCTGCCCAACTATCACGCCAGCTCCGATACTTTCGACAAGGTGGATCTGGGCGCATTGCGCCAGCACGTGGCCATCACGGCGGCGCTGATCTACGAATTGGCCGACGCGCCCGAGCGCCTGGGCCCGCGCCAGTCGCGCGCCGAGATCGAGGAACTCTTGCGGCGTACCCACCTGGACGAGCAGATGAAGACCTTCGGCTACTGGGAGGACTGGGAGACGGGAAGGCTGGGCAGGGAGCCGGAGAAGCCGCCGGTCAAGGTGATCACCGATCGGCCGGAATGAGCCCATCGGGTGATCGGGCGATTTAGAAACTAGAAACGAGAAACTAGAAACTTCCCCCATGCAACTCACATTCGCCGACTGGGCGGTCATCGCGCTCTACTTCGCCGTCAACCTGGGCATCGGGCTCTATTACTACCGCCGCGCCTCGGCCTCGATGGGCGACTACTTCGTGAGCGGGCGCGAGGTCTCGTGGTGGCTGGCCGGGACCTCCATGGTGGCCACCACCTTCGGCGCCGACACCCCTCTGGTGGTCACCGGCATCGTCTACAAGTACGGCATCGCCGGCAACTGGCTGTGGTGGACGCTGGCCTTCAGCGGCATGATGACGGTGTTCTTCTTCGCGCGGCTGTGGCGGCGCTCGGGCGTGATCACCGACATGGAACTGGCCGAATTGCGCTACGCCGGCAAGCCCGCCGCCTTCCTGCGCGGCTTCCGCGCTCTCTACCTGGCGCTGGCCGTCAACACCATCATCCTGGGCTGGGTGAACCTGGCCATGGCCAAGATCCTGGAGCTGACGCTGGGGGTGAAGAAGCTGGAAGCGGTGATGTTCTGCCTGGCGCTCACCCTGGTGTACACGGCTATCTCAGGGCTGTGGGCGGTGCTGTGGACCGACCTGCTGCAGTTCGTCCTGAAGATGACCATGGTGATCGCGCTGGCGGTCTTCGCGGTGCGCGCCATCGGCGGCATGGGCGCGCTCACCAGCCAGATCGCGCAGCACGACGCGGCCACCGGCATGCACACCCTGGCCTACGTCCCGGACTGGTCCTCGGGCTGGTTCCTGATGTTCCTGGTCTACCTGAGCGTGAACTGGTGGGCGAGCTGGTATCCGGGGGCCGAGCCCGGCGGCGGCGGCTACGTGGCCCAGCGCATCTTTTGCGCCAAGGACGAGAAGAACTCCCTGGCTGCCACCCTGTGGTTCAACCTCTGCTACTACGTGATGCGGCCGTGGCCGTGGATCATCGCGGCGCTGGTGGCGGTGGTGGTCTTCCCCAACCTCAAGGACCCGGAGACCGGCTACATCCGGGTGATGATCGCCGACCTGCCCGCCAGCCTGCGCGGGCTGATGCTGGCGGGCTTCGCCGCGGCCTACATGTCGACCGTGGGCACGCACATCAATCTGGGCGCGTCGTATCTGGTCAACGACTTCTACCGGCGCTTTCTGCGGCCCAAAGAGGCCGAGCGCCACTACGTGCGCGTCTCGCGCCTGGCCACCGTGTTTGTGACCCTCCTGGCGGCGGGCGCCACCTACTACATGGAATCCATCGAACACGCCTGGAAGTTCCTGATTGCGGTGGGGGCGGGGGCGGGGCTGGTCTTCATGCTGCGCTGGTTCTGGTGGCGGATCAACGCCTGGTCGGAGGTCAGCGCCATGACGGCGGCAGCGGTCTCGTCGCTCTTCCTGCAGTCGTCCGCGGCCACCGGCTTTGCCACGTGGCTGCGGCGCTTCGATCCGCTGCTGCCGGCGAAGCCGTTGGACTCCGCCGATCCCCACGGCTTCGCCTGGCTGATGATCCTGACCACCGCCTTCACCACTGTGAGCTGGCTGGTGGCGACCTTCCTCACGTCGCCCGAGCCCGAGGCCCACCTGCGGGCGTTTTACCGCAAGGTGCGGCCGTCACCGGCGGGATGGGGCAGGATCGCGGCCGCCGAGGGCGGGGAGTCGCGGCAGAGCCTGGCGTGGTCGGCGGCCGACTGGCTGGCGGGCTGCGCCATGATCTACGGCGCGCTCTTCGGCATCGGCGACCTCATCTTCGGCCGCTGGCTGACCGGGCTGGCGCTGTTAGCGGCGGCGGCGGTCTGCCTGTGGTTCTTGTTCTGGGACTTGGGGCGGAGAGGGTGGGAGGTGCTGAGCTAGCACTCAGCATTCAGCCGGACCTGTTCTCTTTGAGCTCCCGAGCGAAGCGAGGGACCCCTATAGGGAACGGGGTTTGGCGCTCAGCGGTTGCCGGCAGCTTGATCGGTCAGGGACAGCAGTTCGCGCTCCAAAGTCTCGGGCACGACCACACTCAAGGCCCCAACCAGGCCGATCTGCCGAACGTGATGGACCCCGATGCGAACGTAGCGGCAGGCAAACCGCGCGCTATCCGTCGGGCTGACATTCGCCGGGCGGAGGCAGAGGATGCACTCGTCCTTCGTCTTGCTCAAGAACATTTCTGCAAGGAAGAACTGGTGCCGGCCTCTGGCGTATCGGTCTATGAGTTCGAAAGTTGTGCGTTCCTCAGAGGTCATTAAGAGTGTACAGAACCTCAACAAGGATGACGCAGCCTAGCCCCACGCGAGATTGTTCGGCGCTGAAGCGCCTCAGGATGACGCCTCGACCGTTGGCTGGCTGAACGCTGAGTGCTGCATGCTGATTGCTGCTTGCTGAGTGCTGCGCGCTACAATTAGCGGCGCTCCCATGCCCGCCGCCCCTCACGTCCCGTTGAGCATCTGGATCGCCTTCAATCTCTTCGTACTGGCCATGCTGGCGCTGGACCTGGGGATCTTCCACCGGCGGGCGCGGGAGATGCGTTTCCGCGAGGCCGCGGGCTGGAGCCTGATGTGGGTCGCGCTCTCCCTCGGCTTCTGGGTGTTGCTGCGCTGGTGGCGCGGGCCCCACGACGCGCTCGACTACCTGACCGGCTACCTGCTGGAGAAGTCGCTGAGCGTCGACAACCTCTTCGTCTTCCTGCTGATCTTCCGCTACTTCAAGGTACCGCGGCTGCACCAGCACACGGTGCTGTTCTGGGGCGTGGTGGGGGCGCTGCTCATGCGCGGCGCGTTCATCGCCGCTGGAGTGACGCTGCTGGCGCGCTTCGAGTGGGTGATCTACATCTTCGGCGGTTTCCTCATCTACAGCGGGTTAAAGCTCTTGCACCACCGCAAAGAAGAGATCCACCCGGAGAAGAACCCGCTGCTGCGGCTCTTCAAGCGCCTTGTGCCTTCGACCCACGACTACGTGGACAACAAGCTGCTGGTGCGCCAGGCAGGACGCTGGATGGCCACGCCGCTGCTGGCGGTGCTGCTGGTGGTGGAGACCACGGACGTGCTCTTTGCCACTGACTCCATCCCCGCCATCCTGGCCATCACCCGCGACGCTTTCATCGTGTACACCTCCAACGTCTTCGCCATCCTGGGGCTGCGCGCCCTCTACTTCGTGCTGGCCGGCATGATGGACCTCTTCCACTACCTGCACCACGGGCTGGCGGTGGTGCTGGTGTTCATCGGGGTGAAGATGCTGCTGGCGCACGCCTACCCCATCCCCACCTGGGTGGCGCTGTGCGTGGTGGGTGGAGTGCTGGCGGTGGCGGTGGGAGCGTCGTTGCTGTTTCCGGCGAAGAAGGCGGCACCTGGCTCACCTTGAAGATCCCGAGCGAAGCGAGGGACCCCTATCGCCAGGGAGAAACCCGAGATCCTTCGCATCGCCGCTCCTTCGCCCTCGGCTGTCGCGTCGGACTCGGTCGTGGCTCGCTCAGGATGAGAATCTCAATGGGCGGTTTGCGGCACGGCTGAAACGGTGCCCTTACCAGGGTCCAGCGCCAGCGCTTTTGCGGGTATAGGGGTCCCTCGCTGCGCTCGGGATCCAAGAGGAAAGGACTACTCGAACGTCACCCTCTCGCCCCGCACCACCGAATGCTTCCTGAAGCGGGCGTCGTCGTGGGCGGGGAAGTCGGTGCGGTAGTGGGCGCCGCGGCTCTCCTCGCGCGCCAGCGCGGAGCGCGCGATCAGCCAGCCGGTCAGGTGGATGTTGCGAGCCTCGCCCTGGCGGCGGGTGTCGCCGGCAGGCAGCCGGTCGCGCCACTCCTCCAGCCGGCGCAGGGCCTCGCGCAGGCCGTGGCCGCTGCGCACCACGCCCACCTTGTTCCACATCAGCGCCCGGACCTCCTCGATCAGCGCCTCTGTGGTCTGGCAGGCGGCCTTGTCGGCGGTGGGCTGGGGAGGATCAGCGGCGTGGGCGGCGCGGCCGGCGTGCGCGGGAGCGGGCGGCGCCTCCTGCTGCATGACCTCGGCGGCGCGCGCGCCGTAGACCAGTCCTTCCAGCAGGGAATTGGAGGCCAGGCGGTTGGCTCCGTGGACTCCGGTGCAGGCCACCTCCCCGGCGGCATAGAGCCCTTTCAAGCTGGTGCGGCCGTCGAGGTCCGTCTTGACCCCGCCCATGGCGTAGTGGGCGGCGGGACGCACCGGCACCAAGTCGGTGGCGATGTCCACGTTGTACTCCATGCAGGTGGAGTGGATGCGGGGGAAGCGCGCGCGTAACTGCGCCCCGTTGAGGTGGGTCATGTCGAGATAGACGACGGGCTCGGGAGCGCGGCTGACTTCCAATTCGTGCGCGATGGCGCGGGCCACCACGTCGCGGGGCGCCAGCTCGGCCAGGTCGTGATACTTGGGCATGAAGCGCGTCATCTCGGCGTTGCGCAGGTAGGCGCCTTCGCCGCGCAGCGCCTCCGAGAGCAGGAAGCGCGGCGCTCCCTTCAGGTAGAGCGCGGTGGGATGAAACTGCACGAACTCCAGGTCGCTGACCGCGGCGCCGGCGCGGTGCGCCATGGCTACGCCGTCGCCGGTGGCCACGCTGGGGTTGGTGGTCTCGCGGTAGACCTGGCCCAGGCCGCCGGTGGCCAGCAGCACGGCCGCGGCGCGCAGAGTATGGACCTCGCCTTTCGAGTCGATCAGCGTGACCCCGCACACCCGGCCGTCCTCCACCAGCAGGTCGCGGGTGAACTCGAACTCGCTGAAGCTGACGCGCTTGAGCGCCTTGGCCTTGAAGTAAAGAGCGCGGGCGATCTCGCGCCCGGTGGAGTCGCCGTGCGCGTGCAGGATGCGGTTGCGGCTGTGCGCGGCTTCGCGGGTGAAGGTGAGGTGGGCGCCGGCGCGATCGAATTCTGTGCCCCAATCGATCAGCTCCTGGATGCGCTCCGGGCCCTCCTCGGTGAGGATGCGGGCGGCCTCCTCGTTGCACAGGCCGTCGCCGGCGTTGAGCGTGTCCTGGAAATGGAGACTGACCTCGTCGTCGTCGGAGAGGGCGGCGGCGATCCCTCCCTGGGCGTACTGCGTGGCCGACTCGGTCAATTCGGTCTTGGCCAGCACCAGCACCCGCCCGGCGGCCGCCAGGCGGATGGCCGCGCGCAGCCCGGCGA
>Ga0187776_10001540_pt1 | contig 11540 bp, 10 predicted proteins | sample 0216_BV02_MP12_2_FD_132426 | JGI IMG/M metagenome (GOLD analysis project Ga0187776, IMG submission 132426) | Tropical peat soil microbial communities from peatlands in Department of Meta, Colombia - 0216_BV02_MP12_20_MG | ecosystem: Environmental > Terrestrial > Soil > Wetlands > Peat | place...
CGCGCAACGCCCGGGATTACTGGATACCCGCTTGCGCGGGCATGACAATAACGTGGATGGCCGAGAAGGGCCCAGCCACGACGTAACACAAACGGGAAAGTGTAAGCCTAGGTGATCGGTGTTTCCGGGAAGGCAAGCTGCTCGCGCGCGCGCCACTCATTGGTCACGTAATTGATGATGAGCGACGTGCGTTCGCCCACGATCTTCCGCTTCTCGAAGCCGTGATAGGTATTGTTCGACGGCACGAACACCATGGCCGCGTTCGAGACGAAAACCGAGCGTCCGACCTGCTTCTTGTTGAAGTCGTAAATGTCGGTGCCGAGATCGGCATGACTCGGGTCCTTGGACAGATAGAGCAGCATGGTGAACACCTTCACCCCGAGATCGGTGTGCGGCTCGAGCCAAAAACCGTCGATGTCCTGGGCGAACTCGATGCGAAGATAAGAGCCCTTGAGATTGGTGCCGAAGACCTTTTCGATATGGCTGGTCACACGCTTGTCCTGGAAGGCGTCGGCGACCGCCTCGCAAACTGGAAAGAGCTTGCGGTTCTCGGCGTCGAAATATTTGCGGGTATTGTTGTGCAGCTCGCGCTTGCCGGAGACGCCGTCGAGCGAAGGCGCCTCGAAGGGGAGCGCCAAGATGTCGTCGACCACGTCTTCGGGAAAGCAGCGTAAGAGTGACCAATTGGTATAGGGCCGGTCCGACCGTTTGGCGGTATCGACGCTCCTTACGAAGCTATGCACGACGTCCGACGCCGTGCTCGTCGTCCCATGACCGACCGCACGCTTGACCGCGACGCTTTCCCTCATGTTCCCCGTCCACTTCCTAGGAATGGTGCAATCTTGCTGGCCATCCAGCGCCCAGGCGCCCCATCTTAAGGCTCAATACCACCCGTGGCGACTCCTCGCAAATGGCCAGGGCTTCGGCCTTTTCCGCCAGGATCAGACCTATCCCGGCCGCCGACCGACACCTTGACCCAGCGCAAGGACGCCTCAGTTGACGTTCGTCCAGCGAAAATGCCCGGCCGGCAGATCCCGGAACTGCTCCTCCATGGTGAGCTCAGGTGACCGCAGGCATTTGGCAAGAAGCTCGAGGAGGGAGGCGTGCAACTCCCGCTCATCCTCAAGCTGAGGCGCATTGGCGGCGAGAAACGACAGGATTTCCCCGTAATCAGGCATTGGGACCCCCGTGCTTTCCCCAGCTCCGGCGAGGGTGGCCAAGCGGTGTGTCAAAACTTAGGCCTGGCGGCCGTAAGGCCTGAGACGGCTCATGCGCCGAGGCGATAGCGGCCGATGAGGCGGAGCGGCGAGCGGCCGCCGCAATCGCCGAACAGCGACAGGCCGTCGACGGTCACTCCCGAGGCGCAAATCTCCTCGAGCACAGGCCAAAGCGCCTGCGTCACCCGCTCGAGATGCGTCTTGTCGAGCGGCCCGGTAAGCGTGATGTAGAAGCGATATTCGCTCAACACATGAGGATCGCCGAAGCTTTCCAACAGCAGCCGTTGATAGTCGCTGAGATTGGGACTCGCATGCGCGGCACGCTCGGTCTCGCTCGGAGGCGCGGCGAAATCCTCGAAGGCGGCCACGCATTGCGCTGCGAGCCAGTCGAGCATCGGCGTCGGCTCGACTGGGCGGAGGACAAGGAAGCGCCCTTCGCGCGCGAGCGTCAAAGGACCCGTCTCGGCAGGCTTGCGCCGCGTGGCGAAGCTGACCAAACGCGACTTCAGCGCATCGACACCTATCCCATCGCGAAGGGCAAATGGGGCCTTGAACAGAGCGTGCAGTCCGGTATAGCGGCCCGGCGCCGACGGAACCCTGGCGAAGCCGGTGCCGGCGAAGCCAGAATCGGAGAAAGCCTGCAAGGTGGCGCCATCATTGGCGCGGCCGAACCAAGAGCGCCCGAAGGCTGCAAGCGCAGTGCCTGGCTGCGGCGTAAAATAGATAGCATAGCGGGTGACGCTCGATCGGCTTGTCGTAACGCCCTTCTGGTCGCTCTCGATGTGAGCACAATTGAGCATCGAATCCTCCCTAGGCGCACACGTTGAGTCGTTGGCGCGCACTCATCCCCGGTTACCATCGTCCTGTGGCGTGGGAGCGACAGGTTCTTGGCGATAGGGAGGCCGATGAATGAACACTTAATTTTCCGCAACTGCGAAACAGCGCGCGTCTCTGTCACGCCGTCTTTGACAAAACTGGCTTTCACATCCATGCGTTGGCGCGAACGCGCGCGAGGACGGGCGAAGAGGGCATGATCGAGCTTTATACCTGGATGACGCCAAATGGACAGAAAGTGTCGATAATGCTCGAGGAGGTCGGCCTCGCCTATCGTGTCCACCCGATCAACATCGAGAAAGGGGCACAGTTCGACGCCGCTTTTCTCAAGATCGCGCCCAACAACAGGATCCCGGCCATTGTCGACACGGATAATGGACTTCATCTCATGGAGTCCGGCGCGATCCTGCTCTACCTCGCCGAGAAGACGGGCAGGCTCTGGCCGCAAGACTTCCCTACCAAATGGCGCGTCGTTGAGTGGCTCATGTGGCAGATGGGAGGAGCGGGGCCATTCCTCGGCCAGGTCCATCACTTCGTGAGGTTCAATCCCGGCAAGAGCACCTATGCCGAGGAGCGTTATGCCAAGGAGGCGAAGCGGCTGTGGGGCGTGCTCGACCGTCGGCTTGGCGAGGTCGAGTATGTCGCGGACGATTATTCGGTCGCGGACATCGCCATCTGGCCGTGGATCTCGCGCTTCGCCTGGCAGAGAATCGAATTTGCTGAGCATCCCAATGTGCTGCGCTGGTATCTCGCCATCGCCGCGCGTCCCGCGGTCAAGCGGGGTTGGGATGTGCTCAAGGAAGGCCGTCCGATCCCATTGCCGTGATCGATGGGAAACCGAATAAGTCACAGGTTTCTTCCTCGCCGCGCGGGCTTGGCCATGATTAGCGCCATTTCGCGGTGATGATGGGCCTCGCTAGGTCGTGTGCCTAATCTCTGCCTTCGCGGAGCGGATGTGGTAGCGTTGAGTGCTCGCGTGGCGCCAGAAGCGCCTGAGCGTTGAGGTCTTCGATGGCGGGGAGACGAGGAGGCGCGCGGGGCCTGGTCCTCAGGCTCGTGGCTGCAACGGCGGGATTCGCCGCGCTGTCCCACATGTGCGCCGCCGAGCCCGGGGGCTCTCCCGGCGCGAGGACGGCCCAAGATAAGACCGTGACTGCGGTCGCGGACCCGATTGGCGCAACGCCCCAGTCGGCCGGGCTCCCTGAGGAGCAGGTTCAGGCCATCATGCGAGCGCAGCGCTGCCTGACCGAGCTCGGCTATTATAAAGGCGAGGTGGACGGCAAGCGCGGGCAGGAGACTTGGACCGCCTATTGGCACTTCAAGCATGAGCACGGTCTCGCCGGTTATGCGGATCTCACGTCGCCGATCGTGCAGCAGAAGATGGCCGAGCTTTGCAAGGATCTGGATACGACCGCCGCGATCACGACCGTGGCGACTTCGCCCGCGGTCGTGCCCGCGCCGCAGATTGAGCCCATGCCGGCTGCTCCGGCGGGAGAAGAGGGCGCTTCGCTCGCGCCGCATCCTCGACTCCCCATCGACTGCCTGCCCGAGGATCTCATCGCGGTCCTTCGCCAGGCGCACGGTCAATCCGTATCGGCGCCGCGCTGCGACAACGCGTGCTTGCCCACGCCTCGAGGCCTGCCCCAGTCTCATCTCGACGATTTGCACAAGAAGACCGGCATCGTCTGGTGCACGGTTTGCGTTACCGTCGACAGCCACCTCTCGCTCGAAGATGTGCGGCGGATCGAGCATGCTGGCAATCTCAAGCTTTGCGCGACCCCGCCGCTCCAACTGCCGCGTCACGTCGCCTTCTCATCGACGCCCAACCTCAAGGCCTACACGCGCACGCGCGAGCTCTACCGGGCCCTGCCGCCGGAGGCAGACGACGAAAGCGCCATCGCGGTCATTATCGGTAATCGCAATTACGCCGCGCTCGCGCCGAGCGAGACCTCCCGCAACGACGCGGATGCCATGTATGCCTTCCTCACCGAGCATCTCGGCTTCCGCCAGGACAACATTATCGACATGCGGGACGCGAAGAGGGCGGATTTCGAGAGGCTGTTCGGGGCGGTGCCGGGGTCGGACGGAGAGCTGGGCCGCCTCGTCCGCTCGCGGTCCGATGCCAAGGTGGTCGTCTACTATTCGGGCCACGGGGCGACCGACAGTGAGCATGGCGACATGTATCTTCTGCCCGTCGATACCCAGCCTTACCGCGACGAGATCGCCGGCTATAGGCTGTCGACGCTCTATGCCAATCTTGCCAAGCTCGGCGCGAAATCGGTGCTGCTCCTGCTCGAGACCGAGTATGGGCGCGACCACAGTCCCTATCTCTTGCCGCCCAATCTGCCCGAGACGATCAACTCCGCCCTGCCGCCAGCGCCGCTTCCGGGTCTGACCGTCCTGCTCGCGGCCGACCGCGGCCAGCGCAGGCTTGTTGATTCGACCTACGACATCGGCCTCTTCACCCGCTATTTGATCGAGGGGATGGGGGGCAGCGCCGATTTGTCGCCGGTCGGCAACGGCGACGGCCAGATCGATAGCGCCGAGATCTATGTCTACACCAGCGCGATGGTGCGCGAGGCCGCGCGCAAGACCTTCGGATTGTTGCAGAATCCGGCCTATTCGAGCGCCGGATCGAGCGTGCTCCTGAGTGCCGGAGCACAAGCGCGCGAGGGAAACTGACTGCCGCGCAAATAGGCAGAGCGCGGCTCAATCCACAACGTTACGCGCTCGGCGTGACAGTTTATGGAGGGCGCTCGCGAAAACCGCTTTACATTGCCGACGAGATTTCATACGGGACGCGGGCTCGTAGGCGATATCGCTCAAGGGCAGCAACTGACATCGGCAGTCTCGTGTGGGAGTAGACATGGGATGGACGTTTTCACTTCTGCCGCGGAGTTCCTCCGTCATCGCCGCCCCGAGCGGCCGGTCCTTGCTCTGAGGCCGCATGCCGCCGAGCGCGCGGCAAGCTGGTTCATCGCCAATTTCCCCGGCCGCGTGCTCTACGCCGCCAAGGCCAACGATGCTCCCGAGATTATCGAGGCGCTGGTCAAGGCCGGTATCCGCGGCTTCGACGTCGCCTCTCTCGTCGAGATCGCGCGGCTCGCTCGGATCGCGGATGCCGAGCTGTTCTTCATGAACCCGGTCAAGTCGCGAGGGGCAATCGTGCGCGCCTATCGCGAATACGGGGTGCGGAGCTTCGCCTTCGACAGCGACGACGAGCTCGACAAGATCGTCGAGGAGACAGGCGGAGCCGAGGATCTCGAGCTCTACCTCCGCGTCTCCTGTCCGAACACGCACAGCCTCATTCCGCTCGAGGGCAAGTTCGGCGCCTCGGCCGCTGCCGCGCCAGCGCTTCTTCTCCGTGCGCGCCAGATCGCGCGGAGGCTCGGCATCACCTTCCATGTCGGCTCGCAAGCGGTGGTCCCCGCCGCTTTCGGCGAAGCGCTTCGCCAGATCGGCCAGTTGATCGTGACGTCAGGCGTCATGGTGGATGCCATCGATATTGGCGGGGGTTTTCCAAGCCGCTATCCCCATTCCGATCCACCTGAGCTTTCGAGCTACATGGAGGAGGTGGTGCGCGCTGCCGATGAGCTTGCCGTCAAGCATTCCTGCGAGCTCTTGTGCGAGCCGGGCCGGGCGCTGGTGGCCGAGGCCGAGTCGGTCATCGTGCGCGTCGATGCGCGCCGCGACCATTCGCTCTATGTCAATGACGGCGCCTTCGGCACTCTGTTCGATGCCGCCTATCTCGGCTTCCGCTTCCCGGCAAGACTGATGCCGAGTTCCCGCCGCAAGCCGAAGTCTCTCGCCGAGTTTGCGCTTTACGGGCCGACCTGCGACAGCGACGACCACATGCACGGTCCCTTCCTGCTGCCCGATTGCGTGCGCGAGGGCGATTATATCGAGATCGGCCAGATCGGCGCCTATGGGCGGGTGATGGCGACTCATTTCAACGGGTTCGGTGAGTATGACGAGGTGGTGCTGACCGACGAACCCATGCTGTCGATGTATCCCCAGCACGCGAGCGCCGAAGAGCAGTCGGACGCGCTGCTGAAATCAGCCCTGGCTTAAGCCAGAAGCAGCTCGGAAAACGAAAGAGGGCCAACTTCCGGGTTGGCCCTCGTCTTTTGATGCCGGTTTCGATGCTGGTCGGGTCCGGTTGGGGTCAGCACAACGACCCGAGCCCCGCTCGCCCGTTATCACGTGCTCTCAAGGCGCGCCGGTTAACCTCGTGCTGCAACGAGACGATTGCCGCCCGTCACAGTCGAAGAAGGCTCCTGGATTTGCTATTGTGCGACCAGGACAGTCATGCTGGTCGGTCCCTTCGCGGGCCAAAGCCGGCAAGGGTCGCAACGGGAGCGAACTCCGGGAGGGCGTTCGGGTCATGGCACGAGGGTCAAACGCTCCGCTCCGCATGGAGGGCGAGCGGCGCCATTTGACCGTGATGTTCACCGACATGGTGGACTTCACCATGATGGGCGAGAGTCTCAGCGAAGAATCCGTGTTCGAGCTCACCCGGCGCGTCGTTGGCGAGCAGGGCAAAGCGATCCAGTCGCATGGCGGCGTGGTGCAGGACTTTGCCGGCGACGGCATCATGGCCGTGTTCGGGGCTCCGGTTGCCATGGAGGACGCGGCGTTGAGGGCCTGCCGCACCGCCCTCGACATCCAGGAGCGCGTGGGCCGGCTGCATGGCGAGCTCGAGGCGAGCTATGGGGTCAGGCCGCAACTGCGCATCGGGATCCACACCGGCCCTGCCGTCGTCGGCCAGATCGGTGAAGGCAAACCCATGTCCTATAGCGCGCTTGGCGATACGGTGAACGTGGCCTCGCGTCTCCAGGCCTCGGCGGCGCCCGGCTCGGTCTGCATCACCAAGGCGACACTCGATCTGGTCGAAGGTTTCGTCGACACCACTTTTCTTGGCGAGCGGCGTTTCAAGGGCAAGGCGCAAGCGATCGAGGTCTATCGGCTCGATGCGCTCCGCTCCGGAGTCACGCGTTTCGGCGCCAAGCGCCGCCACGGCTTGACGCGCTTGCGCGGCCGCGACGTCGAACTCGCACTTTTGCACGAGCATTGGAATGTGGTGAAGGCTGGACGCTTCCGCCCCGTCAACGTCATCGGCGACGCAGGGCTCGGCAAATCGCGGCTCATCTTCGAGTTCACCGAGTCGTTGCACGATCAGCCCGTGCTGCTGCTGGAAGCGATCTGCCGTCCGGAGGGCACCGGCATTCCCTTCTTACCGCTCGTCGAGGTGATGCGGAGCTGGTTCGGGATCCCCGAAGAGGGGGCCTCGCCCGAGCTCATCGAGACGAAACTGAAAGAGGGGCTCGAACGACTCAAGATCGATGCCGAGACGAGCTTGCCCTATTTGCTCAATCTTGTGCTCGGCGGCGGTTCGATCGATGGGCTCGGGGCATTGCCGGCGTCCGAGCTTGTCGGTCTCCACACGCGCGAGGCGCTCCGCCAGTTGATCTTCGCGCTGTGCCGGCTTGGACGCCCTGTAGTGATGGTGGTCGAGGACCTGCATTGGATCGACTCCGCCTCGCAAGGCGTGCTCGATGATGTCGTGAAGAACGCGACCGACGAGCCGCTTCTGCTTTTGTGCAGCTTCCGTCCGCAGTTCCATCCGATTTGGGCGCTGACCGGCGGAGGCGCCGAGCTCCGCTTGAGCGCGCTCACCAATGTGATCGCGACCGAAATCATCAGGGAGCGGCTCGAGGGGCAGTCGCTGCCCGAGGAGCTGGTCGAGCTCGGCGTCGCCAAGTCCGAAGGCAACCCGCTGTTCGCCGAGGAATTTGCGAGCTATCTGTCGCAGAAGGGCTCACAGCGCGAGCTTGCCGGCGATGCCGGCTTCGGCGGGGGCTATGCCGATCTCGACGACATTCCGACCAGCCTCGAAAACCTGATCATGGACCGCGTCCACAGGCTCGGGCGCGACACCATCTCCTTCCTCCAGGCGGCTTCGGTGTTGGGGCGGCAATTCCCAATGGGCCTCGCCCAGCAGGTCGCCGATATCAACGGCAAGCTGGTCTTGCTGTTGCCGCAGCTCGAACTCGACGGCCTCATCTTCCGCGTCGATCGCGACGTTGGCGATAGCTCGGAGGACTACGCCTTCAAACACGCCCTCGTTCAGGACGCGCTGTACGGCTCACTGCTCACGCCGCAAAAGGCTGTTCTTCATCAGAAGGCGGCGGAGGCGCTCGAGGCGCTCTACGGCGACAAGGCGCCCGACGTCGCCGACATGCTCGCCCATCATTACGTGCGCACCCAGCGGGCGGAAAAGGCCGTGTACTACCTCGCCTTGGCGGCGAAGAAGAGCCTGCGCGTGTTCTCGCTTGCCGAGGCGCAAGCCTATCTCGACCAGGCGCTCGCCAAGATCGCGGCCGAGCCGGATTGCGCGAGCGACAGGCTGCTCGCCGAGATCGTGGTCGACCGGCTGCTCGTGTGCTGTTGGGAGGCCGATTTTATCGGCATGCGCGAGATCGCCGAGAGATACCGGGCGCGGCTCGAGGCGGCGGGCGACAGCCGCGAGCTATCGCGCATTCTGGCTTGGCTCGGGGAAGCCTATCTCAACGCCGCGCGCTTCGATGAGGCCGAGCACGTGCTCGATCGCGCGCGGGCGATCGGCGAGGAGCTGGATGACGAGGAGTGCATCGCCTACGCGATGTGGGATCAGATGTGGCTCTATATGGTCACACCCGACGGCCGCCCGCGCGATGCGATCGAAACCATGGCGCAACGGGTGCTGCAAGCAGCCGAGCGTTTGAAGGATCCCTATCTCGAGACCCTCACTTATCTCTTGCTCAGCACAGACGGCTTGCAGCGCGGCCACGCCGCGCTCGCAGGACGATGGGCGGCGAAGCTGATCGAGCTCGGACGGCGCAGGCGCTACCCGCCGGCTCAGTCGCTCGGCTGGGTCTGCGCGGCGTCCGCGGCCTCCAACGCCGAGGACCATGAGAAGGCGCTGGTCGACAGCAAGCTCGCTATCGGCACCTCGCACGGCCACTTCGAGAGGATCATGGCCGAAAGCGCCCAGGGCGTGGTACTGGTCGGGGCGGGGCGGCCGATCGAAGGCTTGAGCATCCTCGAGCGGCTCAGGAGCGAGGTTATCGAGGCGAGCTATCTCGTGCAGCTTACGACGATCGAGATCCCCTGCGGTCTCGCCATGGTGCTGTCGGGCAATTACGCTGGCGGCGTCGCCGATCTCGAAAACACGATCGCGCGGTTCTCGAAATGGCGCAATAAGCGCATGCTGGCTTGGGGTCATCTCGCGCTGGGCGAGGTATATTTGTCGCTTGCCACTGCCGGCAAATTGCCCGACTCGAAGGTGCTGCGGCAGAACGCGAGCTTCTTCGTGCGCGCCATTCCGGCGGCCCGACGCCGCGCGCGGCGGCATCTCGATGAGGCTGTGCGTCATGCCCGCGCGGCCGACACGCCCGGACTGTTGGCGCAGGGTCTCGCCGATCTCGGACTGTTGAGCAAGTTCGCGGGACAGCTTGAGCCCGCACGACTATTCTTGCAACAAGCGCGCGCGATCGCGGAGGAGCTAGGCGCCAAGAAGCTGGTTGGCCGCATTGACGCCGCGCTTTAGCGGATGCTCTGCGCCAGACTCGCTTGCACCACCGAGGGAAGGACTCTGACATGACCATCGACACGCTTGAGTCAGTTTGGGCGCCGCGCTTGCTGAGCGTTCTTCGCATTGTCGCCGCTCTCCTCTTCTTCGAACATGGAATGTCCAAGCTGCTCGGCTTTCCGCCTTCGGACCATTCGGGACCGGAATTGCTATCGCTCCCATGGATCGCCGGCGTGCTCGAATTCGTTGGCGGGGCGCTTCTCATCCCCGGCATCTTCACGCGGTGCGTGGCATTCGTCCTGTCGGGCGAGATGGCGTTCGCCTATTGGCTGGTGCACGCCCAGAAGAGCTTCTATCCGGTCATCAACGGCGGGGATGCGGCGATCCTCTTCTGCTTCGTGTTCCTCTATCTCGCTGCCGCGGGCGGAGGGCCCTGGAGCGTCGACGCTCTGTGGCGAAGAAAGTCCTGATCGCACTGCATTCGCCCTTGCGCGAATGTTAATGTCCGGGCCTCGCTTTGTGACATCACTGTCACAGAGCCCCGCTAGCAATTGCGCCGTGCGGCCTGCCGCGCCTCGGCCTATTCTTCAGCCGGGGCTTCTCCGCTTGGGGGCAGAGGTGGCGTTCAGACTGGTGCAAGCTCAATACGATCGGGAGACGCAACGCGCCTATGTCGAGCTCCGCGACATCGATGACGATGGCGGGGAGATTCTAACCGTCGCGGTCTTCTCCTACCACACGACGTCACGGTTGCCGCGGAAGCGGATCGAGGAGGAGATCGTGCGCAAGGCCCGTCATCTGTTCAAGAAGGCAGCGCTCGGCCTGGACGAGGCGTGAGCCCCGGACCCGGGCCCTAGGTGCCGATGAGCTAGGTCTCGCGATTGTCCTCGGCGCAAAATGCGGCGAGCCGCAGGACATGCAACTCGCCGCTCTCTCTTAGATTGAACGTCTGGTGTTACTCGCACACCCAGACGCGACGCCAACGGGAGCCGACATGCTCGGTGCTCCAGCAGTCGGAGGCGTAATAGCCATAGTCGCCGAAATAGTCGTCATAGAACGGCGCATAGAAGCGAGGCCCATGGCCGGCGTGGAAATCGCCGGCGAAGTGATTGCCGTGGAAAGTGCCGCCACTGAAATGGCCGCCACCGGCGAAGTGGCCGCCAACATGACCACCGCCCAGGCCGCCAACTCCGCCTCCCATATGACCGCCCCCGAAGCCGCCACCCCCGCCACCGTGACCGCCGCCTCCGAAGCCGCCGCCGCCGCCACCACCGCCCCTGGCGAGGGCGTCATGGGCGAGCGCAACGGAGCCGACAGCGAGAGCAGCCGCGACGGCGGCAGCTTTGAATGAAACTGATCTCTTCATGATAATCGCCTTTCCTGAATTGCATCGGCGCCCGTGCTTGATTGAGAATAGGCGCGGGGCGCCGCGGCGGCGCCGTTCAGCCGCATTTAGGAAGTGGAGAGAGATCGGACTTGATTGGCCTTGCTGCCATTCGCGCAGATTTGCCGAACTGCGGGCAGGAAGGCGGTGAGGCCTTCAACGCAACCCCGCAAGCCGGACAAGGCGCCAAATTTTGCGTGAAACGTGGTGGGCGGTACTGGACTCGAACCAGTGACCCCTGCGATGTGAACACAGTGCTCTACCAGCTGAGCTAACCGCCCGCTCGAGGTCCAGCCGGATTTAGCGAGTGCCTAGGCGATAAGTCAAGAAAGCGACCGATGCGACCGCTACGCGCTTGCGCCCTTGGCAATGCGGGTAGCACCGCGCGAGTCGTCATCTCGGCGTCCAACAGGCAAAGGCGAAGATCGTCGCGCCGTCGCCTTGGGCGCAGCTATTTCTTGCCGATCAACCCCTTGACCTGGGCGAGCGCCGCGCTTGCGTCCTTGAAATTTCCCTCGGTGCAGAGCGCGTCGGC
>Ga0187776_10001541_pt1 | contig 11539 bp, 11 predicted proteins | sample 0216_BV02_MP12_2_FD_132426 | JGI IMG/M metagenome (GOLD analysis project Ga0187776, IMG submission 132426) | Tropical peat soil microbial communities from peatlands in Department of Meta, Colombia - 0216_BV02_MP12_20_MG | ecosystem: Environmental > Terrestrial > Soil > Wetlands > Peat | place...
CGTCGCTTCGATGTACCTCACGCTGCAGGACTCGGACGGGCGGCGCGAGTCGCGCCTCGCCGCCGCCTACGAGGCGCTGCCCAAGCCGGTCGCCGATTTCGTCACCGGATCGTGGAGCGAGTGGGAGACGCCGCTCGTCGGCGGCTCGCGGAGCGGCGTGCCGATCCCGGATGCAGGCGTGATCGACGTGCGCAGCGCGCCCGCGATCGAGCCGAATTCGACCGAGGGCCGTCCGACCCGCTCGTCGATCGGCGAAGACATGCTGCTCGCGTGGCTCGCGCCGCACGAGGACGACGCGCGGGGAAGCAACAACTGGGCGATCTCGGGAAAGCTCACGCGCGATGGAGGCGCGATCCTCGCCAACGACATGCACCTCGGACTGGCGATGCCGAACGTCTGGTATCGGGCATCGATGGTCTGGCGCGACACGCGCGAGCACCGCCTCACCGGCGTGACGCTGCCCGGCGTGCCCAGCCTGGTCGCCGGCAGCAACGGCGACGTCGCCTGGGGCTTCACGAATTCCGGCGGCGACTGGAGCGATCTGATCCTGCTCGAGACCGATCCGAGCGACGCCGACCGCTATCGCACGCCAGCGGGCATGCAGTCAATCCAGACCGTAAACGAGACGATCGAGGTCAAGGGCGGAGCGAGCGTCGCGGTCCCCGTGCGCGAGACGATCTGGGGACCGATCATCGATCGCGATCCGCGCGGGCACGAGCGGGCGCTCGCGTGGGTGGCGCTGCGCGACGGCGGCATTGCGGGCGGGCTCACGACGCTGGAGCGTGCCGAGACGCTCGAGCAGCTCTTCGACGCGGCGGGGAGCCTCGGCATTCCGGCGCAGAACATCGTGGCGGCGCAGCGCGACGGGCGCGTCGGCTGGTCGATCGCCGGACGCATTCCCCGCCGCGTCGGCTTCGACGGCCGCCTGCCGACATCGTGGGCGGACGGCAAGCGCCGCTGGGACGGATGGATCGATCCCGCGGCATACCCGCGGATCGTCGATCCGCCAGAAGGGCGCATCGTCACGGCCAACAACCGCCTCGTCGAAGGCACCGCGCTGCAGATGCTCGGCGACGGCGGCTACGATCCGGGCGCGCGGGCGCGGCAGATCGACGACGATCTGAAGGGCATCGGCAAGCCTTCGGTGCGTGACATGCTGGCCGTGCAGCTCGACGACCGGGCGATCTTTCTCTCGGCCTGGCGCTACCTGCTGCTCGACACGCTGTCCGCGCCGGGCGCCGCGAATTCGGCCGCTCGGCGCGAGCTGAGCCGCGTGGTGAGCGAGCTCGGCACGGGCCGCGCGTCGATCGATTCGGCGTCCTATCGTCTGGTGCGCGAGTTCCGCACGCACGTCGCCGAGCTTGCGTTCTCGCCGCTCGTCGCGCGCATCCGCAAGGTCGATCCCGAGTATCCGGCCGGCGTCGGTCGCGGCGGCGAAGGCCCGCTGTGGGCGCTCGTCACCCAGCGCCCGATGAATTTGCTCGATCCGAAGCTCGAGAGCTGGAACGAGCTCTTCCTCGCCGCCGCCGATCTCACCGCGGCAGATGCGCTCAAGCAGGGCGGCATCGCCAGCTACACCTGGGGACGCGCGAATACGATGCGCATCCGGCACCCGCTCAGCCGGGCGCTGCCGTGGCTCGGTTTCCTGCTCGACATGCCGCCGGAGGAGCTGCCGGGGGACTCCAACATGCCGCGCGTGCAGGGACCGACGTTCGGCGCCTCGGAGCGCTTCGCGGTGTCACCCGGGCGCGAGAAGGAGGGCTATCTTCACATGCCCGGCGGGGAAAGCGGCCATCCGCTGTCGCCGCATTATCGCGACGGGAGCGAGGCGTGGGCGAGGGGAGAGCCGACGCCGTTTCTGCCGGGTGGGGTCGTACATACGTTGACGTTGCGGCCCTAGCGGGAGTCACGACCTTTGTGCTTCTTGCGCCGCGCCGCCAACGACGGGCACCACTGGATGCCAAAGCGGACAACGGCGCGGTAGCCTTCACCGGGGAGAAAAGCGACATGAAGAAGAGCGGGTCACCGGCCGACAAATCTCCTTCGCAGCTGATCGACGCGAGAATCGAAGAGTTCGGCGACTGGCGGGGCGGGATGCTCAGCCGACTACGGGCGTTGGTCAAGGAAGCCGACCCCGAAGTCGTGGAAACGTGGAAATGGCGAGGCGTTCCGGTGTGGGAGCACGACGGAATCCTCTGCACCGGCGAGACTTACAAGAAGGTCGTGAAGATGACCTTCGCCAAAGGGGCGTCTTTGCAGGATCCTTCGCGCCTGTTCAACTCCAGCCTCGAGGGCAACACGCGGCGGGCGATCGACTTCCACGAGGGCGACAAGATCAACGACCGAGCGTTGAAAACTCTGATTCGCGCCGCGGTAGCCCTGAACAGATCCAGGACGAAGTGATGCAGCGATGGTCGTCGGGCAGTCAGCTTCGACGTCTCGGTGAACCTCGAGAGCTCAGGTAGCGGTACTCGTGCCAGGTGAGGCCGATCACGACGACGTCCACCGCGGTGATCAGAATAAGCCAGAGCGAGTGGGTGAGATCGAAGCGGTACAGCTGATAGACGATGAACAAGCCGAAGATCGCCATCGCCAGGGGGTAGTACCAGAGCCTTTCCCGCAGTAGGCCGCTGATCAGCCAGAGCTTGATGGCGCCGTGACTCAGGAGGTAGGCGGTGAAGTTGCGCGCGCTTACCGAGAAGTGCTGCGCGGACTGAGAGAGGTGGTTGGCGATGAAATCGCGCGGGTCCTCGAGCAGCTCCCGCCGCGTGATGCGCTCCATCACCTTGAACAGGAACTGCTGCGTGACGAAATAAGCGCCAACCCCCGCCAGGATCTCGGTCACCGCGAAGACGGCTTTCAGGACGAGGCTCACCCGGAACGCCAGGCGGATGCTTCGCTCTTCGAGGAGCCGGGTCTTCATCGCGAACGGGTGCGGGGCGCTCCTCGGCCCGCGGGGTCATTTAGAGCGTGATATCCCGACGCACCGCGCCTCGTACTGCCTGGTCAACGCCTTCCGGCGATTCGTGCTCGACGCGCTTTGCGCGTGCCCCGCTTTCGCCCCGCGATCGGCTTCGGCGGCGAGCCGGTTCAGCTCATCGAGAAGCTGCTCGCACATATGCGGGTCGGTGGGCGTTCCCTTGGGGTCGCCGAGCTTGAGGGCTTGGGGATGCGAATCGCAGGGTAATTCCGAATAAGTCGTCTTGCCGGCGGCGTCGGTACACTTGTAGATTCCGGCGTGCGCGACGGACATTGTGGCGCCGAGAGCGAGTACGAGAACGGCCGGGATCGACGCTGTGCGGAGTCGATTCATTCCTGGGAAACTTGTCATTTGGGAACGATCATACCCGCCAGAATCGGGCGATAAGGGGAGGATATGAAAGCGATCTGGCACTGGACCGTCGTGATCCTGAGCAGCTTGCTTGCATTGATCGTCGTCGCGTACGCCGTCGTCTACATTCTTTCCGAGCGGGTTCTGCGTCGCACGTACGACGTGCCGTCGGTGACGATTTCGCTGCCGACCGACGCCGAGTCGATCGCCGAGGGGCGACGGCTGGCGACGATCCGCGGCTGCTTCGGCGGCTGTCACGGCAAGGATGCGCACGGCGCCGTCATGTTCGACGAGCCGATGATCGCGCGCATCGTGGCGCCCAATCTCGCCGCGTCGTTCCGCCGGTACAGCGACGCGCAGCTTGCGGTCATCATCCGCAGGGGCCTGCGACCCGACGGCCGCAGCGTGCTGGTGATGCCGGCCGAGGAGTACATGTCGCTCACGGATGCCGACCTCGGCCGGATCATGGCGTTTCTGAAAAGCCTGCCGCCTGCGGACGGGCCGGGTCCGGACATCACGCCGGGCCCGCTCGGGCGGATCGGTCTCGTGACCGGCAAGTTCAAGACGGTGGCGCAGCTGATCGCGGAGGCGAGGCCGCCGCCCGAGGCGACCGGTGAGCAGGCGACTTTCGGCCGCTACCTGGCGCGAACCACGTGCACGAGCTGCCACGGGACCGATCTGCGCGGCGCGTCCACTCCGGACTTCGTCGCTCCGGATCTGCGAATCGCCCGCGCCTACTCGAAGGAGCAGTTCACCGACTTGATTCGGAATGGCGAAGGGCTCGGCGGGCGCAAGCTCCCCACGATGGGACCGTGGGCGAAGAAGCAGCTGTCGCAGTTCAAGGACGAGGAGATTGCGGCGCTGTACGCCTATCTCCATGGGCCGGCGTAGTACGACCTCGTTGTCCCGGCCCGCGAGCCACAGGAACGCGGGCGACGCCCGCGTCCCGGCAGGGCGAATGCCCGCAGCAAGCGTAAACCGAAACTGCAGGCTCGACGTTGTGGTTCCTCATCGGCGCCTGGCTCGCGTGCGCCAAGAACCGGGAGGCAAACGTGCGAATGTCGCCGAAGCTACGCCTTGTGCTGTTCAGCGCATTGTTTTTCGGCCTATCCGCCGTCTCGTTCGCGCAGGTGAACGTCTCGATCACGGTCGCTCCGCCGCCGCTTCCGGTGTACGAGCAGCCGCCGTGCCCCGTCGAGGGATACCTCTGGACGCCCGGCTACTGGGCCTGGGGTCCCGGGGGTTACTTCTGGGTACCCGGCGTGTGGGTCGCGCCGCCGCAGCTAGGACTCCTGTGGACGCCCGGCTATTGGGCGTTCGTCGGCGGCTTCTACCGGTGGCACCCGGGCTACTGGGGGCCGCACGTGGGCTACTACGGCGGAATCAATTATGGCTTCGGCTACTGGGGCACCGGGTTCTACGGCGGACGCTGGGAGGGCGGCGTCTTCCGCTACAACACCGCGGTGGTGCACGTTGGCCCCGGTTTCCACGGGGTGTACGAGGATCGCACCGTGATCCGCAACACGACCGTGGTCAATCGGGTCGCCTTCAACGGCGAGGGCGGCATCATGGCGCGCCCGACGGTCGAGGAACGGGCCGCGATGAGCGAACGGCATGTGCAATGGACCTCGGAGCAGATGTCGCATCAGCGCTTCGCGAGGCAGGACCGCGGCAACTGGGCTTCGGAGAACCACGGCAACCCGCCTCACCCCGAAGGCATGGGCGTGAACGCGCGCCAGGTCCGGCAGCAGAATCGGGTCGCCAACGGCGTCAAATCGGGGCAGCTCACGAAGGGCGAAACGTCGCGCGTCGAGCGCAACGAGGCGGCAATCCACCGAGAGGCACGCAGCGATCGTGCGGCGAACGGCGGCAAGCTGACGCCCGAGGAACACCGGCAGGTGGAGCATCAGCAGAACATGGAGAGCCGCCAGATCTACAGGGAGAAGCACAACGCGAAGGAGGAGGGGCATCCGCACGGCGGGGAAAGGAAATAGCGGGCGACGAACTCGCGCGCGAATTCCGATCGGAAGAGCGCGGCGGGCTCGGGGCCGCGCTCTACCGGCAGCTCATCCCGGCCGCGGCGTCCTTCGTTGGCAAGCTCAGCTCGAAGTCGAACGCGAACGCCGTCTTCTCGAGACTGCCGACGATCCTGCCCGACAGCGTCCCGCCGGGCTTGATGTCTCCGGTCATCTTCTCGACCTTGAAGTCCCTGGGCGCCTCGACCACGCGCTGGATGCCGGCCATCGCCGACCTGGCGTGATTGGTGTTGAGGTCGATCGATTTGACGGCCGACGCCGCGGCGGTCTCCTTGCCTCCGCCCGGGCAGAACATGATGATCGCCATCGTCCGCTGCTTGCCGGCCTTGGCGCCCTCGGCGTAGGACGACAACTGGAAGCTCTCCGCTTCCGCCGGCGCGATGGGATCCTCGTTGAACCAGATCGCGACGCTGCGCTGATCGCCGTAGAGCGAGGCGACACAGTTGCTCGCAGCGAACTTCTCGCCGCCCATCGTGCCGGTCGCCGAGCATCGCGTCTTCACCGGGGCGCTGGCCGCGGCGGTTGCGCTCGCTGCCGAGCCCGACGCGGCGCTCCCGGGCGTGGGCTGGCCGACCTTCCAGGCATCGGCCAACACCTGGGCGCGGCGCCTTTGCTCGGGCGTTAGCGGCTGCGCGATCTCGTTGCGGTAGTCGACGGTCTCCTTGTCGCCGCTGCGCGCGGCGATCGTGGCGTTGGCGAGCGCGAGGACCTCGTCCCTGGCCGCGCCCTGGCCGGTGTGGTAGACGACGGCGAGCTTGAGCTGCGCGTCGGCGTTGCCCTGGGCTGCCGCCTTGCGCCACCAGGCGATCGCCTGCGCAAGGTCCTCCTGCACGCCCTGGCCCTTGGCGTACAACAGTCCCAGGTTGTATTGCGCCGTCGCGTTGCCCTGCGTGGCCGCCTTCCGGAACCACGCGACCGCCTGCGCGTCATCCCGCTTCACGCCGTCGCCGCTCGCGTAGATGAAGCCCAGCTCCTGTTGCGCGTCGGCGTGGTTCTGCGCCGCCGCCTTGCGGATCCAGGCGATGCCCTGCGCCTTGTCCTGCGGATAGCCTTGTCCGAACTCGTACATCCGCCCGATTCGATACTGGGCTTCCGCGTTCCCGCGCTCCGCGAGCGGGCGGTATTCCTTGATGGCGGCCGCGTAGTCCTTCCGGATCAGCGCCTCGTAGCCTTCCGGGAGGCCGGCGACGGCGACGTCGCAGCACAGGATGGCGCAGATCGCGAGCAGGGTGACTGCCCGGTGATGCGAGGCGAGGTGCGAAACGTCGGCAGGCATCGCGATCTCCCTGTGTCGCGGTTCGCGCGCAGTCTATCACCGCGCCTCGCGCACGTAGCGCCAGTCCTTGTCGACCTGCATAATTCGCGAGTCCCTGCATCGGAGGCAAGACAATGGCGGCCGGCAAACACGATCCCACAAAGGCCGACGAGACCAACGTCTCGCGGCGCGACTTCATCGCGCGCTCGGTAGCGGCTGGGCTCGTCGCCGCGACCGGCCGGTCGTTCGCCGCGACGCTCAACGTCGTCGAGTCCGATGTGACGGTGAAGACGCCTGACGGCACCTGCGACGCCGCGTTCATTCATCCGGCGTCCGGTGCGTATTCCGGCGTCATCGTCTGGCCCGACGCGTTGGGTTGCGCCCAACGATGCGCGACATGGGAAAGCGCATCGCCGGCCAGGGCTACAGCGTGCTCGTGCCCAATCCGTTCTACCGCGTCAGCAAATCGCCGCAGTTCACGACCGCTGCAAATCTCGACTTCGACGACCAGGACCTCCTGGCAAGGATCCGTCCGCTGATGTCGTCGGTCCAGTCGGCCGGCGCGGCCGAGAAGGACGCGGTCGCGTACGTGGCCTTCCTCGACGGGCAACGGCCGGTCGACAAGACGAAGAAGATCGGCACTCAGGGCTACTGCATGGGCGGCGCGCTCGTCGTGCGGACGGCCGCGGCGGTTCCGGAGCGCATCGGCGCCGGCGCGTCCTTCCACGGAGGCGGACTCGTAACCGACAAGCCGGACAGCCCGCACCTTCTCGCGCCTAAGATCAAGGCGCGCATGTACTTCGGCATCGCGGCCAACGACGATCAGCGACAGCCCGATGCGAAGGACAGGTTGAAGGAGAGCTTCTCGAAGGCGGGCGTTGCGGTGGAGGTCGAGGTCTATCCGGCAAGGCACGGCTGGTGCGTGCCCGACATGCCGGTGGAGGATGGCGCGCCGCTCTACGACAAGGCGCAGGCCGAGCGCGCGTGGAGCAAGCTGGTCGCGCTGTACAAGACACTCGGATAAGCGCGCGCGATCGCGCGCCAACATTCGCAAAAGCGCTACTCGGCCTGTGACCGCGATCAACCCCACCGAAATCGAGTGGACCGCCATCCGCGCGCAAGGCGCCGGCGGGCAGAATGTCAACAAAGTGTCGAGCGCCGTGCATCTGCGCTTCGATATCCGCGCATCGTCACTCCCCGAGCCGATCAAGCAGTGGCTTCTCGCCCGGAGGGATCAGCGGATTACTGCCGACGGCGTCGTGATCATCAAAGCGCAGGGATATCGAACGCAGGAGCGCAATCGCGAGGACGCGCTCGCGCGCTTGCAGGAGCTCATCGACAGTGCGAGCAGCGTGCGGCGCCCACGCAAACCGGGCCGGCCGACCAAGGGCTCGCAGCGCCGCCGCGTGGAGAGCAAGGTCAAGCGCGGACAGCTCAAGGCCACGCGGGGCAGAATCGTCGAATGACCCAACCGGCCAAGCCGTTCACGGCGCGGGAGCTGGAGGAGCTCGCCGAGCGCACGCTCGCGCACTACTGTGAACGTGCGGAGGATTTCCGGGAGGGCACGCGCGACCACGACGTCAGTCAGAACATTGCCGCGCTTCTCGAGCATATCGTCGGACCACCACCTTTCACGATCCTCGACTTCGGCTGCGGGCCCGGGCGCGACCTGGCGGCGTTCACGCGGCTCGGACACCGCGCAATCGGATTGGAAGGCGCGGCTCCGTTCGTGGCAATGGCTCGCGAAGCCACCGGTTGCGACGTGTGGCAACAGGATTTTCTGAAGCTCGACCTGCCCGACGGCTATTTCGACGGCATCTTCGCCAACGCCGCGCTGTTCCATGTGCCGACGCAGGAGCTGCCGCGCGTGTTGCGGGAATTGCGTGCCGCGCTTAGACCGGAGGGCGTGCTCTTCAGCTCGAATCCGCGCGGCAACGACGAGGAAGAGTGGAACCGCGGGCGCTTCGGTGCGTTTCACCGTCTGGACACGTGGCGCCGCCACGTGACCGAAGCGGGATTTGTCGAGCTTGCGCACTACTATCGGCCTACTGGCTTGCCGCGCGAGCAGCAGCCCTGGCTGGCGACCGTTTGGCGCAAGGCTGGCGCCTGATGTAATTCAGTTGGCGATTGGCTGACGGCGGCACCGCGCTGGCGCTTGATCAATTCGCACCCACCGCTCACGGCATCGATTCGGGTTGTCGGTCGCAATCCAACGGTGCACCATAAGCTAGCAGCGTAGGGCGCGAAGGGTCCTCACCGGCGAAGGAAATAGCATGCGCAAATCGAGCCAGGGCAACAAGTCGCAGCAAGGCGATCTCGAGTCATTGCGGGGCGGAAGGCTATCGGAGAGCGTGGCACGGCGACTCGTCGCAGAAGTCAGGCGAAATCGCATCGCCGCGCTGAAGGAACGATCCGCAATACGGCAGCAAGCGGCAAAGTATCTCGGACAGATCCGGAAGCCGATCGCGACTGGCGATGGCAAGACTTCACAGGCCATAAGCGGACTTCGCGGGATTACCGATCGCCTAGCGAAGCAAAAACTGGTCTTGCCCGCGTATCGACCGATGCCGGGAGGAGTCCTGGAGGCCTCCTACACACTGGGATTTACGCCGCCGTACACGGCCGAGGTCAACGCCTATACCTACACGCTGCAAGGAAGCCCGACGACCTCCGCTACCCTGGATCCAAGCCAGGGACAATTGAATTGCAGTGTGGAAACGGACTTCAAGAGCCCCAGCGAGGGAGGTGCCGACTGCGCGGTAGGCATTTATTTCCGCCCCATGTTCGGGCCGGCAATCGCGGACATCCGGGTCAATTTGGAGGGCGTATTCTCGTGGGTCGTGAACGTGAGCACGCCAGGCAAGGCTGGGGCATCGACGGGCCAGGGCGCGGTTCTGGTGCACCAGTACGATACCGACTTTACCCTCCTGCAATTCGACCCGTTCTTCTTTTGGATCTTGGAGAACTCCGGCGAACCGGAGGTCGATTTTGACTGGGGATCGGTGCCGACCTCAGCGGAACTCAAGGTGCCGGTAAGCTCCGATTACTTCTACTTCGTCACGGTATCGTTGATCTGTCACGCTGCTGGCGCTGGATGGCCGGGGAGCATTGCGACCGCGAACGCATCGTTGCGCGTACCTTCAATCACGGTGGAAGTGACCTTTCAGCCCGAATTGGAAACTGCGGCATAGCCTGGGACCATGCCCACGCGGAGCATGGGGACGTGCGCTATGCCCGATTGCGCGGTCCCAAGAAATACCAGAGTATCAGTCCGAGCAGCGGCAACAGCACCACCACGACCACCCACAGCAATTTCTTGTCATTGGCGGCCGAGCTTTGAAGGATGTTGATAAGCGCCCAGATGTCGCCGATCAGGATCAGTACGCCAAGGATTCCACCGTATCCGTAGCCGAGCATTTTTGATCTCCCCTCTTGGGTCGCGGTTTGCGCAATAGTATCGCGGTCGAGCGGCAGTCTATCATCGCGCGCCAAGGACATAGCGCCACTCGCTCTCGCCTGACGGCGCCGCCCGCGACAGGCGCCGCTCGAGCCGGCGGCCGAGCCACTAACCCGCGTAGCAGATGGCGAAGAACAGCGCGCCGACGAGCGTGAAGATCTCGAACGGCGCGAGCGTGCGCTCGGCCACGTGCTGTTCCGCGCGCGTCATCTCGAAGAAGCCGATCGCCGAGGCGATGGACGTGTGCTCTGGTTAACCTGACACAGTGACGCGGGAGTGTCTACGCCATGGCCTTAATCCTTGCACGCCCTCGAGATCTGTTACCTTAGAAAGGGTAGTCCGCTTCCATTGCGGACCTTTGGAGCCGGCGAAAGCGGACGTTGCCTCGCTTTACCCGCACAAGAGGAGCAGCCTTGTCATAGCTCGAGCCGGGTATCATTTGCGCAATTCGCACTATTGGCGGCGGCCACCCGATGGCAGACCTTCCGACCGGCACCATCACGTTCCTCTTCACTGACATCGAGGGCAGCACCAAGCTGTGGCAGCAAAGCCCTGGGGCCATGGAGCCAGCACTAGCTCGCCATAACGCTCTGCTACGTGAAGCCATCGAACACAACGATGGTTGCATCTTCAAGACCATGGGTGATGGGTTCTGTGCCGCATTCCACACGGCGCCCAGCGCTCTCAAGGCCGCTCTTGCGGCCCAGCGGGCATTGGCGCAGGAGCCGTGGCCCGAATCCGCACGTATCAAAGTCCGCATGGGACTTCATACCGGCGCGGCCAAGGAGCACGACAACGATTACTTCGGCCAGCCGCTGAACCGCGTGGCGAGGCTGCTTGCCGCCGGGCACGGCGGGCAAGTTCTACTCTCGCTGGCGACGCAGGAATTGGTGCGCGACAGTCTTCCCGCCGGGGTCACGCTGCGTGATATGGGCGAGCGGCGGCTGAAGGATCTAATTCGCCCGGAGCGCGTTTACCAGGTGTTTGCGCCGGGTCTGCCGGCCGATTTCCCACCGCTGAAGACGCTGGATGCCCGCGCGCACAACCTGCCGATCCAGTCGACTAGCTTTGTCGGCCGTGAGCGGGACATGCAGGACGTTAAGACTCTGCTCCGGACGGCGCGGCTGGTGACCCTCACTGGCTCTGGCGGAGCGGGCAAGACAAGGCTTTCCTTGCAGGTGGGTGCGGACTGCATCGACGATTTCGCCGACGGCGTCTGGTTCGTGGAGCTGGCCCCGCTGACCGACCCGCGCCTGGTGCCTCAGACGGTGGCGACGGTGCTCGGGATCAAGGAGCAGTCAGTCGTGTTGATCATCGACACCTTGACCCGCGAGCTGAAGAACAAGGAACTGTTGCTACTGCTGGACAACTGCGAGCACTTAGTCGATACATCGGCCCAACTGTGCCAAGCGCTGCTGAGCGCCTGCGCCAATATCCACATTCTGGCCACCAGCCGCGAG
>Ga0187776_10001542_pt1 | contig 11538 bp, 9 predicted proteins | sample 0216_BV02_MP12_2_FD_132426 | JGI IMG/M metagenome (GOLD analysis project Ga0187776, IMG submission 132426) | Tropical peat soil microbial communities from peatlands in Department of Meta, Colombia - 0216_BV02_MP12_20_MG | ecosystem: Environmental > Terrestrial > Soil > Wetlands > Peat | place...
AAGCCCGCCGTGCGGGACCTGACGCATGACCTGCTCAGTTTGGAAGCTACGGGCGACTACGATGGCGCGAAGCGGATGCTGGGCAACCTGGCTGTGCTTCGCCCGGCGGTCAAGGCTGTGCTCGACAAGCTGCAGGGGGTGCCCGTGGACATCGAGCCGCAGTTCGTAACGGCAAACGAGATCGCGCCCGACCCGGCTGCTCCGGCACCCGCGGCGCCCGCTCCCAAGCGCAAGGCGGGGAAGAAGCGCAGCATGCGCGGATAGCGTTCGCCCCAATCCGCCGGCATCAAGGCAGGAGTGGTGCGATTACCGTTTCCCCAATTCCCTGCTCCGCTTCATTTATATTGTTACTCAGGGTCTCGCTTGCATTTCCTCGACCAACTCAATCCCCAGCAACGCGAAGCTGTGGTCACGACCGAAGGACCGCTGCTGATTCTGGCCGGCGCCGGCAGCGGCAAGACCCGGGTGATCACCTATCGCATCGCTTACCTGCTGGAGGAGAGGGGCGTGCGCCCCGAGTCTGTCCTGGCGGTTACTTTCACCAATAAGGCCTCGCAGGAGATGGCCGAGCGCGTCGAGAAGCTGGTCGGTGGCTACAGCGTTACCCGGCCGCTGGTCTCAACGTTTCACTCGCTGTGTGTTCGAATTCTGCGCCGCGACATCGAAGCGCTGCGCGTCGGCGACGTGGGCTACCGCAAGGACTTTGCCATCTACGACGAGACCGATCAGCTCTCGGTGGTGAAAGCGGCCATCCGCCGCCTGGGGCTCGACGACAAGCAACTCACGCCGCGCTCGGCGCAGTCGCGCATCTCCTGGGCCAAGAATCACATGCTCGATCCGCAGGAGATTTACCTGCAGTCGGGAGATCCCAAGACCGAGCAGATCGCGCACGTGTACGAGATCTACCGCCAGGAATTGCGCAAAGCCAACGCGCTCGATTTCGACGACCTGCTGCTGGAAACCGTACGGCTGCTGAAGTCTTCCGAAGCCGTCCGCCATTACTACGCGCGCCGCTTCCAATACGTTCTGGTGGATGAATACCAGGACACCAACCGGCCGCAGTACGAGCTCATGCAGCTGCTGGCAGGCGAGCAACACAACGTCTGCGCGGTAGGCGATGAGGACCAGTCCATTTATTCGTGGCGGGGCGCCGACATCCGCAACATCCTGGAGTTTGAGCGCGACTTCCCCAACGCCCGCATCGTGCGCCTGGAGCAGAATTACCGCTCCACGCAGCCGATCCTGCAGGCAGCCTCGTCTGTGGTTGCCAACAACATTCACCGCAAGGGCAAGAATCTGTGGACTTCGCGCGAGGGCGGCTCACGGATCGGGTACTACGAAGCCCCGGACGGCGAAAACGAGGCGCTGTTCGCCGCCGACTACGTCAACCGCTACCTGCAGCAGGCGCACCAGCAGGGCGTGGACAGCCCGCGCGCCGCCGTGCTCTACCGCACCAACGCGCAGTCGCGGCTGTTCGAGGAGGCCATGCGCCGCTACCAGCTCAAATACCACGTGGTGGGCGGCTTTTCGTTTTACGAACGCGCGGAAATCAAGGACATGATGGCCTACCTCAAGCTGATCCAGAATCCGGATGATTCGATCGCCTTCCTGCGGGTGGTGAATACTCCGGCGCGTGGCATCGGCAAAGGGACGACGGACGTGCTCGACCGGCTGGCGATAGAAACCGGCGCTTCCCTGTGGCGCGCCGCCGGCCATGCGATCTCCAACCTGCTGCTTCCGCCCCGGGCAGTGGCCGCGTTGAAGAGCTTCCGCGAGATCATCGAAGGGGGCCGCGCCCTGGTGGAGGGCAACTACACGGCGTGGCTGGGGCTCGCCGACGATACTAGCGATTCCGAGGCGGGCGAGCGCTCCGAGGCGGGCCAGCCGCCGCGCGCCGCCACCACGGCAGAGCTGCTGAAATATCTTCTCGATCGCAGCGGCTACATCAAGTCGCTCGAGCAGGAGGACACGCCCGAATCGCTGGCGCGCATCGAGAATCTTCGCGAGCTGGTGAATGCGGCCATGGATTCCCGCGACCGGGGCGAGAGCATGCAGGAATTTCTGGATCACGCGGCTCTGGTCAGCGACGCCGATCAGTATGATGAGCGCGCCCAGATCACGCTGATGACGCTGCACGCCGCCAAGGGACTGGAGTTCCCGCTGGTGGTGCTGGCGGGGATGGAAGAGGGCCTATTTCCGCATTCCCGCACTTTTCTTAATCCCGATGACGTTGAGGAGGAACGCCGCCTTGCCTATGTGGGCATGACGCGCGCCATGGATCATCTGGTCCTGACCTGGGCGCAATACCGGCGCCGCTACGGGACAGACCTGCCGGAGGCCAGCGTCCCTTCCCGCTTCCTGGAGGAGGTGCCGGCCACGCTGCTTGAAGACCTGTGCTCTCCGACGCGACGTCACGTGGCTGCCGTGCCTGACCGCGACCAGCACTATGCGCCTGGCGACGCTCACGATTTTGGCACTCCCCATTATGCGTATGAGGACGAGGATCAGAGCCGGGTTCCGCGCGCGAGAACCCAGCCCCCGCGGCGATCTTCTTCCTATGCGGGGCCGACTTACAACTCCATCGACAACATCGCCGAGTTCTTCGCCTCGCGAGGGAGGAAATTCACGCGCCCTAAGATGGAAGTGGAGCCGGTTAGCGGCAAGCGCGGCTTCCGCCCGGGCCAGCGGGTCCGCCATCCTAAGTACGGCGAGGGCACCGTGTACAAGCGCGAGGGCGAAGGGGAGGATGCGAAGATTACGGTACAATTCCCACGCTTCGGCGTGAAGAAGCTGGTGGAGAAGTACGCGCAACTGGAAAGCTGTTGATCGGGTGTCGCTGGCGGCCCTCCAGCCCCGAAGGATGGTTCCCATTTTCCCGCGAAGGGCAGTTCCACCAGACCACTAGACGAACGGAGAAATTACAGCACTCATGAATACCAAATCGATAACCAACAGGCTCGAACGCAAGAAAGCCAAGCGCACGGCGCGCAAGAAGGCCGAGGCCAAGAAGCCTCTGGCCAAGCGCACCACTCCGCGCGGTTCAATGAAGCGCAAGGTGAAGAAGATGGCCCGCGGCCAGGCCAAACGCTAGCGCGCTCACGGGTTTCACTCAGTTGGCACTCAGCCGTCAGTTTTTGCTGGCGGCTGGGTGTTTCTTTTGTCATGCTGAAGCGGGGATGGCACCAAGGACCGCGGCGCTTCGGAGCTGAGGCTCGGACCTAGCCGTAAACCGTTATTTGAGGACTCACTGTTGGCACGCGGAACCGCGATCAACGACCGGCCGCAGACTCGCAACCAGTTCTTCGCCCGCAAGTCCATCGACAACCTGATTGCGGAATCGAAAGAAGAAGGACATCGTCTGAAAAAGAGCCTGGGTCCGTGGAGCCTGACCGCACTGGGGATCGGGGCGATCATCGGCTCGGGCATCTTCGTGCTCACGGGAACCGCGGCGGCGGGCGAGCACTTCGAGATACCCTCGATCCTCCACGCCCAGGTGCTGGACCTGATCCTCAACCTGTTCCAGCACGGCAACTCTGCGGGTGTGATGATGCACGGCCGGCCGCCCGCCGGTCCGGCCATCGCCATCTCCTTCGTGCTGGTGGCCGTCGCCTGCAGCTTCGCGGGCCTGTGCTATGCGGAGCTGGCTTCGATGATTCCCATCGCTGGCAGCGCTTACACTTACTCGTACGCCACGCTGGGGGAGATTTTCGCCTGGATCATCGGGTGGGACCTCATCCTGGAATATGCGGTCAGCAACGTCGCGGTGGCGGTCGGTTTCAGCGGATATCTGAAGGCCCAGCTTGCAGCCTTCGGCCTGGCGCTTCCGGACAAATGGTCCAGTGCGGTTTGGGCCTCGGGCCACTGGACCGGCGCCTACTTCAACCTGCCCGCGTTCCTGGTGGTGATGATCCTCACCGTGCTGCTGATCCGCGGGGTGCGCGAATCCGCCGAGACCAACAACGTCATGGTGGCGATCAAGATTGCCGCCATCTTCGTTTTCCTGATTGTCGGGGGCATGCTGGTTCGGCCAGCCAACTGGCACCCCTTCGCGCCTTCCGGGTTTGCCGGCATCGTGACCGGCGGCGCCATCATCTTTTTCACTTATATCGGGTTCGATTCGGTCTCCACGGCTGCGGAAGAGGCCCGCAATCCGCAGAAAGACATTCCTTTCGGCATCATTGCGTCACTTATTGTGTGCACTGTGCTCTATGTGGGTGTGGCCGTCGTGCTGCTGGGGATGATGAAGTACACGACCTTTGGGGAAGGCGCTGCCGCGGAAGCGCCTGTCGCCTATGCACTGAAACAACTGGGGGCGCGCCCGATCTTCCAGACGGTGATCATCATCGGGGCGCTGATGGGCATGCTGTCGTCGCTGCTATGCTTCCAGTATGGCCAGACGCGCATATGGTTCGCCATGTCCCGCGATCGCCTGCTTCCCCGGATCTTTTCCACTGTGCACGCCCGCTTCAAGACCCCGCACTGGTCGACGTGGATCGCAGGCTTCGCGGTGGGCTTGCCGGCCGCTTTTGTGGACATCGGAGATGCCGCGGATCTCTCCAACATTGGCACCTTGTTCGCCTTCGTGCTGGTGTCGATGGGAGTGATCCTGCTTCGCCGCACGCAGCCCGAGCGTCCCCGCGGCTTCCGCGTGCCGCTGGTGCCCTTGTTCCCGCTGATCTCTGTGGTGCTGTGCGGAGGCCTGATGACTGGCCTCACCGTCATCACCTGGGTGCGATTCTTCGTCTGGCTGGGACTCGGCCTACTGATTTATTTCTTCTACAGCCGCCACAACAGCGAATTTTCCAGGAGCTAAGGCGCAGTCAGCGCCTTGCTCGCTGAGCCCGGCCGCGGCGCGCATTTGTGCTGCTCAGAGCGCTGTTGCCAGAGCCCTTTCCGGCAGGTAAACTCCGGCCCCTCAATTCCCGGGCCAAAAGTCGAGCATCTCCCGAGGAGGCGTGCTATGCCCACCTACGTCTGTCTGTTCAACTGGACCCAAAAGGGTATCGAGGAGGTCAAGGGCAGTCCCAAGCGGCTGGACGCAGTCAAGAAGACGTTCTCTGAACTGGGCGTGGAAATCAAAGAGTTCTATCTGACGATGGGCCGCCACGACCTGGTCGTCATCATGGAAGCAAAGGATGACGCCGCCATGGCGCGCGGGTTGCTTGCCCTGGGGTCGCGCGGCGCGGTCCGCACTGAGACGCTGCGCGCCTTCGGCGAAGGCGACTACCGCAAGATCATCGGGTCGCTGCCGTAGGCTGGAAGCCCAGAGGCCAAGCCGCGCAAGAGGGCGCGGGCGTGTTTACTGCATTCCCACGGAACCACGGACGGAGTCGATCAGCTTGCCGGGGTCATAGCCGACTCCGTCCTTGAACACGATTTCGATGTGCTCGATGTCGTGAATGTCACGCGAGGGATCGCCCTTGACGAGCAGCAAGTCGGCTTGTTTGCCCGGGGCGATGGTCCCCACCCGGTCGAGCACGCCCAGGAACTGCGCCCCGTTATAGGTGGCGATCTTGATGGCCTCCAGGGGCGTGAATCCCGCTTCCACCAGCAATTCCAGCTGGCGCTGATCGCCGAAGCCAGCGAGCACTCCGCCGTAGCCGGTGGGATCTTCCCCGGAAAGCAGCAGACCGCCAGCCTTCACAAATTCGTGTTCGAACTGCATTTCTTTTTGGAAGAGCCCGGGCCAGAGAGAATCCTTCGTTTGCCCGATGACGGCGCGGCGCGAAAGATAGTCCACACGGGCGTCGGGCGAGAGGGCGTCGAGCACTCGCTGCTCGAGCGGCGGCCGATTGGGCACGAGGGTTTCAAAGATGGAGAGCGTCGATGTGACCGCCACCTTGTGCGCTACCAGCTCGCGAATGGTCTGCTGGATCTCCGGCCCGCTGACCTCCAGCCGGGTGAGAGCCTCGCGCGCCGGTTTCTGATCTGGACAGGCGTTGAGTTGCTTGCCGGGAGTGAATTCCGTGTCCACCACCAGGCCATGCTCGAGATCGTCGATGCCCAAAGCCGCTGCCTCGCGGAAGCCGACTGAGCAGAGGTGGCCGGTAATCTTGAGACCCCGCTTGTGAGCCTCGTCCACGGCAGCCGCCAGCTCATCATGTGTGATGTGCATGTAGGCTTTAAAAGAGGTTGCGCCCTTCTCTGCCCAGAAGGCTACGGTGCGGCGCGCGTCGTCGGCATCCTTCAGCTCGCCCATATTCACGGTGTAGGAGTCGGGGCCCTCCAGGTAAGGAGCCGTGACGTGCATCCTGGGACCGGGAACCCGGCCTGCGTCAATCTCCCGCTTGAGCGAGAGATCGGAGACCCCGGACACCGAGCCGGTGGTGCGCACGGTGGTGACGCCGCCGGCGAGATAGAGCCGGGGAAAGCTGAAGGGCTGGGGATTGTAAGTCGGCATGCGGCGTCCCGCGGGATAGAACATGTGGTCGTGCATGCCGACCAGCCCGGGAATCACGGTATAGCCGCTGCGGTCCAGGACTCGCGCCCCGTCGGGAATGTCGGTTTTCCTGGTGGGACCCACGGATTGAATCTTTCCTCCACTCAGAATGACGGTCTGATCCTCGCGGGCGGGAGCGCCGGTGCCGTCGACGGCGCGAACGCCAGTGAAAACGATGATCGGTGCGTCGAGCGAGACAAAGGCGCGCACTTCAGGGGAGAGTGTGGTTTGGGCGAAGAGGGGCAGAGAGAGAAAGAAGGCGGCGAATAAGGCTTTCATGGCGGGGGATAGGGTAACGCATCGATCGGAAAGACATCAGGCAATTTAGACATAGATTTTCGGCTGTCGTGCCGAGCTTGGTTGGGGCTTCGAGTCGAAGGGTCTCTGCGAGTTCGGCACATTCTGGCGGGATCCAGATAGACGAATGCCATATTGGATGCGGGTATTGAATATGGCATCAATACACTCGGCCTGCGAACAGACTAAGGCGGGAAGCCTCCGGCGCAGATGTCGTTGCCATCCCACGCAACTTCTGATGCGCAGGCGCCGCCTGCTATTCCGGAGGGCGCTCGGCAGCCACGGCGGGCGCAGCAGGGGTGGTGGCTGAATTCTGCACGGCCGGCTTTCTGGCGGGTTCGGCAGGGCGGACCGGCTGTAGCGAGGGACCCCGCTCATCAAACTTGCCGAAGATCATCTTGCCGGCCGTGGTTTGCAGCACGGAGGTGACCGCGATATCGATGGTCTTGCCGATCATCTTGCGGGCGTTGTCCACCACCACCATAGTGCCGTCGTCGAGGTAGGCCACACCCTGGTTGTATTCCTTGCCCTCCTTGAGGATGAACACGCGCATGGCTTCGCCGGGCAGGACGATGGGTTTCAGAGCGTTGGCCAGCTCGTTGATGTTTAGAACCTCGACTCCCTGCAGCTGGGCGACCTTGTTGAGGTTGAAATCGTTGGTGATGATTTTGGCTTCGAATTCCTTGGCCAGCTCGATGAGCTTCATGTCCACTTCGCGGATGGAGGGGAAGTCGTCTTCGACGATCTGCACCTGCAAGGAAGCGATCTTCTGGATGCGTTGGAGAATGTCGAGGCCGCGGCGTCCGCGGTTGCGCTTGAGGGGATCGGCGGAATCGGCCACCAACTGCAGTTCTCTGAGGACAAACTGGGGGATTACCAGCACGCCGTCCAGAAAACCGGTCTCGGCGATGTCGGCGATGCGCCCGTCGATGATCACGCTGGTGTCGAGGATCTTCTGCGAGCGCTTCGCCTTTTTTTCGCCGCCGAAGATGCCGCCCAGGGCGGACAGGTTGAGCAGGTCGCCCTTGTTGGCCCCGACGATCAGACCGACGTAGGCCATGAACAGCATTACGCCCAGCATCATGAAGCTCTGTGTGGTCCCGGGAGGAACGCTGTTGCGGATGACCAGGCTGAACAGGTAGGCGCCGACAATGCCCAGAATGCTGCCGATGGCCGCCCCGATCAGGCGCTTGAGGCTGACCAGCCGCAGCCGGGTCTCAAAAAGGACGATGGCGATGCCGAGGATCAGGCCCACCCCGAAGTCGGTCAGGGGCGTCAGCCCGAAGGGGTGCAGCAGGAAGCAAGCAACGGCCAGGGTGATGACAAACAGGATACGAACTAGGAATAAGTCCAAAGGGTCCTCCCCCTCCAGCTGCGATCGGCTGCAACTGGTCGCGGAGTACAACCGTCCCAGAACCGGGACCTCCGCCGCCCCTTCTAACGGGGATTACCAAATTATTAATGGTGGCATTTATACCACTGGGTGCGGCAGTTGGCACGCGCAAAAACGGACTAGCCCCAGAGGAGGGTGTTCCACACTCAGAACCGCTGCCCTGCTGAGCGAGGTGCGGGCCCCGCGCCAGGTTATCCGATATGGCAACAGTCGCAGCCGGATTCCGATTGACGGTGAACCCGAGGGTCGAGCATTTTGATGCCAGGACAAATGGGGTCCTACCTGCGCGGGGGCGGAAAGGGACAATCGAGCATGGGTCCGGCCCGCGTAATTATCAACGAGCTACCAGGCCAAATGACCGAACTGTAGTCTAGGGACCGGCTCCCGGCGCCTCGACAAGGATCTCCTGATCCGGGAAAAGGAACCTAAGGAACCGGCGCACGTCTCGGGGGAGAACTGGCGCCGGTTTTCTATCTCCAACCGTGTTTGCGCTGAGCCGATGAGAGCCATCGTCGCAACCCGCCTGGGGGGCCCCGAGGTCCTGGAACTCCGCAATGTTCAAGGCCCAGAGCCCAAGGACAACGAAGTCCTGGTGAACGTGGACGCCGCGGGAGTGAACTTTGCCGACATCCTGATGGTGATGGGGACCTACACCGGCGGGCCGCCGCCTCCTTTCGTCGCGGGACGGGAGTTTGCGGGCACCATCCCGGCCACCGGTGAACGAGTGATGGGCTACACCCAGGGCAGCGCATTTGCCGAGCGGATTGCCGTCCGCCGTGAGTTCACCTGGCCGCAGCCGAAGAACTGGAGTTCGGTGGAGTCGGCCGCCTTTCCGGTTAACTATTTCACCGCCTATTTTGCCTATTCCTGGGCGGGAGTGCTGGCGAGTTCTCATCCTGGTGGAGCGCGGCCCAAGGTGCTGATTCATGCCGTGGCTGGAGGAGTGGGCACAGCCGCCATTGAAATCGGCAAGGTGCTGGGGGTGGAGATGTGGGGCACCTCATCGTCGGATGAGAAGCTCGCCAAGGCCAAGGCGCTCGGCCTCGACCACGGCATCAACTATCGGCAGACGGATTATGAGAAGGCGATTCGCGAGCAGACCCAGGGCAGAGGCGTGGACGCGGTGTTCGAGATGCTGGGCGGTGAGCACACCGCCAGAAGCATGCGCTGCCTGGGTTTTCGTGGCCGGCTGATCGCCTACGGAACCGCCAGCGGCGCGGCCCACCAGTTTGATACACGCGTGCTCTACGCCAAGAATCTCGCGGTGTATGGTCTGTGGCTCGGTCCGCTGTCCACGCACTTCGACATTATGGGTGAAGCCCGGTCACGGCTCTCGCAGTGGATCGAACACGGTCATCTAAAGCCGCAGGTGGGGCACGTGCTGCCGCTGGAGAAAGCTGGGGAAGCTTTCCATCTCATGCTGGAGCGCAAGAACTACGGCAAGATCGTGCTGAAGGTGTGATGGGAGGATGCAGCACCTGGCACTGGGCCCCTAGCAGTCCGCACTCAGCGATCAGCACCAAGGCGGGCTTCGTGGAGTGATCAGTTTGAGTACACCGAACACCCGCGGCGGATTGCTTTTTTCGTTCGTCCCTCCAAATAAACAACTGGAACCCTGCTCGTGATCACACAGCACTTGCACTGCCGCCGCTGCTAACTGCCGGTAATCAAAACCGTCGAATGTCGTGTGCATGGGAGAACCCCATCACGGGAAGCGAGAGTTTTGCTTCTCATCCAGCAACGAGTCCAGTACACGAACCCCAACGGAGGAATCATGAAGGCGGTAAAACTGGCAGTGACAGCAGGCCTGATCCTGGGTTTGGCGTTGAGCGCGGCAGCGGCTGACAAAACCATCAGCTTCAACAACGCCGTCACCTTGAACGGCACCACGCTGCAGCCGGGCGAGTACAAACTGAACTACACGACCACCGGAACCACGACCGAAGTGAAGATCCTCAAGGGTAAGAACACGCTGGCCACGGCTACTGGCGAGATGGTCAGCCTGGAGCGGGCTGCATCCGATGACGCCATCGTGACACACGTCAATGACGACGGTTCGCGCACCATCCAGGAGATCCAGTTTGCAGGGAAGAAGTCGGCTATCCGCTTTGGCGGCGAGTCGATGGACAAGGGCAAATAAGGTCACCTTCAGCGAAACAACCAGTGAAGGTCTGAAGCGACTCGGGGAGCCTTACGGCTCCCCGAAATTCTTTGGCGTGTGGAATCGGCCGCCGCTATTGCGATGCAGCCGGGGAGTTCGGATGTTGTGTCCAGTCGCTGACGATAGCGGAGCAGGCATCCTGAACCGAGTTGCCCAGTGAGCGGGTGGAGCGGCTGAGAATGGAATCCCCATCCTTGTTGAACACAGCCACCTTGTTGTCTTTCTGAATCCACATCTTCCCGCCCTCGTGATCCAGAATAACGACGTAATCTGCTTTTTCCTGCTTGCTGTTAATGATGACCTCAGGACAGCGCTCTCCGAACGTTTTGACAATCTCGGCGGTCTGCGGCCTGGCCCCCCCATGGACGGAGCCTCCAAAGCCTTCCGACGTTCCGCCGCTACCGCCGGAAATCTCCCAGGACTTGCTATCGGTGATGAAGACGCGAGGTTTGTCAGCGGCATGCGCGAGGAGTGCAAGCACAAGAGCGCCAACCAATGGCGCAACTGCTCTCATGGTGTTCTCCGAGATGCGAAGCGATAGCTGAGTGGCTGCGGAGGGCTGCCGAATTGCTCCTGGTTCGGATAGACAACCCATCCGCAGCCATCAGGCGTTGTTGGTTAAAGGACGAAGATCACGGGCCATGCGACTGCCGTTCAACGCGGCAATTCATGGTACCGCGGAAAGGAAAAAGAGGGGATTCGATCGCCGCTCGTTGGGCGCGGATCTATCCCATTTTGGCAAAGGCGATCAATACTTGGGCATGCTGGAATCGACTTTGTCGGCCCAGGCCAGGATGCCTCCGCTCAGGTTCTTCACCTTGGTGAATCCTGCCTGGCGGAGGAAGTCCACGGCCTTGGCGCTGCGCGCGCCGGAGCGGCAGTGCGCGACGATCTCGCGGCTGGAATCGAGCTCATGCACACGCTTCGGCAGATCGCCCAGGGGAATCAGGTAGCCCTTGAGATTGCAGATCTGGTATTCGTGGGGCTCGCGCACATCCAGCACGAACACATCGTCGCCAGCATCGAGCTTGCGTTTCAATTCCTCGACCGAGATGGCGGGGACCTGCGTCTCAACCGGTTTCTCCTCGCCGCGGATGCCGCAGAACTGGTTGTAGTCGATCAATTCGGTGAGGGTGGGATGAGCTCGGCACACCGGACAATCGGGATTCTTGCGCAGCTTCAGCTCGCGGAACTTCATGCCGAGTGCATCGATCAGCAGCAGGCGACCGATCAATGGCTCGCCTGATC
>Ga0187776_10001545_pt1 | contig 11527 bp, 9 predicted proteins | sample 0216_BV02_MP12_2_FD_132426 | JGI IMG/M metagenome (GOLD analysis project Ga0187776, IMG submission 132426) | Tropical peat soil microbial communities from peatlands in Department of Meta, Colombia - 0216_BV02_MP12_20_MG | ecosystem: Environmental > Terrestrial > Soil > Wetlands > Peat | place...
AAGTCGGTCACGCTGCGCTGCAGCGACTCCTGCGCCTCCTGGTTGAAGGCGGCCTTGGAAACCTTGTCGGCGCTGCGGTTGAGGTTTTCGGCGATGTAGCCGAAGTCGTCGGGGCTGTCGATCTGCACCTTGGAGCGGTAGTCGCCGGCGGCCAGCTTCTCCGAGTATTCGGCCAGCTCCCGGGCGGGCTTGAGCACCCGGCTGCTCAGCAGCAGGTACAGGACGAAGCAGACCCCGACCATGATGGCGAGGGCGCCTAGCGCCCGGGTGCCGGTCTCGCTGTACCGGCCCAGCGCGTCCAAAAAGGGCAGGCCCTGTGCGTAGGCGCCCGCCCCAAAGCCCAGGACGAAGACGACCAGCATGCCCACCAGGGTGGCGGCCACCAGGATCCACACGGTCGAACTCAACCGACCTTTCATAACGTCCTCCGAACTTCCGTGCGCGGGCGGGCCGCGCCAAGCTGCTCGCTCAAATCACCGGGATGGGAAACGTCTGCGTCATGCGGCGCAGGTCCAACGCCAAAGCCAGCCGGTCCTCGTGGCGCAGCATGCCGCAGCAATGGGGCACGTCGCGCGGGGCCTCGTCCACCAGCAAGGGCTCGGTCGTCGAGTAAGTGCCGATGACCTCGTCGGCAGCGATGCCGATGCGCAGGTCTTCATGGCCCTCCTCGCCGCGCAGGGAGGCCACCACCACGTTGCGGGGAGAGAGGTCCGGCCGCCGCCCTTCGGTGAAGGCGATGTCGATGACCGGCACGATCGAGCCCCGCAGGTTGAAGATGCCCATCAGGAAGCTGGGGACCAGAGGGACGCGGGTCACCGCGGGCCAGTCCACTACCTCCTCGACGTCGAGCACGGAGAGGCAGAAGCGCTCGCGCCCGGCGCGAAAGACGCAGTACTGTCGCTCCGGCGGCCGCTCTTCGAAAGCGGCTTCCGCCAGCGCCCCCGCTTCCGTCTCCGCCGGCTGGGGTTCGAGTTGGGGATCGTCGGCCATCGGTCAGTTCCCAGTTCCCGGTTTCCAGCTCCCGGTCATAAGAACTTCTGCACTGCGCCCAGCAGGTCTTCCCGGGTGAAGGGCTTGACCACGTAGCCGTCCGCCCCCTGCTGCTGGGCCCAGAACTTGTCGCTGGGGGTGTTCTTGGAACTCACCATCACCACCGGGATGCGGCTGTACTCAGTGTTGCCTTTCAACTCGCGGCAGACCTGGAAGCCGTTGCGCTGCGGCATGACCACATCCAAAAGGATGAGACCGGGCCGCTCCACATCGATGGTCTGCTCGATGCGGGTGGGATCGTTGATGGCCACCGAGGGATACCCCGCCTCCTGCAGGAGCGCCTGCATCAGCTTGATCTCCGCCGGCGAGTCGTCCACGATCAGGATCTTCTTCACAGCGCAAACCTCTCCCCGAGTCTCCGGAGAAAGAGGAGCAATTGCTCGGCCACCCGCGGGGGCCCGGGGGTATCCTTTTTTGTACCTCTTAAGTCGCCGAATTACAAGAACTTAGATAGGGTCCAGGAGCTTCAGAGCTGGGAGGCTAGGGCCTGCGACGGAGGGTTTGTCTCAGGTTGAGATTCCTGCTCCGCCTGCAGCTCCAACTCCAGGGAGGAGAAGCGCTGCATGATCTCGTGCAGGCGCAAGGCCATGGAGTGGATGGTGCTGATCTGATCGCGAATGGAAGCGGAAAAGGCCCCCGGCTCCAGCAGCAACAGCTCGGCGTTGCCCAACACGGAAGTGAGGCAATTATTGAGGTTGTGGCGCATGTCGAGCATGTAGCGGCCCAGAACGGCGTTGCGCCGGCTGACCGCGGCCGCCTGCTCGGAGCGGCGCAGGCGGGCTTGGGCCTCCAAGCGGCGGAAGATCTCCATCCCCAGCAGCACCACGGTTTCAGCCCACGGCCCCTGCTGGCTCAAGACTGGGATGCGGGGATACTGGGCGCGAAGCGAGGTCAGCACGCCGCTGTCGCCGGTGACGCAAAAAGCCGGGACGGTGGTGGCATCCAGGCCGCCCAGCACCGCTGCCAGGCGCCCGGTGCGCACCGGGCCGACGACGGCCAGGTCGTAGGCGCCAGATCCTCCTCCCTTCCACAGATCGCTGCTCACTACGGTGAAGGCGGGAACGGCGCGCTCGGCCTGCCAGCGCCCCATAAGGACGCGAGCGAACTCCGCTTCGTCGGCGATGATGAGCACGGTCTGCTGGTCCACGCGAACTCCCCCTCTGGCCCCTCAGGGCAGGAACTTCCTGGCCTCATCCGCCGAGGCCTGCAGGCGCTTGGCGGTGGCTGCCAGGTTCACGGCGGCATCGATGTTCTTGGCGTTGCGGGCGTCCTCGACGGCGGTCTGCATGGTGGCGCCTTCCGCCTTGGCAGCGGCGATGACCTTCTCCAGGGCGGCAGCCTCGTCGCTCCCCGCCGACGCCCGTCCTGCGGGCTGCTTGCGGCAGGCGGCGATGACCTCCACCAGGATGGCGCGCGCCGCCACCGCCCGCTGCAGGGCGTCAGAAAGCTGGTCGCCGCCCTCCACGAACGCCGCCACCTCCCAGGAAGAGAGCAGTAGCTTGGCGCCGCCGATCTCGATGCTGGTCACTGAGATCGACTTCTTGTCGCCGTTCTTCAGCAGTTGCTCGGCGATGCGGTCCTGGGCCTCTTCGATCTCGAGGACAAGAGGCCGGGGGGAGGGCTGGGGGGAGGGCTCGAGCTTGGCGGCCGGGGCGGGCTTGGGCGCTTCCGCAGGGACCTGGGCTTGCGGCTCCTCCTGGGGCGGCGGCGGGGCCGCGGCCTTCTGCGGCGCCACGATGGGCGGCGCCGGCGACTCTTCGGAGGCGGCCGACGGCTGCAGTCGGTCGGCGGGCGCGGGCCCGGCCTCGGGCACCACCGCGGCCAGTGCGGCTTCCACCGCAGCCCGGATCTCCGCCAGTTGGCGAAAGCTCTCCCCTGCGCGATAGGGAGCGCGGAATGCCTCTCTCCAGTCGCGGCAGATCTGTCGCAGGTGGCTCGCCGGTTCCTGCGCGGCCAATTGGGCGCGCGTGCAATCCAGGGTCTCGATCCCGCGCCGCTCCAGCTCGTCCAGGCCATGGCGGATGGCGTGCAGATCACCTTGCAGCAGGCGGAAGAACGCGCGCCGCACCAGAAAATTGAAGCGCACGAAAGCCAGCAGCGGGGCCGAGCCGAAGAACATCGGTCCGGCCGAGACCTTCACCTGGCGTCCGCGCTGCAGCACACCCTGGTCCAGTAACTCGCGCAGGCTGCCGCAGCGATGCAGGGCCTGCAAGGCCTCCTCCAGGGGCTGCAGCCAGGCCGGGAGATCGGTCGAGCACTCGCCCAGCACCGGCTCCATCACCTGGGCCACGTCCTCCAGGGCGACCTCTCCCTGGTGCAGGACGGGTGAAGCACAGTGCGAGAAAAACTGCACCAGCAGGAAATCGAGGCGGTCGCGCAGGGAATCGTCCTTGGGCTCGCGGGCCAGGTAGCGCACGATGAGATCGTGGAGATTCTCTTCGGTGGCCAGTTGCGTGGTCTGCAGCAGCGAGCGCAGGGGCGCGGCCTGGACGCGAGCGTCCATCTCGTCCAGCCAGCGGTGGGCTTGCTCCAGCGCCTCCGGCTGGGGCCGGTCCACGGGAGAATCCAGGGGAGGGCAGGAGGGCAGATGTGCGGCCCGGGCCAGGGGCTGGTAGATGGCATAGATGCGGCGTGCCATCCGCCACTGGGCGGCGGCCTCGCCGAGTTGCAACGTCGCCGAACTCATCGCTTGATGATCCAATTGGAGACTTCGCTCAGGAAGCGCGCCGCCACCGCCATCTTGCCGTTGTGGTACTGCACCGCTACCACCGCGGCCTCCGTCGACAGAGAGCCGTCGGAGTTCTGCAGGCGCACCCGGTCGTCGAATTCCAGGGGCAGCGAGGAGGCGAACAGCACCTCGTTGGGCGTGCCGAACTCAATCAGGGTGAATTCGCTGAACTGGCGGCCTTGGGCGTCGTTTCCGGTCACGTGCACCGGGATGCGCACGGCCATGGCTTCAGGAAAGAACTGCGCCAGCCGTTCCACCGATGATTCCCCCGCCAGCCGGGATGTGAGCACGCCCTCGTGAGCCAAGTTGTTCCCCGCTTCTGCCACTACACATCCAAGCGTCCGGGGCGCTGCCCCGGACACAAGGTGCGGGGAGGTTGGTGCACGAACACGACCAAACCTAGTCCTTCCGCAGCCTCATATTAACTTCCTTATTATTCAATATGTTACAGGCGTGACGGGGGAGCGCGGCGAAGCCTGGCCATGGCCCCATGTCTCATTCTGAAACAGTGTCTCAGCGACTCAGTGCAGGCTGGTGGCTTCTGCAGGGAACTTGATGTTGTAGCGCTTGAGCTTGCGATAGAGAGTGGCGCGGCTGATGCCGAGCATCTTGCCGGCCAGGGTCTTGTCGCCGTTCACCTGCTCGAAGACGCGCTGGATGGTGGCCCGCTCCAGGTCCTCCAGGTCGGTGGCGGAGGGGCCGTTGCCGGGGGACTCCAGGGGAGCCAAGGCGGCGGCGGAGCGCAGGGCGGGAGGCAGGTCGTGGACATCGACGCTGCGGCGGTTACCCAGGGCCACCGCCCGCTCCACGCAGTTCTGCAGTTCGCGCACGTTGCCCGGCCAGTCGTAATTGAGCAGGCAGTTCATGGCCGCCGGCGTCACCGGCATGGACTGCCCGGGAGCGTACTGTTCCAGGAAGCAGCGCACCAGCGCGGGGATGTCGGCTTTGCGCTCGCGCAGCGCGGGCACGTGCACGCTCACCACGTTGAGCCGGAAGAAGAGGTCCTTGCGGAAGGTGCCGGCGCGGTAGGCCATCTCCAGGTCGCGGTTGGTGGCCGCGATCACGCGCACGTCCACCTTGATGCGGTCGTTGGAGCCCACCGGGCGGATCTCCTTCTCCTGCAGGGTACGCAGCAGCTTGGCCTGCATCTCCAGGGGCAGCTCGCCCACCTCATCGAGGAAGATGGCGCCGCCGTTGGCGGCCTGGAAGAGCCCTGCTTTGGACTTCAGCGCGCCGGTGAAGGCGCCCTTGGTGTAGCCGAAGAGCTCGCTCTCGATCAGGGTGGGCACCAGGGAACCGCAGTCCACGGCCACGAAGGGTCGCTTGGCGAAGGAGCCGCGGAAGTGGATGGCGCGCGCCACCAGCTCCTTGCCGGTGCCGCTCTCCCCGCTGATGAGCACGGGCGTGCGCGTATCCTTGAGCCGCGCCACCAGCCGCAGCACCTCCTGGATCTTGGGCGAGGAACCGGTGATCTCGTTGAGCTCCATCTCCGTCCGCACCCAGTCTTCCAGATACTCGTTCTTGGCCACCAGGCGGACCTTCTCCGCCATGCGCTGCAGCACCAGCTTGAGTTCCTCCACCCGGAAGGGCTTGGAGATGTAATCGTAGGCGCCCAGCTTCATGGCCTGGACCGCGGTCTCCACCGAGCCGTGTCCGGTCATGATGGCGATCTCGGATTTAGGTAGCAGAGCTTTGACCTGGCGCAGCAGCTCCACCCCTGACATCTTGGGCAGCATGAGGTCGGCGACGATGAGGTCGGGGGCGTTGTTTTCCAGATAGGCGAGGGCAGCCTCGGCGCTCTCCGCCTCGGCGCACTGGAAGCCCAGCGACGCGCCGATGGTCATGCACAGGCGGCGGATGGACTGCTCGTCGTCGACGATGAGGAAGTGGATGCGAAAGTCGTCGCTCATGGCGCCTTCCCGAAGATTTTCTGGACCACCGCCATCAACTGCTGCACGCGGAAGGGCTTCTCCACGCAGGGCGCCCCGGTCCGGCGCAGAATGGCCAAGGTCTCCTCGTTGACCGTGTCGCCGGTGATGAAGACCACGCGGGAGGCCAACTGGGGCCGGTTCTTCGCGATCCAGGCATGCACGTCGGCGCCGTTGATGCCACCAGGCGTGCGCATGTCGGAGATCACCCCCAGGTAGTCGCCCTGGGCCAGCAGTTGCAAGCCCTCGGCCCCGGAGCGGGCGGGTACCATGCGGTAGCCGTAGCGCTCCAGGGCAGCGCTCAGGAAGGCCATGACCGAGGGTTCGTCCTCGATCACCAGCAGGGGCGGGGCAGCGGCGGCGCTCATGCTCCCTCCTTCTGCCGCGCGGCCACCGGCAGGGTGTTGGGGACGATGGGCAGGCGCACCGAAAAGGTGGCGCCCGGGCCGCCGGCGTGGTTGTGGCAACTGATCTCGCCGCCGTGCTCGTGGACGATGCCGTAGCAGATGCTCAGCCCCAGCCCGGTCCCCTTGCCCACCTCCTTGGTGGTGAAGAAGGGGTCGAAGATGCGATCGGGGTATTGGACGCCGTCGCCGTTGTCGCGGAAGAGGATCTCGGCGAACTCACTGTGCGCCCAACTCTCGATCTCGATCCTGCCGGGACGGCCGCAGGCGCGCACCGCGTCGTAGGCGTTGTTGAGGATGTTGAGGAAGACCTGTTGCAACTGGTGAGAGTCGCCCACGATCTCGGGCATGGGCTCCTGCAGACGTTCCACCACCTCCACCCCGTGGCTGGAAAAGTCGTAGGAGCGGAGCTGCAGGGTGCGGCGCAGGACCTGGTTGAGCTGCACCGACTCGCGCTGGGGCGGGCTCTGGCGGGCGAAGCTGAGCAGGTTCTGCACGATGGCGCGGGTCCGCTGCGCCTCCTGCACGATCACACCCAGATCGCGGCGCGCGCCCGCCGGCACCTCCGGGTTTTCTATCAGCAGATCAGCGAAGCCCAGGATGGCGGTGAGCGGGTTGTTGACCTCGTGGGCCACGCCCGAGACCAGTTGTCCGACCGCCGCCATCTTCTCGGCGTGCATGAGCTTGGCCTGCAACACGGCGGCCTCGGTGATGTCGGTCATGACCACCACGATGCTGGTCACGTGGCCCAGCTCGTCGCGCATGGGACTGAGGTTGACGGAAAAGTGGCCGGCCTGGCCGTTGCCGCGGGTGAGGATGAGTTCCAGATTGTCGACCTGCTCGCCGCGCAGCGTGGACTCGAAGGCCTGGGCCAGGGCCTGGCGGCGCGAGGCGGCGACGAAGTCGGCCAGGGGGTGTCCCAGCAACTGCTCCTGGCGGTAGACCCCGGCCTCGAAGCAGCGGCGGTTGGCGTAGCTCACCAGGCCCGCCGTGTCCAGCACCAGGATCATGCTCTGGGTGTGGTTGAGGATCTTGCTGTTAAAGTCGCGCTCGCGCTGCAACTGCGCCTGGAACTCCTTCTGCTCGGTGACGTCGAGCATGACGCCGCGGTACTGAGTCACGCGCCCGTGCACGTCGCGCACCGCGAAGGCGTTCTGCAGGGTGTGGATGAGGGAGCCGTCCTTGCGGCGTAGCACTTCTTCGTGGTTCCGCAGCACGCCGCTCTTCTCCACCGCCTGCTGGTAGCGCCGGCGCGTCTCGGGAGAGAGATAGATCTGGCCGGGGATGTCGACCTGGAGCAGCTCTTCGCGGCTGGCGTAGCCCAGCATGCGCACCAGGGCGTCGTTGACCTCGATGAAGCGGCCCTCCGGCGAGGAGAAGAAGATGCCCTCCTGCACATTGTCGAAGAGCTCGCGGTAGCGGCGCTCGGCCTCGCGCCGGTCGGTGATGTCCTTGAGCACGTGAATGGTCTGCCGGCCCTCGTGCAGCGCCCCGTGGATGCGCGAGGTGGAGATCAGGTAGGTGCGCTCCAGCACGGGATGGATGTACTCGTCGGCGGAATCGGCGCCGGCGCGGCAGAAGGGGCAGGGCTGGCGGCCGCCGTCGGCGGCCAGCGAGACCAGCGCCCGCATGTTCACCCCGATCAGGTCCGCCGGAGGAACTCCGATGAACTCCGCCAGGGAGCGGTTCACGCGCAGCACGCGATGGCTCTCGTCGTGCACCACGATGAAGTCGGTGATGGCGTCGAAGATCTCCGCCCACTGGTGGCTGGCCTGGACGATGCGGGAGAAAAGGCGCGAATTCTCCAGCGCCACCGAGGCGTGTCCGGCCAGCGCCTGCAGCAGGTTGCGGTCCTCCTCGCGCAGTTCGGCGCCGCGATTGGCCAGGCAGAGGACGCCGACCAGCTCGCCGTCGGCCCCGCTCAGGCGGGCCAGCACCACATCCTGCCAGCCCAGGGAAGTCGCCAGCGACGGACCCAGCAGCTCGGTGGCGGAGCCCACCCGCAGCGGCTCGGCGCAGACCGCGAGGGAATCCGCCAGGGCCAGGTTCAGGCGGCGCAGCAGGGCGCGCTCGGAACCCACCCCCGGATCGAGCAGGATCACGGTTTCGACCTGGTTGCCCTGGACCAGGGCCAGGGCCCCGGCGCGCGCTCCCAGCATCTCCATCGCCCGCATGGTGAAGCTGCGCACAAAATCGGGCAGGCGGATGGAGGTGCTTAGCTCCACCGCCAGTTGCATCAGGTTCTCGGCGCGGCGACGGTGCTGCTGGGAAAGGTCCACGGTGTGCGCCGCTTCCAGCGCCACCGCCACCTCCGAGGCCAAAGCCTGGGCGCGGCGCACGTCTTCCGTCGAAATGGGGGCGCCGTCGCTGCGGTCCAGGACCCCAAGCACTCCCAGCACGCGTGCGTCCGAGCTCAGCAGCGGCACCGCCAGGTATTGCTTGATCTGGAACCGGTCGACCGCCGCCTGATCGCGGGCGGGGTCTTGGCTGACGTCGTCGCTCCAGTAGGGCTGCTTGCGGCTGAGGATGGCTTCCGAGATCTTGGGCCCCAGGGGCTGGCGCAGAGGCTGGGCCTTGCCGCCGACCGAACCCCAGCGAACCTCGTAGTCCTCGCCTTCTCGCAGGGCGAGGTAGGAGCGTCGAAAGCCCAGAAACTCGGCGGCGCGGACCACGAACTTCTCCAGGAAGCGGTCGAAGTCGGCGATGGAACCCAACTCGGAGGAGATGTCGAGCAGGGCCTGCATCTCGTTGGCCTGGGCGTTGGCGGTGGCGTAGAGCTCGGCGTTGGCCAGGGCCAGACCGCCCAGGTTGGCGACCGCCTCCAGCAGGGAGCGGTCGGCTTCGGAGAAGCGGGGCTCGGCGCCGGAGTACACCAGCAGCGAGCCGGTGGTGCGGGCGGTGTGCAGCGGGGCCGCCATGACTTGGCTGGCCGGCGCCAGGTCGTGAACATCGTTCACCTCCGGCGAGAGCGCCAGGACCACCGGATGATCGCCGGAGGCGGCGCGAGCGGCGAGCTTTTCCGTGGAAGGGCCCCTGCCGGCGGCCAGGCGGGCGCGGAAGCTCTCTCCCAGGGCGGCTGGATCGGCAGCCACGGACCGCAGCTCCGCGCGCTCTCCCTCCAGCAGGAACACCGCCACCAGGGGAGCGCGGAAAAGCCCTTGGAGCTGGCAGGCCAGGGTCTGGGTGACGGCCACCAGATCCAGGCTGGCGTGCAGGGCATGCGCGCACTCCACCAGCTTTTGAAAAGGGCCGTCCAACCGCGGCGGGGCGGGGAGTGCAGCGGTCGCGTCGTTGAGGGCCGACATAGCTTGCGTTGCGGGCTGCGCCTGGCTCAGTAGCGAGGACGGCCCACCATACCCTTCAATCTCAATTTGAGTCAAGGAGATTGCCGAGGCCGCGCTTCACCTGCCAACTGATTGGAGCCATCCATTCCACGTCTCACAGTGAGACGAACCCGTGGTGTGAGCACGAACCAAGTGAGACACTTGGCCTGATAAGAGTGAGCCGATGACCCGGCTGGCTTGTGGTAAATTTTCCGTAACCCTATGAAATGTAGCGTGTTAGAATCTCGGCTGCCAGCCTATCCCAAATCCTCCCCAGGTGGCACCGGTCGTGCTCAAAGGAAGCCGGCGGTGTTCGTCCGCCCGTTTTCTTGAGGAGGAGTTGTGTTATCAGGAGGAAGAGTAAGGTGGTTGGTGGTGGCGGGCCTGCTGGCGGTGCTGGTGGGCTTGGCGGTGTCGGCGCCCGGGGCTTACGCCCAGGAGGGTGCGCGCAAGATCAAGACGAAAGTGAATCCTGTTTATCCCGACCTGGCCAAGCAGATGCACATCACCGGGGCAGTCAAGATCGAGGTGGTGATCACGCCCGCAGGCACGGTGAAGAGCACGAAGGTCCTCGGCGGGCATCCCCTGCTGGCGGCCGCGGCCGAAGACGCGGTGAAGAAGTGGAAGTTCGAGCCAGCTTCGGGGGAGACCACCGAGGTGATCCCCTTCAACTTCACCCTCGAATGAGGCCCAGGCCCAGGCACGGGTTCTGCTGGAGGCATCAGCAATGACGATCGGCAAGCGACTGTATTACGGCTTCGGGGCCTTGTTGGTCCTGCTGGGGCTGCTGTTCGTAGTCTCCATCACGGGCTGGTTTCACCAGCGCGGCACGCTCAAAGAAGTGCGTGCCATCGAGGCGGTGCGCACCGTGATGGTGCAGAACCGCCTGGTGCTGGGCAACTACCTGCTCAGCGGCGATGCCCGCGAGGTGGACAAGCTGGCCAAGGGCGTCACCGACCTGAACGGCGCGCTGGATGATGCCATCGCCAAGGCCACGACCGAGCAGGTGCGGAGCGATCTCGTCCGCGTCAAGGACCTGGAAGCGAAGTGGAAGACGGAATTCGCCGATCCCCTCATCGACAAGCGCAAGCAGGTGGACGCGGGCAACGCCACCGTGGCCGAGCTCCAGATCTCCTATCTGCAATTGGACCCCGCCGGCTGGCTGCAGAAGTCCCAGGCCCCGGTGGAGGATGCCCTGGAGGTGTCGCAGAAGGAGGATGACACGGCCAGCGCGGTCACGCTGTGGGCCTCCTTCATCTTCTTCGCGCTGGCCCTGGGCGCAGGCTTCGTGATCAGTCGCAAGACCAGCAAGGCCATCACCGATCCCCTGGGCCACCTGATCGCGGTGGCGCGCGAGATCGGCGACTCCGGCGACCTCGACCAGAAAGTGGACATCGACCGGCAAGACGAGATCGGCGAGCTGGCCAAGACCTTCAACAACATGGTGGGCTACCTGCGCGAGATGGCGGCGGTTTCCGAGGCCATCGCCGGCGGCGACCTCACGGTCTCGGTGGAGCCGCGCTCCAAGCGCGACACCCTGGCTCACGCCTTCACCCGCATGACGGAAGGGCTGCGCGCCCTGGTCAAGAGCGTGCGCGACAGCGCCGCCCAGGTGGCCAGCGGTTCCAATCAGGTGGCCGACGCTTCGGACGAGTCCGCCAAGATCAGCGTGACCGCTTCCAGCGCCATCGACGAAGTCACCAGCACCATGCACGAGATGAGCATCAACGTGCAGAACATGGTGAAGAACACGCAGACGCAGGCCTCCAGCGTCTCCGAGACTTCGGCCTCCATCGACGAGATGGTGGCCTCCATCCAGCGCGTGGCCGACACCGCCAAGGTGCTGCTCGACATCTCGCAGCGCTCCCGGGAAGAGGTGCACAGCGGCATCGCCACCATGGAAAAAGCCACCGACGGCCTGGGGCGCATCAACACCGCCATCCACCAGTCGGCGGAGATCATCGCCGTGCTGGGCCAGCGCGCCGACGACATCGGCAAGATCATCGAAGTCATTGACGATCTCGCTGAACAGACCAACCTCCTGGCCCTGAACGCTGCCATTGAAGCCGCGCGCGCCGGAGAGCACGGCCTGGG
>Ga0187776_10001546_pt1 | contig 11525 bp, 11 predicted proteins | sample 0216_BV02_MP12_2_FD_132426 | JGI IMG/M metagenome (GOLD analysis project Ga0187776, IMG submission 132426) | Tropical peat soil microbial communities from peatlands in Department of Meta, Colombia - 0216_BV02_MP12_20_MG | ecosystem: Environmental > Terrestrial > Soil > Wetlands > Peat | place...
GAGCGCCCGGTGCGGCGAACACCCCATCTCGGCTCGATGATGACTGCGACGCCGCTCGTCCAGGACCCGCGGCCGACGCTGGTCGGCGAACGGGTCAACTCGCAGGGCTCGCGCAAGGCCAAGGAGCTGCTGCTCGCCGACGACTACGACGGGCTGCTGACGATCGCCGAGGACCAGGTGAGCGGCGGCGCGCACGTGCTAGACGTGTGCGTGGCGCTGACCGAGCGCCAGGACGAGGACGAACAGATGCGCCGGCTGGTCAAGCGCATCAGCCTCACCCAACCCGCGCCGATCCAGGTCGACTCGACCGAGCCCGAGGTGATCGAGACCGCGCTCGAGCAGATCCCGGGGCGCGCGGTCGTCAACTCGATCAACCTCGAGGCCGGGCGTGACAAGCTCGACCGCGTCGTCCCCGTGTCGAAGGCGCACGGGGCGGCGCTGATCGCGCTGACGATCGACGAGCAGGGGATGGCGAAGACCGCCGAGCGGAAGCTCGAGGTCGCCGGGCGGATCACGAAGCTGTGCTGCGACGAGCACGGACTCGACCGCGAGGCGCTGATCTTCGACTGCCTGACGTTCACGCTCACCACCGGCGACGATGAGTGGAAGCCGTCGGCGATCGAGACGATCGAGGGGATCCGGCGAGTCAAGGCCGAGATCCCCGGGGTGAAGACGTCGCTCGGCGTCTCGAACGTCTCCTTCGGCGTCAGCGTCCCCGCCCGCTCGGTGCTGAACAGCGTCTTCTTGCACCACTGCGTCGAAGCGGGGCTCGACCTGGCGATGGTCAACCCGAATCACATCACCCCGTACGCGGAGATCCCGGAGGCGGAGCGCGAGCTCGCGGACGACCTCGTGTTCAACCGCCGCGACGACGCGCTCGAGCGGTTCATCGCCCACTTCGAGTCAAAGGGCGAATCCGAGGAGGCCAGCGGCGCGGCCGATCCGACCGAGGGGATGGAGCCCGAGGAGGCGCTTCACTTCCACATCCTGCGCCGCAAGAAGGAGGGCGTCGAGGACTGGATCGACGGGAGCGTCGAGAAGATCGGGGCCGTTCCGACGCTGAACGACGTCCTGCTCCCGGCGATGAAGGAGGTCGGCGACAAGTTCGGCGCCGGCGAGCTGATCCTCCCGTTCGTGCTCCAGTCGGCCGAGGTGATGAAGCGCGCCGTCGCCCGGCTCGAGCGCTACCTCGACAAGATCGAGGGCTACACCAAGGGGACGGTCGTGATCGCGACCGTGTTCGGCGACGTGCACGACATCGGCAAGTCGCTGGTGAACACGATCCTCACCAACAACGGATACACCGTCGTCGACCTCGGCAAGCAGGTCCCGATCTCGACGATCCTGGACGCCGCCGTCGAGCACAAGGCGACCGCGATCGGCCTGAGCGCGCTGCTCGTCTCGACCTCGAAGCAGATGCCGGCCTGCGTCCAGGAGCTTCACTCGCGCGGGCTCGAGTTCCCGGTGCTCGTCGGCGGCGCGGCGATCAACCGAAACTTCGGGCTGCGGATCCTGTACCCGGCCGGCGCCGACTCGGACGACGTGTACGAGCCCGGCGTGTTCTACTGCAAGGACGCATTCGAGGGGCTGGCGAAGATGGACCAGCTGATCGATCCCGAGGCCCGCGAGGCGCTGATCACCAAGACTCGCGATGCGGCGCGCAGGCTGCGCGAGCAGCCCGACGCCGAAGAGGACGGCGCTCCCCCCACCGACGACGCGTCGGTCCGCAGCGCAGCCGCAACAGATAATCCGATCCCGGAGCCTCCCTTCTGGGGCGTCCGCAAGATCGACGTCGACATGGACGGCGTCTACCGCCACCTCGACACGCACGTCCTGTTCAAGCTGCACTGGGGCGGGCGAGGCGTCAAGGGCGAGGAATGGAAGCGGCTGGTCCGCGAGGACTTCCAGCCGCGGCTCGAGCGGATGTGGCGTGAGCAGACCTATCTGCATCCCCGTGCCCTGCTCGCGTACTTCCCGTGCAACTCGGTCGGCAACGAGCTGATCGTCTGGGATCCCGAGGCTCCCGGCGAGCGCGAGCTCGAGCGCCTCGTGTTCCCGCGTCAGCCGCGGCACGACCGGATCTGCCTGGCCGACTTCTACCGCCCGGTCGACTCCGGTGAAGTCGACGTGGTGGCCCTGCAGGCGGTCACCGCAGGGGACGAGGTGACGGAGCTGATGGCGAGCCTCGAATCAGAGGGTGAGTTCGCCGAGCAGCTGTTCGTCCACGGACTCGGCGTGCAGACCGCCGAGGGCATGGCGGAGTGGCTTCACGCCCAGGCGCGCTCCGAGCTCGGCATCCCCCCCGCCCAGGGCCGGCGCTACTCCTGGGGCTACCCGGCCTGCCCGGAGCAGTCCGAGCACGAGAAGGTCTTCGAACTGCTCGATGCGCCCTCGATCGGGCTGCGGCTCTCAGGCGGATACGCGGTCGAGCCTGAGCAGTCGACGCTCGCGATCGTCGCCCACCACCCACAGGCGGTCTATTTCGGAATGAAGTCGGGGTTCCTGCCCAAGACCGACCGTCAGGCGGCCGACGAGCTGATCGCCGGCACCGAAAGGGACCCGACCCGCCTGGCCGAGCTGACCGACGAGGAGCCGCCGGCCGACGAGGCCGGCTCCTCCGAGGAGGGCGAGCCGGCGATGGCCGAGACCTGATCCCGGCTAGCTCCGCTCGGGCTCGCGCCGCGCGCGCTGGTGCTCCCGGGCAGCTTCCTCCGCACGCTCGCGCGCCTTGCGCACCTTAGCCTCGGCCTGCTCGAGCGCCTGCGCCGCGCGGTTCCGCCGCTGCTCGGCGTCCTGGAGCAACCGTTCCGCGCGCTCCGCGGCGCGACGGGCCTCACCCTCAGCCCGCTTCGCGGCCTTGAGGCGCTCGGCACGGTCCCGCTCGGCCGCGGCGTCCTGCTTCGATTCCCGCTTAGGGGCGCCGCCGGGCCTGGCGGGCCCGGCGACCAGCCCCTCGGCCCCGAGGCCCACGTGGCGGAGCTCCTGGTGAAGGCATCCGTCCTGTACCTGAGCGCGAGCGTCGTCATCGAGTGCGGCCGCGTGCAGCGTCTCGGACACCCGCTCGAGCATCGTGCCGGTGAGCTCCCGGCCCTCCGAGTTCAGCAGGCCGCGCGCCTTGCCGAGGAGCCTGTCGAGCGCGGCTCGCACACGCTCGGACGCCTCCCTCAGTGCGCCCGACTGTCCGCGTCCGGCGACCAGCTCCGACTGGGAGCGTCGCAACGCGTCGCCCGCGTCGAATAGCACCTCCAGCTCGCGGCGCTGCGTACGGACGAGCTGGTTGACGGCCCACGCGGCGACCGACGGCTTCCGCAACTCCGCCACCCGGGCCGCCTCTTCGCGCCGGCCCTCCCCACGCAACTGCTTGGCCAGCGCGTCGCGCTCCGGGGTGAAGCGGTCGAGCGGGAGGCCGTAGAGCTCGTGGGTATCCATCCGCGCAAGTTCTACTCTGGCGCGGAGCCGACGTGGACTTCGTGATCGAAACCGAGATCCAACGCGCGCCACCGGACGTGTCGTCGAGTACGAACCCGATCGCGAGCACGGATCGCGCGAGCCGTGAGATGCGAGGCGATCGCCCGATTCGGCTGTATCTCGACCAGAACTACCTAAGCGGCATCGCCAAGCGCAAACCGGCGTTCCGCGAGCTCGAGCCGGTGCTCCGCGAGGCAGTGGGTCACGGGAGCGTCGAGGTTCTGGAATCCGTGGTCCACGAGCGCGAATCGCGCCCTCGGCCGGACCTTGGCCTGCTCGAGCTGCTGCGAGGCCTATCCGGTGGCCGGCGGCTTCCGGAGCTGGCCGATCGCACCGGTCTCCAAGCGCGAGCGCGGATGGTCTGGACGATCGAGCACGAGTTTCCCGAGCGCCGGACGCGGACGAGCGACGTGGGCGATCTGGACGCCCTCGCGGTCGCGCTGATCGCCTGCGACCTCGTCACGTGCGACGCGTTCATGGCGGATGTGATCCGCCGTGCGCGCCTGAATTCGACGCATCGCTGCGAGCTCTTCACGGGCCGCCGGCGCGACGTACTGCGCCTGCGCGACCGGCTCATCGCGCGCTGATTGCGCGCCGGGCCGATGACTTCCGGCCGCGCGGGCGGTCCTTCCCGTATGGGCCCCCGCGCGCGCGAACCCACCACGCTGCTCGTCGACGTCGAGGGCGCCACCGCCGACGCGACCACCCTCGATGCGCTTGCGCGACTGGCTCTGATCGCGCGGCGGTACGGCTGCGAGCCGAGGCTCTGTCGCGCCTCACCGGAGTTGCGCGAGCTGATCGAGCTCGCTGGGCTGAGCGACGCGCTCGGCGCGGTCGCGGCTACGCCTCGCTCGACGACGCCCAGATGTTGATCTCGCCCTCCTTCGCATAACGGTCGATCTCGGCCAGCTCGTCGGAATCGAAGTCGAGGCGGTCCAGCGCGGCGACGTTGTTCTCGAGCTGCTCGACGCTCGAGACGCCGACCAGCGCGGACGTGACCCGGCGATCGCGAAGCACCCACGCCAGCGCCATCTGCGCGAGCGTCTGCTCGCGGCGCGTCGCGATCTCGTCCAGCGCCCGCACGCGCTCGAGGTTGTCGTCGGTGAGCAGCCGGTTCGAGAAGTACTGCCCGCTCCTCACCCGCGAGGACTCCGGAACGCCATGCAGGTACTTGTCGGTGAGCATTCCCTGCGCGAGCGGCGAGAACGCGATGCATCCCACCCCCTCCTCCTCCAGCCGATCCAGCAGGCCCCGCTCGATCCAGCGATTGAGCATCGAGTACGACGGCTGGTCGATCAGCAGGGGTGTCCCGAGACCCCGCAGGATCTCGACCGCCTCCGTGGTCCGCCCCGTCGAATAGGAGCTGACGCCCACGTACAGCGCCTTGCCTTGCCTGACCGCCGCGTCGAGCGCGCCCATCGTCTCCTCCAGCGGCGTGTTCGGGTCGAAGCGGTGCGAATAGAAGATGTCGACGTACTCGAGACCCATCCGGCCAAGGCTCTGGTCCAGGCTCGCGAGCAGGTACTTGCGCGAGCCCCACTCCCCATACGGACCCGGCCACATGTCATAGCCGGCCTTGGTCGAGATGATCAGCTCGTCGCGGTACGGGCGGAAGTCCTCGGCGAGCAGGCGGCCGAAGTTCTTCTCGGCCGTTCCATACGGGGGCCCATAGTTGTTCGCGAGGTCGAAGTGGGTGATGCCCAGGTCGAACGCTCGGCGGAGAATCGCGCGGCTGTCCTCGAGCGGGCGGTTGTCGCCGAAGTTCTGCCACAGCCCGAGCGAGATTGCGGGCAGCAGCAGCCCGCTCCGCCCGCAGCGGCGATAGGGCATCCGCTCATATCGGTCCTCGGCTGGCTGGTAGGCGGAAGTCAGCGCCATCGGCCCCGGCAGACGCTACGCGTCGAGCCGCGGCGGAAGCCCGAACAGCGGGAACAGCCGCTCGGTGCTCAGGAAGAACGTGAACTCCTTGATCCCGCCGTCGCCGAGCTCGATCACGTTCAGCGACCACGGCTCGTAACCGCTGCCGGTCGGGCTCGGCTTGTACTGCCCGAACGCCGCGGTGCCGTTGGCGGACTCGACCGGAATCAGCCGCGACCCCTTGCACCCGATCCCCGGTCCGAACCACCAGGCGAAGATGTCCTCGCGGCCGGACAGCCACATGTCGAACGGCGGCATCGACTGCGCCGCGTCCTCGCGGATCAACGTGGTGAGGCGGTCGATGTCGTAGGCCTCGAACGCCGCCACGTACCGGCCCAGGAGCTCGCGCTCGTCCTTGCCCATCGCGGGAAGCGGGTCGTTGGTGGTGGCGCCCGTCTCCTCGAGCGTGGCGCGGGCTCGCTGAAGCGCGCTGTTGATCGAGGCAACGCTCGTCTCGAGCAGCTCCGCGGCCTCGCTCGCCCTCCAGCGCAGCACCTCGCACAGGACCAGCGCCGCGCGCTGCCGGGGCGGCAGATGCTGGAGCGCCGCCACGAACGCGAGCCTCAGCGTCTCGCGCTCCTGGGCGACTTCGGCGGGGTCGTCGGCGGCGACTAGGCCCATCGGGACCGGCTCGATCCAGGTCGCCTCTGGCAGCGTGTTGAGGTTCGCCTCGATCGGCTCCTGGGCGGGTCCGAGGTCAATCGGGCGCTCCCGCCTGGCGCGGCCGCCGAGGGCGTCCATGCATACGTTGGTGGCGATCCGGTACAGCCACGAACGGAGCGCCGAGCGTCCTTCGAAGCGATCCAGCCCGCGCCAGGCGCGCAGCATCGTCTCCTGTACCGCGTCCTCGGCTTCAAACGGCGAGCCGAGCATCCGGTAGCAGTAGCCCGTCAGCTCTCGACGGTGCTGCTCGAGCTGTGCCTCCAGGTCCCCTGTCGCCGTCACCCGGGTCGCCTGCTCCACGACGCTCATCGTACGCGGTGCGGTCGACGGGGTGCAATTACGTCGCGGGTCATCGCGGAACGTAGGTCAGGATCAGGCTGTCGCCGGCCTCCTGGGTGCTGGCCAACCGCAGGTTGGTAGGAGCAGCCGAGCCGTCGAACAGTCGCTTGCCGGCGCCGAGGACGATCGGAAAGACCATCAGCCGATACTCGTCGACCAGGCCGGCGGCGGTCAGCGCCCTGACCAGCTGGCCGCTCCCGGCGACGAGGAGGTCACCGTCGAGCTCCCGCTTCAACCGGCCGATCTCACCCATCGCTTGATGGGGCCGAATCACGCTCGAGTTCTTCCAGTCGGCGCTGTGCAGCGACCCCGACACGACGTATTTCGGGATCGAGTTCATCATGCGACCGAATTCGCCGCCCGTTTCCTCCAACGCCGGCCATGCAGCCGCGAAGCCGTCGTAGGTGACACGTCCGAGCAGCAGGGCGTCCGCCGCGATCAGCTCGTCGAGCTTGAACTTGTCGCCCTCGGGCCCCCGGTCGAACTGGAAGGCCCAGCCGCCGCGCTCGAACCCCTCGGCTCCGCCGGGGTCCTCGAACACCCCGTCGACGCTCACAAACTCCGACACAACCAGCTTGCCCATCTTCTTCACCTCTCTCGTCGGGTCTGAGGTACAGACCGCAGGCGGCGCAGGATCTCATCGCGAATGTGGTGAGCGCCGACCGGCCCAGTCGGCGAGACAGGGTGCGGACTCGACGCAGGCGCAGGAGCAGGTCCCGGTCGGGAGCTGACGTGGGCGCTGCGGGGCCGCGGGGAGCGGACCGGACCGAGGGCCGGGGCGAATGCTCCCGGCCCTCGGCGATCTCACGAGCGCCTTAGTTGACCGCGAGACCCGCGGGCGTCGCGCCGGCGGGAAGCGGAGTCGGCGATCCCAGCTCGGTCAGATCGCCGCCGTCGACGGCGAACGCGCTGATCGCAGGGATCTTGCTGTCGTTGACGAACAGCGTCCGCCCATCCGGGCTGAGCCGCGCGTCGACCGCGCCGACGCCCGCGCCACCGGAGCTGACCGGCGTGCTGCCGATCAACGTCAGCGACCCGTTGCGGTCGATCGAGTAGCTGGAGATGCTCCCCGACGCAGTGTTCACCGTGAACAGAAACCGCCCGTCGTGGCTGATCTCGACCCAGCACGGAGCCATCTGCTCGTCCGCGAACGGTGATTGCCCGATCGACGTCAGGGTGCCGTCGTCCGACACATGGAACGCCGAGACCGTGCCGCTGTTGGAAGCGGTGTTGTGGCGTTTGAGACAAACAGCTGGGACGGTTTGGTCGGGCGGAACTCGCTCCCGAACGGGCCGAGCCCCTGCGCCGGGAACGGCGAGCCCGACGCGGCCGTGAGCAGCCCATCAGAACCGACGCTGAAGCTGTCGATCTCCGAGCTACCGACCCGCGTCCCCACGAGATTCGAGCCGGTCGAATTGAACAGCACGTCGCCCGGCTGCGAACCATCCGGGAGGGTCACGGTGGACCCGGCCAACGGCCGTAGCTCACCCCGGTGGGTCAAGACGAAACCAGCGTAGTTGGGGCCCGGATCCCCGGCGTTCGCCACATAGACGAGGTCGTCATGCACGGCGATGCTGACCGGATGGACGCCGCCGGAGGAAACGATGTCGACGAGCCTCAGAGCGCCGTCGTGCCTGATCCTGAGGACCGAGATCTGGTCGCTGCCGGCGTCCACCGCGAGCACGTAGCGGCCGTCGCTGCTCAACTGGATCGCGCCCTGAGAAGCAAGACCGGAACCCGTCCCGGCCCCGCCGGCCGTGAACGGCGAGCCCGGAGCCGGGCTGAGGGCGCCGTCGGCCCTGCGGTCGAACACGGCGACAGTGTTTCCCGCCGCGGTGTTGTCGTCGACGTATACGTGCGCGCCCGTCCGCGAGGCGTCGGCCGACGCGGCTGCCGGTGCGGTCACGGCAGTAGCGGCGATCAGCCCGAGCAGGACCGCACGTGTCAACCTGAACGAATGTTGCATTGCACAGACCCTTCTGGTTGAGGTTGGCTGTGCTGAGCACGGTGCCCGACCAAGGCTCACCTGACAATCGCGAGTGACACATAGTTAATCGGCCTGTAGTGCGCATTAACCGTTGATGAACAGCGCCAGGCGAGTGAGACGCCGACCGCGGCAAGGCCCGGGTCCTCGGCGTCGTAGTTTCGAATCTCGTAATGGACACCTCGCCGAACCCTTGGTCTACCGTTTGGCCCACGGTGACCGAGCTCCCCACCACCGACCCTGGGCCGCGCGCGGGCCAGCACGCGCGCGGCAAGGTCCTCGTCGTCGATGACGAGCCCACGATCCGAGAGGTGGTTTCGCGCTATCTGCTTCGGGCGGGCTACGACACCACGGTCGCCGCCACCGGGCATGAGGCGATCCGGCACGCGGGCGATGCTCGCCCTGATGTCGTGGTGCTCGATCTGATGCTGCCCGATGTTGACGGCCTGGAGGTCATGCGCCGCTTGCGTCAGCTGGCCCGCGGACGCACGGCGATCATCCTGCTCACCGCACGCGCGGAGGAGTCCGATCGCGTCATAGGGCTCAGGCTGGGAGCCGATGATTACGTCGTCAAGCCGTTCTCTCCGGCCGAGCTGGTGGCGCGCGTCGACGCGATGCTGCGACGCCTCGAGCCAGTCCCCGAGCGCGAGCCCGTGCTCGAGTTCGACGGCCTCGAGATCGACCCAGGTGGACGGCGCGTCTCCCTGGACGGGGAGCGGGTGGAGCTGACGCAGCGCGAGTTCGAGCTGCTCCTCTTCCTCGCGCGGCACGCCGGCCAGGCGTTCACCCGGGAGCAGCTGATGGAGCGCGTCTGGCAGTACAGCTTCTACATCGACACATCGACGGTGACGGTGCACATCCGCAGGCTGCGGGCGAAGCTCGAACGCGACCCGGGGCATCCCCGGTTCATCGAGACGATCTGGGGCGTGGGCTACCGGTTCGCGGTATGAGAAAGACGGCGTTGAGGGCAGGCGCGGCCGTGATCGTGGCGATCGCGGTCTCGGCGCTCGCTTGGGCCGTATACGGCGAGGCGGCGTTCGTCGGCTCGCTCGAGATCCTCGCTCCGCTCGGAGCGGCCGGAATCGTGATCGCCGACCTGATCGCAAGCCGTCGCTCCGGGATCGGTGGACTTCGCCACCAGCTCGGCGCGCTGACGGTGTTGACCGCCGGGCTGCTCGGCGTAGCTGTCGCGTTGTTCGCGTCGCTGATGTTCGTCTCCGACCATGACGCGTTCTTCATGGCGCTCGCGGCGGGATATGCCGGGTTGATCGCGTTGGTCGCGGCGCGTCTGGTCGCGAGCTCCGCTGTGTCGGACCTAGAAGCCGTCCGCCACGCCTTGGCGGAGGTAGGTGCCGGCTCACGGGATGTGCGGATCCCGGTTCGCGGCGCGGACGAGCTCGCGACGCTCGCCGCGGACGTCGAGGCGATGGCCGCGCAGGTGGCCAATGCGGAGCGCGCCCGGCGCGAGCTGGTCGCATCCGTGTCGCACGATCTTCGCACGCCGATCACGACGCTTCAGCTGATCGCCGAGGGCCTCGAGGACGAGATCTTCGAGCCCCAGCGCCGCCGCGAGCAGTTGCGCTTGATCGCGACCAATGTCCGAGCTCTCGGTTCGCTGATCGACGACCTGTTCGAGCTCTCACGTCTGGAGGCCGGCGACATCCGCTGGTCGATGGAGCAGATTCAGCTCGGCGAGCTGCTTCGCGACACGATCGAGGCGATGCGTCCGCAGGCCGATGCCGAGGGAGTGGTCGTCCGCGCGGAGCTGGACGGCGAGATCGCTCCCACGCGCGGCAACCCGGAGCAGCTCCAGCGCGTCCTGTTCAACTTGATCCAGAACGCCATCCGACACACCCCAGCGGATGGCAGCGTCGTCGTCCGTGCCGAGCCCGCTCCCGGGCCGGCCGTGGAGATCGAGATCGCCGACAGCGGGTCCGGCATCGCCCCGGAGCTTCGCGAACGGATCTTCGACCCGTTCGTTCAGGGACCATCGCGGGTCGCGGGCGCGAACGGCTCATCAGGCCTCGGGCTGGCGATCGCACGAGCGATCGTGGAGGCGCACGGGGGCAGGATCTGGCTGGCCGACACCACTCCCGGGACGCACGTGCGCTTCAGCCTCCCGGCCGCCGCCCTCGGGCGCCCTTGAGCTGCCGATCTATCGTCGTCTGGAATCGAATTGGAATCTCGATCGCGCGCCAGTCGCGCCCGCGTGCAGTGCCCGCGGTGGGCCGACGACGAGTGGAACCGCAGTCGTGCCGGACGAAGGCCTGCTGGGCCGCTCAGCATAGGAGCAGCGAGCGGGGATTCAGCGCGGTCAGCGAGCCGCCGACACCCCGGCGAGTGAAAGGCCCGTCCATACGCTCGCGGACGGTGTCGGAGCTACGCCACACCCACTCCGTGGACGCATCAAGTCGGCAAATTCGTGTTGAATTTGCTCATCCTACGCGTGACCCACGACCACGAACGTGCCGCTGCCTATCTCCGGCCCGTAGTTCGACGCTCCTTGTGGTCCGAAGCCGGGCCATACGTACCATTGGTAGCTTCCTGGCTTAAGCTGATACCGGTGGCCGTTGAAGCGCCACGCTGATTGCAGCTGAACGCTGGGGCTTCGCGGCCAGACGCTGAGAACCTCCGTTTTGCCGCGGAACAACTGCACATTGTAGTAGTCGGCGCTCCGCACCGGTGTCCACAGCAGAAGTGGCGGCAGGTTAATTCGCGTGCCCTGGGCAGGCGCAATTAGGTGTGGGCCGGCGGTAGCCCAAAGGGTATGTACAGTCTTGTTGCCCGCCGTGTCAGTCGCGACGAGCGTGTACCGGTATCTAACCCCATTGCGGACCCGCCGGTCCCTGTAGACACCCGAATCCCCGCGATAAACCACGCTTGCCCCGCTTCGCCCGTAGCCCGGGGTGCGCAGTATCTTGATCCGTGGGGAGGCGATGTCCGAGATCGTCCAGTGCAGGACCACGATCCCGTCAGCAGGGTCGCTGTGGGCGGTGAGGCGCGGCGGCGACGCATAGCGAAAAACGCGGCTTGTTGCGCTGACGGTCTTGCCTGCGTTGTCCGTGCAGCTTCCGCTCACGGTAGCACTCCTCGAATCGGGACCGGCGTAGCGCGTCGGCGTGCACGACGCGATCCCCGAGAACGAGCTACCCGA
>Ga0187776_10001547_pt1 | contig 11521 bp, 9 predicted proteins | sample 0216_BV02_MP12_2_FD_132426 | JGI IMG/M metagenome (GOLD analysis project Ga0187776, IMG submission 132426) | Tropical peat soil microbial communities from peatlands in Department of Meta, Colombia - 0216_BV02_MP12_20_MG | ecosystem: Environmental > Terrestrial > Soil > Wetlands > Peat | place...
GGCTTGGCGGTGCCTACCACCTGGACCTTCCCGGCAACCCGCTCAACCCGGGGTGCACATACGCACGCGACTTTGCGGCGCTTCGCCGGGCCGGGCGCGCTCCGGCGGTCACGTATGCGCGCATCGCGCGCGAGCGCGGGCACCCGGGAATCGCGCTCCAGTTCTGGTTCTTCTACTACTTCAACCAGTTCAACGACTTGCACGAGGGCGACTGGGAGGGGATGCAGCTCGCGTTTGCCGCCGAGTCGCCCGCCCAGGCCCTCGGCACCACGCCGTACGAGATCGTCCTGTTCCAGCACGCAGGCGGCGAGCACGCGGCCTGGCGGGACCGCAAGGTGCAGCACCGCGGGACGCACCCGGTCGTCTACTCGGCCGCCGGCTCGCACGCCACGTTCTACGGCTCCGAGCTGTACCTCGGGAACGGAGACAATGGCTCGGGGGTTGGGTGCGATAACACCACATCGCCGTTGATGACGACCGTGCCGCGGCCGATCCTCCTTCCGCCCGGACGCACCGCCCATGGGCGATTCGCGTGGCTCACCTACATGGGCCACTGGGGTCAGCGTGAAGCCGGCTTCAACAACGGTCCCGCCGGCCCCAACACGAAGACGGTGTGGCGCGAACCGTTCACCTGGATGAACGGCACGCGCGACTTCAGCCCCACCGTCCCCGCGGGCGCGCTGATCGGCCCTTCCGTATCGAGCGCTTTCTGTGGAGCCGTCGCCCGAGTTTCGGAGCTCCTGAATCTGGCCGCGCGGACAGTGCCCGGTGCGATCGGCGTTGCCCTCAGCGCGGTCGTGGTGGTCGTCGTCCTCCTGAGCCTGACCACGTGGCGCCCGGCTGCGGTCGATCCGCTCCGCCGGGTTCGCGCTCTCGGGCAACTTCTGTTGGCGTCCGGGCGCCTATACGGGCGCCACCTCGCGCCCTTGCTGTCAGTCGCGCTGTCTCGCTGCTCGTGGTCGGCGTGGTGGCCGGACTCGAGTGGCTAGTGCTGGCAGCGTTCGGCAAGACCAACGCCTCAGCCTTGTCGTTCACAGCGTCGGGCGCCTCGATCACGATCTCGACATCGGCCGGAATCGGACGAACGTTCGCTGCGCCGATCGGATCTGCGGCGGTCACGGCATTCGTCCACAACCTCGAGCGCCAGCCGGCCGGTGGTGTCCTCGACGCATGGCGGCTAACGCTGAGCCGGCTGTGGCGGCTCGTCATCGTGCAGCTACTGCCCACATTGCTCGTCATCCTGCTCTTGCTGACGATCATCGGCATCCCGTACGGGCTCAAGAAATTCGTCGACTGGCAATTCGGCCAGCAGGAGGTCGTGTTCCACGACCGCTCGATCCGGGACGCGCTCGGCGCCAGCACGCGCATGGTCCACGGGCACTGGTGGCACACCGCAGCGGTGTCCGCCACCTTCTGGGTCCTCGGCCAGATACCAGGACCGCTCCTCGGCTTCGCGTTGCTGTTCACAACCGTGCCGGTCCGGAGCGTTGATCTCTTCGGCTCTGTGATCTCCGCCCTCCTCGTACCCTACGTCGCGATCGGCCGTACGTTGCTCTACTTCGATCTTGGGGCAAGGCACGCCGCCCAGCTGGCCCCCGCGACAACCGGCCTCGCGCCGGCACCGGCGGCGGGCTGACGGGACGCCACTTACGGTGGGCGACGGTTGACCAACCTCCGAGGCCCCGGTTACGATCTCCATCCGTTCAATCTTTGGGGGTATCGACATGTTTCGTTTTCCTTGTCGCGTCTGCGCGCTCCCGGTTTTCGGGGTGGTCGGCGCCCTTGCCCTATCGGCTGCGGCGTCGGCAGGCGCTGCCGGAAGCCAGACCGTCAGGTGCGTTGGCAACGCGGACTTCTGCGGCGCGACCGTCAGCATCGCCGGCGGCGCGAGCAATCGTGTCGTGACCATCAACCTCACTGACACCGACTTCGCACGCGTCGCGGTCCGGGTGATTCCATCGTCCTCCCGCGGGGCGTTCAGCATCAGCAACGCCTCATTCCGAACGGGTGGATCGCAGTACCGGTTCACCCTGAACGCCGTGCGCGCAAATCCGCCGCGGGCGAGGATCATCCTCCTCTTCGCCGCCGGCCGGGCAGGTTGACCGCCGCGGTGACCCGGATGCGGGCTCTCGTCATCGAGAGCGACGGCGTCGATGTTCTGCTCTCGGCGCTTGGGCGACCTGCGTACACCATCACATAACCGACAGTCCGCGGCGGGGGCGATCGTCTACGGCGAATCGCCTCCGCCGCATAGCTTTCATTCGGCTGGACGGACGAAAGGGATGGCGTGACGACTGCGGCGCCGCGACTGGCGAGGGCCCGCAAAAGCCCAGCAAACCGGCCGACCGAGACCTCAAGGGCAACCGCAAGGTGGCCTTTGTCGTTGGGGCGTACCGGCCGCAGCGCTCCTCACGCTCCCGTGAAACCTCCCGCGCTGTAAGACTGCGCCGGCGATCCAGATGGGAGGCAAATGACTCAGGTTTCAGACAGACGCATCGCGCTCGTCACCGGCGCAGCACGCGGGATCGGAAGGGCGATCGCCGCGGAGCTCGCCGCGCAAGGGCACGCCGTCGCCGTCGCGGACCTCCTCGGCGAACGGGCGGAACACACCGCCGGCGAGGTTGGCGGAGGGGCGATCGGCGTCTACATGGACGTGAGCAAGACTGCGAGCGTCGATGTCGCGGTCGGCACGGTCGAGCGCCGCCTCGGCCCGGTCGAGATCCTCGTCAACAACGCCGGCTGGGACCACATGCACCCGTTCCTCCAGACCGACGAGACATTCTGGGACAAGGTGATCGAGATCAACTTCAAGGGGTGCCTGCGGACGTGCCGCCGGGTCGTGCCGGGCATGGTCGACCGCGAGTACGGCCGCATCGTCAACATCGGCTCAGACGCCGCACGTGTCGGCTCCTCGCTCGAGGCCGTCTATTCCGGCGCTAAGGGCGCGGTCGTCTCGTTTACAAAGACGCTCGCCCGTGAGGTCGCGCGCTACGGCATCACCGCCAACTCGGTCTGCCCCGGCCCGACCGAGACGCCGATGCTCGAGCAGATCGTCGCCGCGAGCGAGGGCGGCGCGAACATGATCGAGGCGATGCAACGGGCGGTGCCGATGCGACGCCTTGGCCAGCCGGAGGACATCGCTGCTGCGGTCGCGTTCCTCGCGTCGGATCGCGCCGGCTACGTCACAGGACAGACGCTGTCCGTCAGCGGCGGACTAACCATGGCCTGAAGGGAGGAACCCGAAATGGACTTGACAGACACCCTCTACGAAGTCGACAACGGCCTCGCGTGGATCACCATCAATCGCCCCGACCGGATGAACGCGTTCCGCGCGCGCACGGTCGACGAGTTGATCCAGCTAGTCACGCGCGCATGGGTCGACCAGGAGGTAGGGGTGATCGCGCTCACCGGCGCGGGCGACCGCGCGTTCTCCGCGGGCGGCGACCAGAAGCAGCGCGCCGAAACCGGCAACTACGGCCCGAGCGAGTCCGGCCTGTTCGAGATCGAGCGCCTGCACCGCCTGATTCGCGAGGTGCCAAAGCCCGTGATCGCCGCTGTCAACGGCGTCGCGATCGGCGGCGGTCACGTGCTCCACGTGATCTGCGACATCACGATCGCCGCCGAGAATGCGCGCTTCGGGCAGATCGGCCCGCGCGTTGGCTCGTTCGATGCCGGCTTCGGGAGTGCCTACCTAGCCCGCGTCGTTGGCGAGAAGCGCGCGAGAGAGATCTGGTTCCGCTGCCGCCAGTACGACGCGCCCACCGCCGAGCGTTGGGGCCTCGTCAACGCCGTCGTACCAGCCGACCAGCTGAAAGCCGAGGTCCGCGCGTGGGCCGACGACATGCTCGCGCTTTCGCCGACCGCGCTTCGCTTCCTCAAGCAGTCGTTCAACGCCGACACCGAGCACATCGTCGGAATCGGGCAGCTCGCGTTCAGCGGGCTCAGCCTCTACCTCGACACCGATGAGGCGAACGAGGGCGCGCGCGCGTTCAGCGAGAAGCGCGACCCGGACTTCAGGCACTACCGGGCGCGTGCGTCGGTGTAGCGGCACAATTTGTCGCGATCCCAACCGAGGATGTCCGCCCGCACCCATCGCTGTTCTCCTGGGGGAGTTAGTTGATGGCCGGTAGGGCCCTGTCGAACCGCTCGGAGTACGTCGTGGAGATGCCTACGGGGGCGGGTGTGCGGGTCGCGTCGAGCTGACGCGGTGGTCCGGCACGACCTCGGGAGCGTGTTCCTAGGCTGATCTCAGTGCTTCGTCCGCGGCCCGATCGCCTGACGAGAGGCGCGCTCGGCGCCGTCTTGTACTTCCCTTCGCGCGCGATCCTCGAGACTCCGTCCGACGCGGGCCTCTCCTTCGACGAGCTCGAGCTTGCGACCGAGGACGGAGAGGGTCTCCACGGCTGGTGGATCGCGGGGCGGAAGCCGTCGCTCGGCCATCTGCTGTTCTGTCATGGCAACGCCGGCAACATCGGCGACCGCGTGCGGCACGCGGCGCTGCTGACGGCGGCGGGATTCGACGTGCTGCTGTTCGACTACCGGGGCTACGGTCGCAGCAGCGGCAGCCCCGACGAGCAGGGCACCTACCACGACGCACACGCGGCGCTTGGCGCTCTGCTCGGGCGGCCGGGAGTCGATCGCGATCGGGTGTTCTATCTCGGCGAGTCGCTCGGGGGCGCCGTCGCGCTGGCGCTCGCCGTGGAGCGTCCACCCCGCGGGCTGATCCTGCAGTCGACGTTCACGAGCATCCGCGACGTGGCGCGAGCCCACTACCCGTTCATCCCCACCGTGCTGATCCCCGACGCCTACCCGAGCCTGCGACTAATCGCCGGGCTCACCGCCCCGGTGCTCGTCCTGCACGCGGATCGCGACGAGATCGTCCCGCTGGCCCACGGACGCGCGCTGTTCGAGGCCGCCAGCGAGCCAAAGCGAATCCGCGTGTTCCCCGGGCTGGGACACAACGATCTGGTCGCACGAGCCGGACGCGAATACGCCGACGAGATCGCCAACTGGGCCACAACCCTCGACAGCTGACCAGCGCTCCGGAGCCGCGCGTTCCTGCCGAGGCCCGCGCTCGCCGCCGGGGCCGGAGCGAGAGGGGCGGATCTGCCCGGCGAGCGCGAAGACGCTGCTCGGCGCGCGGTCGCGCGCCCGGAGTCGCTTGCTGACCCCCGTCGCGTCGATCAGCGCGGCTACTGAGCGGTTGTCTCGCGCTCGAATAGCTTGCCCGCGGCGATCCGAGCCGCCATCTCCTTGGACTGCGCGCGGTAGCTCGTGCCGTCCTCAAACTCGATCACGGGGTATAGCCGCTGGCCGCTGAGCTTCTCGAGATCGTCGCGCTTGCCGTGGCTCATCGGCCCCGTCACGACCTCGTATTCGATCCCTTGCTGATCGAGCGCCTTCTGAACCCTCCAGCACGGGTGGTTGCCGATCTTCAGCCACATGATCGAGCAGCGGTGAAGCTTGATCGCCAAAGTTCATCCTCCTCATTCAGTCAGGCCGGCCCTGTACCGGCCGCAGAGCGGGGCTCGTAATAGGTGCATGCTTACACGCCGAACGGTGGCTTCGGGGGGTGGCCCCGTCTCGTCTCTAGTACCTCTCGAGCACCGCGGTGATCTGTGTTTGCGCGTTCGCGAGTGCTTTTTGCGGTGAGGTGTCGTTCGCCAGCGCGGAGTAGACGTTGTTGTAGATCGCCTGGCTGATTTGCGGGTACAGTGGCGTGACGGGGCGTGGGATCCCGTTCTCGACGGCTCTGAGCAGCGGCCCGGCGAAGGGCTGGGCCTCGGTCACAGCTGGGTAGCTGTACACCTGGGTGATCACGGCGGGCAGCGATGAGGCGATGAAGAACTTCTTCTGGGCTGCCGGGGCGGTCGCGAAGTTGATGAAGCTGAGCGCGGCGCCTGGGTTCCTCGAATAGCTGGAGATCCCGAGGTTGTAGCCGCCGAGCACGCTCGCGGGCCGGCCGCCGCTGAACGTGGGGAGTGGCTCGACGCCGAACGGCATGTGTGCTCGCTTGGCTTGTGCGTACACGTACGGCCAGTTGCGCAGAAGCGCGACCTTGCCGGTTTGGAACGCGTTGCGGGACTCCTCCTCCATGTAGGTGAGGACGGCCGGGGGCGCCGCGCGTGTCCTTATGCCTTGTTGCATGAATGCGAGGACCTGTCGACCCTGAGGTGAATCGATCGTCGCCTTCTTGCCATCGGGCGAGAGCACGCTGCCGTGGTCGCTGTAGAGCAGCTCTAGGAAGTCGACGGTCAGGCCTTCGTACTGACGTCCCTGGTAGGCGATGCCGCCGCCCTGCTTGGCCATCTGGTAGGCCTGCTGCCAGGTAGTCGGTGCGGTGTGGATCTTGCTCTTGTTGTAGTAGAGCAGCCCTGCGTTGGTGTTGAACGGGACGGCCCAGTACCTGCCGTCGATTTTGGTTGTGGCTAGCGTCGATGGGATGAACTGTGCTGCGCGAGCCTGGATCGCGGGGGTGACGTCACGGAGCCACCCCTGGGCGGTGAACTCCGCGGTCCAGATCACGTCGATCCCGAGCACGTCACATTGAGGCGACTTCGCCTGTTCGAGCTGCTCGAGCCGAGCGCGCTGCTGGTCGGCCGAGGTCGACAGCTCCAGAAGCCTGACGTGGACCCCCGGGTGGGACCGGTTGTAGAGCCCGACCACCTGGCTAAATGCCCCGGTGGTGTCCCTGCCGATGCACCAGGTGACGCTGCCCTTGGGATTGGTCGCCATGCTGGGGGTGACTACGGTCTCGCCGTTACCTGAACTGGTGGTGCTGCTGCTCGTACCGCAGCCTGCGGCGAGCGCGCACCCGAGAATCGCCGCCGTGCTCATGAGCTTGGCTTTCGTGAGCCTCCTTCTCTCTGCGCGTTTCACGCTCTCGTGGCGACGACCGCCGGTCGCCCCGCTGGTTGCTCTTTGCGTCGGGCGCACGGGCGGTGCTCCTCAGTGGGCGGGGCGCATTGCGCGGGGCTGAGGCGGCTGTTGTGCCGGCGCGCCCTCGGCCGAGAGCGACGGCAGCCATTGCAGCCAGCGGGGGAGGTACCAGTTCCAGTCGCCGAGCAGCTTCATCGTCGCGGGCAGCAGCACGGCGCGGACGACCGTGGCGTCGATCAGCACGGCGATCGCGAGCCCGACGCCGAGCTCCTTCATGTCGGTCGAGCGCAGCGTCGCGAAGATCGCGAACACGGCGACCATCACAATCGCCGCGCTGGTCACGGTGCCGGCCGTGCGCCGGATCCCGGCGGACACTGCATCCTCGGTCTTCATGCCGCGGTCGTGCAGCTCCTTGACGCGAGTGAGGATGAACACGTGGTAGTCCATCGAGAGCCCGAACAGGATCACGAACAGGAAGAGCGGCAGCCAGGAGGTGATCGCGTGGTTGGACTTGAACCCGAGAATGCCTTCGGCCCAGTGGTGCTGGAAGATCGCGACCAGGATTCCGTAGGCGGCGCCGACGGAGAGAAGGTTGAGCACGATCGACTTGATCGGGATCACGATCGAGCGGAACGTCATCAGCAGGAGGAGGAACGCCAGTCCGAGCACGAACGCGAACACGAGCGGTGCGCGCGACTTCATTTGGTTGTTGAAGTCCTGCGTCCCGGCTGTCTGGCCCGTTACCGCCACGGCCACTCCAGGCAGCGTCTTCGCGACCGGCGGGATCACATCGTGGCGTAGCGCGTTCAGGGCGCTGATCGATGCTTTGTTGTCGCCGTTGCCGGCGATCGAGAAGTCGACGCGCGCGACCGTGTGGTCGGGGCTGATCGTGACGTGGAAAGGTCGATAGAGCAGGCCGGTCGCGCGCGCCCGCTCCTGGAAGTCGACAAACGCGCGGCCGTACTGGGGGGTCGTGACGTCCTTGGCGTGGACGACCATCACCGCCGGCGTCTGCGAGCCGGGGAACGCCTTCTGCACGCGCTGGAAGGTCGAGACGATCGAGAGGCTGTGCGGCAAATCGGTGAAGCTCGGCAGCTTCGTGTGCATGCTCAGGGCCGGCACGCTCAGGGCCACCAGCAAGGCCGCGGACAGCGCGACCGACACGACCGGTCGGCGCAGGACCCGGTCGAGTACGAACCCCCACAGACGGGATTCGCCGGCGGCGCGCTTGCGACCGATGATCGGGATGCGGCCCTTGTCGACGCGGTCGCCGAGCTTGGACAGTAATGCCGCCAGCACGGTCACCGAGCCGATCACTGCGCACAGGACCACGAGCATCGTGCCGATCGCGATCGAGGTGAAGGTCTTGTTGCCCGCCAGCAACATCCCGCCCATCGCCACCAGCACCGTCGCGCCCGAGATCAGCACCGCCTGGCCGGAGGTCGCCGCCGTGCGCAGCAGCGCCTCGCGGGAGCTGCGGCCGGCGTGGCGCTCCTCGCGCTCGCGACGCAAGTAGAACAGCGAATAGTCGACGCCGACGGCCATTCCGATCAGCAGGATCACCGACTGGGTGGTGGTGAAATCACCGGGGACAAGGTGCGTGTACAGCGAGTAGAGGCCGATCGCTGCGAGCACGGCCGAGAAGGCCAGCAGCACCGGCAAGCCGGCCGCGACCAGCGAACCGAAGGCGAACAGCAGGATGATCAGCGTGAGCGGAAGTGTCAGCCGCTCGGCCTTCTGGAAGTCCTTGCCGAGCGTCTCGGCGAGCACGTGGTTGGCGCTCGCTTGGCCGAACTCCTCGATCCGCAGATCCGGATACGACCGCTGGACGCGTGCCACCGCGTCCAGCATCGGCTGGACCTTGTTCTTGGCCTGGTCGGCATCGCCCCTGACGTCGAACTGGACCAACACGGCCTGGTGATTGGCAGCGATCTGGCCCGCGTTCACGAGCGGGCTCTGGATGTTGATCGCGTTCGGCAGGTCCGCTGAGGCGAGCGTATGGACGACGTCCTGCACGGCCGCGCGAAAGCGCGGATCTGTCGTCCTCAGGCGGTCGCTCTGGACCAGCACGCTCTCGGTTGCCGGCGCCTTGAAGTTGGCCTGTTCGAGCATCCGCTGCGCCTTCGCCGCCTCCCCGGACGCCAACTGCGAATCAGGCGCCTGCTTGTGCCCCGCGGCCGTACCCAATGCCAGCGCGACCACTGCCACCAGCAGCCAGCCGAAGAACGCCTTCTTCCAATTATCCGCGCTCCACCGGCCGATACGCGCAGCGAGGTTCCTCGACTTCATGACGCCACGACCTCCCTACAAGCCGTTCAAGACACCGTGTCGTCTCATCGAGGCGTGAACCACGGCACGTAGCTGCGAGCAGTGGCAGGCGCACAGCTCGAACAGCCACGTCCCCGAAAACATCGCCCCGCGGCGAGATGGTTCTCTCGAATCTGGCGGGAAATACCGTACGTCCATCGCTCGGCGTGCTCCCTCTCCTAGCAAGACCACGATCCTCGCGCGCTCGGTTGGCCACATCGGTGCGTACCGCCCTAAGCAAGTCAGTACTTCCCCACAACGGATAGCCGCCCGCGCCACGGATGCGGTGATCGAAGCCCGGAGCAGGCCGTTCTCGAGACAGCGACGACCGTCAACAGGATCGCGGCGGAGGCCCGGATCACGCGTCAGGCAGCTCTCGAGGTCGGGCACTGGGGAGCTGCGGTGGAAGTCCGGTTCGGTCTGCCTGTAAGTACCGATGCCGGGCGGCGCCGGCGGCGACATTCTGCGCCCGTGGAGTCGAGATTGTCGAACGCTGCCGCAGGATCTGGCCGGTCGGTGTCGCCGAACGGGAGACGTGGACGAACCGCGCTCGCGCAGCGGTTGATCGTGCTGGTGACCGGCGCTAACCGCGGGATCGGGAAGGCGACAGCCGCGCTACTCGGCGAACACGGCTACACCGTGTTCGGCACGGCCCGCGACCCCGCCGGCGCCGACACCGATGGGTATGAGCTGGTGCAACTGGACGTCACCTCAGCCGAGTCGGTCAACTCCTGCGTGTCCGCGGTGATGGAGCGCGCGGGCCAGATCGACGTGCTCGTCAACAACGCCGCCGCGAGTGTGATTGGCGCGGCCGAGGAGACCGACATCAACGCCGCCCGGGTTCTGTTCGACACCAACCTCTTCGGCACCGCGCGCATGGTCAACGCCGTGCTGCCAGCGATGCGGCAGCGCCAAAGTGGGCTGATCATCAACTTCGGTTCGCTCGGGGCGACACTACCGATCCCGTTCCACGGCTACCTGTCCGCGTCCAAAGCGGCCGTGACTACCTACTCCGACGCGCTTCGCCTCGAGCTCAAGCCCCTCGGGGTCAACGTCTCGGTGATCGAACCGGGCATGACCGCAACCCACCCCGGTGAGCGGTTCGCCCAAATCAGAGTCGCGAGATCGATCGACGACTACACCGAACGAGAACAGCGCGCGACCGCAGTCATGCAGAAGGGACAGAGCTCGGGCGCCGACCCACGAGCCGTCGCCCAGACAGTCCTCCGGATCATCCGCTCCAGCACACCGGCGCCGTACTACCCGGTCGGGCGCGAGAAGTGGCTGCTGCGGCTGACCAGGATCCTGCCGCCATCCGCCGTCGAATCGGTCATCAGCCGACGCTTCGCGCCATCGAAATGAGACCCACCGCGACGGTCAACCGGTCACGCTCGAGCGAGGCGGGCTGAGGCGGCGGCTGACGCGACGGTTCGGGTCGGGCAAGGAGGATCGCTTCTGCTGTGACCGCGGCGAAGGCAACGATGTCCGCGATGGCGTGCGCGGCCTCTGGCACGGCTGTCCGGAAGACTTCCTGATGCTGACCGGATGCGGTGCGACCGCTCGGGGGCTCGGCCCGGGCAGGACTACCAGACCGGAGCAGCTTCGAGTACATCACGCACAAGTGAGCGACACGTCGAACGCGATCGTCTTGGCACAAGGGCGTTCCTGTCGCCGGCCACCTTCCGGGGCCTGGGGCCGTGACGAGCCCTTGCCACCGCGGTTTCTGGAGCGAAAGGTCCCCATCGCACGTTCGTGTTGTGGGTCATCGCCGGGATGACGGCGTTCGGCGCTCACGTGCTGTCGGGCGAGCTCGGAACAAGCCAGATTACGGCTAGTGGGGGCAGCATCACCTCGGCCGAGGCGTCCTGCCCATGCCATGGGGTCGGTTCCGCTTCGATGCCCTTGGAGTTTGCGACGTTCGAGCCGCCGTAGCGCGCGGAGTCGGTGTTGAGCGTTTCGATCCAGTGTCCGGCACGCGGCAGGCCGAGGCGGTAGCGCTCGCGCGGGACCGGGGAGAGGTTGGCCACGCACACCAGCAGCCGCTCGCCACCGCGCGAGGCGCGCGCGAACGCGAACACATTCGACGCCGCGTCGTTCGACTCGAGCCACCAGAAACCGGATGGATCGAAATCCTGCTCGTAGAGGGCGGGCTCCTGGCGCAGCAGATGGTTCAGATCACCCACGAGGCGCTGCACACCGGCGTGCGCTGGCAGCTCGAGTAGGTGCCAGTCGATCGACCGCTGGTAGCTCCACTCCTGCTCTTGGGCCAGCTCACCGCCCATGAACAGCAGCTTCTTGCCCGGGTGCGCCCACATGTATCCGTACAGCGCACGCA